>Ga0268386_10001202_pt1 | contig 17662 bp, 13 predicted proteins | sample RVTome_15_FD_200260 | JGI IMG/M metagenome (GOLD analysis project Ga0268386, IMG submission 200260) | Soil microbial communities from uranium-contaminated site in the Upper Colorado River Basin, Wyoming, United States - RVT150D86... ...
CCTCGCTGGTACTCATGCCGACCGCAGCCACGGCTCGGGCGTCCGCTGCCGCGCCCTCCCTGGTACGTCCGGAGGTCGAGGCGAAGATCGACGCCCTCCTGGCCCGGATGACGGTGGAGGAGAAGATCGGCCAGCTCAACCAGTACAGCACCAACTTCGATCCCACCGGACCGATGCCCGCCGGCGGGCCCGGCAAGGAGCGCTACGAGCAGGTGCAGCGGGGGATGGTCGGCTCGATGCTGAACCTGGTGGGGGCCGAGGCCACCCGCAAGGCGCAGCGGCTCGCCGTTGAGGGCAGCCGCCTGCGCATCCCGATGATCTTCGGCCTCGACGTGATCCACGGCTATCGCACCATGTTCCCGGTCCCGCTCGGGGAGGCGGCGAGCTGGGACCTGGCCGCGATCGAGCGCTCGGCGCGCGTCGCCGCCACCGAGGCGGCCGCGGCCGGCGTCCACTGGACTTTCGCGCCCATGGTGGACATCGCCCGCGACGCGCGGTGGGGCCGCGTCATGGAAGGGGCCGGGGAGGACCCCTACCTCGGCGCCCGTGTGGCCGCCGCCCGCGTGCGCGGGTTCCAGGGGGCCGACCTCTCGGCGGTCGACACGATCGCGGCCTGCGTGAAGCACTACGCCGCCTACGGCTTCGCCGAGGGCGGCCGCGACTACAACACCGTCGACATGTCGGAGCAGACCCTGCGCAACGTCGTGCTGCCTCCGTTCAAGGCGGCGGTGGAGGCCGGCGCCGCCACCGTGATGAACGCCTTCAACGAGATCGGCGGCGTCCCGGCGACCGGCAGCGTCCATCTCCAGCGGGAGATCCTGAAGGGCGAGTGGGGGTTCGAGGGATTCGTGGTCTCGGACTGGGGCTCGATCGGCGAGATGGTGCCGCATGGCTTCGTGCAGGCGCTGCCGGACGCCGCCCGGGTGGCGATCGCCGCCGGCAGCGACATGGACATGGAGTCGAGCGCGTACGTCGCGCACCTCGCCGGCCTGGTGCGCGCCGAAGAGGTCGAGGTGAAGCACCTGGATGAGGCCGTCCGCCGGGTGCTCAGGGTGAAGTTCGCCCTGGGCCTGTTCGACGACCCGTACAAGTACTCGGACCCCGAGCGCGAGAAGGCGCGGATCCAGAGCCGCGATCACGTCGAGGCGGCGCGGGACGTCGCCCGCAAGGCGATCGTCCTCCTGAAGAACGAGGGGAGCCTCCTGCCCCTCGGCGAGTCGGTCCGATCGATCGCCGTCATCGGTCCGCTGGCGGCCGACAAGGACACGCCGCTCGGGAGCTGGCGCGCCCAGGCGGTGACGGGCTCGGCGGTGTCGCTCCTCGAGGGCATCCGGGCCGCGGTGCCGGCCTCCACCCGGGTCGGGCACGCCGAGGGCGTCAAGCTCGCTGTCGGCGACCGGAGCTTCACGCGCGAGCTGACGTTCGAGACGAAGGACCGGTCGGGCTTCCCGGCCGCGATCGAGGCGGCCCGCCAGGCCGACGTGGTGGTGATGGCGCTCGGCGAGGACGCGTTCCAGTCCGGGGAGGGTCGCAGCCAGGTGGACATCGGCCTGAAGGGCCTGCAAGAGGAGCTGCTCCGCGCCGTCCACGAGGTCAACAAGAAGGTGGTGGTGGTGTTGATGAACGGCCGGCCGCTGGTGCTCGGCTGGACGGCCGACAACGCCCCCGCGATCGTGGAGGCGTGGCACCTCGGATCCCAGGCCGGGCACGCGATCGCGGACGTCCTGTTCGGCAAATACAACCCGTCGGGCAAGCTCCCCGTGTCGTTCCCGCGCCACGTCGGGCAGTTGCCGCTCTACTACAACCACAAGAACACGGGGCGGCCCGATGCGCAGCCGATCGTCTTCTGGTCCCACTACACCGACGCGCCCAACACGCCCGAGTACCCGTTCGGGTTCGGGCTCAGCTACACGACCTTCGCCTACTCCGACCTCCGGCTCGACCGGCAGGAGATGGCCCGCGACGGCGAGCTGAAGGCGTCGGTCACGCTCACCAACTCCGGCGGCACGGCCGGGGCGGAGGTCGTCCAGCTCTACGTGCGCGACCTGGTAGGGAGCCTGACCCGGCCGGTCCTCGAGCTGAAGGGCTTCCAGAAGGTCGAGCTGCAGCCCGGCGAGTCCCGTGAAGTGTCGTTCACGCTGAAGCCGTCCGACCTGGCGTTCTACACCGCGGCGGGGCGCTGGGAGGCGGAGCCGGGCGGCTTCGAGGTGTTCGCGGGCGGCAACTCCCGCGATCTGAAGAAGGCGTCCTTCACGCTGCGCTGAGCCGCACGGCCGGCGCTGATCAGCGGTCGCGGCTCCCGAAGAAGACGCGAACGGCACCGGGCACGCAGGGTGCCAAGGTGAGCAGAGGCGTCGTCGCGCCGGGTAGCCCTTTGAGGTCGGGACGAGCCTCTGCGCGCGCTGATCAGTCCTACGAGGGCTCGATCGATCTCGACTCCTCGTTGGCAGCGGGCCACCTGGACCCTACCTCGGCCTTGAGCCTGTCACCGAGACGCTGGGAGAGGCGAACCTTGGCTCCGGGCGCGCGGCGAAAACGGAGTTCGAGATAGCTGCCGAAAAGCCGCCTCCCCTCCGTGGCCGAGACGTCCTCCCATGGAACGAAGATCGGTGGGTGGCCGGGCCGGAAGAGGATGAGGACGCCGAAGTACAGCCCCGCTGGGTTCGTGCCTATCGTGAGGCAGTTTCCGTAGCTGCTCCAGCCGAACTGCGCGGACTGAAAGGTTCCCGTCGATGAACGTCAGGGTGAGTGTGGCGGCCCCTGCGATTCCAGTGGCGGATAGGCGTCGCGGCATGCTAGCGTCCGGTCATGCTGATCCTGACGGCGGCCGTGCTTCTCGCCGCGCCCTCCACGGACGCGGCCCCGCGTCCGAAGCCGGGCGATGCCGCTCCCGCGTTCTCGCTGCCCGCCTCGACGGGCCAGACGGTGAGCCTGGCCGACTTCGCGGGGAAGAAGACGGTGATCCTCGCGTTCTTCCCCAAGGCGTTCACAGGCGGCTGAACGCGCGAGATGTCGGCCTTCCGGGACCGGTACCCGGAGGCGACCGGCGCGGACGCCCAGGTCCTGGGTGTTTCGATGGACGACCTGGAGACCCAGACACGTTTCGCCGAGAGCCTGAAGTCGCCGTTCCCGCTCCTTTCGGACTCGGATGGCGCCGTCGCCCGTGAGTACGGCGTCGCGAAGGGGGATCACGCCGAGCGCGTCACGTTCGTCATCGGCAGGGACGGGAAGGTCGTGAGCACGTTCGAAGGGCGCGAGGCCCTGGATCCGTCGGGGGCGCTGGCGGCGTGCAAGCGCCCCTAGCGTCGTCGGGCCTCGGGCACTGCCCGCGGCGGGACGGGTCATGAGCTTCCGGCCGCCGGTCGAGCTGGACCTCGAGTGGACCGGTGAGCTGCGCTTCACGGGCCGTTCCGCGGACGCGACCCTGGTGCTCGACAGCGACGGGAAGGCCGGTCCGTCCCCCGTCCAGACCCTGTGTTTCGCCCTGGTCGGGTGCATGGCGATGGACGTCGTCCACATCCTCACGAAGGGCCGCCAGCCGGTGGCGGGCCTGCGGGCGCGCCTGAGCGCGCGGCGCGCCGAGACGGACCCCCGCCGTGTCCTCGCGGCTGAGCTGAGGTTCACGGTGGAGGGCGAGGTCGCGGCGGACAAGGTCGAGCGCGCCATCGCCCTGTCCCGGGAGAAGTACTGCTCGGTCTGGCACTCCCTGCGACAGGACGTCGATCTGGCGACCTCGTTCGAGGTGCGCCCCGCCCCCGGGGCCTGACCGGCATCCGGGCCGCCCGAAGATTCGCCCGGCCGCTCCCGTGTCATCATCGGTCGTGACGCGGAGGAGGGGATGAGCCAGGCGGAGCCGCCGCTCGACTACGGGACGTACCTGAAGCTCGACGAGCTGCTGTCGTTGCAGGCCCCCCGGAGCGTCGCGCTGGGACGGCCCGCGCACGACGAGACCCTGTTCGTGGTCGTCCACCAGGTCTACGAGCTCTGGTTCAAGCAGATCCTCCACGAGATCGCGTCGCTGCAGGAGCTGTTCCGCCAGGACTCGGTGGGCGAGCGGTCGATCGGTGTCGCCGTCTCGAGGCTGCACCGCGTCACCGAGATCCAGAAGATCCTGGTCGACCAGCTCCGCGTCCTGGAGACGATGACGCCGCTCGACTTCCTGGAGTTCCGCGACCTCCTCGTCCCCGCCTCGGGGTTCCAGAGCCTGCAGTTCCGCCTCATCGAGAACCGGCTGGGCCTGCGGGCGGACCGGCGCGTCGGGCTGCAGCACGTGCCCCAGCCTCCCCACCTGGCGCCGGCGCAGCTCGAAGCGCAGCGCGTCTCCCTGCAGCAGCCGTCGCTCTTCGAGCTGGTCGAGAAGTGGCTCGAGCGGACCCCGTTCCTGGAGGTGCCCGGGTACCAGTTCTGGGAGAGCTACGCCCAGGCGGTCCGGGCCATGCTGGAGCGGGACCGCCGCACCATCGAGGGCAACGCCGCGCTGACCGGGGTGGAGAGGGGCCTCCAGGTGGAGGAGCTGAAGCGTACGGAGGCGAGCTTCAACGCCGTGCTGGACGAGGGCGTCCACGACCGCCTGCGGGCCGACGGCCAGCGGCGGCTCTCCCACAGGGCGACGAGGGCGGCGCTCTTCATCCACCTCTACCGCGACCAGCCGATACTGAACCTGCCGTTCCGGTTCCTCACCGCGCTCGTCGACGTCGACGAGCTGCTGGCGGCCTGGCGCTATCGCCACGCCCTGATGGTCCATCGCATGATCGGCACCAAGATCGGGACCGGCGGGTCCTCCGGCCACCGCTATCTGCTGGCGACGGTGGAGCGGAACAAGGTCTTCACGGACCTGTACGACCTGTCGACGTTCCTGATCTCGCGCTCGGCGCTTCCCGCGCTGCCGGCCGAGATGGAGCGTCGGCTGGGCTTCTACTACCCGAGGGAGTGATGGGGGGGCAAGCACGCGCGCTGGCGGTGATGCTCCTGCTCGGCGCCTCGAGCGCCCACCAGCGGCTGGCGCTCGACGTGCTCCGTGAGCTGGTCGAGACCGACACCACGCAGCGCTCCGGCAGCGGGAAGGCGGCCGAGGCGCTGGCGGCGCGGCTGGCGGCGGCCGGGTTCGACCCCGGCGACCTGCACGTGGTCGGTCCGCGGCCCGAGAAGCGGAACCTGGTGGCGCGCCTGCGCGGGCACGGCCGCGGGAAGCCCGTCCTGTTCCTGGCCCACCTGGACGTCGTCGAGGCGCGCCGCGAGGACTGGTCCGAGGGGCTGGACCCGTTCCGGCTGACCGAGCGGGACGGGTTCCTCTACGGCCGGGGCACGGTGGACGTGAAGGACGAGGCCGCCGCCCTCGTCGCCGCCCTGGTCCGGCTGAGGCAGGAGGGGTTCACGCCGGCGCGGGACGTGATCGTCGCGCTCACCGACGACGAGGAGGGCGGCGACGCCAACGGCGTCCTGTGGCTGCTCGAGAACCGGCGCGACCTGATCGACGCGGCCTTCTGCATCAACACCGACGCCGGCGGAGGCCAGCTCGAGGGCGGCCGGCGCGTCAGGTACACGCTGCAGACCGGCGAGAAGGTCTTCTTGACGTTCCGGCTGGAGGTGAAGAGCCCCGGCGGCCACAGCTCGCTGCCCGGGAAGGACAACGCCATCTACCGGCTCGCGGACGCTCTCGTGCGCCTGGCGCGCTTCGAGTTCCCCGCCCGGCTCAACGAGACGACGAGGGCGTTCTTCGGGAGGATGGCCGATAGCGAGACCGGCCCGACTGCCGCCGACATGCGGGCCGTCGCGAAAGCCCCCGGCGACACGGAGGCCGTGGCCCGCCTCTCCGCCGCCAGCCCGTTCTACAACGGCATCATGCGCACGACCTGCGTCGCCACGATGCTCGAGGCGGGGCACGCCCCGAACGCGCTGCCCCAGACCGCGCGTGCCACCGTCAACTGCCGGCTCCTCCCCGAGGACACCCAGGCGAACGTGGAGTCCACGCTGAAGAGGGTGCTGGCCGACCCGCAGGTGACGCTCACGGCCCTGGACGAGGCCCGGCCGGCCGCTTCGTCGCCGCTCGTTCCCGAGGTGCTGGGGCCGGTGGAGCGGATCGTCGGGGAGATGTGGCCGGGCGTCCCGGTGGTGCCGGTCATGGATCCCTGGTCCTCGGACGGCCTGCACGTGCGGCAAGCGGGCATCCCCGTCTACGGAGCGCCCGGCGTCTTCTACGAGGTCGATCCGGTGCGCTCGCACGGGAAGGACGAGCGGATCGGAGTGCAGGCCTTCCACGAGGGAGTGGAGTTCGTCTACCGCCTGATGAAGGCGACCGGATCCGGGCGGTGACGCTCTACGGCGTGCCGGGGTCCCGGGCGAAGTAGTAGTTCGTCCGATCGTACCGCTGGTAGCGCTCGATCCGCCGATAGCCGTGATCCGCGAAGTACTTCACGATCGCCTCCCGGTTCCGGGGCTTCGCCTCGATGCAGGCCAGCTCCGGACGAAAGCGGTCGATGTCGAAGCCGGCCAGGGCCAGCGGCTCCGCGCCTTCGATGTCGATCGAGAGCAAGTCCACCTTCGACACGCCGTTGTCGTCGAGCAGCTTCGTGAGCGTGGTCGTCGGGACCTGGATCTCCTCCGACTCCACCGTGTCTCCTCCCGGGCCCTTGTCTGGCTTCTCCATGGAGGAGATGTCCCTGACCCGCAGCTCGGCCCGGAAGAACACCTCCACCGAGTCGGCATGGTCCGTGACCAGGAAGTTGAAGAAGCGGCTGTTCGGCCGGCGGCGCCGCCACTTCCGCGTGAACTCGGGCAAGGCGTCGACGCCGAAGCCCGTCCACCCCAGCCTCTCCTCGAGGTAGAAGGTGTTGCTGTCCTGCACCGGCAGGCCGCAGCCCACGTCCAGGAAGAAGCCGTGACGCCGGTCCTGGAAGAAGTCGCGGATGACGATCTCCTCGTTGGCGTGGGAGTAGAGGGGCTCCTCGGTGGTGACGATGTCCCGTCGCGGCGCGGCGGTCGGCGGCTCCGTGGCGCGGTCGGCGGTCGGCCGGTCCGGGCCAGCGTTCCGGCTGCAGCCGCCGGAGAGCGCGGCCAGGGCGAGGGCCGGGACGAGGAACAGAACGTCCGGGCGATCGAGGCGCATCGAGGTCCCCGCGGCAGGTGCGGACGTCGCGCGGGAGACGCCCTGCCCCCGGGCCTCCCGCCAGAGACTCCGAACGAACGGCCAAGGATCGAGTGCAGCCACTGTAGCACGGCCCGGGCCGCCGGCGAACCGTCGGGCGCCATGTCGCCACGTCCGCGCCAGGTTCGGGGTTAACATTCCGCCGGCCCTTTCCGAGGCCCGACGCAGCGCAGGAGGACCGATGCCGAAGAGGCGCGACTTCGTCAAGCAGGCGCTGGCGCTGGGCGGTGCCGCTCTCCCCGTCGCACACGCGCTCCGTGCCCAGGACGCAGGCACGGCGTCCGGCCGGCAGGAGAAGGGAAAGGCGCTGTTCGTCTATGGCGGCTGGCCCGGCCACGAGCCGGCCAAGTGCCGCGACCTGTTCGTCCCCTGGCTGCGCAGCCGCGGGTTCGACGTCGTCGTCGCCGACACCCAGGACCCGTACGCGGACGCCGCGCTGATGTCGGACGTCGACCTCGTGGTCCAAATCTGGACCATGGGGACCATCGCCAAGGAGCCGCTGCAGGGCCTGCTGGCGGCGGTGAAGGGGGGGACCGGGCTGGCTGGGTGGCACGGCGGCCTCGCCGACGCCTACCGGCAGGAGACGGAGTACCAGTACATGGTCGGTGGCAGCTGGGTCTCCCATCCGGGCGGGATCATCGACTACCGGGTCCGCATCGTCGACCACGAGGACCCGATCACCGCCGGGCTCGGCGACTTCGCGGTGCGCACCGAGCAGTACTTCATGCACGTCAACCCCAACAACAAGGTGCTTGCGACGACGACCTTCGGCGCCGACCACGACCCGTGGATCGACGGCTGCACGATGCCGGTGGCCTGGAAGAAGGTCTACGGGAACGGTCGCGTCTTCTACACCTCGCTGGGCCACACCGCGGACGTGTTCGACACGCCGGAGGCCCTGGAGATCGTGCGCCGCGGGATGCTGTGGGCCGGGGAGAGCCGCAGGGCGGCGACGCCGAACCTGGTGGCGCCGGTGTATCCGCAGAGGTGACGGCTCACTCCTCGCGGAGCGCCCGCGGCACGTCGAGCGTGGCCGCCCGCCGCGCCGGCAGGTAGCTCGCCGTCCACGCCACCAGGGCGAGGAACGCCGTCACCGCCCCGAACGTCTGCGGGTCGCCGGGCTCGACGCCGTACAGCACCGCGCCCAGCGCCGGGGAGGTCGCCCTGGCCGCCGCGAGCCCGGCGGCGATCCCCAGGCTGGCGGACACCAGACCCTGGCGGACCAGCAGCCCGGTGACGCGGCCCGGCGTCGCGCCCAGCGCCATGCGGATGCCGATCTCGCGCGTGCGACGGCCCGCCGTGTAGGCCATCAGCCCGTAGACGCCGAGCGCCGACAGGGCGAGGCCCAGCAGGCCGAACACTCCGAACAGCGCGGCGGCGACGCGCGGGAGGAACAGCGTCACGGCGAGAGCGTCCTCGAGCGGGCCCAGCCTCGAGGTGGCCACCCGAGGATCGAGCCGGCGCAGCAGCCCCCGCAGCTCGGCCTGGATGGCGGGCGCCGCGCCCGTGGACCTCACCACCAGGGTGTGGGTGCCGGTGGTGATCTCGCCCGTGTCGGAGCCGCCGGGTTGCGTCTGGTCGATGGCGCGGTACAGGAACGGCCGCGGCGCCTCCCCCAGGGTCCGGTACTTGCCGTCGCCCACGACTCCCACCACCACGTAGGCCGCGTCCACGCCCGCGACACGCAGGCTTCGGCCGACGGGGTTCCCGCCCGGCCACAAGCGCGCCGCGAGCGTCTCGTTGAGAACCGCGGCGAGAGGCGAGTCCCGACCGTCCCGCTCGGACACGGCCCGGCCGCGCAGCACGGGGATCCGCAGCGTCTCGAAGTAGCCGGGCCCCACCCAGGCGCTGTCCACCCGCGGCCAGTCTTCGGGCGGCGCCGTGCTCGCGGCCGGTGCGACCCGATCGAAGGTGATCTCGACCGACAAGGGCAGGTGGCTGGCCAGGCCGGCCGCCTCGACGCCGGGGAGGGCGCGCACGCGGGCGCTGAGGCTTCGCAGAAGCTCCTCCCGCCGCCCCTCCCGGAGGGAGGTGGCGAAGGTCGCCGCCACGACGCCCCGGGGCTCGAAGCCCGGGTCTACCTGGTGGGCGCTCCGCAGGCTGCGCAAGGCGAGACCGGTATCGACGAGCAGCACGAGGCAAAGGGCGACTTGCGCCGCGACCAGGGCGCCACCGAGCCTGCGCTGGAGGGCTCCACCCGCAGACCGTCCGCCCTCCCGGAGCATCGAGGCGACGTCCCCACGCGCCGCCGCGACCGCGGGCGCCAGGGCGGACGCGAGCACGGCCACGGCGGCCAGGGCCACCGTGAAGAGGACGACGCGGCCGTCGAGGGCGAGCCCCAGGGCGAGGTCCACGGGCAGCGGCAGGCGCACGGCGCCGATCGCCGCGTTCGAGACCCACGCGAGGCCGAGCGCGAGGAGGACTCCGAGAAGGGCGAGCACGAGACCTTCGGCGAGGAGCAGCCGGACGACCGCGGCCGTGCCGGCTCCGAGGACGCGACGGGTGGCGACCTCGCGCCGCCGGGCCACCGCGCGCGCCAGCAGCAGGTTCGCCACGTTGGTGCAGGCGATCAGGAGGACCAGCGCCGACACCCCGAGGACGACGGCCGAGGCCCCCTTCAGCCGGGCGTCCACCTCGGGCAGGATCCGCACCGCGTCCGCGGCGAAGGCGACGAAGCTCCGGCGCCTGCCGGAGCCGGGGCGTTCCGAGGCCAGGGTGGACCCGAGGACGCGAAGCTCGGCTCCTACCTGCTCCAGCGTCGTCCCGGGCGCGCGCCGCGCGAGGACCCAGAGCCAGCCTGGCTCGAGGCCCCCTTCGGCGGCCGCCGGCCGGCCGAGGTGCAGCGGTGTCCAGACCTCGGGCGAGACGCCGCGGGTGAAGCCGAAGAACTCCTCCGGAGCGACTCCGATCACGGTGCTGGGCCGGCCGTCGAGGAAGAGCTGCGTCCCCACGACGCCGGGGTCCGCGCCGTAGCGGCGGCGCCAGGCCGCATGGCTCAGCACGACGACGGCCGTGTCCGGGGCGTCTGAAGGCGTGAAGAACCGGCCGAGGAAGGGGCTCACCCCCAAGGCCGCGAAGGCGCCGGGGGTCGCGCGCACGCCGAGGACGAGGCGGCTCGAGTCCCCGTGCTCGACCGCGACCGGCGCGTAGGTGTAGGCCAGGAAGGAGGCGAGCCCCCGGGTCCGCTCCGCCAGGTCCAGGTAGTCGGACGCGCCGAGGGCGGAGGTGGCCATGAACTCGCCCGGCGTCGAGGCGTAGACCGCGACGAGCTCCTGCGGCGCGGACACGGGCAGCGGCCGGAACAGCGTGGCGTTGACGATGCTGAACACCGCGGAGTTGAGGCCGATCCCTAGGCCGAGGGTCAGCACGGCCGCGGTGGTGAAGGCGCGGTTCCGGGCCAGTTGGCGGACGGCGAAGCGCAGGTCGCGAAAGAGCCCGCTCACGTTCCGGGACGCGGCCGCCACCGGTTCACGCGAGGGCCGGCCTCAGAGGTCGGCATCTTGTCAAGGCTTGACCAGCCGGTAGCTCACGAACGCGAAGGCCTTGCTGTCGGGCGACCACGACGGCACGTTGATCGTGCCCTGGCCGCCGAAGAGGCGGACGAGCACCCGCGGCTCGCCGCCCTCCACGGGCATGATCCTCAGGGACACCTCCTCGTTGGGCGGATGTCCCTGTACGCCGGCGTCGTAGGAGAGGAAGACCAGCCACCTGCCGTCGGGGGAGGGGTGGGGGAACCAGTCGGCGTACGCCCATTCCGACGTGACCGGCCTTTGGTTCGACCCGTCCGCGTCCATCCGCCAGATCCGCATGCGTCCGCTCCGGTCGGAGTTGAAGTAGATGGTCCGCCCGTCCGGCGAGTAGTCCGGCCCGTCGTCGAGGCCCGTGGCGGTGGTGAGGCGGCGCTCGTCGGACGAGCTCTCCGCCTCGGCGTCTATGGCGTACACGTCGTACTCGCCGCCGCGCTCAGCGCAGTACACCAGGGTCTTGCCGTCGGGAGACCAGCCGTGCCAGTAGGACGGCCCCAGCGCGGTGACCCGACGGGGCCGGCCCCCGGCCGCGGGCAGCACGTAGATGAGGGAGTCTTCCTCGGTGTGGTCGCTGACGGCGAGCCACTGCCCGTCCGGTGAGAACCCGTGGTCGTTGTTGAGCCCTTGCAGCGGGGTGGTGTCGACGAGCCGGGGTTGCCCGCCACGCCTGGGCAGCACGTAGAGCTTCCCGGCGCTGTTGAACAGGAACGACGCCCCGTCGCGAGTCCAGTTCGGCGCTTCGATGTGGTCCCGGGTCGTGTAGACGGCCTCGCGCTCCCCGGTCTCGATCGACACCACCTCCAGGGTGCTCTCCAGCACGCGCTCGGCCGCGGCCGCCGGTCCCGCGTTGGCGAGGCCGACCTTGGAGAAGACCGCGGTCGCCGGTGCGGCGGCGTCGTGGGAGCACACGCCCAGGCCGGCGTACACGGGGTCGCGCAGGGGCACGAGCACCGACCCGACCGGCTGGAAGCGGTCGCCCTCCTTCGAGACCGACAGCGTCATGAGGTCGCCCGTCCTCTCGAGGCGGACCGTCGCCGGTGCCTTGAACGGAGACTGGACCTCGAGGGTGGGCCCGCCCTTGGCGAGCCGGTACTGCAGGGAGATGAGCCCGTCGGCGTGGACGATCGCGTCGGCGTACGGCGAGTCGGCCTCGAGCCCCTCCCGGATCACCCAGCCCGCCTTGCGGTGGGCGTCGCCCGCCCGTTCGGGGAAGGACACGTCCGCGGACACGGTGACGTCGCCCGACACGCGTCGCCAGACGAAGTGGAAGGCGTCGCGATCCTCCCACATGTTGTGGCCCCCGCCGGTGACGACGTACTCGCCCCGTTCGGCGTCGAAACGCGCGGAGCCCGCCGGCGTGGAGCCGCCGACGTCGGTCGCGCTTTCGAAGTCGCCGACGGGTGGGCCGGGGGGTGGCGTTGGCTCTTGGGAAGACGGGGCCAGGAGCGAAGCCAGGAGCGGCAGGAAACGAGATGGTTGCATGGGCCATCCTGGTTCAGCCAGGTGCGAGTCGTCAATAGTTGACATCTTCGGTGCGCTCGGCTTAGCTCTGGCTTGTGCGCGCCCGGACTAGACCTCGCGCGCACAAGCCAGACCGGGGGCGCACAAGGCAGGTTGGGGAGGGCACATGGCAGCGAACGCGATCACCCGCCGGGAGCTGGTCAAGGCCGCCGCGATGGTGGCCGCCTCGTCGCCCCTCGTGCGTCTGGCGGCGTTGCCGGGAGCCGCCGAGGCCGCGGACGCCGGATCCTCGGATCCGTGGCGGGGGCTGAAGGCCGGCGTCGCCTCGTACACGCTCAGGAAGCTGCCGCTCGACGGGGCGATCGCGGCCATCCAGCGGGTCGGCCTGCGCTACGTCTCGATCAAGGACTTCCACCTGCCCCTCGACAGCTCCACCGAGGAGCGCAAGGCCGTGGCCCGCCGCTTCGAGGAGGCTGGCATCACGCCGCTGAGCTGCGGCAACGTCACGATGGAGAACGACGCCGCCAACGTGCGGCGCGCGTTCGAGTACGCTCGGGACGTGGGCCTGCCCGCGATCGTGTGCAGCCCGCACCCGGACTCGATGCCCATCCTCGACGCGATGGTCAAGGAGTTCGACATCAAGCTGGCGATCCACAACCACGGCCCCGAGGACAAGCGCTTCCCCTCGCCCTACGACGTCTGGAAGGCCGTGGAGCGCTACGACGAGCGCATCGGCCTCTGCATCGACGTGGGCCACACCGCCCGGGCGAAGGTCGATCCGGCCGAGGCCATCCGGAAGTGCCGCGCGCGCCTCTACGACCTGCACTTCAAGGACATCGGCAGCACCGCGCCCGACGGCAAGACGGTCGAGGCGGGCCGCGGGGTCCTGGACCTCGAGTCGATCCTCCGGGCGACGCTGGAGGTCGGGTATCCCCACCTGTTCAGCTTCGAGTACGAGAAGGACGCCGACGACCCCGTCCCCGGGCTCGCGGAGACGGTGGGCTACACCCGCGGCCTCCTGGCGGGGATGGCCTGACCCCCTGGCCTGACCCCAGCGACTTGTCAAAGAGCGTGAACACGGCCGCCATCCGGGCCACGTCCGGCACGGGGTTGCTATAGTGGCCGCAGCCGTGAGCGAACGCAGCAGTGGCGTCGCGGAGCAGACGGAGGTCGGCAGCTACTTCGTCGCCAACTACCCGCCCTTTTCGGTCTGGACGCGGGAGGCGGTGGACGACGAGGCTCGCCGCGCCCTGGCGGTGCCGCCTGCGAAGGACGTCCCACTCGGGCTCTACGTCCACATCCCGTTCTGCCGGAAGCGCTGCCATTTCTGCTACTTCCGGGTCTACACGGACAAGAACGCCCGGGAGGTCGCGGACTACCTGGACGTGCTCGTCCGGGAGTGGCAGCTCTACGCCGAACAGCGGGCGGTCGCGGGCCGGCCCCTGGACTTCGTCTACTTCGGCGGCGGCACGCCGTCCTACCTCTCCGTGGCCCAGCTCCGGAGCCTCGTCGCCGGGCTGACCGACGTGGTGCCCTGGACCACGGCGGAGGAGATCACCTTCGAGTGCGAGCCCGGGACCCTCACCGAGGGCAAGCTGGAGGCGATCCGCGACTTCGGCGTGACCCGGCTGAGCCTCGGGATCGAGAACTTCGACGACCGGATCCTCGAGCTCAACGGCCGCGCGCATCGCTCGCCGGAGATCTTCCGCTCGTGGTCCGCCGTCCGCGAGCTCGGATTCCCGCAGGTCAACGTCGACCTGATCGCGGGGATGATCGGGGAGACGGACGAGAACTGGCGCGACTGTGTCCGGAAGACGTTGGAGCTGGATCCGGACAGCGTCACCGTCTACCAGATGGAGCTGCCCCACAACACGACGATCAGTCGCGACATCAAGAACGGCGCGGGGCAGTTCCAGGCCGTGGCCTCCTGGAGCACCAAGAGGCGGTGGGTGAGCGAGGCGTTCGCCGCGCTGGAAGGGGCGGGTTACCATCTCGGCAGCGCGTACACGGCGGTCAAGGAGCCGTCGCGCACTCGCTTCGTCTACCGCGACCGCCTGTGGCAGGGGGCCGACCTCGTCGGCCTGGGCGTCGCCTCGTTCGGCCACGTGAGCGGCGTGCACATGCAGAACCTCGACCTGTGGGAGACCTACCGGGCCGCGGTCGCCCGGGGCGAGATCCCCCTGAACCGGGCCTATCGGCCCACGGAAGAGGAGCGGATGATCCGGGAGCTGGTCCTGCAGCTCAAGCGGGGGTCCATCCGCCCGGGGTACTTCCGCGACAAGTACGCGGTCGACGTGCTCACGCGCTTCCGGGACCCGCTGGCGTCCCTCGAGCGCGAGGGGTACCTGCGGGAGGCCAGCCCGGAACGGGTGGCGCTGTCCCGCGAGGGCCTGCTGCGCGCCGACGTCCTGCTGCACCGCTTCTTCCTGCCCCAGCACTCGGGGATCCGCTACACGTAGCGTGGACGCCCCGATCTCCGAGCACCGGATCACGCGGCGCGTGCAGTTCCACGAGACCGACGCCGCCGGCCTCGTGCACTTCAGCTGCTTCTTCCGCTACATGGAGGAGGCCGAACACGCGCTGTGGCGCGCGGCGGGGTTGAGCATCCATCCGCGGGGCACGGAGGTCGGGTTCCCGCGCCGGGCGACCGGGTTCGAGTTCTACCGGGCGCTGCGCTTCGAGGAGGAGTTCGAGGTCCACATCCGGATCGTGGCCATGGACGCGAGCACGATCCGCTACCGCTGCGTCCTGACCCGCGGCGAGGACCTGATCGCCCGCGGCGAGCTGGCCATCACCTGCGTCAGCAAGAGGCCGAACGAGCCCATGAAGACGATCCCCATTCCCGAGACGATCACGTCGCGCTTCCGCGCGGCGCCCGAAGGGGAGCCGTGAGCGCTCCCGAGGTCGTCGTCATCGGGGGAGGTCCCGCGGGCTCGACCGTTTCCGCGCTCGTCGCGCAGCGGGGCCGCCGGGTCGTGCTGTTCGAGCGCGAGCGCTTCCCGCGCTTCCACATCGGCGAGTCCCTGATCCCGGAGACCTACTGGGTGCTCCAGCGCCTGGGGATGCTCCCCAAGATGCAGGAGAGCCGGTTCGTCAAGAAGTACAGCGTGCAGTTCGTCAGCGCCGGCGGCAAGCTGTCCGCGCCGTTCCACTTCTGGGACAACAAGCCCCACGAGTGCTCGCAGACCTGGCAGGTGGTGCGCAGCGAGTTCGACGCGATGATGCTGGACAACGCCCGCGAGCACGGGGTGGAGGCCCACGAGGGCGCGCGGGTCCTCGAGGTCCTGTTCGAGGAGGCCCGCGCGGTCGGGGTGCGGGTAGCGCTCGAAGACGGGTCGGTGCGCGAGGTGCGCGCGGAGGTCGTCGTCGACGCGAGCGGGCAGGCCGGGCTGCTCCAGGGCCGCCTGCGCCTGCGCGTCTGGGACCCGGTCCTCGACAAGGGAGCCATCTGGACCTACTGGCGGGGCGCGTATCGCGACGCCGGCCGGGACGGGGGCGCGACCATGGTCCTGCAGACGGCCGACCGCCGGGGCTGGTTCTGGTACATCCCCCTGCACGACGACGTGACGAGCGTCGGCGTCGTCGCCCCCTTCCACGCGCTGTTCAAGGGTCCTCGAGACCACGCGCGGACCTACGAGGAGGAGGTCGAGCGCTGCCCGGCGGTGAAGCAGCGGCTGGCCGGCGCCGAGCGCGTCACCGGCCATTTCGCCACCCGGGACTACTCGTACCGAGCCACCCAGGTCGCCGGAGACGGCTGGGTGCTGGTCGGAGACGCCTTCGGCTTCCTCGACCCGCTCTACTCGTCGGGCGTCCTGCTCGCCCTCAAGTCGGGAGAGATGGCGGCGGACGCGATCTGCGAGGGCCTCGACCGCGGCGACACCTCCGCGACCCAGCTCGGCCGGTGGGGACCCGGATTCAACGAGGGCGTCGACCGCATGCGACGGCTCGTCTGCGAGTACTACGACGGCTTCAGCTTCGGCCGCTTCGTGAGGGCGTTCCCCCACCTGCGCGGCAAGGTCACCGACATCCTGATCGGGGACGTCTTCACGGATCGCGTCGACGAGGTGTGGGGACCGATGGAGAGCCTCTATCCGCCCGGCAAGACGCCGGTCCCGTCGTGGAGGACCGGAGTGCACGCCGACCGCGCCGAGGGCAAGTCCAACGAGCTGGTCCTCCCGGAGGGCCGGAAGCCCTGAGGGATCGGTCGAGCAACCCGGCAGTCAAGGCCCACCGACGACGTCGAAGGCGTCGATCCCGTCGTTGACACCCAGCGCGCTCGCGTCGAACACGCGCGTGAGCACCCCCGCGCACGAGACCACCGGGCTGCCCGACGGAGACTCGCACGCGAACACCTCGTCGCCGCCGCCCGACAGGCCGGCGACCGCGTAGCTCCCGAGCGTGCTGAGATAGACGCGGCTCGCCGACACCGACGCCCCGTCCACGTCCTCGGTGGCGGCGTTGGCCAGCCCCAGCGCCGAGCCGTCGAGGTAGAGCGACCACGTGCACGTCGTCCCGCCCGGCCCGAATGTCCCCGCGCACCGCAGCAGGTCCTCGTCCTGCACCCCCGACACCCCGGGCACCGAGGCCGACTGGAGCGTCGAGACCAGCACGCTGCCGTCGGCCAGGATCTCGAACGCGTCCACGTCCTCGTTGTCGGAGTCGGCCAGCCCGACCGCGCTGCCGTCGAAGTACAGCGTCCAGGTCCCGGCGTCGTAGCGCACCACGTCCTCGTCCTGCACCGTCCCCACCCCGGGCACGCCGGTGGGCGTGCTGAACGACACGTAGAACGTATCCGCGTCGACGGCCTTCAAGGCGTCGACGTCGGCGGAGGAGGACAGCCCGGCCGCCGAGGCGTCGAAGATCCGGCTGAACGCGCTCTCGTCCCACAGGTAGATGTCGGCGTCGTCGTACGGGCCGGTGACGCCCGGCACCGCCGTGTCCCCCGCGGTGGAGAGGTACAGCAGCATCCCGCCGGTCGCGGCCGGCGTCACCGCGATCGTCACCTCGTCGAAGGCGACGAGCTCGCCGTCGTCTGCGGTCAGCCGCAGCACGTAGGTGCCCGCGGCGGAGAACGCGGCGGTGGTGTCGACCGCGGCCGCGTTCCCGAAGGTCGTGGTCCCGGGCCCACTGGTCTGCGTCCACGAGGTGACGAGCGGCGCCACCAGCCCGTCGTCGCCGACCGTGCCGTCGAGGGCGGCCGAGGCCGGCAGCGTCACCGCCTGGCCGGGGCCGGCGTCGACGCTGGGCGGAGAGTTCGCCGGCCCGCCCGAGCCGGCCACCACGTCGAAGGCGTCGATCCCGTCGCTCAGGCCCAGCGCGCCGCCGTCGAAGGCCAGCGTGAAGCCCGCCGCGCACGAGACCGCCGGGCTGCCCGACGGAGACTCGCACGCGAACACCTCGTCTCCGCCGCCCGACAAGCCGGCGACCGAATAGCTCCCCAGCGTGCTCAGGTAGATCCGGCCGCTCGACACCGACACCCCGTCCACGTCCTCGCTGGACGAGCCCAGACCCAGCGCCGAGCCGTCGAAGT
>Ga0268386_10001203_pt1 | contig 17659 bp, 18 predicted proteins | sample RVTome_15_FD_200260 | JGI IMG/M metagenome (GOLD analysis project Ga0268386, IMG submission 200260) | Soil microbial communities from uranium-contaminated site in the Upper Colorado River Basin, Wyoming, United States - RVT150D86... ...
CACGACCACCGACATCTACTTCATGGAGGTCCGGCCCTTCGGCCGCGAGTACCGGCAGGCCGAGCAGCGCGGCATGCCCGGTGGCGGCGGGGGAGCCGACGGCGCGCTCTCCCACCAGCAGCGGCAGATCGTGGCGGCGACCTTCAAGCTGTCCCGGGACCGGGGCGTCATCCCCGAGAAGGAGTACGAGGAGGACGTCGCGACCGTGGCCCTGGCGCAGGGGCGGCTCCTGGAGCAGGTGGAGACGCTGTTGAAGCGCATGGCCGTGCGCGGGATCGCCGACTCCGACCCGGAGTTCCGCCGCACCGCGGACTCGCTCGAGGCGGCCACGACCGAGATGGCCACGGCGCGGGACATCCTCGGCCAGGCTAAGGCGAAGGAGGCCCTGCCCCCGGAGCAGAAGGCGCTCCAGCACCTGCAGCGCGCCGAGGCGGCCTTCCGCGACGTGCAGGTCAGCTTTGGCGACGGGGGAGCGGGCGGCGGCGGCCAGGAGCTGGCGGCCGAGGACCTGGCCGACCTCTTCGACCTGGAGCTGGACAAGCTCCGCAACCAGTACGAGACGGTCCAGCGAGGCGGCCGTCAAGAGGCCGACGAGAAGGTCGACGAGGCGCTGCAGAGGCTCCAGGAGCTGGCTCGCCGCCAGCAGCAGGAGAACGAGCGCACCAAGGCGCTCGCCGACAAGAGCTGGGGAGGGGCAGGCGGTGCCGGGCGGCAGCGCGAGCTGGCGGAGCAGGCGGAGGAGCTGGCGCGCCGGCTGGAGAGGCTCTCCCGCGACCAGCCGTCGCCGGGCCTCCAGGAGACCGCGCGGCGGCTCCGCCAGGCCGCCGACGCGATGAGGCGCTCGGCCGCCGAGGGGCGCGACGGCGCGATGGCCGAGGGCCTCGCTGCCCTGGACCGCCTTCAGGAGGCGCGGCGGCTCCTCGACAAGGACCGCGCCGGACGCCTGGAGCGCGACCTCGCGGACGCGAGCCGCCGTGCCGCGGAGCTCAAGTCGGCGCAGGACCGCATCGCCTCCGAGGTGGGCGGCCTGGGCGAGGCGGGGGCCGACCGGAGGGAGCGCGTGTCGCGCCTGCTCGAGCGCAAGGACGAGCTCGCCCAGCAGGTGCAGGGACTGGAGCGCGACCTGGACCGCATGGCGCGCAGCTCGCGCGGCGAGCAGAAGGAGGCCTCGCGCAAGCTCCAGCAGGCGGCGGACTCCATCCGCGAGAGCAAGCTCCACGAGAAGATCCGCTACTCCAAGGGTGTCGTGCAGGGCCGGTCGACGGAGTACGCCCGTGAGTTCGAGGGTGAGATCGGGGAGGACATCGAGGGGCTGGAGGAGCGCATCGAGGAGGCGGCGGGCGCCGTCGGTCCGGCGGGAGGGGACCGCCGCACCGCGAGCCTCGACAAGGCCCGCGACCTCGTGCGCCGGATGGAGTCGCTGGGAGAGCGGATCCGGGACCGCAGTCCGGGGCGCGGGCGGGACGGCCAGCCCGAGGGCCGCGGGGACCAGGACGGCTCGGCGCCGGCGCGCGACGGTCAGGCGGAGGGCGGGCCGGCCGGCTCCGGGCGGAGCGGGTCGCCGCCTCCCGGCACGCAACCGGGCCAGTCCGGGGGCGGCCAGGGGTTCGCACCCGGGCCGTTCACGCCCGACGAGGTGCGGCAGCTCCGCCGCGAGGTGCGCGAGCGGCTGCGCGAGGCCGAGGAGCTGGAGCGGGAGCTGGCCGAAGGCGGGCCGTGGGCGTCGGACCTGCGGGGCATCGTCCGGCGCATCCGGGCCATGGACAGCCAGGGCCCCTACGGCGATCCCCGGGGCCTGGAGGCCCTCGCCGGTGCGGTGATCGAGGACCTGAAGATGTTCGAGTACGCGCTGCGCCGGAACGCGGAGGGCGGGCGCCAGAAGCTCCTCCTGTCGGCCTCCGACGAAGTGCCGTCGGGATGGCGGCCCCTGGTGGAGGAGTACTACCGCAGGCTTTCGCAGGGACGTGATCGATAGGCTCGGCCTCCCGGGGGGCCTCAGCGGCCCGACTCGATGGCAGACCTCTTGCAGTGCAGCTAGGCAGAGGGCTGGATGGTTTCCCTGGACAGGCTGGAGAATCTCCATGGCGCCCGTATCCTGGTTGTCGAGGACGACCCGGACACGCGCGCGGCGCTGGCCATCGTACTGGAGCGCTGCGGCGCCCTCGTGACCGCGGTGGGCAGCTCGCGGGAGGCGCTGGACGTCTTCGACGACTCGAGGCCGCACGTGCTGGTGTGCGACATCGGCCTCCCCGACGAGGACGGCTATGCGCTGATCCGGAAGGTCCGCGCCCGCGGGGCGGAAAAGGGTGGCAAGGTTCCGGCGGCGGCGGTCACCGCGTACGCCACGCCGGAGGACCGCAGGAGGGCCCTGCAGGCGGGTTTCTGGGAGCACCTGGCCAAGCCTGTGGAGCTGCGGAAGCTCCTCGACACGGTCGCGACGCTGCGCCGCGCGTCCGTCCTGCCGGGGTTCTGAGCGCGCCGGGGCGTCTGTACGAAATGCAGACGAGTTCCGCCACTCTTACACTCGCGAGGTCCAGCGCCGACCGGGGTGTGGCTGCCCTTCCACGGTAGCCCTTCGTGAGCTCGGCCCGGGTCGCTTCCACCGGGCACGCCCCCAGGGGCCGGCGTGTGCTCCTGGTCGAGGACAACCCCGACCACGCCGAGATGATCCGCACGATGCTGGGGGTCAGCCAGCCACCCTGGTCCGTCGACCACGCGGGAAGCCTGGCCGCCGCGCACGACCTGCTCTCTCGCGGCGGCTTGTCGGGCTACGCGGGGGAGGCCCTCCGCCACCGCGGCGTCCTGCCCGAGGGGGCGCCGGTGATCCAGAAGCCCTTCTCCCCCAGACGCTCGCCACGCGCGTCCGCGAAGCCCTCGATCGCCGACTCCCCCGCGGCGCGCCGCCGCCGCGCCCGCATCCGGAAGACCTCGCCGCGCGTGGGCCACGGTGCTATCGTCGAAGCGGGGGCTCCACATGCCGCGAGCCGGGCGCAAGGTCTTCCACGTGACCTACGAGGACGAGGTGGGGGGCTGGATCGTGCGGGCCGAAGGCGGACGGCGCCAGGGCGGACCGTACTCCACCAAGGCGGAGGCGATGGCGGAGGCCCGGCGCGGCGTCAAGTCGGCGGCGCTCGGGCGTATCGTCGTCCACGGGCGGGACGGGAAGGTCCAGACCGAGCACACCTACGGCAGGGATCCCCGCCGACATCGAGGATGATCGTCACCGTTGTCGGCGGGTCTCGGCAGGGGCGGGCGGCGGCCCCGAGAAGGCGGGCACGGGCGATCGCTGGGCTCCTGGCGTCTGCCGCCCTGGTTTCGACGGTGGCCGCGCAGGCCCCGGACGTGATCTGGGGCGACGGCCTGCCCCCCCGCGAGCGCCCGCGGGGGAGGAAGGAGCCGCGCGAGTTCCACTTCACGCGAGCGGCCTACAACGGTTTCGGTTTCCGGAGCTGGACCGTGGACTACCCCAAGGCCGACCGGCAGTTCCTGATCGGCCTGCGGCGGCTGACGCGTCTGGACGCTTCCGGCGACGAGAACCCGGTGCGCCTCGACGACCCCGAGCTGAACCGGTTTCCCTTCCTCTATGCCGTCGAGGTGGGCTACATGTCGCTCACCGAGGACGAGGTGCTCGGGCTCCGCCGCTACCTGCTGGCGGGAGGGTTCCTCGTCGTCGACGACTTCTGGGGGACGGCGGAATGGGACAACTTCGAGAGCGAGATGAGCCGCGTCCTCCCCGGCCGGCCCATCCGCGACCTGCCGCTCGATCACCCGCTGTTCCGGGCGTTCTACCGGATAGACGCGCTCGTGCAGGTCCCCAACGTCGGCCGCGGCATGGCCGGCGGGCCGACCTGGGAGCGGGACGGCTACGAGCCGGCCTGCCGCGGGATCCTCGACGACCAGGACCGGCTCATGGTGGTGATCAACTGGAACACCGACCTCGGCGACGCGTGGGAGTGGGCGGAGAATCCCTACTATCCCTTGAAGTACTCTACTTTCGCGTACCAGATGGGCGTCAACTTCATCGTCTACGCGATGTCGCACTGAGACGTGGAGCCGTGCTCGCGGGCCCCGGCCAGGACCTGCCAGGTCGCAGAGGGCACCGAGGCGAGCGGCGGGGCCGCTACCGGGGCGACGCCTCGTCGCCGGGCGGGGGCGTGGGAGTCGGTGGCTCGACGCTGCTCCCGGCTCCCGGTGGCGTCGGAGACGGCGCGGGCGACAAAGGTGACGCCGCGCCGGGGGGCAGGGTCGTCGTCGGAGGCAACGTCGTCGTCGGAGGCGGGGAGGTCTCGGGCGACGTCGTGGGCGACGGTGGGGCCTCCGGCGCGGCGGACGGCGGCGAGGCGTCGCCGGGAGCCGGCGACACGCCCGGACCCAGCAGCGTCTGCAGACGCGCCTGGGCCTCGCCGAGCAGCTCGACCGCAGCCGGGTCGCCCAGGCTGAGCCGCGCGGTGACCCCGTCGCGCCGCTCCAGGATCGCGAGCAGGGCTTCCCGGACCGCAGGGTCCGAGGTACGAGACGCCTCCGCGCCCACCGCGTCGAAGAAGGCGGTGGAGAGCGGGAGCGCCTCGCCGTAGTTCTTCCGGTCGACCATGTCGGTGAGCGCCAGGAGCTGGGCGAGGAGGACGGTCACCCGCTCGCGCGCTCGAGCCACCGTCAGCTCGGCCTCCAGCGACTGGACCCGCTGCTCCAGGTCGGCGCGGCGCCGGCGCTCCGGCAGGTTGCCCAGGAGGTAGGCGCCCACCAGCAACGCCACGACCAGCACGGCGAGCACGGTCTTCATGGCACCCCCTTCATGCTTACCACGCTAATCGCCGCGCTCACGCGGCGTCAAGGACCGTTGCGAAATTTCCGCCGCCGTCAGGGGCCGAACGTCGTCCCCAGCGCCACGTTCAGCTCGGAGCCTTGCGGGAGGCCGGAGGCGGGCAGGCGGACGGCCCAGATCAGGCGGATCGGGACCTCGACGAGCGGGAGCCGCAGCCGCAGCTCCGCCCCCGCCGCGGCGCGCACCCGCGACGGGTCCGGCGCGGGGCCGCCGAAGACGTGGCCGGCGTCGAAGAAGGCCAGGGCACTGAGCCGGGAAGCGATCCTCGCCGCGTACTCGGCGTTGGCCAGGACCATCCGTCGGCCGCCCACCACACGGCCGGCGGCGTCGCGCGGACCTGGACGCGCGCCGCGAAGGTCGTCCTCGCGAGGTGTGGGACGTAGGCCACCGCCTCACCGCGGCTCTCGACCAGCCCCTCCACCCAGGCCACCGAGCGATCCACGTCGTAAGCCGGCAGGTCGCGCTCGCGGGAGCCTTCCACCTCCAGCCGGCGCCTCTCCGCTCCCACCCCCGCGGTCCAGGGGCCGCCGAACACGGAGGGCTTCTCGAACGCCGCGGCGTAGCGCTGGACGAGCTCGCCCCCCTGGAGGGCTCGCGGGTGTTGAGGACGTCGCCTTCGTCGAGGAGCACTCGATCGCGCAGCAGCCGGTCGCAGGTGCGCGTGTTGCCCTCGAACCCGATCCGGCCGACGCGGTAGGCGCCGGTAGCGGGCGCGGGTGGCAGCGCCGGCACCAGCGTGTCCTCGGGTGGGCACCCGAGCCCGATCGCGGTCAGCAGGGCGAACTGGCGAGATGGGCAGGCATTGGAGTCTCGAGCAGTCCCGCGCCGCCGTGGCCGAAAACGTGGTCACGCCTCCAGTATCCGGTGGCACAGGCGCAAGTGGAGCGTTGCCAGCTCGTTCGAAGGCTGGGCCCCGGTGCCGTTCCTGGTGACCTGGGGGTTCATGTTCCGAGCGGCTCCGGTCAGGGCGGGGAGGTGCGCCGTTCCAGCCGGACGCGCCTGACGAAGAAGGTGCAGCGGCGCACGTCTCCCTTCCCCGGCAGCCAGACGTGGCGCGGCCGGAACCGCACCACCACCGGCCCCGGCCGGTAGGACAGGGGCACGCGTACCGTCTCGTACTCCCACAACCCGCGGGAGAACTCGTGGGCCGCCGACCGCTCGCCGAGGACGTCGATCTCGAGGCGCTGCGGGTCGCCCCGGACCACGGGTGCCGATGCTTCGAGGCTCAGGTCGTAGCCGCCATGCCCCGGAAGCGCCAGCGCCAGCCAGGTCTCCCTTCCCACCGCCCAGACCCCGCTCTCCTCCGGGGATTCCCAGCCATGCGCGAACCAGCCGTGAGCCGGCGCCTGCGCCGAAGGCGTGGCCGCGGTCGCGTGGTCGCCGAGCGGCATCAGGAGGCGTGCCGGGTCGAGTCCGGAGGTATCCGGCGGAGGCGGACCGACGAACACGTCCGTGATCGCCGAGTCCCGAAGGTCCCACACGACCTCCGGGTTCGCGTCGATTCCCCGCCGCTCGTCCCAGAGGTGCCCGCCCCGGAACACGAACGCCGCGTGCAGCAGCGCGGCCGGCACGAAGAGCAGCGGGCTCCAGGCGACGAGCCGGCGGGGCGCGAACGCCGCCATCAGCGCCAGGAGAGGGATGTAGGCGGCGAGCCGGTGGGGACCGAAGCCGTAACCACCCCACCACTGCTCCAGGCCTGCGACTTCCAGCAGCGCCACCGCAACCGCCAGCGCGCATCCGCGGACCAGGCGGGCGTGGTGCGTCGGCCCGCGCGCCCGGGCGAGCCCCGCGACGGCCAGCAGGGCGACGGGCGCGAAGACGAAAAGACCGCGGCCCGGCGAGACGAGGTACGCGGCGACCGCGGCGAGGTCGGGCGCGCCCCATCGGTGGCGTCCCGCGATCGCGTCGTCGATCAGGCCGAGCAGCACGCCCGCGAGCGTCGCACCCAGCACCAGCGGCCTGATCCCGTCGTCCGGGCGTGGATGGGCGCCCCGGCCGACGGTGGCGAGCAGCGCCAGCGGCGCGAGCAGGCTGGTCGGGCGCAAGAAGTAGAGCGCCGCCACCGCCGCCCCGCGGCCCAGGGCGCGCCAGGCGCCCGGACCCAGGGCCAGCCAGACGATGGAGGCCATGCAGAGCGCGGCGACGCCGGCGGGTGAAGACGAACGGGAGGCCGTGCTGTAGAGGGGCGACGCGAACGCCGCGCCCAGGCACACCAGCAGCGCGAGCGGTGGATCCACGAGCCGGGCGAGGGCCGCAAACGTCACGGCCACTGCCGCGGCGGCGAAGAACGCGCCGGCCACGCGCCCGGCCATCCGCGCCCTCCGCACCGGTTGCTCGTGTGGGTACAGGACACGCAGCGCGGCCGAGAACGGCAGCGAGAGCACGCCGTGCACGGCGGTCGCGTCGGCCGGCGCCCGCTCGGCTCGGGCTCCCGCCCCGGTGCCCTCCGCGGGCAGGCCCATGTCGTGGTAGGGCGCCACGTCGAGCCCCTGCCCCGAGAGCAGCGACTCGCCGATCATCTCCGCCGGAACGTCCTCCAGCGGGCTGGTCCGGAGCGGCCCGAACAGGAAGGCGATCCAGAGGAGTATGAGGAGCTGCCAGGGGCGGATCAAGGCTGACGGGCCGCCGCCTCCGCGTCCGAGCGCAGCTTCTCGAAGAGGACCGGCCCGCCCCCGGAGAGCGCAGCGGCGTGCCGGCCGCGCCACGGCTCGAAGCGCCCCCGCGTGGCGTGCAGGGCGTCCCGGTCCGACCTCGACACGGCTCCGGCGGCGACGGTGACATGGGCGGTTGCGCGCATGGCGTACATCTCCTGGCCGTCAGTGTCGCACCAGCGTCAAGGACTACGGGCTCGGTGTCGACCGAGTCACGGCCCCCGCCGGCGGACGCTCAGCAGCTTCTCGCAGCTCGCCGCAGTCTCGCCCGCGTCGTCCACGAGGTCGACCGCGAACCGATGCTCGTGCTTGCCGTCCCGCGCCACGGCCGCCCGGATCGCATCCAGCTCGTCCGGGTCGACCCGGAAGGTGGCCCGGAGCGTGGAACGCCCCGGGCGGCGGAACCGCATGGTCGCCGCCTTGTCCCAGACCTCGTAGCCCGGACCGAGGAGCTTGATGAGCATGATCATGTAGATCGGGTCGATGGCCCCGTACATGCTGCCACCGAAGATCGTCCCCACGTAGTTCCTCGTGCGCCAGCTCAGCGGCACCCGGATGTGCACCTCGCGCCAGTCGGCGGCGACGTAGTCGATCCGGGCCCCGGTTCCCCGGTACGCGGGGAACCAGTTGAATCCCCACCGGGTCAGGCGCGTCCTCCAGGATTCAGGCATCAGCTACCACTCCGCGTCACGCCACGCCCCGCAATCACCTTGTCCCGCTGGCTCCGACCAACCAGGCTCGGCCTGCTGGACGGCCGGTTCCGGGTCCCGGACGACTCGACCGGCCGTTGCCGAAGGACGTGCTGCGCGCCTCCGAGAGCGGCTGTCCGAGCCCCCGGTCCTCCTGACCGACGACGGCGTCCGGCCGATACGGCGACGGGGTCCGGGTGGTGTCGCAACCCGATAGTCCGTCATTGGGGGGGTGGCGCGCCCGGAGGGATTCGAACCCCCTACCTCTTGGTTCGAAGCCAAGCGCTCTATCCGAGTGAGCTACGGGCGCGTGAGGGCGATGGTACCACGGGGCGGCTTTCACGAGCGGGCCGGGGGACCGACGGGATCGACCAAGACGGGCCGGGCCGGCTCAAGCGCCGATCGGCCGAGCGGGGCCGATTGCCGGGAGGGCCGTGGCCCGGCCGTGTGCCCTCGCTCACAGGCGGGCCGGGCCGGGTGGGGGACCGGGGCAGGGCGTGCTACCATCCGGCCGCCTCGAGCCCCTCGGTTGGAGGACGCTGAGCAAAGATGCGGTACCCGGTCGGCCGGCTCTCCTCGTCGCTGTTGCTGGTCCTGTGCAGCCCGGCGTTCCTCGCGGCCCAGGGCCTCGCCATCGACCACAAGCCCGTCCAGTGCATCGTGGCGGGTAAGTTCCCGAAGATGAACGCCTGCTTCAGCCCGGCGTCGGGCCTGTCGCGGTCGCGGGTGTTCTTCCGGGCCGAGGGGACGCCGAAGTGGTTCTACGTGGATATGGCGTCCGACGCCCCCTGCCACACCGGGATCCTGCCCAAGCCGAAGAAGAACCTGGTCCAGAAGAAGATCGAGTACTACGTCCAGGCCACGGACAAGGCGTTCGAGGAGGGGCAGACCGAGACGTACCTGCCGATCGTGGTGGCGAACGAGGCCGAGTGCCAGGACCTTCCGATCGCTCCTTTCGTCACCAAGGCCTCGGTGGTGGTCTTCCCCTCGGTGCCGGCGGGGTTCGCAGGGGCCAGCGCGCTCTCGGCGACGACCGTGGCGGCGGGCGTCGTGGGAGCGGGGGCGGCCGCCGCGGGGGCGGTGGCGGTGGCGAACAGCAGCAGCGACGACTCCCCGACCACCACGTCACCGCCGGCCACCGCGCCTCCGACCACCGCCGTGCCGGTCACCACCGTCCCTCCGACCACGGTGCCGTCCACCACGATGCCGCCGGGATCGGTGAACCGGCCGCCGGTCGGCTCGTTCCGCATCAGCCCGAACCCTCCCTCGGGAAAGGCGCCGCTCACCGTGAACTTCAACATGTGCCAGAGCACCGATCCCGACAACGACCCCCTCGAGTTCACGTTCAACTTCGGTGACGGCAGGACGGACCGGGGCTTCTGCCGAATGGACCACACCTACACCGGCTCGAGCGTGCGCGCCGCTGCGGACCGGACGTACAACCCGCGGATCTGCGTGACCGACGGCGTCGAGGGGCACGAGCAGTGCAAGGACTACACGGTCGAGCTGACCGTGCCGCCCGCCGACCCGTGCGCGGACGACAACGATCCACCGGCCGTCGCGATCTCGGGGCCGCCGAGCGTCCATCCGGAGTTCCAGCCGTTCAACGTGAACCTCACTGCCAGCGCGTCGGACGACTCGGGCATCAGCAAGGTCACCTACCGCGCGACCTCGTTCGACTCGGGCCCGGCGGTGGTGGTCGGGGAGAGCTCGACGGCCCCGTACACGGTCGTGATCGACCCGCAGAAGGCGTTCGACCTGTTCGGCTGTGACCAGTTCTCGTACGGCGACTTCGTGGCCGTGGCCGAGGACAAGTGCGGCAACACGGCGACGTCGGCGCCGGTGGCCTACTCGATCGACGGGTGCGGCCAGTTCGAGTTCGAGAGGCCGGGCCAGACGGCCGCCGGCCGGCTGTCGTGGACCAGTGAGCTGGACGCGCCCGGGGCCCAGGGGCAGCTCGTGCTGAACGGCGCCGCCGCCTTCTTCCCGCGCAGCGGCCGCTCGATGGGCGCCGGCGAGGCCCGCTCGGGTGAGAACCGGATCGAGGCGCTCCTGGTGGCGACCGAGGGGCGCGGCGGGACGTGGCGGATCCAGTTCGCGCCCGGGGCGGTCGCGCCCGGCAGCCTCAGGGTGCTGGCCGGCGAGGTGGCGCTGGTGACCGACGACGCGGTGGTGTTCCGCCTCCGCGGCCAGGCCGGCGAGCGGCTGGTCTTCACGTTCCGCGCGCCCGAGTAGCGGCCGCGGAAGCGACTCCCGCGGCGGCGGCCCCTGTCCCGGATCAGCAGATCCGGGGCAGCAGCTCCCCGTACGGGCGGTCCAGGATGCGCCTGCCCCCGATGGACGTGCGCATCACCACGAGGCCGGGGTGCTCCTCGGTCACATCCCCCAAGCGCACGGCTTCCGCGCCCAGGGGGTGCGAGCGCATGGCGTCCAGCACCCGCTCGGCGGCCTCGGCCGGAACCATCGCCACCAGCTTCCCCTCGTTGGCCACGTAGAGAGGGTCGAAGCCGAGGATCTCGCAGGCGCCCCTGACCGCGTCGCGCACGGGGACCGCGGCCTCCACGAGCTCCACGCCGACGCCGGCGCGGGCGGCGATCTCGTGGAGCGTCGCCGCCACGCCGCCGCGGGTCGGGTCGCGCAGGACGTGGATGTCGGGACAGACCGAGACCATGCGGGCCACGAGGTCGTTCAGGGGGGCGGTGTCGCTCCGGATCGACCCCTCCAGCCCGAGCGACTGGCGCGTGGCCATGATCGCCATGCCGTGGTCGCCCACGGTGCCGGAGAGCAGGACGGCGTCGCCGGGGCGCGCGCGGTCCGCGGAGATGTGGATCCCCGGCGGCACCAGCCCCAGGCCGCTGGTGTTGATGAAGACCTTGTCCCCGGACCCCCTGCCGACCACCTTGGTGTCGCCGGTGACCACCGTGACGCCGGCCTCCAGCGCCGCCGCTGCCATGGAGGCCACGATCCGGCGCAGGTCGTCGATGGGCAGCCCCTCCTCCAGGATGAACCCGGCGGAGATGTAGGCCGGGCGCGCCCCGCTCATGGCCAGGTCGTTGACCGTGCCGTACACCGCCAGCCGTCCGATGTCGCCGCCGGCGAAGAACAGCGGCGTGACGACGAAGGAGTCGGTGGTGAAGGCGACGCGGGCCCCCTCCAGGTCCAGCACCGCCTGGTCGTCGAGCCGGTCCAGGATCGGGTTGCGGAAGGCGGGGAGGAAGACGCCTTCGACGAGCTGGGTCGTCAGCGTCCCGCCGCTGCCGTGCCCGAGGAGGACCTCCTTGTGGTCGAGGACCGGAAGGGGGCAGGAGCCGGACACCGGGTCAGAGGACATCCTCTTCCCCCATCGCCAGGTGGACCCGGTCCCGCCGCTCGGCGTCCCTCACGAGGAGCCGGGTGGCCACCCACCCCGATTCCCGTACCCTCGGCAGGATGGCCGCCCGCACTTACCCGTGCGCCCCGGCCGGCGCGGGAGCGTCGCGGACCGGCTCCAGGTGGCGGCCGGAGCTGTAGTACGCCGCGCAGGCGCCTTCCGCGGAGACCATGGTCGCCCCCAGCGGGCGCTGGGGCGTGCACTCACGGCCGAAGGCGGGGCAGTCGGTGGGCTTCTTGACCCCCCTCAGCACCAGGCCGCTGATGCAGACCGGGGACTCCTCGGTCTGGATGTCCTCCACCTCGAAGAGCCTCTCCGCGTCGTGATCGCGGTACTCCCGGCGCAGCCGGTAGCCGCTCTTCGGGATGCTCCCCACGCCCCGCCATTTCCGGTCCACGACCTCGAAGACGTCGAAGATCAGCTTCCGCGCCCCCGGGTTGCCCTCGCGGCCGAGCACGCGGCTGTACTGGTTCTCCACCTCGTGCCGGCCGGCCTCGAGCTGCCGCGCCGCCATCAGGATGCCCTGGAGAAGGTCCACCGGCTCGAAGCCGGTGACCACGATCGGGACCTGGAACGCCGCCGCGATCGGCTCGTACTCCGAGTACCCCATGACGGTGCAGACGTGGCCCGGGCCGAGGAACGCCTGGACGCGGTTCTGGTCGGACTGCAGTATGGCGGTGAGGGCCGGCGGCACCAGGACGTGGGAGAGGAGCATGGAGAAGTTGGAGACTCCCTCGAGCTTGGCGCGCCGGACGGCGAGGGCGTTCGCGGGGGCGGTGGTCTCGAAGCCGATGCCGAAGAGCACGACCTTGCGCTCTGGGTTGTCGCGGGCGATCCGGAGGCAATCGAGGGGCGCGTAGACCACGCGCACGTCGGCGCCACGGCTCCTCAGGGTCAAGAGATCGCCGCGGGAGCCCGGCACACGGAGCATGTCCCCGAATGAGCAGAAGATCACCTCGGGCCGGGAGGCGATGGCGTGGGCCTTGTCGATCATCTCCAGGGAGGTCACGCACACCGGACAGCCGGGGCCGTGGACCAGCTCCACCTGCGCCGGGATCAGGCGGTCGATGCCGTGCTTGACGATGCTGTGGGTCTGGCCCCCGCAGACCTCCATGATCACCCACGGCCGGGTGACCGCCCGGCGGATCTCCTCGATCAGGCCGCGGGCGACCCTGCCGTCCCGGTACTCGTCCAGGTACCTCACGTCGGTTCCTGCGGCGTGTCCAGCTCGGAGAGCTGGCCGAGCTCTTCCAGGAGCTTGTAGGTGCGCTCGGCCTCCTCCGGGTCCACCGCGCTGAGCGCGAAGCCCACGTGGACGAGGACGTAGTCGCCCACCTTCGCCTCCGGCACGTACTCCAGGCACGACTCCCGGACGATGCCGCCGAACTGGACCCTGGCCATGCGGAGCCCCTGGCGGTCGAACGTCTCGAGGACCTTTCCGGGTATCGCGAGGCACATGGCTCTATCTTCCGCTCATCACGAGGCCCGTTCAAGGAACGGTGGCTGTCGGAGACAGTACCGCCAGCCTCGATCGCTTCAGCGGGTGCGGAGGAGAACCTGGGCCGTAGCGCGAAGGCCGGCCCCCGGCTGGGCGAAGGGCGGCCACCGGCTCAGTGCCCGAGCCCGGCCTCCAGGGCGATCCACACCCCCATCGCCACGCTGACCGTGCCCAGCACGGCCTCGAAGCCGCGTGAGGCCGCCTCAAGGTGGCGGCTCCGCAGCGGCAGCGCGATCGCCAGGGAGAAGAGGACCATGCCGAGGATCGATCCGACGCCGAAGACCGCCATGTAGGCGACGGCCTGGGCGGTGGAGGTGACGGCCTGGAGCGACAGCACCACGAGGGCCGCCGAGCCCGCCATGCCGTGGACGCTCCCCACCAGCAGGGCGCGCACCAGGAGCCCGCCCGGGTGCCGGTGGCGATGGGCCAGCGGATCGTGGGCCGCCTCGGGCTCGCCCGCGTGGGAGTGGGCGTGGAGGTGCTGCACGCCGTCGCCGTGGCGGTGGACGTGGAAGTGGATGCGCCGCCGGCGCAGCCGGCGCAGGACGTCGAGGCCGAGCAGGGCGAGCAGCAGTCCGGCGGCCCCTTCGAACAGCCGCGCCAGCCCGTCGGGGACGGCCGCGCCCGCGGCCACCACGACGCCACCCACCAGCAGCAGCATGGCCGCGTGCCCCGCGCCCCACAGCGCGGCGAACCGGGCGCTCTCGCGCGTGGACCTCGCGCGCGTGGCCAGCGCCGCCACCGCGGCCACGTGGTCCGCTTCGAGGGCGTGCCGCACGCCGAGGAAGAAGCCGAGGGCCAGCAGGGAAGCCAGCACCGGTCAGCTCACCGGCGCCCGCGTGGCGGCCTGGGCGTCCAGCCAGTCGTACCAGGCCCCCAGGCCGTCGCCCCGCGTGGCCGAGACCTGCACGACGTGGAGGGCCGGGTTCACGCGGCGCACGTAGTCGAGGTAGAGCTCGACGTCGAAGGACAGGTGCGGCAGCAGGTCCACCTTGTTCAGGACGAGGAGCGACCCCGCGCGGAACATGTGAGGGTACTTCAGCGGCTTGTCCTCGCCCTCCGTCACCGAGGCGATCACCACCCTGGCCCGATCGCCCAGGTCGAACAGAGCGGGGCACACCAGGTTGCCCACGTTCTCGATGAAGACGACGGAGCCGGCCGGCGGGTCGAGCTGGCGCGCGGCGCGGGCGATCATCGCCGCATCCAGGTGGCACCCGCGTCCGGTGTTGACCTGCACCACGCGGCACCCCATGGCCCTGATCCGCTCCGCGTCCCGGACGGTCTCCTGGTCCCCCTCGATCACGCTGATCGGGAGGCGGGCGCCGAGGTCCCGGATCGTCCGCTCGAGCAGCGTGGTCTTGCCCGCCCCGGGCGAGCTCATCAGGTTCAGGACCAGCAGCTCGCGCCCCTCGAAGAAGCCGCGGTTCCTCTCCGCCAGCCGGTCGTTCCGGGCCAGCACCTCCTGCTCGAGCCGCAGCGTCCGCCGCTCGCCGTCCTCGGGGGCCGCTGGGTCGGGCTCGGGGCCGTGCTCGTGCCCATGGCCCGGCCCGTGCGCGTGGTCGTGAGCGTGGCCCGGTTCGTGGGAGTGGGGGGCTTCGAGGTCGATCACCCGAGGCGTCGCCTCATCCGAGCAGCCACATGTCGCGCACATCAGGCCAGCTCCACTTCCCTGATCCTCAGCTCCTGGCCGCCCCGCAGCTCCAGGTCCGTGCTGCCGCAACGGCACGATCCGATCAGATCGTCCAAGGCCATCTCGGCGTGGCACGAGCGGCACCAGGCCATGCCCGGCGGCTCCTCGATCTCGAGATGGGCGCCCTCCAGGACGGTGCCCTCGGCGCACACGTCGAAGCAGAACCTCACGCTGTCAGGCGCCACGCCCGAGAGCTTGCCGATCGCGAGGCGGACGCGGGTGACCCTCGCCCCGGCGACCGTGTCGGAGACGGCGGCGACGAGGCTCTCGGTGATGGCCAGCTCGTGCATCTCCGTGGAGGGTGCCGCGCCCAGGCGGCAGGACCGGTCCAGCGTTGCGCGCGCGCGCCGGGTTGTCAAGGAGAGCGGGCCTGAGCGGCCTGGGCCGGCCGGATCGGGGGGTCACCGGGCCGACCTCCACGCCGCGACCGCGGCCTGGCCGAGGGCGATGCCGCCGTCGTTGGGAGGGACGCGAGCGTGCAGGAGCACCTCGAAGCCCGCGGCGCACAGCCGGTCCCAGGCGCGCACGGTGAGCAGGCGGTTCTGGAAGCAGCCGCCGGAGAGGGCGACCTTGCCCAGGCCCGTCCGCCCCCGGATGCGCGTGCAGGCCTCGGCGATGGCGGCGGCCAGCGTCTCGTGTATCCGGGCGCCCGCGACGGCCGGGGGAGCGCCGCGGTCGAGGTCCTGAGCGACGGCGCGGACGAGGGGCCTCGGGTCCAGCACCAGCGGAAGCTGGCCCTCCACCGGGAGCGGGTAGGGCTCCACGTCCTCCCCCGACGATGCGGCTTCCAGCTCGATCGCCGCCTGGCCTTCGTACGTGTTGACGTGGCGCAGCCCCAGGATGCTGGCCAGCGCGTCGAAGAGCCGGCCGGCGCTGGACGTGGGCACCGTGTTCACGCGCTCTCGGATCATGGCCGCGACCACGGTCCGGCCCGGCTGGGCGACGCGGTCCACGGGCAGGCCCGCCTCCAGCAGGTGGGCCAGCGCCATCCGCCACGGCTCCCGAGCGGCGGCGTCGCCCCCCGCCATCGGCACCGGACGGATGAAGGCGACGCGCTCGAAGCCCACGAGGTCCGCGACCAGGATCTCGCCGCCCCAGACCGAGCCGTCGGGGCCGTAGCCGGTCCCGTCCCAGGCCACGCCGATGACCCGGTCGTGGCGCCCGTTGTCGGCGAGGCACGAGGCGACGTGGGCGTGGTGGTGCTGGACCGGCACCAGCGGGAGCCCGGTGCGGCGGGCGATGGCCGTGCTGTGGTAGCCCGGGTGCAGGTCGTGGGCCGCCATCCGCGGCCTCACGCGGAAGAGCCGCTCCAGGTTGGCCCGCACCTCGTCGAAGAAGAGCTGCGACTCGTAGCTCTCGAGGTCGCCGATGTGCTGGCTCAGCACGGCGGCGCCACCGGTCACGAGGCACAGCGCGTTCTTGAGGTCGGCGCCGACCGCCAGGATGTCCGGCGCGTCGGGACACCCCGGGATCGGTATGGCCTCGGGAACGTGGCCGCGGGCCCGGCGCAGGACGCGCTCCTGTCCCAGCAGGACGCGCGCGACAGAGTCGTCCTCCCGCATGTGGATCTCGCGGTCGTGGAGCACGAAGGCGTCGGCGATCCCCCCGAGCCGGGCCAGGCCTTCCTCGTTGCCGGCGGCGATGGGCTCCTCCGAGAGGTTCCCGCTCGTCATCACCAGCGGGCCGCCGAAGCGTCCGAGGAGCAGGTGGTGCAGCGGCGTGTAGGGGAGGAACGCGCCGATCTCTTCAAGGGAAGGGGCAACCGACGGGGCGAGACGCGCGCCGGTCCTCCGGCGCAGGAGGACGATCGGCCGGCGCGCCCCGTGGAGGGCCTCGCGCTCCAGCGGGGAGAGCTCCGCCTCGGTCTCGAGCGCGGCCAGGCCGGGGAACATCACCGCGAACGGCTTGTCGGGCCGGCGCTTCCTCCGACGCAGCTCCCGGACGGCGTCGTCGTTGCGGGCGTCGCAGGCCAGGTGGAAGCCGCCCAGTCCCTTCACGGCGACGGTCGCCCCGGCCCGGAGCGCTTCCACGGCGCCGGCGAGCGCGTCGGCGCCGTCGCGGCCGTGCATCCAGGCCCGCGGCCCGCAGTCGGGGCAGGCGTTGGGCTGGGCGTGGAAGCGACGGGACGCGGGGTCGTGGTACTCGGAGGCGCACGCGGCGCACATCGCAAAGGCGGACATGGTGGTCCGGGCGCGGTCGTAGGGCACGTCGCGGACGATCGAGAAGCGCGGGCCGCAGTCCGTGCAGTTGATGAACGGGTAGGAGAAGCGCCGGTCGGCGGGGTCCCGCATCTCGTCGAGGCACGCCTCGCAGGTGGCGAGGTCCGCGACCACCCGCGCGGACGAGGGCGGCCGGTCCGCGCTGTCGCGGATCGCGAACGGGCCGAGCCCGGCGGGCAGGGCGTCTTCGTACCGCAGCGACTCCACCAGCGCCCGCGGCGGGGGAGCGTCCTGGATGCGGCGGGCAAGCGTCTCCAGCGCCGGCACCGCCCCTTCGGCGTCGATCACGACGCCGTCGGCGTCGTTCCAGACCGCGCCGCGCAGCCCCAGCTCCGTGGCGGCCCGGTAGACGAACGGCCGGAACCCCACGCCCTGTACCGCTCCACGGACGCGGAAGATGCGCCGTGCCGTCTCCGCCATGCCCCCAAGCCTGGCACGGATCCCCGAGCCGCGCCCGGGCGCTTCGGGAAGCGGGTCGCGGTTGCGGAGGGCCGGCGGTCGAGCTGGTCGTCCACCGTGCGACGGTCGAGAGGCGTCAAGGCCGGGTCGACGGTCCGGTTGGCTCTGATAGGGGCTCGGCGGAACGGGAAAAAAGAGAGAGGGGTCCCGGGGGACCCCTCTCGCGGGGCCGTCCGCCGCACGGACGGCCCCCGCCGTCGAAGCTCGACGCGTGCCTACCTGGCGCACCTCCTCGGCAACAGCCTGAAATGAAAAAGCCCT
>Ga0268386_10001205_pt1 | contig 17653 bp, 18 predicted proteins | sample RVTome_15_FD_200260 | JGI IMG/M metagenome (GOLD analysis project Ga0268386, IMG submission 200260) | Soil microbial communities from uranium-contaminated site in the Upper Colorado River Basin, Wyoming, United States - RVT150D86... ...
GAGGGGCGAGAATATCGCCCACCACGCCCCTCCGGCCGCGGCTACGAGGTAGATGCCCCACCAGACGCAGAAGTCACCGAAGTAGTTCGGGTGGCGGGTGTATCGCCAGAGGCCGGAATCCATGACCTGGCCTTTGGACCCTGGCTTCGCCTTGAACCGGGCGAGCTGGATGTCGCCCACCGTTTCGAAGAAGAGACCGACCACCCAGACAGCGACCCCGAGATAGTCGAGCCACCAGAGCCCGCTACCGCTTCCCAGGCTCACCACGGCCGGCACCGCCACCACCCACATGATCAGAGCCTGGAGACCGAAGACCTTCCAGAGGCTGGCCAACCAGAAGGTGTCGGGGCTCTTCTTCCTCATCTGCTGATAGCGACGGTCCTCACCCTTGCCGATGTTGCGCCACGCGAGATAGGCGGTGAGACGCAGGCCCCACACCGACACGAGGGCCAGGACCACGAAGGCACGAGGGGTCGCATCGGTCGTGGCGAACAGGTAGGCCGACCAGGTGGCGAGGACGAATCCGAGGCCCCAGACGATATCGACGATGGAGGCATCGTCGATCACGACGCTCACCACCCAGGTCACCAGCATCAATAGCCCGATGGTGAGGGCGGAGACCACGAGGAGGTCGCTCAACAGAAGCCCTGTCGGTCGAGCTCTGACCGGAGCTCAACCCGAGATGGGAGAGGAGGTCCCAGGAGAGGGGTCATCGCGGGCGAAGGCTAGTGGTCTGCCGAGCTCGGGACGCACCCGATTCATGGCATCCCGGATGACCAACGCCTCCTCATCGCTGAGGCGGCTCCCGAACATATCGTCGAGCACGTCGAGCACATGGGGATCGGCCGCTCGTTGCACCCGGCGACCCTTCTCGGTCAGCCCGAGGTAGAAGACCCTGCGATCGGTGGGACAGGTCTCCCTGGCTACCAGTCCAGCCGTCTCCAACCGGTCGACGAACCGTGTGGCGCCACTCTTGGTGAGAGTCGTCTCGGTGGCGAACTCGTTCATCCGCATGGTGCCGCCGGCGAATGCGATCTCGACCAATGCCTCGTACCAGGGTCCCGGGATACCGACCTCTGCTCGCAACCGCTCGTCGATCGCAGCCGTGACCCGGTCGTGGGCGATCATCACTGCTCGCCACGCTTGAACACGGATCGGTATCTCGCTCACAGGTCACAATGATATCGGGAATAGTTGTGAGACTCAATGGTTGACAAGAGCAACTAACACGGGAATCAACGAAGGAGAGACCGTGACCACACAGACGAGAACAGCTCCAGATATCGCCACCGGCAGCTGGGTGCTGGACGAGGCTCATACCAAGATCGGGTTCCAGGCCAAGCACCTGATGGTGACCAAGGTCCGTGGCCATTTCGAGGAGTACGTCTCGAAGGTGGAGATCGCCGACGATCTCACCGAGTCGAGGATCGAACTGACCCTCGACGCCGCCAGCATCACCACCGGCGCCGCCGACCGTGACGATCATCTTCGCTCGGCGGACTTCCTCGATGCCGTCAACCATCCCCGGCTCATATTCGTCTCCACCGACATCTCCCGTGACGGGGAGGATTGGAAGGTCACCGGTGATCTCACCATTCGCGACGTCACCAGGCCGGTGACACTCGATGTCGTCTATGAGGGCTCGGCGGTCGACCCCTGGGGAAACGAGCACATCGGGTTCAGCGCCAGGGCCGTGATGTCCAGAGAAGACTGGGATCTGACATGGAATGCGGCGCTCGAAGGTGGTGGATGGCTGGTCTCCAAGGATGTCGTTCTCGACATCGAGGGCCAGCTGGTCCGCGCCTGATCGTCCCTTCAGTTCGGTTCAGGAGGCCCCGGCGTGACGCCGGGGCCTCTCACGCGACCCGGCGAGGTTCATTCGGTGAGATGCGACCAAAGACCCGGATTTGCGCGAAGAAGGGTCTCTAGATCGACCGGTGCATGGCCGGTCAGCCGCTCCACGGTGTCGGACACCCTGGAGAGCTCACCGTTGGCGACTGCCAGGTACGAGCTCACCCAGCCCTCGATCTCCCAGTCGGGGGCACCGGTGGGCCGACGCGACTCCCATGCCTCCTCCACCGTCTCTTCACGATATGAGATGTCCCGACCGGTGACCTCGCCGAGGATCGCGGCCGTCTCGTGGAAGTCGAGAGCCGCCGGGCCGGTGTTCTCGAGAGCCTGACCGTCGAAACGCTCCGTTTGTATCGCCGCGACGACCGTGTCGGCGATGTCGTCACGGCTGATCCAACTCACTTTTCCCGAGCCCGCCGGTGCTCTGATGACCCCGTCATCACCCGTGAAGAAGGGGACGAAGTCGGCGTAGAAGCTCGACCTGAGGAAGACGAAAGCGATGCCGGCCTTCCTGATGTGCTGCTCCGTGGCGAAGTGCTGGCGACCCAGGGCGAAGGTCGAGTCTGGCTTCGCCTCGAGGAACGACAGGTAGATGATCCTGTCCACCCCGGCGGCGACCGCGGCGTCGACCGCCCGAAAATGACGCTGCAACCGATCGTCGGCCTCGCGGAAGGACACGAGGAACAGGGTGCGCACCCCGTCGAGTGCTGCGGTCATGGCCTCCTGATCGCCGTAGTCGTGTACCGCCACCGGGAAAGCGCCCGCCAGGTCGGGCGCCCGGGAGGGGTCCCTGACGAGGAGACGCTGGGCGACTCCGGCCTCAGCCAGCCGGGTGGCGGTCTTTCCGCCGACCGAGCCGGTCGAGCCCGTGATTGCAAGGTCGGGTAGGTCTGTCACACAGACGTCAACTCATCGGGCTCTGACGGTGTTCCCTGCCGCCAACATCCCCGGGATGTTCCCCGGAACGGAAGGCTCCGTGCTGTAACGTCGGCGGGGATGAGGCCGAGGGAGGCGTCGCGAACCGTGTGGAGGCGACCGTGAGGAAGTGGTCGATCCCGACCAGATTGACCGTGGCCGTCGCGCCGTTGGCGGTCCTGACCCTGCTCTTGGGTCTCCTGGCTGCGTGGGCGTCGTACGACCCGGCTAGCGGGCTCCCGTGGTTCGGTTACACCGCGATCGCCATCGCCTTGGCGGTCGCCGTCGGCACGATCCTCAGCGTGCGCTCGCGGGGGCGACAGATGGCCTCCCGCATCGACGACGTGTCGGCAGCTGCCCGTCGCGTTGCCAGCAAAGACCTGGTGGAATTGCTCGACGCCCTGCGCAGCCCCGACGTCGACCTCGATTCGATCGCACCCATGAGGCTCGACACCAGCCCCGAGGACGAGATCGGCGAGTTGGCCCGATCCTTCGAGGCTCTGCATCGTTCTCTGGTAGACGTCGGCGCCAGGCAGATGGAGACCTTGCGCGCCGGGGTCTCATCGATCTTCGTGACCCTGGCCCGGAGGAACAGCTCCCTCGTCGACCGGCAGCTGGCGCTTCTCGACAAGCTCGAATCGGGTGAGGAGGACCCTGAGGTCCTCAACGGCTTCTACCAACTCGACCATTTCGCCACTCGGATGCGGCGGAACGCCGAGAGCCTCCTGGTGCTTGCCGGCTCGGAGTCTCCGCGGGTGTGGGCCAAGGCCACGGACATGGCGGATGTGGTCCGCGCCGCGGTCAGCGAGATCGACGAATACCACCGCATCGAGGTGCTCGCCCTCGAGCCGGCCCGGCTCTCGGGGGGAGCTGTCTCGGACGTCAGTCACCTCGTGGCCGAGCTCTTGGAGAACGCAGTCCAGTTCTCTCCCCCCTCGGAGACCATTCGGGTAACCGGGCTGTTCGACATGGACGGATACCAATTGGCCGTCTCTGATCGCGGTGTGGGCATGTCAGAGGCTCGAATCGCAGAGATGAACCGAATCCTGCACAGGCCACCTGCCCTTGGCCTGAGTGTCGAGCCCACGTTGGGGATCTACGTCGTGGCCAAGCTCGCTCACCGTCATGGCCTCGCCGTCGAGCTGATCAGAGGCGTACCCGGGATCACGGCCCGGATCACCATTCCCCGCGACCACCTGGAGGTGTCGACCACCTCGGATCCGCGCCCGTGGGGCTCGGAGCACACCCGTCGCATCGTCGCCGAAAGGACCCGGATCGCATCGGGCACTCACTACAGCGACGCCGAGACCCGAGCCTATATCCTCAAGCACGAGCAGGAGCGACGCGCCGATGAGATGGCGCCATCGTCGAGCGGCGGCCAAGGTCCCGAACAACTCATCGACCTGACCCGTCCTCCCTACGACGACGGTGAGGAACTGGCAGCTCTTCCGGTGCGCACACCGGGCCAGGCGTTCAACGAGGACGACGAAGCTGTGTCGAGCATCACCTCGGGTGACGGAGCGGCCGAGATCAAGTCGGCCCTAGCCGCCTACGACCGGGGCAGGCGCTCGGCCGAGAATCCCGAGAACGGGCCGGTCCTCGAAGACAACGAAGACGGGGAGTGGTCTTGAACAACTCGGCTGAGAACCTCAATTGGCTCTTGGAGCGTCTCTGCAGCACCGTTCCCGGGATCACCCAGGCCGTCGTGGTCTCTTCCGACGGTCTTGCCCTGGCCAAGTCGGACGGGGTGGACAGGGAAACGGCGGAGCGTCTCGCCGCGGTGTCGTCGGGGATGATCGGTCTCGCATACGGGTCTGCCGGCCGTTTCGGGGCCGGGCCTGTTTCGAACGTGATCGTCGAGATGCAGAACGGCTGGCTCTTCGTGACCGGCATCAGGGACGGGTCTCTGATCTGTTGCCTCACCGAGAAGGACATCGACATGGGAGCCATAGCGTTCGAGATGTCCATCTTCGTCCAGCGAGTAGGGGACAGCCTCACCGCCGACGTTCGCCAGGAGCTGAAAGCGCTGCTCGCCCAGACGGAATGAGCCATCTCGACATGACCCAGCCCCTCGTCGGCGGGCGCATCGTCCGGCCATACACGATGACCGGCGGACGCACGATGACCCAGAGCCCGCCAATCGCCCTGGAGGCATTGGTGGCCGCCACCCCCGAGGGAATGCGAAGACGCCGCCAATTCCGTTGGGAGGCCGCCGAGATCATCAGCCGGTCCCGGCGCGAGACCGCGGTTGTCGAGTTGGCGGCCCTGCTCGCAGTGCCGGTCGGGGTGGTGCGGGTCCTCGCCGACGACTTGAGGGCAGAGGGAGCGGTGACCATCACCGAGCCGCCCTCCGCACTCGTCGACGAGACGGGCGGTGAGGTATACACAGATCTGTTGCACAAGGTGCTCGATGGAATCAAGTCACTCTGACCGCGGCCTGACCCCGGTGAAGATCGTCGTTGCCGGCGGATTCGGCGTGGGCAAGACGACATTCGTCGGTGCCATCTCCGAGATCGAGCCGCTGCGCAGCGAGGCCATCATCACCGAGGCAAGCGCCGACGTCGACGAGTTGTTCGGCGACGGCACCAAGACGATGACCACCGTGGCAATGGACTTCGGTCGGATCAGCCTCAAGCACGATCTCGTCCTCTACTTGTTCGGAACGCCCGGCCAGGACAGGTTCCACTTCATGTGGAACGAGCTGGCGCGCGGTGCGATCGGCGCTGTGGTCCTGGTGGACACGCGCCGCATCGAGGCCGGCTTCGCCGCCGTGGACTTCTTCGAGAAACGGGGTACGCCGTTCGTGGTGGCGATCAACACGTTCCACGGCCGGAAGCTCCACTCCATCGAGGAGGTGCGACATGCGCTTCAGGTGGGGCCTGAAACTCCGATCGCCTACTGCGATGCCCGGGTCCGGGTGGATGTGCAGAAGGTCCTGGTCACGCTTGTCGAGCACGCCCTCGATCTCGCTTCGACCGGAGCGGCCGTCAACTAGGACGGTGCCTCGATGGGGGTCTTCGACTCCCGTCGCAATGGTGGCTCGCTGATCTGCTCGGAAGGCAGCCGCAATTCGAACAGGTTTCGCCCTCCCTGGCGGAAGTACTCGACGTCTCCCTCCATCTGCCGTGCCAGGTGCCTTCCTACGGTGAGGCTCAGCCCGACTGCTGCCGGGCTGGTGACTCTCTGGCCTGTGCGCAGGTCGCCGTCGAATATCCGCTCCCGCTCGCTGTCCGGGATCGCCGGGCCGTCGTCACTCACCTGCACCACGGTGTCCGGCCCTGAGGAGAAGACCCGCAACCTGACGTCTGGCCCGCCGTAACGGATGGCATTGCCCACGAGGTTGCCGACGATTCGTCGCACGAGGAGGGGGTCAGCCCACATCGCACGCGCCTCGTATGAGGAGGTGACAGAACCGACTGGGTGCTCCACCAGGACGTCGCGACAAACCGACTCGGCGTCGACGCTTTGGGAGACGACGGTCACCGGGATGGTGTCGGCCCGAGCCGAGACCACCATGTCGTCCACGATCGAGGCGATTTCCCTGGCGTGGGCCTCGATCTTGGGAAGCGTCGCTCCGGTATCGACATGGGGATGATCGGCGAGATCGGTGAGATCGATGAGGAGGCCGAGCGGCTTGCGGATCTCCTCGCCGAGGGTGGCCACCAGGTTGTCCTTGTCCCGCAGCACGCCCTCGAGCCGGAGACGCTCCTCTTGGGCGTTGGCGGCGTCCTCGAGTTGGAGGATCACCAGGGCGGACTGATCCTCGGTCCTGGGCACGAGGGAGAGAGAGACCTTTGCCCAGACCGGCCGCCCGCTCGCAGTCAACCAGCGCATCCACTCCGTGGCGCGGTGCTGGGCCCCGTTGCCCATCTGCTCCCAAGCCTCACCCAACTCCGGGTGGTCGTCGACATGGACCAGCCCCGAGATGTTCGAACCTGTCAAATGGTCCCGGTCGTAGCCAACGAGCCTGCTCATGGCCTTGTTGACCTCGACCAGCTCGCCGGAAGGCCTGAGCACCGCCATCCCGATCGGGGCCTCTTCGAAGCTGATGTGGAAGCGATCCGATGACTCGGCGACCTGGGTCGGAACCGGAGACATGCGCCAGGCCAGGATCAGGGCGAGAGCCATTGCGACGACTCCGAGACTCCACACCAAGCCGCGTTGTGTGGTCATGGTCGCCAGACCGAGCGCGGACAACACTGTGCAGGCGCCAACGAGCGGCAGCAAGCGGCGATACGTCGACACGATGGCCAGCGCGATCAGTGGCGGAAGCCAGGACAACGGAGTCCCGGGTGCTTGCCAGACGACCGCAGTGCTCCCGAATGCAATCCCAAGACTGACTGCCAATGCGGCCGCCCACGGGGGTCTGAGGAGACCGGCGGCGAGGGTGAGCGCGAGGAGCGCCAACGATGTCATGGCGATCTCGATGATCGGGCGGCCGCCGAGTGAGCCGGAGACCGCGACCATAGGGATGAGAGCCGCGAGGTAGACGACGAGGAGCCTGTGGCGGTCGGAGAAACCAGGGTCGCGATCGGTGGCTCGATGACCCTGGGACATCTCCGCACCTTATCGCTGGAAGCACCGCGTTCCTGGTGTCTCGGTGGCTGTTTTTGTCAGACGCGACGGCGCCCGGGGTCCTTGGTTCCGGCAGGGGGCCACCGGTAGGGTTCGCCCGAATGGACGTCGCCGAGCTCGTCGAGATCGCACTGGCCAACGTCGGCGGAGCTCGTGTCGAGGTGGCTGCTCTCGAGCCAGCCGACATTTCGATGGAGGCGGTGAGCGGTCTCGCACAGCTGATCTCCGAGCTCGCGGACAACGCGATCGCGTTCTCCGAGCCAGATGAGAAGGTGCGCCTCACCGGACTCTTCCAACAAGACGACTACCTTTTGTCTGTCTCGGATCGAGGCGTTGGCCTGCCCGACGATCTCATCGCCGAGCTGAACTGGGTCCTGGCCGATCCGACGGCCGGGTCGGGCCCCGAGCCAAAGATGGGCATTGCCCTAGTGGCACGTCTGGCCAGACGTCATGACATTCGGGTGCAACTGGTCCCCGGGGTCCCGGGCACCACGGCTCGAGTCGTCATTCCTGGACGTCTCGCCGCCCGACTACCCAAGGCATCAGTCCCACCGCCGGCCGATCATCGACTGCCCGCACGCCAGTCGGTCGCACTAGAGCCGACGGTCGAATCAGGCTCCGAATCGTCCGCGATGGCGGATGGTCAGGACGACACCGTCGACCTCACCAGGTTCGAGCGGCCCGTGGGCCAGGGCACCGGCATCGTTGCCATGTCCGACAGTGCCAGACGGGAGGCGGAGGTCTTCCTGGAGAGGGTCTTCGCTCCGCTGGTCAACCGTCCGGGGATGACGGAGCGACCCGCTCCAACGTCCCCCATGAACGGAAACGGAAGCCTGCGGCGCCCCGAGGCCCACCCCGACACGCGCTCCACCGAGAGGCCGGTCGGCACTGTGACCGACCTCAGGGTGCGCATCCCAGGAGAGAACTTCACCCTCGTCGAGGACGATCCGTCCACTCTTGCCGCGGAGAAGGCGATCGACATCCGATCGGCCCTCTCCAGATACGAGCAAGGGAGGCGCAAAGCTCGAGAGGGCGGTTCCCGGGAGGAGAGCTAGCCGCCTGGTTGGCGTGGGCCGGTCTTGCTGATCCGTCCAGATGACGGTTCTAGGGGGCGAGGTCGAACCATTCGGCGAGCAGGCCGGGCCACTCCTCGGCCGACACGGGTTGTCCGAGCCAGACACCGTCCCTGCGGAACTTGATCTCGTCCTCGAGGAGGGTCACCCGGTCTGGCCCGCCGTCGATCAGACGTGTGGCGAAACGTGACTGCGTCCAGCGGAGCCCGGGAGCCGTCTGCAGGTGCGTGGAGGCCTCCTCGAAGTCGGACGGTTGGCGACTGATGCTGGCGAATCGGAACTGGGGTGTGCTCATCCCGTCCTCATCGAGAGAGAGGAGCGTGGTGATCCCATGCTCGAACTGGAAGTGGAACCGACCGCTGCCTCCATCGTGGGGTCCGGGGTCATCGAGGGGGAGCGGTCGGATGAAGGAGTCCCCGAATCCGACGTCGACCAGATACGGCCGATCCAGCGTCACCTGCAGTGTCAGGTGGGTGGGGATGGGGGAGATGGGGGGTGAGAGCACCGTGGCGGCGTACCTCTTCACGTCATATCCGAGCGCTGCCAGCAGAGTGGCGAACGCACCGTTCAGCTCGAAGCACCACCCACCCCGTCTTCGTCCCACGACTTTGTCCACTGTGACGGAGTCGTCGGTGCCCACTCCCCGTCTTGCGTAGACGTCGAGATTCTCGAAGGGGACGGTGCTCAGGTGGGCCCGCTGCAGACGCTCTAGGCCCTCCAGATCGGGGTCGATCGGCTCGGTCAGCCCGATCCGGGCGAGGTAGGCGCCGACGTTCATGGGACCCGATCTCGGCGGTGATGTTGGCCGTGCGACATGCCGGCGGACTCTATGAGGATGCACCGAGCTGCGTCTAGAGCGGATCGCTGGTCAAGGTTGAGCACGAAGCAGCCGATTGGCATACCGAACCATGTTCTCGCGCGTCCTCCTCACCACGGCCTCGCTGCTGGTCGTCGCCCTTGCGGTGCTCATGCTCGATTGCTCGACCGCGTCTGTCGATTTGTTGCCTGGCGACGCCCTCGGTGCCTGCTCCACCATGGCAACCCTCGGTCTCGACTTCGGCTTGTGGACGGGGCTGGCACTGCTCCTCTTCGCGGGATTGGCCAACGTGGCGATCTGGGTGCCCATTGCGCGCCCGGGTACCAAGAAACGGGCCCGACTCGAGGTGACCAGCTCCCTATTGCAGAACTTGGAGCGAATTCACGCCGTGGGGACCCAAATCGTCGAAGTCGACGAAGAGCTCTCCACGGTGGAGATCAAGGTGGCCCGTCTCACACGTCGCCTGGAGGCGGTGGAAGTCGCGGTCGACGCGGCGGCCAATCCCTCACGTGAGGTGACGCAGCAGTGGATGGGCCTGCTGGTGGAGGCCAACGACCTCCACAACGAAGGGGTGCTGGGCACCGACGAGTTCAAGGTGATCAACACCCGTCTCCTCGACTTGTTCTCGAGACCGGGCGAGGACAGTTCCAGTCTCACCGAAACCGGGTCGACATCAGGCTGAGTCGGCCGGTCAGGAGTCGAAGTCTTGAAGGACCTCTTCGAGCTGCTCGCCAACTGCGGTGATCCGCCGCTGGCAGAAGTCGAGGAGGACTGACGCTCGCGTGACGTCTTCGAGAAGCTTGTCCACGTCGACGTCGGGGGCAGAGAGACGCGCATGTATCGATCGCAACTCCTCGAGAGCCTGACTGTATGTGAGCTCTTCGGTGCTCATTCGCCTTCCGCCACGACATGGACCGTACCGTCGGCGAACCGTATCGAGAGTCGGTCTCCGGGGTGCACCTGGCTCGTCGACCGCACCACCCGGCCACCTTCCGGGCCGGTCACCATGGCGAAACCCCTCTGCAGGGTCTTCTCTATGCCCACGGCCGAGAACCAGTCACCGAGCGAAGCCAGCAATCGCCCCTGGTCTGCGATCACCCGTCGGGCCGATGAGGAGATGCCTTCACCGAGGCTCGCCAAGGTGTCGCTCTGCCGGTCCAGTGCAACAGCGCCGCCGGTTACGTCGGAGGCGGCGCGACGGAGCATCTCGCGGTGACGATCCAGGGCGATCTGGCTCTCCCTGACGATGACTTGACGGGCAGTCGCCAACCGTCGGGCGAAGTCGCCCACACGGCCAACGACCCACTCGCCGGCAGCGCTCGGTGTCTTCTCCGCAAAGGCGGCCGCCTCGTCGGCCACGGTCCGGTCGGTGTCATGTCCGAGGCCGGTGAGGACGGGGACCAGGGCCGAGGCGATTGCCCTGGCGACGACTTCGCTGTCGAAGGCGGTCAGGTCGAGCTGAGACCCCCCGCCGCGGACCAAGGCAAGGATGTCCACCGTCTCAGGCGCGAAACGCGAGATGGCATCGGCGATTCGATCCGGCGCCGACCCGCCCTGCACCGTGGTGTGAGCGGTCTTGACTGCGAACCGATAGCCGGAGCGTCGCAGTTGGTCGATGAAGTCGGCGTGGGCCGCGGAGCCCCGGCTGGTCACCAGCCCTATACGAAGGGGCACGAGTGGCGTCGGCAGGAGGGCGTTCGCCTCCAATGACCCATCCGCCTTCATCCGGCGTAGGACATCGGCGCGGTCGATGGCCAGACGTCCCGCCGTGAACTCAGGGTCGATCTCGAGGAGGTTGAGACGAATCACGGAGTTGCGCTTCTCTACCCCGACCGTGGCTCTCACCCTGATTTCGACCCCATCTCGGAGCCTCCCGACTCCGGAATCCCCGAGGGCCCGGTCGATCTCGGCCATGACCCGTCCCCGTGCTGCCACTTCGACTGCGGCCTCGGCGACATCGTGGTCAGCCAACCGGAAGAACCCGGCACCCCCGCTGGTACGGCGGTAGCCGGTGACCTCGCCCCTGACCCAGAGAGGCGTGGGGAACTCGCCGACGATCGCGCTCTGGGCCCGAATGAGCAGCTCGGAGACCGTGAGGGAGGGCTGGGTCACAACCCGGCCGCCGTCACGGCGTCTCTCAGCACCAACGGATGGTCGAAGGCGAGCTCGAAGTCGCTCCTCAACGCCGTGTCGACGGGTATCAGCTGACTATGGGCGGCGTCGCTGCCCCCGACCGGCTCCGGAGGCTCCGGAACCGAGACCCAGAACAAGACGTCGACCACCCTCAACCTGGGGTCGCGACCTGGCGAGCCGTACGCACCGACCTGAGTCAGCATCGTCGGGTCCAACTCGATGCCCGTCTCCTCCTCGAGCTCGCGAACCGCGGCCGAGGGCAGGTCTTCGTCGACCTCGACGAAGCCCCCTGGCAGTGCCCACGCCCCTTGGAAAGGCTCGTTGCCCCTCCGAATCAGGACGACATGGGGCACCCCTCCAACGCGGGAGAAGACAGCAACGTCGACGCTGACAGCCATCAAGGGCGGTTGGTGATCAGACAAGCTGTTTCCTGGCCTCGGTCTCCTCGTCGACGATACGGCCTGTCGGGACGAATCCAAGACCGGCGTAGAAGGGAGCCGGAGTCCCCCGTCCCACTTCCCAGCTCGTGAGCAGCGTCGTCGCTCCCATGCTCCGGCACTCGTCGGAGATCAACTCGATTACCCGGGCGCCGATGCCGCGACGCTGATGGAGCCGGTCGATGAGGAGTCGCCACAGATAAGGCTCGGTGTGATGTTCGGTGATCAGGGCGAGCATCACGAAGCCGACGTACTCGTCGTCGGCGACCACACCTCGCATCCAGGGAACCACCGGGGCCCCGTCGACGATCTCCGGAAAGAGGGCGTCAGCAAACGAAGCGCTCATGGGGGCGACGAAGTCCTCCTGGGTCTTGTGGGTTCTCAATCGGAAGACATCGCGCTCGTTCGATTGGTCGATTGGCACCAACTCCACAGTCGACGGCGGGTTGCGGGGACGGTTCCTCCAGGTTTCGTGGTCTTCCCTCGTCATCCCGTAGATCCAGTCGTCGGAGACCTCGTCGCCGAGCCAGAAGGAGAGACGGGTGTGCCCTTCGAAGAGAAACCCGGTGCGCTCGAGGACCATGGCCGAAGCCCGGTTGTCGGGGTGGAGGAGCCCGGTGACCCTGGTGGTCTGCTCGCGGGAGAACAGCCAGTCCACGAGCCCGTCGACGGCTTCGACGGCGAGCCCTTTGCCCCACCGTCGACTGTCGAAGGTGTAGCCGATCTCGGCAGTGCGGCCTCCCGATGTCAGCTGGACCGCCAGGTCGCCGACTATCTCGCCCGTCTGGGCGTCCTCGACAGTGGCCATCCACCATCGATCGGGCTGTGGCCCGTCCATGTCAGCGATCTCGGCGAGGACCTCCTCCACTTTGGCCATGGGGTAGGGCGTGGCCCAATCCTGATATCGGGCGACCAACGGGTCGTTGCGACGCTGATACAGGGCATCGGCGTCGTCTCGTCGTGCCTGCCTGATCGAGAGCCGGGGGGTGCGAATGGGTTCGAACACGGGCGGATTCAACCATCGCCCTCTGGAGGGAGAGAGCTGTTTTCTCCCCCATCGGAGGTCAGTCTCCGATATGGAGGGTGGTGTGCATCCCTGCCTCGAAGTGGTCGACGATGTCGCCATCGGGGGTCTGGGCAACGATCCGGCACGTGACCGAATAAGTCCCCGGATCCAGATCGAGGGCCAGGTTGGTGCTCTCACCTGCCGGGATCAACGAGGTCGCCGCCACGACCGTCCCCGTCTCGTCGGTGACGACGAGGGTGTGTGGGAACTCGCCTCCGTTTTCCACCGTGAGGGTCTCGGCCCCGTCATCGAGACGATCCGGGCCGTCGATGGCGAACTCCATCAAATGGTACGAAGTCGGTTCGCCGCCTTGGGAGGCGCAACCGGCGAGAATTGCGACGCCGAGAGCCAGGAGCCAGGTCCTTCTCATACCGCTTCCATGGTCCGATCTCGAACGAACGCAGGGAGCGCCAACTCGAAGGTGGTGCCGGACGGGGAGGTGTGGACCGAGATCGACCCATCGAGAGCTTCGACCATGAGACGTACCAGATAGAGCCCCAGTCCCGTGCCGGAGCTGAAGCTGTTCTTCTCGAACTTCTCGAATGCCCGGGGGAGGAACTCGGGGTCGATGCCCGGCCCGTCGTCGGCGACGGTGATGAACAGGGCCTCCTTCGGCTGCTCACCGAGCGCGACCATCGGCTGGAGCCGCGACACCAGGTTGCATTCGACGGTGACGGTCTCCGCGCCGTGGGTGCGAGCATTGTCGGCGAGGGAGGACACGATGAGGGCCAGGGTCCGGACGTCGGTCCGCACCGCCACCTCGACCGGGTCCGAAGTCTCGCCGGAGATCTCTGAATCGATTGCGGCGCATACGGTTTCCAGAGGCACGCTCTCCAACTCGTAGGTGAGGCCCAGGTTCTCGATGCGAGCCACGGCCAGGATCTGATCGATGATCTCGCTCAATCGCTTCCCGTTCGTGACCATCGAGTCGATCAAGTCCCGACGCTCATCCGGCCCGATGTCACCGTCACGCATGAGCTCGGCGCCGGTCACCACGCTGGTGAGGGGTGTCCGCAGCTCGTGATTGATCATCAGGACGAACTCGGACCTGATGCGCATCTTCTCCTCCGCGAGAGCCAGAGCTTGCTCTGCCTTGCGTCGGGCCGCCGCCAACTCCGCATTGGCGTCTTCCAGTTCCAGCGAGTGCTTACGGAGGAGCTCGGACTCGGTTGCCAACTCGCGGTGGCGGCGTGCCGCCCTCGAATGCCCTATGAAGACAAGGGCCCCGAGGACCACGAAGACACCACCGAGAGCGAGGAGCTGGGTGGTCAGAGGATCGATGACCCCCGGCTGGGCACGGCGCGCCAGGAGCTCGGAGACGTCGTAGTGGAGCAACACGAACTCATCGCCGTCTTCGATCGGGGCGAGCACCTGGTACAGCACTGTGCCCTCGGGCCACTCCACGACCCCGTCGATCTCGATCGGCTCGGCAGTTGCTTCGGCGAGCCCGGTGAATCGGCCGTTGCTCACTCCCGAGGCGAGCAGGGGATTTGCCAAGGGGCGGTCGGCGAGTGTGCGCGATGTCGACGACATGACGATGCCGGAGGAGTCCACGATCGAGAAGGCCTCTATACCGAGGGAATTCCTGGCGTGGCGAACGCCTACGTCCTCGCTTTCCGCATCCCGAAGGATGACTGCCGCGGTTTCGGCATCGTCGAGAAAGACCTCCCACTCGCCGATTGGCTTGGTGGCCGATTGCTGGTGAACGACGGCGGCGAGCAGCGATGTCATGGCCAGCGCCCATATGACACCGCTGACCACGAGCCACCACGTCGAACGTGGTCGGACTTCACCTGCTCTCACGGCCACTCGTACTTATCGGAGGTTTCGCTCGCCTTCTGTAAAGCGGAGTGGCTCAGCCGTGCGGTGGAGGGCAAGCCCGCCGGTGACATCCTGGCGAATGGTCGGGCCGAAAACGAGGCCGTACCCCTCAGGCGCTTCCCATCGATTACGGAGTGAGTACTGCGGCACGGGGTCTGAACAAGGCGCGTGTCCGGGCATCGCCCCGACACACCGGCCCAGCGAATGAGAGGAACCGGGCGGGCCAGCTCCCAACTTCCCGCCTGGGGGAGTGTGGTGCGGGCGGCCTTCCTGGCCGTCCGCACCACTCGATCAGATCCCAGTGATCGCGTCGAGTCGATAGGCGACGACGGGATCGCCCTTGCCTTTCAGGTCCAGCGGCCCCATGGGTGTCACCACCACCTCATCGGCGATCGCCCGATAGGTGCTCTCCCCTATGAGAACGGTCCCCGGGTCGGCGAAGGTCTCCAGCCGGGAGGCGATGTTGACCGCATCGCCCACAACGTTGAAACTGCGAAACTCCGCCGCACCGATGTTGCCGACCAGTGCAGGCCCGGTGTTGATCCCGATCCGAAATGTGGGAGCGCCATCACCCTCACCGGCGATCTCGGCGATCGCCTGCTGCATCGCCAAGGCGGCGCGCGCCGCTCTCAGTTGATGCCCGCGACGAGGAGTCGGCGCGTCGAAGACGGCCAGGAGTGCGTCGCCGACGAACTGGACGATGGTGCCACCATGCTCGAGGATGAGAGGCACGGCCACAGCGAAATAACTGTTCAGCAGACTCATGACCGCCTCGGGATCGCTGGTCTCGGAGAAAGTCGTGAATCCGCGGAGGTCGGCGAACATCGCTGTCAGTTCGGCGATCGAGCCTCCTAGTTCTGCTTGCGACGGATCGGCCCTCAACGAGTCGGCGACGTCGGGCGACAGGTAGGTGCGAAACAACGTGTCCAGCTGGCCATAGAGTCGGACGTTCTCGACCGCGATCCCGATCTCTGCCACGAGGGTGTCCATGATCGTGTGATCTTGAGGTCGGAACGCCGCGTGAGGGCGGGCGAACTCGATGACACCGGCAACCTGCCCACCCACGGATATGTCCCGGGTGTATCGGTCGCCGTCGGCCGGCCACGGGCCCGTCCTCAGCCGGTCGGGGAAGACGGTGCCTTCGACGGTGTTCACCCCGATCCGCATGACGTCGGGGGAGAATCGGCTCGAAACTATGGCCGCGACACCGGCCAGGAGATCGTCCTCGTTTCGCTCCACCCAAGTCTCTGTCGGAATGAGGGCGAGTGCCCCGAGACGACGTGCCTGGTCCCTTTCGGTGGCCAGCGACCGGGCCGCCCGCGCCAACACCTCGGTCTGACCCTCGCTCAACGAAAAGCGAGCGCCCAGCCCGGTGATGATCAGGTCGAGATCCTGGTCGGTCATACCCGCCTGCGAGGAGCGCTGCAGTGTGTCGGTGAGGGTCTCCAAGGCCCCGCCGTACTCCTGGCGGATATCCGCAGCGGTCTCCCTCGTGACGATGCCGTCGAAGATGCCGGATGCCGCACCCTCCCGCTTGTACTGGGAATAGGCGGAGTAAGCGACGAATCCAAACGCAGCGGCCATGAGGAGATGCCAGAGCCACCAGGAGAGGTGCCAATTGCGCGCCCAGACGATCGTCGCCATGGCTTCGGCCAAGAGAGCTGCAGCGGTGATCAGGGCTATCAGCATCACCGATGGCTTGCGGCGGTGGACCAGGAAGAAGCGGACGCATGCGAGCGCATAGGCGCCAATGGCCACCACCGCCATCCAGCGAATGGGACCTACTGCCTGCTCGGGGAGGGCTCTCGCCAGGGGCGGCAGCTCGGCCAGCGAGACGGCTCCCCACAGTGCCATGAGAGTCACGAGAGACCATCGCACCACACTGTCACGGTTCACCAGGCGCCGTGAGGTCTCGGCCGGGAACTCGACTGAGGCCAGGGCGAAGAACACCGAGGCGAGGGCGAGGCCAACCGGTGTTGCGATCTCGAACCCGCTATTGGGCTGGCCGACGATGACTCCCGGCGTCGCCAGGGCGTGGAGCAGAAGGAAACCGGCGGCGAGCATGAACGCATACCCGACGACGAGCAGGCGGGCGTCCTCGCGGAGACGGGCCGCTCGAAGGACCTGGAACGAGAGCGCCACGTTGATTGCCGCCACTGAAAGCACCAGCCAGAAGTGGCTCGGACGGTGCTCCCAGACGACGTCGAGGTGTGGTTGGGCGAGCAGGAGCCACAACACGAGCACGGGCAGGGCGAGGTGTGCGGTCCAAACCCCAACCCGAATCAGCTTCCCGGCCGGCCTCGGGGTGAGAGGGCTCGTCATCACTCGGATCCTACGGGCTCGTCTCCGCACTCCTCTGCTCGCCCGGTCCTGTCAAGCCGCTGGTCCGCGTTGCCGATACCAGTGAGGTGTCAGGTGCACCCCCGGGGACCACCAGAACGGGCCTGACTTCGGGGCCCAAAGGGGCCCGCCGCCGTGATGGGCCGCGTCTCGCGGTTTGGGTCGCCCTCAGCGGCATCGCGATCAGTGCGCTGCTGTCTTACGTCATCTGGAACAGATCCGTTGCCTCCGCCAGCGCCAATCTCGAGGATGCCGGTGAACTGCTCAGCGAATCCATCGCCCAATCCGTCGAGAGGGTCGGAGACCAACTGGTGTCGGTGGCAGGTCTCTATCACTCGAGTGAGGAAGTCTCCCGTCTCGAGTTCGCCCGATTCATCATCAACCTCGGAGTGGATCCGGGTGTTGCCGGAATCGCATATGCCCCGATCATCGAAGCCGAAGAGATCGCGGCATTCGAGGAGTCGGTCCGTGAAGTCATTCCTGACTACACCGTGTTCGAGTTTTCCCCCGGAGGGGAACGGGTGGCTCCCGGGCCCCGGGATCACCACGTGCCCCTGCAGTGGTCACACCCCGACACACCGTTCGACGGGCCCTACGGGTTCGACATGGCATCAGATCCCGCTCT
>Ga0268386_10001206_pt1 | contig 17644 bp, 18 predicted proteins | sample RVTome_15_FD_200260 | JGI IMG/M metagenome (GOLD analysis project Ga0268386, IMG submission 200260) | Soil microbial communities from uranium-contaminated site in the Upper Colorado River Basin, Wyoming, United States - RVT150D86... ...
GATCCATATCAAGGACATTCCCAAGTCGATCGTCATCCTGGGCAGCGGGGCGGTTGGGGTGGAGTTCGGCTCGATATTCCGCCGCTTCGGGAGCGAGGTCACCATCGTCGAACTGCTGCCCCGGCTCGTCCCGGTGGAAGACGAGGCCGTGTCGGCCGAGCTCGAGCGGTCGTTCAAGAAGCAGGGGATCAAGGTGCTGACCGGAACGAAGGTCACGGGCGCCAAGGTCACGAAGAACGGCGTTTCGCTCGACGCGCAGACCCCCGATGGGAAGACGGCATCCCTCTCGGCCGAGTACCTGCTCGTCGCCACCGGACGCAGCCCGGTGACGTCTGGACTTGGCGCCGAAGAGGCAGGGCTGCAGATGGATCGCGGCTACGTGCGGGTCGACGAGCGTTTCCGGACGAGCGTCGCCGGCATCTCCGCCATCGGCGACGTCATCACGTTCGAGAAGCCCGGGCACCCGCAGCTGGCCCACCTGTCGTCGGCCGAGGGGATCGCGCTGGCCGAACGGATTGCGGGCAAGGAGTTCAGGCCGATCAACTACGACCAGGTTCCGGGCTGCACCTACTGCGATCCGGAGATCGGCAGCGTCGGCCTGACCGAGTCGGAAGCGCGCGAACGCGGCTACGACGTCAAGGTGGGCACCTTCAAGTTCGGCATCCTCGCGCGGGCGCGGATCGCGAACGAGACGGAAGGCTTCGTGAAGATTGTCGCCGACAAGAAGTACGACGAGGTCCTGGGCGTCCACTTGATCGGTCCGCGCGCCACCGAGCTGGTGGCCGAAGCGACGCTCGCGCTCCGGCTCGAATGCACGGTCGAAGAGCTGATTCGAACGATTCATGCGCATCCAACGATGTCCGAGGCGGTCGGCGAGGCGGCGCACGCGACGCACGGGGCGGCGATACATGCGTAGGCAGCTTACAGCCCGATGACGACAGCCACATCGAAACCCGCCCGTCCCTCCGAAGCGCTCTCCAGGACTCAGCTCCTGGAGATGTACTACTTCGCGCGGCTCGCGCGGGACATCGAAGAGCGGCTCGTCATCCTGTTCCGCCAGAGCAAGGTGATCGGCGGGCTGTATCGGAGCCTCGGCCAGGAGGGGGAATCGGTCGCGACGGCGTATGCGCTGCGGCGGACCGACGCGATCCTCCCGCTCATCCGCAACATGGGCGCGCTCATGACGATGGGCGTGCGGCCGAAGGAGATATTTCTTCAATACATGGCGAAAGCGGAATCGAACTCACGCGGCCGCGACCTCAACATCCACGTCGTGAATCTCCCGGCCGACGGCGAGGAACAGCCGGTGATCGTGGGGCCCATCAGCATGCTCGGCGACTCGATCCCCGTGGCGGCGGGCATCGCGCTGGGCGCGCGGATGCGGGGCCGCGACCTGGTCGCGATGGCATGGATTGGGGATGGCGCGACCAGCACCGGCGCCTTCCACGAAGGGCTGAACTTCGCGGCGGTGCAGAAGATCCCGCTCGTCGTAGTCGCGGAAGACAACAAGTACGCCTATTCCACCCCGATCGAAAAGCAGATGGCCATTACGCGGATCGACGAGCGGGCCGCCGCGTACGGGATTCCCCACGAAATGGTCGACGGGAACGACATGCTCGCCGTCTACGACGTCGCGAAGCGCCTGGTCGATCGCGCGCGCGAAGGGGGAGGCGCCGCGCTCATCGGGATCGACACGATGCGGATGCAGGGGCACGCCCAGCACGACGATGCGCGATACGTGCCGAAGCCGCTCCTCGAGGAGTGGGCGGCGAAGGATCCAATCGCGCGGTATTCGCGGTGGCTCGTCGAGACCGGTGTGGCCGCGAAGCAGGAGCTCGACGACATCGACGCGATGACGAAAAGCTATGCGGCCGAGGAGGCCCGGCTGGCGGAAGAATCGCCCATGCCGGACCCCGCCACCGTCGCCCGCGGTGTGTATGCCGGCGACGATTTCGCGACGCCGCGGGTCGAGCTCGTGAAATCACCGTTCGCGGGCTCCTGATCCATGGCCGTCATCACCTACCTCGAAGCGATCCGCCAGGCCCTCTTCGACGAGATGGCCCGCGACGAGCGCGTGTTCGTGCTCGGCGAGGACGTCGGCGTCTACGGAGGGGCGTTCAAGGTCACCGAAGGCCTGCAGGCGCAGTTCGGCGGCGCGCGCGTCATCGACACGCCCATCTCCGAAACGGCGATCGTCGGCTCCGCCATCGGCGCCTCCTACATGGGCATGCGCCCCGTGGCCGAGGTCCAGTTCATCGATTTCATCGCGTGCGCCTTCGACATGCTGACGAACTTCGCGGCAACGAGCCGCTACCGCAACGGCGCCGGCGTGCCAATCGTGGTTCGGGGCCCCTGCGGCGGCGGCGTCGGCGGCGGCCCTTTTCACTCGCTGAACCCGGAGTCGTTCTTCCTGAACACGCCCGGGCTCAAAATGGTCGAACCGTCCACGGCTCACGATGCCAAGGGGCTGCTGAAAGCCGCGATCCGCGACGACGATCCCGTGCTGTATTTCGAGCACAAGTACCTCTATCGCCGCATCAAGGACGAGGTCCCCGAGGACGATTACGTCGTTCCAATCGGGAAGGCCGCGATTCGCCGCGAAGGCGCCGACCTGTCGATCATCACCTTCGGCGCGATGGTCTACACCGCGCTCGACGCCGCGGGCCGGCTCGCGGACGCTGGCGTGCAGGCCGAGGTCCTGGACCTCCGGAGCCTCGCTCCGCTGGATCGTGAGGCGATTCTCCAGACGGTCGCGAAAACCAGCCGGGCGGTGCTGCTGCACGAGGCGACGATGACCGGGGGCATCGGAGGCGAGCTTGCGGCGATAATCGGTGAAGAGGCCTTCGAGTACCTCGACGCGCCGGTCGTGCGGGTGGCATCGGTTGATACCCCGGTGCCGTATTCGCCGCCGCTCGAAGCCGCCTTCCTGCCGAGCGTCGAGAAGGTGGTGGCCGCGGCGAAGCGGCTCGTCGAGTACTGAAGAATGAAGAATGAAGAATGCAGAATGAAAAGTCTGCATTTGAGGAAGCATCCATGGCCACAAACGTCGTGATGCCCCAGATGGGCGAATCAATCGCGGAAGGCACCATCGTCAGGTGGATCAAGAAGGTCGGGGATGCCGTGGACCGCGACGAGCCGCTCTTCGAGATCTCGACCGACAAGGTGGATGCCGAGATTCCCTCGCCCGCGGCGGGCGTGCTGACCGACATCAAGGTCAAGGAAGGGGAAACCGTTGCAGTCAACAGCGTGGTGGCGACGATTGGCGCGGCAGGAGAGGCGGGCGCGGCGCCGCCGGCTGCGGAAGCCTCTGCAGCCGCCGAGCCTGCGCGAGCCGCCGCGGCACAGGCCGCCGGGGCCGGGACGCCCGGCCAGAGTGTGCCAGAGGCCGCGGTGGGACAACCCGAAACGGCTCCGGCTGCCGGCGCGGCGCCTGGCGGCAACGGCCGCGGCGCGACGGACAAGGACGAGCTCCGCCGGCAGAAGTCGTCACCGCTCGTCCGGCGGATCGCACGCGACCACAACGTGGACATCAGCCAGATCCAGGGGACGGGGATCAGCGGCCGCGTGACGAAGCACGACATCCTCGGCTACATCGAATCCGGCGCGGCAACGGGGGCGCCATCCGCGCCAGCCGCCCGTCCGATGCCGGCGCCCGGTCCGGCGTTCCGCCCAGGCGAGAACGTGCAGATCGTCCCGATGAGCGTGATGCGCAAGAAGATTGCCGAGCACATGGTGCTCAGCGCGCACACCTCGCCGCACGTGTATTCGGTGTACGAGGTCAACTTCGGACGGGTCGCGGCGCTCCGTGACAGGCGGAAGGCCGAGTTCGAAGCCGCCGGCGCGAAGCTCACGTTCACCGCGTTCGTGGCCAAGGTGATCGTCGACGCGCTGCGTCAGTTTCCGATGGTCAACGCCTCGATCGACGGCGACAACATCGTCTACAAGAAGGACATCAATCTGGGGATCGCGGTCGCGCTCGATCAGGGGCTGATCGTGCCGGTCATCCGGCATGCCGACGAAAAGAACCTGCTCGGTCTCACCCGCGCAATCAACGACCTGGCCGCGCGCGCGCGATCGAAGAAGCTCAACCCCGACGAAGTGCAGAACGGCACCTTCACCATCACCAATCCGGGGGTCTTTGGCGCGCTCTACGGCCTGCCGCTCATCAACCAGCCGCAGGTTGCCATTCTCGGCGTCGGCAGCATCGAAAAGCGGGCCGTCGTCATAGACGACGCGATTGCGATTCGGCCGGTGTGCCATCTGACGCTTGGATACGACCATCGGCTGATTGACGGCGCCGATGCCGGGCGGTTTCTCGCCTTCGTCAAGGAGCGGCTCGAGGGGTTCGAGGAAGGATGGATGTAGCGCGCCGGCTGCAGGTCCGCCGTCTCGGCCTGGTGCCCTACGCGGAGGCGCTCGCTCTGCAGGCGCAGCTCGTGGAAGAGCGCAGAGCGGGCCGCATCCCGGATCAGCTGTTGTTGTTGCAGCATCCGCCGGTGATCACCCTGGGTGTGAAGGCTCGCCGCGACCGGTCGCATGTCCTGGCGAGCGCGGCCGCGCTCGATGCCGCGGGCGTGGAGCTGCACGAGACCGGGCGCGGCGGCGACGTCACGTATCACGGCCCCGGACAGCTCGTCGGGTATCCCATCCTCGATCTGCGTCCCGACAGGTGCGACGTTCACCAGTACGTGCGGGACATTGAAGAGGCGCTGATTGTGACCGCGCGCGTCTTCGGTGTGACCGCGTCCCGCGTGTCAGGTCTGACGGGCGTCTGGGTCGGACACGAAAAGCTGGCAGCGATTGGCGTGCGCATCTCCCGCTGGATCACCAGCCATGGCTTCGCGTTCAACGTGAGCACCAACCTGACGCACTTCGACCTGATCGTGCCCTGCGGCATTCCGGACCGTGGCATCACCTCGCTCGAGAGGCTGCTCGGCCGGGACGTGCCGATGCGTGACGTGGAGGACGCGGCAGCGGAGTCGTTCGCCCGCGTGTTCGGCCGGGAGGCTGCCGAGGGTGGTCTTCCGTCTCAGGGCCACGGAAAGGCGTTGGGCCCCGACGCCGCGTCGGCGCGGTAGTCGATCGGGTCGCCACGGCGTGCCAGCACTACCGACTTCCCCGTGTCCAGTATCCGGATCCAGCCCGCCGCGGTCAGCCGTTCGATGATGGGGAAGTGCGACGGCAGCCACACGTGGTCGGCGCCGATGCGATCGGGGTAGCTCACCATGTCGGCCGCCCCGTCGTAGAACCGGAAGTGATCCTTGATGAGGCGATCGCTGTAGACGGTTTCGCGTCGTCCGTCCATCGATATCAGGATGCCGGCGGGCGAGAACTGCCAGAGCGCGTATTCCCCCCAGTCGAACCAGGTCAGTACCCGCGCGCCTGGCCTCGCGTCTCGCAGGAGCACGGCCGCCGCCTTGTCGGGAATCCAGTAGCCCTCGACTCGGATCGACCTCACGTTCTGCACGCCGATGACGGTCGCGTACGTCGCGATCGCCAGGCCGACGGCCGCGACCGCGGCCGATTCGCGGCGCAGACTGGCACGGAGGGGCGGCCGGAGGTTGTTCAGCCAGGCGACGATCTGCGGCGCGAGCAGGATCGCGATCGCGGTTTGAAGGAAAGCGTCCACGCGGCCCACGCGGAACGTGGCCACGGTCAGCAGCCCCACGACCGCCAGATCGCGGACCGGCAATTTGAACCGCGAGCGTCCCATCCAAAGCGCCGCCGCGGCCGCGATTGGCAGGATCGCCTCAATGGCGAGCACCGCGGGCGGAAACTCGAGGAGCGGCTTCCAATCCGTGATCTCGGGCCGCGCGGGGCGGACCGTTTCCGCAAGGAACTGCCACAAGCCGATGCCGTAGGGATTGGCGAGCGTGGCCGCCAGTGACGCCGCCACGACCGCGCCGAGCGTCGCAGCCCGCCGGAGGTCGCGCGACTCCCACACGTCGCCGGCCGCCCACACGCCGAGGACGGCGAGTCCCACGATCCATCCGCCGTGCAGATTCGTCCAGATCGCAAAGAGCGCCGGCACGATCCACAGCGCCCGGCGCCGCCCGCGATCCCACTCCCTGAAGAGGTAGAGCAGAATGCAGAAGATCGCGACCGAGAACATCTGGGGGCGGACGACGATCAGGCGGCTGTAGGTGGCGAAGAGCGTGCCCGTCACGAACACGTCGCGCACGAGCGGGTGCGCGCCTTCGCGAGTCGCCACGACCCAGAGGATCGCGCCGACGACCGCGATCACGGAGAGCTTGAGGAGGATCAGCCCCGTCGGTCCGAGCGGGCTGTAGGCCAGCGCGGTCAGCAGTTCCGCGAGCCATTCATGGTTGATCCACGGGCGATCGGCCGTAAAGGAATATGAATCGGCAGTGTGAATCGCTCCGGTCGCCAGCATGTCGAGACCGAACTTCAGATGGCCCCAGAGGTCGGGATCGGCGCGGGTCCCTGTCACGATGACGCAGATGAGGCTCCAGAGTGTGACCCGGCAGAGATCGATTGGCGCCGCGCGGCGAACCGGCAGCGCAATTCTGGGAATCGGGCGGTCAGCGGAAACGAGCATGGGGTGAGGCCGTCAGCGTCGAACCTCGGCGGTTCTGCAAGCCGGATTCCGGCAATGAAATGAGCGTGATCCCGGCACGAGGGGACGCGCTGGCCGCGGGGCGATTACAGCGATGTCAGGGCCGTTACGAAAGCGGGGCCTGCTGGGATGAGCTGTGGTTCCAACCCCAATCTCGACAGCAGTTTGCCTCCACCGGGCTTGGCGTGGAACCCGGCTTGGAATAACACTATTCCGTGAGGTGTTGTCTCGGATACGGAGGCCAAAAACTAAAATGCGTCAGCCAAATGGCGATCGCCAGCTCATCGGCCGGATGCAGGCCGGAGACAGCTCGGCTGTAGCTGAGCTGGCGACTACATACGGGCCGAGAATCCAGCAGCTCGCGTTCCGCTACGTCAAGAACTGGGAGGATGCCGAGGAGGTCACCCAGGACGTCCTGATGAAGGTGCATCGCAAGATTGATGCGTTCAGAGGGGACGCGGCGCTCTCGTCCTGGATTTACCGGATCACCTTCAACACCGCCATGTCTCGCCTCAGGAGCCTGCGCGGCGCGAAGATGGCGGAGGTGCACCAGCTCGACCCCTCAACTGGGGAGTACGCCAGCACGGCGGTTCAGGAGCCGGCCGACTGGTCCTCGCTTGCCGACGATCAGGTGCTGCGGGGCGAGATGCGGCGCAAGCTCGTGGAGGCGCTCAGACAGCTGCCGGCAGTGTACCGGATTCCGGTGATTCTCCGGGACATCCAGGGATTGAGCACCGAAGAGGCGAGTGCCGTGCTCCGGGTGAAGCCGCAGACGCTGAAGTCCCGCCTTCACCGGGGGCGTTTGATCCTCCGGCAACACCTAGCCGACTTCGCGGGCGGCGTCATGCTGCACGCCCGCGAAGCGATCAACTGAACGGCTGACGCGTCAGCCCTGGAGCGCGTTGTCCAGCATTGTCTGCTCCTGCGGCGTGAGCGTCGGAATCACCACCTCCCGCACACCACCCCGCTCGAACTTGACCGGCAGTGCGACTGCCGCGCCTCGCGCGAGCCCGCCGTCCGCCACCACGAAACAGGTGAACGTCCTGCGCGAGCCGTGCACGAGCGCTTCGACCAGTCGGGAGCAGGCTGCGCCGAGCGCGTAAGGGCCGGGCGGCCAGAGGCCGGGGATCCGGGCGGCAAGTCCCGAGATGACGTGCGCGGGCAGGTACGCCGATAGCGGCTGCCCGCCGACCGAACTCTCGTGCCACGCCACGACCGCTCCGCGCGGCGGCACGCCGACGATGCGGAGCGAGACCTCCGTCCCCGTTCCATCCATCGCGATTGCCGTCAACGTGCGGAGTGCCGACTCGAGCGCGTAGGGAGCGGATCCGACCACTCGCGTGCGCGAGAGGCGCAGTTCGGTCACGGCGCGGCCGATGAGCTCGCGCTGGGCCGCTCCGGCGAAGACTATCGGCGATGTCGCTTCAATCGCCGCGAGCCGCCTCACGAGCGCGAGGCCGGCCTCGCCGCTGTGCTCGCTTCCGCTGGCGGCATCATCCGCCAGCACGACCGCCGCGGCGCCTGCAGCGGCTTCAAGCGCGTCGGATGCCGTGAGCCGCGTGCCGAAGCCGTCGATGGGCGAGGACTGCAGGATGTCGAGCGTCTTGCCGCGCGCGACGTCTCCCAGCGGATCGATCAGGCGTACTTCGGTCACCCGCTCGCGCCGGGCAAGCGCATGCGCGACTGCGCCGCCGAGCGCACCACCGCCGAGCACCGCGACGAACGCCACCCTCGTCCTTCTACCTTCTACCTTTGCCTTTTGCCGTGTGCCTTCCTATTCTAGTGGCATGGATACAGGGTCCCAAGCGCTTGCGGCCCGCGTGTCGCTCGAAGGCCAGGCGGCGGTGGTCACAGGCGGCTCGCGAGGGATCGGCCTGGCCATCGCGCGTGCGCTCGTCGGCGGCGGCGGGCGCGTCGTGATTACGGGTCGCGACAGCCGGCAGCTCGAGGCCGCAACCGGGGAGTTGAAGGCGCACTCGAGCAGCGGGGGCGAGGCGCACGCAGTTCGCGCCGACGTGCGCCGTCCGCGGGAGGCCGCGGGTGCGATCGAGGCGGCGGCCGCACGTTTCGGCGGACTCGACCTTCTCGTCAACAACGCGGGCGTCGGCGCGTTCACCCACGTCGCCGACATGTCGATCGACGAGTGGAACGAGGTCATCGAGACGAACCTGAGCGGCGTGTTCTACTGCTCCCACGCCGCCATCCCGCATCTGCGGCGCCGGGGCGGCGGCTGGATCATCAACATCAGCAGCCTCGCCGGCAAGAATCCCTTTGCCGGGGGGGCGGCGTACTGCGCGTCCAAGGCGGCCCTGAACGCGTTCAGCGAATCGCTGATGCAGGAGGTCAGGTACGACAACATCCGCGTCAGCTACATCATGCCCGGCTCGGTCTCGACGGGGTTCGGGGGCCGCGGCGAGAGCGGCGAGCAGGACTGGAAGATCGCTCCCGGCGACATCGCCGACATCGTGGTGGACCTCGTCACGTTTCCCTCGCGAAGCCTTCCGAGCCGGATCGAGCTGCGCCCGTCACGCCCCAAGAAATGAACGCGATGACCGACTCGATCGCGCACTACAACCTGCTGGAGCCGATTGGCGCCGGCGGGCTCGGCGAGGTCTACCGCGCCCGCGACACGAAAGTCGGCCGCACGGTTGCCTTGAAGGTGCTCACAGGCGATCCGGCGGTCGACCCGCGCCAGGACGACCGCTTCCTGGCGGCCGTCCGCGAAGCGTCGCAGCTCTCGCACCCGAACATCGCCACGCTCTTCGATGCCGGGGAGCACGGCGGCCGCTGGTATCTGGCCTACGAGTTCGTCGCAGGCGTCACGCTGCGGCAGGAGATCGGCGGCCGCGCCGTCAACCCCCGGCGGGCGCTCGAGATCGCCATCCAGATCGCGGATGCGCTGGCCGATGCGCACGCCCGCGACGTCGTCCACGGCGATATCCGCCCGGAGACGATCATGGTCACGGCCAAGGGCAGCGCAAAGCTCCTCGACTTCGGCCTCGCCTCGTGGACGCAAGGCGGCGCCGCACGCGCAGCCGCGGCCGCCGCGCCCGATCGCATGCCGCCCTCCGCCGTCGCGGTCGCGCCGTATCTGTCTCCTGAACAGGCCCTCGGCGGCGCCATCGACGCACGCAGCGATCTCTTCTCTCTCGGAGTGGTCCTCTACGAAATGGTCACCGGCCGTTCGCCGTTCGCCGCCGCGTCATCCGAATCGCCGGTGATGAACGTCATTCGCGCCACCCCCATCCGTCCATCGGAGCTCAACGCCGCGCTGCCCCAGGAGCTCGACGCCATCCTGATGCGGGCGCTGTCGAAAGGGCTCGACGCGCGGTATCAAAGCGCGGCATCGCTGGGAGCCGAACTGCGGAGCGTGGCGGCCGTGCTCGATGTCAGATCCGGCGCGCCTGCCGCGCCCGAACTGATGCCCCTGGACGACGACCCCAAGAGCCACGCCTGGATCTACGTCGTCAGCGTCGCCGTGATTGCCGGAGTGATCTGGTGGGTGGTGGCGTAGGCCGAGCGAGCGGCCTGCGATATAGTCGGCGGATGGTGTTGGCAGCAGTCGATGATCTGCTCTTCAGCTCGAAGATCCGCGCGATCGCCAAAGGCGCCGGGGTGGATCTCGTGTTTGCGCGCACGCCTGCCGAGATACTCGAGTACGCACGGACGCAGAGCCCGTCGCTCGTGATCTTCGATCTCGACAGCGCGAAGGTGGATCCCATGGCGACGATTGCGGCCATGAAAGCGGACCCGGCTCTGGCGTCCATCCGCACGCTGGGCTTCGTGTCGCACGTCCACACTGCCGTGATCGATGCGGCTCGTGCTGCCGGCGCTGACGAGGTCATGCCGCGGTCGGCGTTTGCGAGCCATCTCGCCGGAATTCTGCTTGCCGGCAGGACCGCAAACCCCTGACCACGCTTGCAGACATCCAGGACGCCGCCCGGCGCCTCGAGGGCCGGATCCTTCGCACCCCGCTCAGACGCTCTACCTGGCTGAGCGATCTGGCTGGAGGCGAGGTCCTGCTGAAGCTCGAGACGCTTCAGCCGACGTTCTCGTACAAAGTCCGCGGCGCGCTCAACGCCGTGGAACGGCGCGTCAGCGCGCACGCCGGCGGGCCGTTGCGGCTGGTGACCGCGTCGGCCGGCAATCACGGCCGCGCGCTGGCGTTTGCGGCAGCGGCCCGCGGCCTGCACGTGACCGTGTACGCCGCAGAGAATGCTCCAAGGACGAAACTGGACGCGATCCGCGCGCTCGGCGCCGATCTTCGGCTGTGCCGAAACTATGACGACGCGGAGCGAGCGGCAAAACAGCACGCGGCCGGCGGAGACGCGGCGTTCATCTCGCCGTACAGCGACGACGACGTCATTGCAGGGGCCGGCACAGTGGGGCTCGAGATACTCGCGGATCGCCCGGACGTGGAGTGCGTCGTGGTGCCTGTCGGAGGCGGTGGGCTGATCAGCGGTATCGCGATCGCGGCCGCCGGAGCGGCGCGCCGCGTGGAGGTGGCGGGAGTCGAGGCGGAAGCGTCCCAGCCCTTCACGCAAAGCCGGATGGCGGGCCGGATCGTCTCCGTCGACGTCCGTCCAACGCTCGCCGACGGTCTTGCCGGCAATCTCGATCCCGACACCGTGACGTTCGAGATCGTGCAGCGCCTCGTCCCCCGGATTGTCACCGTACCCGAGGAGGAACTGAAGGACGCCATGCGCGGCATCGTCGAGCAGGAACGCCTGGTGGCGGAGGGCGCCGCGGCCGTTGGGGTGGCCGCGGTCGCCAGCCTCAGGATTGAGGGGCGGGGAAGATGTATGGCGATCGTGCTGTCGGGCGGCAACGTCGATTCGAGCGTGCTGAAGTCGATGCTGTGAGGCGCTCTTGCCCCAGCCTCGAGCCCCCATCAAATGCCCCTAGGAGCGCAGGGCAGGCCTGAAGGCCTGGGATACGCGACGCGCCTCATCGGAACGCGCTCTGCCAGGGAGCGGCTCCGCGCGATACAGCACACGCGTGTTCACAATCGCCGATGCGATGAATGTCCCCATCAGACCCGCGATGGCGACTACGCCGCCCACGTCGAACAGCAGGAACTCCGATCCGAAGATCGTCACCGAGGGGGACCTCAGGAGCAGCATCGTGCCGGCCGCGAGCAGGATCCGCAGCTCAGTCGGGCCGAGCTTCCAGTACGAGATCCGGAAGACGCCCACCGTGTGGGTGGCGAGCGCGATCTCGATGTTCAGCAGATAGTAGGCGATCAGGAAGCCGGCTCCGATCAGCGGGCTCATGAACCCGCCGAGCACCAGACCGCCCATGATGAAGAGAATGCCGAGCGCGTCGAGCACGTGATCCACGTAGAACCCGTACTTCGGCCGTTCGTGCCCTCGCACGCGCGCGAGCGTGCCGTCGAGGCTATCGCCGAACCAGTTGACCGCCAACAGCGCGACGACGGCGAACAGGGCCGCGGGAACCGACGCGCCCGCCCAGTAACAACCGCCCGCGGCGGCGAGCGCCACCGCGCCGAGCGCGGTCAGATGGTCCGAGTTCACCCACTTCGGCAGCCGATGCGCCAGCCAGATGAGGCAGCGTTTCTCGAGCGGCGCCAGGAGGCTGACGTGAACGCGAATCTCCCGTTGTGTGGACATATTCACCCTCTATCCCGTAATGCGAGAATGGAAGGACCAGAGGCTCAGCGATGATTCTGGAGACGAGGGCCGTCCCACCTTTCATGAAAAACGGATTCGTTCTCGGGTGCGAGGACACCCGGGACGGCGTGATCATCGATCCCGGCGACGAGGTGGATCTGCTGCTGCAGGCCGCACGCGATCATCGCCTGGCGGTGAAGCACATCCTGCTGACCCACGCGCACCTCGACCACATCACCGGCGTGGCCGCGGCCAAGGCCGCGCTCGCCGTGCCGGTCTGGCTGCACCGCGACGACGACTTCCTGTACCGCGCCGTCGTGCAGCAGGGGCTCGCGTTTGGTTTCGCCGTCGATCCGCAGCCGCCCGTCGACGCGTTCTACGACGGTCCAGGGCCGCTGCGATTCGGACGGTACGCCGTGTGGGTCCACCACACGCCGGGACATTGTCCCGGCGGGGTCTGCCTCGCCGTGGGCCGCGAGGGTGACGCGGAGCGCACGCTCTTCGTCGGCGACACCCTCTTTGCCGGATCGATCGGCCGAACGGATCTTCCGGGAGGCGATCTCTCGACCCTGCTCCGATCGATCAAAGAAGTGCTCTTCGGCTTTCCGGACGACACCGCCGTGCATCCCGGCCATGGAGAGCCGACCACGATCGGCCGCGAGAGACAAACGAACCCGTTTCTTCACTGACGAAGGGGGAAGTACGACGCTCGAAGTTGAATCATCCGGAGTCGAAATCGACTACACTTCAGCGCGATGAGAGTCGGCGTTCCAAAGGAAACCTGGCCCGGCGAGGTTCGCGTCGCACTGATTCCCGCCGGGGTCCCTCCGTTGATCAAGGCTGGCCTTCAGGTCGCGATTGAGCAGGGCGCCGGGAGCGCCGCCGGATTCCTCGATTCGGCCTACGAGGCGCAGGGAGCCGCAATTCTCTCGCGCGCCGAGCTGTTCGCGACGTCGGACGTGCTCCTGACGGTTCGAGCGACACCCCTCGACGGCGGAATCCGCCCGGGGCAGGGCCTGATTGGTTTCGCCGATCCCCTGGGATCGCCGCAGGCGATCCGGGATTCCGCCGGCAGAGGCGCGACGCTGCTCTCGATGGAGTTGATGCCGCGCATTACCCGCGCCCAGAGCATGGACGCGCTCTCGTCGATGGCCACGATAGCGGGCTACAAAGGCGTCCTCCTAGCCGCCGACGCGCTTCCCCGCATCTTCCCGATGCTGATGACCGCCGCGGGCACCGTCTCGCCGGCCAGGGTCTTCGTCGTGGGCGCGGGTGTGGCGGGGCTGCAGGCGATCGCCTCGGCGCGGCGCCTGGGCGCGCGCGTGGAAGCCTACGACGTGCGTCCTGCCGTCAAGGAACAGGTCCAGAGCCTGGGCGCCAAGTTCGTGGAGCTGCCGCTCGAGGCTGCGGACGCCGAGGACAAGGGCGGGTATGCGACGGCGCAGGACGAGTCGTTCTACCGGCGCCAGCGGGAGATGATGCTCAAGGTCGTGGCGTCGAGCGACGTCGTGATCACCACGGCGCTGATTCCCGGCAAGCCCGCGCCCATTCTGGTGACCGCCGAGATGGTCGAAGCCATGCAGCCCGGATCGGTCGTGGTCGATCTGGCGGCGGAACGCGGCGGCAATTGCGAGCTGACGATGCCGGACCAACGAGTCGTCCATCGCGGCGTGACGATCATCGGCCCGTCGAACCCGGCCGCGCTCGTGCCGTACCACGCCAGCCAGATGTACTCGAAGAACATCACGACCTTCCTGCTGCACCTCCTCGGAAAGGACGGCGCGCAGAACCCCTCCTTCACCGTCAATCCCGACGATGAGATCACGCGGGAGACGCTGTTGACGCGGGAAGGAAAGGTCGTCCATCCACGACTCCAGGAGGCATAGTCCGAAACCCATGTGGCTGCTCAGAACCCCTGAAGACGCAATCTCTCCGTTCACGTTCCGGATACCGCCTGGAAAGATCAAGACCATCGGGCGCGCACCGAACGCCGATTTCATCGTCGATGCGACGCTGGTGTCGCGGCTGCATTGCCGGATCAGCGCTGGAGCCGCCGAGCTTCAGGTGGAGGATCTCGAAAGCACGAACGGCACCTACGTCAACGGCGAGCGCGTCGATCGGGCGGCGCTCAGGAGCGGCGACAGGCTTGGGGTCGGCGAGGTCCAGTTCGTCGTGTCGCGGTCTTCTAGAACAGCTGCTGAAGCCAGTCCGCGATGACGGCGCTGGCCTTCTCGCTGATCGTCCGGTCCTTGAGCCGCGGGTACTCCTGAACCTCCCCCGTCGTGGCGGGGACGAGCAGGTGGTTGACGCCAGGGAGATGCACCACCTCCTCGACGCGGTTCTTGCGCGCGCGCGCCAGCTCCGCGAGCTTCTCCGCATGGTGCGGCGGCACCTGCGTGTCGAGGTCTCCCTGCACGATGAGCACCGGCTGATCGATCCGCGGCATCACCTTCGCCGGGTCGAAGGCCAGGAGGCTCCGGAACCACGGCGTGTCGGCCGCCTTGCGCAGGTTCGGCGGCAGCTCCTCGAGCCCCTTGCCCGTCAGCACGGCCCCCTGGATCTTCTTCTGCAGCGCGATCTTCTCCTGACGATCGGTGTCCGACACCTTCAACAGGTCGAGCTGATGCCGCTGCTGTTCGAGGACCAGCTCGGCGCCGGTCGTTCCGGCGGCCGCGGCGAGGACAAGCGCCTTGATCCTGTCCTCCTTCGCCGCGGCGAGCATCGAGACGGCCCCGCCCTCGCTGTGTCCCACCACCGCCAGCCGGCGCCGGTCCACGTCGTCGCGATTCGACATCCAGCGGGTGACGGCGACGAGGTCGTCCGCGTAGTCCTGCAGCGTTGCCGTTTCCGTCCGGCCCCCGCTCTGGCCGACGCCGCGCTTGTCGTAGCGGAGCACGAGAAAACCGCGCTCGGCGAGATCGCCGGCCAGCTGCGTGAACAGCGGAATCCCCGCTACGACGGCGTCGCGATCGACCGGCCCGGAGCCGGGGGCGAGCACGACGGCCGGGTGCCGCAGCCGCCCCGCGCTTCCCGACGCGCCTGGTGGAAGCGTCAAGGTGCCGGCAATCGTGAAACCGTTGGCCGGAATGTTGACATCCGAGTCCGTGGGATTCCGCGCGGACTGGGTCCGCACGGCGACGCTCGACAGGTCGGTCCGGACCACGGAGAGCCCGACCATCGGTATATCCAGCTTTGCGAACCGCGCCTTGTCGTCGATCGTCACGACGGCGTTCAGGGGACCGCCGGGGTTTTCGATGGTGACCTCGTAGCGGCGCGTAGCGACCGTGCCGGTCGGAGTCTGCACGGTCTCTGACGTCACCGCATCGACCCTCAGCGTGACTTCCGCCTGCGGCGCCACGTAGACGGGGAGCGACGCACCGGCATCGAGTGTGGAGAGCCGGGCCGACAGACCCTCGTACGCGGCAAAGAAATTGTGGGGGAGAACGACCGTCCGCGCCGAAATCTGGTCGGTCTTGCTGCTGGTGGTTCCGTTCTGCGTGATCTCGTTGATGGCCGTGGTGACGCCGAAAGACGTGGAGAGCTGGATTTTCTGCTGCATCTGCGTGGCCTCGATGCGCAGTTCGATCGGCTGCCAGTCGGCGCCATACTTCAGCTCGAACCGGTTCAGCGTGAGGTTTCCGATCTGTCCGGTGGACGTGATGATCCAGTCCGTTCCAGCCCTGGAGAGATTGCTCTGGACCCGCCCGATGTCGGTACCGCCCTTGAACACGCTGAAAGAGGCTTCCCCTGTGGCGGGAGCAGGACTGGTCGCCGGTTGCTGCGCCACAGCTGGAAGGCCCATTGAGAGCGTCAGAAGCGCAGCGGTACAATGGCGGATAAGCTGCATCTCTTGAGGATATCAGCAAGTCAATCCCATGTTTGCTCCAGCCGAATACGACGCGCTCCGACGCACCGCCGGGGTCCTCAATCGCTCCAGCCGGGGCCGATTCCGGCTGGCGGGCGAAGACCGCCGAGGCTATCTCCAGGGGCTGCTCACCAACGACATCGCCGCGCTCGGTCCCGGCACGGGCTGCTACGCAGCGATGCTCACGGCCAACGGCCGGATGATGAGCGACATGCGGGTGCTGGAGCTTGGCGACGCCATCCTGATCGATCTGCCGGGTCAGACTGCGCCGCTCGTGCTGAGCAAGCTCGAGGAGTTCATCTTCAGCGAGGACGTGGTGGTCGCCGATCTGTCCCAATCGCTGGCGCAGCTTGGAGTCTACGGTCCGGGCAGCCCGGAGATCCTGTCGGCCGCGCTCGGGCGGCTCGCGTCATCGGGGGAACCGTCCCCGGGCGCCGGACAACTGAGTGCGCTCAATCAGTTCGACAACACGCGGTGGGATCTTCGCGGCGCCCCGGCGTTCGTCGCCCGCAGCGACGACTTCGGGATAGACGGCTTCGAGGTGTATGTGGACTCCGCGGCGGTCGATTCGCTCGAGCGGGCGCTAGCCGAAGCCGGGGCTTTGAACGTAAGCGAGGCGGCTGCGGACGTGTGCCGGATCGAAGCCGGGCGCCCGGCGTTCGGCGCCGACATGGATCAGGACACGATTCCGCTGGAGGCTGGCATCGAGGATCGGGCCATCAGCCTGACGAAAGGCTGCTACGTCGGCCAGGAGATCATCATCCGGGTCCTGCATCGCGGGCACGGGCGCGTCGCGCGCCGGCTCGTCGGGATCGTCCTCGAGGGATCTCCGCCCGCCCGCGGCGCGCGGCTGATGGCCGGCGGCCGCGATGCGGGCACGATCACGAGCGCCGCCCGCTCGCCCGCGCTCGAGCGGACGATCGCGCTCGGCTACGTGCATCGTGACCAGGTCGAGCCCGGAACCCGGCTGGAGGTCGCCGGCGCCGAAGGGCCGCAGAACGCTGTCGTGACGCGCCTTCCGTTCGTCGAGCGTCACGCCGAGCCCGCGCGGCCCTGAAGGATCCGGAGCAGCGCGGCGTCGGCCGGCGGAAACTCGAGCGCGTGCAGGCCGCCGCGCGGCACCCACCGCATGTCCTGTCCGAGCAGGGGACGGGGATCCCCCTCCAGCTCGCACTCGAAGAAGTGCAGTTCCACCGTGCGATCCGGATAATCGTGCGAGACCTCGAAGATTTCTGCTCCGATGCGTACCTTCACGCCGAGTTCTTCGTGGAGCTCGCGGGTCAGGCACGCCGCATGCGTTTCGCCAGGCTCGCACTTGCCTCCGGGAAACTCCCAGCACCCTTCCAGGTGCACGCCGCGCGGCCGGCGAGTCACCAGGTACGCCTCCCCGCGGCACACTACAGCGGCCGTGACGACGACTGTCGGCGCACGACCGGTCACGCGTCGATCTTCTCGTTGTCGGGGTTGAAAGGGAACGCGGCGCAGTGCCGCCGCATCGGACACAACAGGCATTTCGGCGCCCGCGCGACGCACAGCGTGGCGCCGAAGTCCATCAACGCCTGGTTGAAGTCG
>Ga0268386_10001207_pt1 | contig 17642 bp, 14 predicted proteins | sample RVTome_15_FD_200260 | JGI IMG/M metagenome (GOLD analysis project Ga0268386, IMG submission 200260) | Soil microbial communities from uranium-contaminated site in the Upper Colorado River Basin, Wyoming, United States - RVT150D86... ...
TTTGATTATTATGTTTATCATGACCCCGGTACACCACCCTTGCTCAATACCGATGATGGAAGTGGCAGGAGCGACCAGTACAAGTGGACCTTCAGCCTGGTTTCTACCTGGGCATCACATTTGGACCCATCAGACGGTGTGATGTGGGACATATCACCGGCATCGATCGGCAATATCGAGCAGCTACCAACCAATGATGAAGAAATGCAGGAGTTTTATGATATTCTGGAAGGAGGGGATCCCAGTCCGGGCCACCCGCTCAACCCTGTTACCGGTCAGCCTTACCAACCACAGATGGTGCCAAGGGGTGATTATACCCGGGTACTTGCGGAGTTTTGGGCGGACGGCCCCCATTCAGAAACACCTCCTGGCCATTGGTTTGTGATCCTTAATTATGTCAATGACCATCCGATGCTGGAGAAAAGATTTAAGGGAGAAGGCCCCATACTGGATGACCTGGAATGGGATGTCAAGGCGTATTTTATATTGGGTGGCGCCATGCACGATGCCGCTATTACCGCCTGGGGTATAAAAGGATGGTACGATTATATTCGTCCCGTTTCTGCCCTGCGGGGGATAGCTGAGTTAGGACAAAGTACAGATCAGGGGTTACCTAACTATCATCCGGGGGGGATCGAATTGATACCCGGCTATATAGAATTGGTGGAATCCGGCGATCCTTTAGCCGGGCCCTCAAATGAAAATGTGGGGAAAATAAAACTGTATTCCTGGAAAGGCCCCGAATTTATTGACGATCCTGAAACAGATGTTGCTGGAGTCGACTGGATATTAGCTGGCGACTGGTGGCCCTATCAGAGGCCCTCTTTCGTTACTCCACCTTTTGCGGGATATATTTCCGGTCACAGTACCTACAGCAGAACTGCTGCGGAAGTTTTAACCCTGCTAACCGGAGATCCTTTTTTCCCGGGAGGAATGGGAGAGTTTGAGGCTAAGAAAAATGAATTCCTGGTTTTTGAAGAAGGACCCAGTGTGGATTTGACGCTTCAATGGGCAGCTTACCGCGATGCCTCAGACCAATGCAGTTTGTCGAGGATATGGGGTGGGATCCACCCGCCGGCGGATGATATCCCCGGACGTCATATTGGAAAAATTCTTGGGGTTGATGCTTTTAACAAAGCAGAGCAGTATTTCAGGGAATTGGTAACCGGCATCCCGGATGAAATTCCTTCACAAGACATGCTAAGGATTTATCCGAATCCCGGTGCAGCTGGTGCCGATTTAACTATAGAGCTATCAGAGATCACCACTACAAGCGCCCTGCAATTGTTGGGTGTGGATGGAAGTGTAATTTGGCACCAAGTTATTGAGAAAGGACCTGCGAGAACCGTAGGTTTACCAGGGGATAATTTAAATGGCCTTTATCTTCTGCGATTGAGCAACCAGGAGTTTAATGCATTACAAAAAGTGGTGATCCGGTAGATGAGCCTGCTAGTGAGATTTGGATATTACCAGTTTGCGTACTATTTCTGAGTTGCCTGAAATGATTCGCATTTGATAATAACCGTGGGGCAGGTGACCAAGGTCAAGTTGCACCTGGTGCGTTAGGAAATCCTTGCCAACAGACTGGGTATAAACATGAGCTCCCATCATGTTATAGATTGAAACAAATTCCAGGGGATATTTATTTCCTAAACTGATCCTTACAGGCCCAAAAGCAGGATTTGGATAAACTACAAGTTCTTCAGCAAGACTTTCTTCTAAACCAACCACGAAGTCTGTAACCAAACGAAGCAATAAAGCATCACCCTGCGCATTGCCTTCGGTGGTAATAAAATACTCGGTGTCATTTATTGCCCCAATAGCCTCAACCTGTTGAGAACCCTGAAGGTCAAATGCCAGTCTTTCAATTTTCCCCTGGTCGAACTTGTATGCTTCAAATTCAGACAATCGCACCAGGAAAGCGTTGTTGAAGTTGTACCCTACCAGTAGAATTTCGTTTACCGCTTGATTGTACGCTGCACCTGCCACCAAACCCTGGGCGTTGATCCTTCCTACTCTCTTAGCCTCATAATCACCCGGTAGTTTTGGGATAGAGTATATGTTTGTCTGCTGGTCCAACCAGTTTTTGGTAAAAATATACAGGCTGTCGTCATATGCAATCAGGGCTTCGGCATCGAAATTCGTAAACTGGGTGGGTTCAAAACTATTCTGATCCTGGTAGTTAAAGCTAATTGAATCGGCAGATAGATTGCCATCAGTGCTTTGAAAGTAATCAAGCAGTGAAATACGGTATATTTTCAGATCTAGCCGGTCACCTGAATTGTTACCGATGTCTGCGATATAGATGAATTCCTGGTCAAAGGTGAGATCTTCCCAGTCCTCGTTGGCAGCATTTTCCACTAACAGGTCTCTTTCCAGCTCACCACTTTCAGGATTGATCTCAAAAAGTCTGGCATCATTGCCTGAGTCATTGATTGTGATGATTTTGTCATTCAGGAAAATCAGGCCTGAGGTTTCACGGGTTTCTGCAGGTAAGAAAAAAAGCGGATCAAGAGTGAAATTTTGAGCTTTTGAATTATCATAAAACAGGCAAAATAATGGTAGGCTAATAATTGTGTTGACTATTATCCTATTCCTCATATACAAACAGATAAAAAAGCCGGTTTAAATATAAATAAAAAGGAAAATAAATCGCAGCAAACGATAAGTTTAGAAATCGGTAATCAAACCAGGATATCGCTGATCACCTTGCCGTGTACATCAGTCAACCTGAAATCACGACCCTGAAAATGATAGGTTAGCCGCTCATGATCCAACCCCAGTTGGTGTAACAAAGTGGCTTGTAGATCATGTATGTGGATCTTACCACTAATCCCTTCATAGCCTATATCATCAGTTTCGCCATAGGTTATGCCGGTTTTTATACCTGCCCCTGTCATCCACATGGTGAAGGCGTTGCCATGATGATCACGGCCTTTAAAGGGGTTGTTTTTTCCCTGGCGATTTTCCTGCATGGGAGTTCGGCCAAATTCCCCGCCCCAGATTACCAGGGTGTCCTCCAGCATACCTCTTTGTTTTAGGTCTTTAATTAAAGCAGACATCGGCTGGTCAACTTCTGCACAACGCCTCTTAAACCCCCCGTGCAAATTCTCAAAATCATTACTGCCATGGGAGTCCCAGTCGCGATGATAAAGCTGTATGAATCTTACTCCTCTCTCAGCCAGTCTCCTGGCCAGCAAACAGTTGTTGGCAAATGATATCTTACCCGGTTCAGTGCCATATAATCTGTGTATGTACTCCGGTTCCTCGGTAACGTCCGTGGCTTGTGGTACTGACATCTGCATCTTGAAGGCCATTTCGTACTGGGCCATACGGGTCAGTATCTCAGGGTCGCCAACTTCCTGGTAGGCTGCTTGGTTAAGCTTGTTAATAGCATCGGTAACAACCCTGCGCACGTTTCGCGGTACTCCAACAGGATTAGAGACATATAATACCGGATCACCCTTGGACCTGAATTCGACCCCTTGATATACAGATGGCAGGAAGCCACTACCCCAAAGGCTCTTACCTCCGCTGGGAGCTGATTCTCCGGATACCATTACCACAAATCCGGGAAGGTTTTCATTTTCAGATCCCAAACCATAATTGACCCAGGATCCAAAGGAAGGCCTGCCTAACCGAGGACTTCCGGTGTGCATGAACAATTGTGCGGGAGCGTGATTAAACTCCTCTGTATGAAGCGCTTTCATAAAAAGTACGTCATCTACCACTGTGGAGAAATGGGGCAGTAGTTCAGAGACCCATGAGCCTGATTCTCCGTACTGTTTAAATGAAAACTGGGGGCCAAGCATATCCGGAACCCCGGTAATAAAGGCGAAACGCATTCCTTCCAGCAGGGACTGCGGGCATGGTTTCCCATCCAATTGATGAAGCAGGGGCTTATAATCGAAAAGTTCTAATTGTGAAGGCGCCCCGGCCATGTGCAGAAAGATGATCCTTTTGGCCCTTGGAACAATTTCTAACAACCTGGATTCTGATCCGGCTTTAATAGCAGATAGCGGCCGGTTACATCCGCTGAGATAGGCCAATGCCATGGCACCCAACCCCAGTGAACCCTGTTTTAAGAAATGCCGGCGGGTAAGGTACTCACTCTCTTTCAGGAAAAGTTCTTTTATTAGTTTCATTATCCTTTGGTGATCACTTCATCCAGGTTTAGTATTACTGCAGCCATATTGATGGTCGCTGCCATTTCAGGGGTGGCTATATCATGGCCGGTGGTTATCGCTTTAATTTGGTCAGGCTGGTCCCGGTAGAGTTCAACTGTTTGTTCAAACAGCGTTCTCATGGTAACAAGTTCCTGGTTGGTTGGCTGTCTGTACAAAGCCTGTTCAAATCCGAATTTTATCTGGTCCTCGACATTATCTGATGATTTGCGCATGCTGGCAGCCAGTGCTTTAGTAGTGTTAAAAAACACCGGATCATTCAGGGTAATGAACGCCTGTAGTGGTGTATTGGTACGAATCCTTCGGGACACACAAATTTCTCTGCTGGTGGCATCGAAAGTCATCATAGACGGGTAAGGACTTACCCTGCGCCAGAATGTGTATAGTGCCCTGCGGTTTTGATCTTCAGGGTTTTCAGAAGTTTCCCACCTGCCTACATGACGGATTACATTCCACACGCCTTCTGGCTGGGGAGGCATTACACTGGGCCCATACACACTGCGGTTTAACAAGCCGCTTACTGCTAATGCCTGATCCCGTATTTGTTCTGCCGATAATCTAACCCTGGGTCCTCTGGCCAGTAGTTTATTGTAAGGGTCTTTTTTCCATAATTGTTGCCCTACTTTTGAAGATTGCTGATAAGTGGCTGAAAGTACAATCAACCTAAGCAAAGGTTTTACTTTCCATTGATATTGGTGCATGAACTGAATGGACATCCAATCCAATAATTCCGGATGAGTGGGAAGAGAACCCTGACTGCCAAAATCTTCCAGGGTTTCTACCAGCCCCCTGCCAAATAGTTGTTCCCAGAACCGGTTCACTATTACCCTGGCGGTGAGAGGATTTTTATTGTTTACCAGCCATTGGGCCAATTCGAGGCGATCAGCAGGAGTACCGGATATTGGTTGATTCAGCGATTCCGGGACATTAGGAAGAGCTTCATCTCCATGGACCAGCCAATTTCCGCGCACAAAAACGTAAGATTTCCGGGAAGAATCTGCAGGAAGTTCCCTCATTACGGGCACCTCCAAAGGTTTAATAGACAAATACCTGGCGACAGCATCCCGGTATTCCCGGGTCATTGTATCTTCAGAGACCTTCAGTGATTCGATGTGCTCCTCCAGCGCTCTTTTCCTGGCCTTTTGAGGTTGAGAAAGGAGCAATGCTTTGGGCTGGTCACTGGTCTTGTCACTATCGCTGGTGTTGTTAAAATAGGCATAGACCCCATAGAACTCTTCATGCTTTATAGGGTCGTAGGGATGGGTGTGGCATTGAACGCAACCTATAGTGGTACCTTGCCAGACTTCAAAAGTGGTGTTTACGCGGTCCACGACTGCAGCTACCCTGAATTCTTCGTCATCGGTTCCACCTTCATCGTTATTCATGGTATTGCGGTGAAAAGCGGTAGCCAGTATCTGGCTGTCAGAATCATTTGGAAGCAAATCGCCGGCCAGTTGTTCAATGGTAAACCGGTCGAAAGGCATATCCTGGTTAAAGGCATTGATCACCCAATCCCGGTACATCCACATGGTAGGTCTTAGATTGTCTTTTTGATAACCCTGGGAATCCGCATACCGGGCCAGATCTAACCAGAAAGACGCCCATTTCTCCCCAAAGTGATCTGAAGCCAATAGTCTGTCAACAAATTCCTGATAAGCTTCCGGTGAATCGTCATTCAGAAAATCACGGACCATTTCATGATCCGGAGGCAGTCCGATCAGGTCAAAGCTGACCCTGCGGGCCAAGGTGCTTTTATGAGCCCTGGATGACAACATCAGATTTTCACTGTTTAGTTTGCTGATAACAAAATGATCTATTTCGTTAAGAGCCTGGTCGCTTTCAATTTCAGGTACAGGTATATTCGGATCAGGAGGAACGTAGGCCCAGTGTTCTGCCCAGGGAGCACCCTGCTTAATCCAGTCTGTCAGCACCTGCATCTCTTCAGTACTCAGTCCGGGTCCTTCCGGAGGCATTCTGATTTCAGGATCGTTTGACGTTATGCGGTCTATCAGGGCGCTTTTTCCGGGGAATCCCGGAACGATGGCCAAATTTCCTGATTCCAAAGTGTCCAGCGCCATTTCCGGAAAAAGAAAACTTAAACCCCCGTTCTGTCGGACGCCACCATGACAACTCATGCATTTTTTGTTCAGGATAGGCCTGACCTGGGTATTGAAATCGACTGGTTGTTCATAGGAACAGGAAGTCAAATTTCCCAGGATCAGTCCGGATACCAGGGTTGAAACCAGAATTCCCTTGAAAAGAGTACTCATTGAGAGTATTTACTGAACCTCCAAGATACTGCTTTAGCCAATAACTTGAAAATTATGATGATTAAACCCTTTCCTGAATTATGTTAATCGGAATTCATAACGCCCCAATATCCTCATTCCATAATTCCGGATGTTGCTTGATAAATAGCTGCATCATTGAAATACAAACCTGGTCGTTGAGGTCCACAACTTCTACTTTATGCTGCTCCATAAACTCACGAGCTCCAGCAAAAGTAACCGCTTCACCCACTATTACCTTAGGGATCTTAAACTGTACAATGGTACCGGCACACATGTAACAAGGCATCAGGGTGGAATAGATAGTGGTGTTCTTATACGATCCAATCCTGCCGGCTTTGGTCAGGCAGTCCATTTCTCCATGCAGAATCGGGTTCTTTTCCTGCACTCTTTTGTTGTGCCCTCTGGCAATTATCTGTCCATCTTTGACCAGGACCGAGCCAATCGGTATGCCGCCTTCACGCAGGCTTTTTTCAGCCTGTTCGATTGCGGCCAGCAGGAATGGATCGGTGCTCAATTTCACTTTGGGTGGGTAGCATTATGATCCTGAATATAGCACTAATTCCGTGATCTAATACTGTCTCTAGCTCCGCTCACTCATTCACTCATTCAGTCCTAACCAACCTCATACCCGTATTTCTGCAAAATTTCCTTTGCTTCAGGAGAAAATAAATAATCAAAAAACTGCCTTGATAAGGCCTTTTTTTCATTGTCAATTATCACCACAGCTTGTGCAATAGGCGAATACAGATCGTGGTCTAATTCAATCCACTTTCCACGATTTCTCATTTGCTCTGACAACACTACAGATTTAGCGGTAAATCCTGCCTCCGCACTACCGGAGATAATAAACTGGTTGGTCTGGGAGATACTTTCGCCATAAACCAGCTTGTGCTGCAGGGAATCCAGCATCGCGTATTTTTCCAATACTGCTACTGCAGCTGCTCCATAAGGCGCGGTGGCAGGGTTGGCAATGGCTATGTGTTTTATATTTTCTGATCCAAGGTACTCTACTGATGGTTCAAAATCATCACTTACGCTCCACAAGACCAACTTCCCATATGCATAAACCGCCGGTGAATCGACAGCTATTCCCAACTCAAACAATTCCAAAGGATATTTAACATCTGCCGAAACCAATAAATCAAACGGTGCTCCCTCCACTATTTGTGCGGTTAATTTGCCAGAGGAGCTTACTACCATTTCGCATTTAACTGACGAACTTTCTTCAAAGGCAGCTACGATTTCATGCATGGCGAACTGCATATTGGCAGACACTGCAATGGTAAGGCCAGCTCCGGGTCTCGATTCACAACCCATTACCACAACCCACAGAATAGCCAGGAATATTCTCATGGAAGCGTAGTCTGTGGATTTGTTAAGTCCATCCGGTGACGAATGCTAAACCAGAAAATATGGTCATAGTGGTATTGATGGGGTAGATTAAAAGCCCTGTATTGACCCTGGTAGAGAAAATTGAAGCTAAGACTACTATTTAATTCGAACACCGGGCCTACCAGTATCCTATTATGGTCAAAAATATTGTAGACAATTTCTTTACCAGCATTAATGAACAATTCGTCCGCCACGATAAGGCTGATGGCCATTCCCGGTTTTGAAAACTCCTTAACAGGAATTGATAATCCAAGGAAATACCGGAACCGCCAATTAAACCGGTCGAATTCCAGGCTGCTGTTATTTGTGGACTTGATAAAACGCTGTTCAATCCTCATACGTTGGTTTATACTGAGTTTCCCTTCTCCAAGTTTCAGGATCACCTCCTGATGCGGCCTGAATTCCGAAGCGGTGATATCTAACCCAGTATAGGTTCCCCAATGTCCGAACCCTGCCGCAACTGAAATTCCATGTCCGGCCTCGTAGCCCGCCGCGACCCGGACCAGATACTGGGAACGATCGGTGAACCCATTTGACCATCGGTACCCGCCGTCTACCAATAGCAGCCACCTCTCTGATATTTTGGTTTGATTATAGTACTGTAACCATTGCTGGTCGCCTTTGGTAACAATTTTATCCTGGGAGAATATTGAGCTGTTCAATAAAACAAACACCAGGATCAAACCAGTAATTCTCACGCAATCCCGGGATTTAATTGGAAGCTTGTCATTGGTTATCCCGAAGATAAATTTTTGCTTCATTCTTTACACCATCATATTGGGCCAGTTTTAATGCATTTCGATAATGGTCCCGGGCAGCGTCCTTCTGACCAAGAGCGGCAGCGATCCTGGCCAGACCAGCAAAAGCCAGGCTTTTTTTATTATAGGCGCGTGCCCCCAGATTCTCACCAGTGATCAATGATTTACTATACCATTTTTCCGCCCTTTCAAAATCATTGAGGTGTTTTTCAAGGTATATTCCATAAAATATTTCTCCTGACATTTTATAGTAGTCTTTTTTTTCCAGCAACAGGTCCTGTATTAAGTTATATACTCTGCTGTACTCCTCAGCAGCTAATAGTGCTTCTGCAAAGTTTATTTTAAAAAAAGTATTTTTCGGAAATAATTCCACCAATTGCTTACTGAAGTGAACTGCCCTGGCAGGTTTGTTTTCATACCTGAGAAATATATGGGCCAGGTACATCGATGCTTCGGTCCGGGTAAAAACGGCCTCATTGCTGGCACGCTCGAGTTGTTTTAAACCCAGCTCTTTATCGCCTTCGCGGAAAACCCAGACAAAAGGTTTATAAACCGGATTCGATTCCGGGTATTGTACCCGGTAATAGTTATACATGCCGGTAGAAAAATAAAATTCCGGGCTTTGATCCAGCTCTCCGAACCCGATTTTCATAAACTGATAGGCATTTTTAGCCGAATTGAGAGCTTTCAAGGCACTCCCTTCTTCATCGTAAAATTGGGCCAGCCACGCATATATGGCCATGGCAAAGAATACCGCCTCCGGGTCGTTAGGATCTTTTTTCAGATAATTCCTGGTTCGGTCCAATGAAAGTTGCAGGTGTCCTATAAGTTTCCGGAATTCCGGGGAATCTGTTTCCAGGGGATTTGTTGACCAGTTGGCATTTAGAGCCCTCATCATAGGTGCGACCGGGTGATGAGGCATGAATTCTTCCACCGCTTGGATATACCGCTCGGCCTTTTCGGATTCGGTATTGTAGATGCAATATAGCCCCTTCTTCACGATCGCAAGAGCATCGGGCTGTTCCAGCAGTTTATCTTGCGCTGATGCTTTCAGGGGAAAAAAAATGACGAAAAAAAATATCCTGTACATCATAGGAAAACCGCCAGCAATAAAAACGCCGAACTTTCTGATTATTGTTAGTTCAAATAGCTTTTTGCTTCATTTCTCATGGCTTCGGTAATGGCTTTGTCCAGTGATTCCTTAAAGTATTTACGTGCCTGATGGGGGTCATTTTTCTGTTGATAGATCCTGCCAAGCCCCAGATAAGCAAAGGCCTGCAGGTGCTCCCTTTCCATTACATGTGCATCGTCCATCTCCAACGCCTGGTGGTACAGCTGTTCAGCTCGTGCATAGTTCGCATTTTTTTCTTCAATGACGCCCATAAAAAGATCCCCATAAATTCTCAGGTAGGGATTGGTATTGGATTGCAATTTAACCGCTACTGGTGTAGCTTCCTGGTACTTCTGGTTTATGATAAGGCTTTCGAGGTAGATGGCGGAAAAAAGTGGGTTGTTGGGGTAGGATTCATGGAGATTTCGTCCTTGTCCAAGGGCCTTTAAAGGTAGATACTCGTAGCGCATGTATATGTAGCTTAAATAATATTTGGCAATTACATGAGCGATTGAGGCTTGACTGGCGGCTATTTCCAATTGCTGGATCCCGATTTCTTTGTTTCCTTTCATAAAAAAAGACATAAATGGACGGTAAACCGGGTATGCTTCAGGGTAGTATTCCCGGTAGTAATTATAGAGTCCGGTTGACAGATAGAACTCCTTAAATTGATCCATTCTGGCTGACCCGTCCTTCAAATAGTTATAGGCTCTTTTGGCTGCCCCTACAGCTTTAAAGCTCCTGCCTGCTTCAGCATAGCTCTCTGCTAATAACCCCTGCGATGCCATAGCCAGAAAGATGGCCTCAGGATTACCGGGATCTTCTTTCAGCGCTTTCAACGATCTGGAATAAGCACGTTCCAGGTACTCCTCATACAGGGATAATTGCCTTTCATTCACGTGAATGGGATAATAGCGCCAGAATGCCTGCATGGCCTTCATCAGGTCGGGAATGGCACTTTCCTGCAATCTGGATTCCAACTCGGTGATCACGGATTGTGACTTTTGGAAATCACAGTTATAGATGTAATCCATACCCTGCTTTACCAGTTCCATTTTTGGTTGCTGGGACCTGGCAGACAGATTGTATACTGCACAAAACGTTAGTATAAGGATAACTTTCTTCTTCATTTATTGGGGTACACAGTACTGACAATTAAAAAGGCGCAAAGTCTGGTATCTGTTTTTGCTATGTTTACAACATAAATGGTTAACATGTCGCTAAATTAACCACATAAATCCATTTTACGGATGTGGAAAATAGAAGTTATGAATACCAGCAAGGAGCCACATTGGGTTTTATTAGGGAATTTCCAGGATCACCGGGGCTTTATGGGAACCCTTGAAGACCATAGGCTTCCCTTTGAGGTAAGCCGTACTTTCTGGATCAGTAAGGTACCCGACAATACTGTCAGAGGCGGACATGCACACCGTACCTCACAGCAGTTATTGATTTGCATCACGGGTATTATTGAAGTGGAATTGGAGGGTTTGTCAGGCATTAAACATGAATTTCAACTTTCTCCCACCAGCCACCGTGGTTTATACCTGCCCCCTTTATTTTGGGGTTATTATACATTCAAAGAGCAGGCTGTGGCTTTGTGTATGGCCTCTGATTATTTTAACGAATCGGATTATATAAGGAATTACCGTGAATTTGAAAGATTGAAACATGCAGACCGCTGTTAAACTTTACACTATTTGCCAGAATTTAACGCATGCCGGATATGTTTTGAACTATGAAGAAAGCTTCTACCATAGCCAACGGTATTTAAACAGTCAGGCTGAGAAACCCCAATATTCGTTTTTTCTTTGCTCACCTGAAAACGATCAGGTACTGGGTAAAATTCATTTTTACCGGCGGGATGACCAGGTAATCAGCCAGGTGTATGCGCCTTTCGGTTCGTTTAATACTGCCAAAGTGCCAAGGGAAACTGCCGAGCGATTTCTTTCCTTCACGGTAGAGTCCCTGTCAGGTCAGGGTTTCAAACAAATATTAATTCATCATCCGGCTTCCTGTTATCTGAATAGTACGTTTTGGGGAGAAATTTTGATACACCACGAATTTTCGCCAAAGTGCCAGGTAAATCATCACCTGGTCATCGATAATACACCTTTGAAGGAAAAGATGCACATTATGGAACAACGCAAATTGTCAAGATGCCGGCAGTTTGAGTTTAGGATCCACTCTGTGGAATCCCTGTCAAAGATCTATGATTTTATATATCGCTGCAGAAAGGAAAGAAAGCAATCGTTGTCATTATCACTCGAGCAGCTGGAGCTGGTTGTACGCAATTCACCAGATAACTTTGTAATTTGTACGGTAAAGTCCGGTGATCTGCTGGCTGCCGCGGCCATCGTAATCAAAGTAAACTCGAAATGTTGGTATCAATTCTATCCGGCCCATAGCCGGAGATTTGACCGGGAAAGCCCATTAGTATTCTTGATATCGAAGTTATATGAATATGCAGCAAGACATGATGTTAAGGTCCTTGATCTGGGCCCCTCTGTACTGCACGGGCAGCCTCTGCCCGGGCTGTTACAGTTTAAAAGCCGTCTGGGGGCTGTGATTACCTATAAAAAGTATTTCTCCAAATCAATCAATAGCTAATTGAGGAAAAAACGCAATGTACTAACCAAATCACGGCGGGAAATTCTGGCACGGCCGGGAGTAGTGTATACAATCAGATGTACCGGCAATGCCTGCGATTGTCAACTTTTTGGGGTTGACTGCCGCCGGGGATTTTTTTCACTTTGGATCCAGGCGGTCTATGGGATTTACCTGGCGCAAAAGTTGAACATTAGAAGTTATGTCGATTTCGGGGACAAACCTTATCTGTACTCAGATCCTGAACGTTACCATAGTTCATTGAATTTCTGGAACTACTATTATTTACAGGAATCCATACCTGGCGGAAGGGCTGTGCCCAACAATTATGAGGAAAACTATCCATTGAGGATCTGGAAGCGGAATCACTTCAGGGCAGTGCATCGGTCTGTAATAAATAAGCTGGAGCTAAGGCCGGAAATCAACGAATACATTCAGGCCCTGCTTTCAAAGTTTAAAGGTTTGCGGACCCTGGGGGTTCATGTCCGCCAGACCGATCATGCTCAGGAGGTTCCGGCTGTTCCCATGGACCAGTATTACCGGGTAATCAATAAATGTATCAAGCATTATGAAAAAATTTTCCTGGCCACCGACGACCAGAAAACCCTGGAATCCTTTATGGAAGAATTTGGCAGTGAACGATTGGTTTTTCAACCAGCGGTACGTTCCATTAACGGGCAGGCTGTGCATACTGATCTGCAGCACTCCGACAGGTACAGGCTGGGATTGGAGGTTTTAGCTGATTGCTACGCTTTGGCTGCCTGCCACAAGGCGGTACTGGTACATAGTAATGTGAGTTATGGTTCACTGATTATAAACCCGGAGCTTTCGTATACCTTGCTTGAAACCAAACATTCTTTCAGAAACAGATGGAAGACCGGCTTACTTTATACACTTGATAATTGGGGCATACGCAAAATGTAGATTAAATTCAACCGTATGTGGTCCCTGAAGCCCTATAAAAGTCCGCCGAGTACCTGTCCCGGATGTAATTCAAAAAATGAGGGTTTTAATGAATACATATTCACCGGGGTTAATATCCTGGGAAAGGGTGTGTGTTCCACTTGCGGCATGAGCTATTATCACAATTGGCCCATCGGCCATGGAGCGCATTTTCCCATCTCTTTCAATGATAATGGTATTGCCAGGTATCCCGAAAAAGCCGCACAATGGCTGGCTAATCCCTTAATAAAGTCCATGAAGCAGGACCTTAGAATCGAGGCTTCTGTAAAACGCCAGGTCAGGAAATCCATATCACAGGCATTGCTGCTGAATTGCCTGGATCCCTGCTTTGGACATGTGCTGTGGAAATTATTTAATGCATCCCGCTATGGTGATATTGCTTTGCCGCAAGGCCTGGTGGTACTTATACCGGCAAATTGTTCCTGGTTAGTTCCCGACTATGTGGCAGAAATCTGGAGTGTGGAGGTCAGCATGAGTTCCTTGAACTATCAGGTTCTATCCGTAGATAAATTTATAAGAGAGGTTTCACAGGGCTTTGAATCCCTGAGTTTATTGCCGGTGGCTACTCATATTGATCATACTGTCGTTGACTTGCGGCAGTTTCTCCCGGTGAAACCATTCAGGTTAAAAGACTTTTATCACAAACCTGCCTGTTTTACCCTGATCTGGAGGGAAGACAGGTTTTGGTTAAGGTCTGAACCGGAGCGATGGTTTAGTCTGGCGGTTTTGAAATTTTCAGTTAAATGGTTGAGATCCTGGTTGATTTACAGGCAGTTAAAAAAAATGACCAAACTGGTGGAGTGCATTCGGGAGGAGATGCCCTCTGCCAGGTTTAAAGTCACCGGACTGGGAACACAGGGAGTATTTCCGGAGTATATAGAAGACCTGCGTCAGCAAAAAATATCTGAACAGTGGGAAAAAAAATGGTGTCAGACTTATGCCGATAGCCAGTTGGTAATTGGCATTCATGGTTCTAACATGCTTATACCCACCGGGCTATCAGCCGGATTTATCGAACTCTTGCCACGCCACAAAATACCATTTATTACTGAAGATATATTATTAAAGCACCCTCCGCGCCTACAGATGTTCCTGGGCCGTCACCTTGATTTGTTTACTTCAAGTAAAATCATTGCACAACACGCGGTTTCAGTTTTCAGGGATTTCGATTACCTGTACCACAACTTCCAGGAATGAGTATGAATCAACCATTGGTATCGATTATAATTGTAAGCCACAATCAGGGTGATTTCATAGCAGAAGCAATTGGGTCTGCCATGGATCAGACATATTCGAATCTGGAGATTGTTGTAGTGGATGATTGCAGTGGAGACCATACGGTGGATGAGGTTGAAAAAATAGCTTCAACGCTTGCCCGGCTTAAGAAATTATTTTTATCCCAGCCCAACGGATTTTGCCGTGCATTCAACAAAGGCCTGGCCTTGTCACAAGGACGATTTGTAATTGACCTGGCGGGGGATGATGTGTTGATGCCTGAACGCGTGGAACAGGGGGTTTCCAGCCTGCTCACCAGCGGGGCTGGAGTTGACTTTTGTGATGCTTACTACATTGATGAACACTCTAGAATTTCCGGCACCCACTATCAACGGGATGCCCAAAACAGGTTGCGGGAGCATGTGCCGGATGGGTATATTTTTAGTGAACTCCTGGAGCGGTATTTTATATGTACTCCTGCTATGATGATTGACCGGCAGGTACTGGAAGCATTAGGAGGGTACGATGATTCGTTGTACTATGAAGATTTTGATTTCTGGGTCCGCTCATCCCGGTATTTCAGGTATCATTTTACAGACAAACTATTGGTGAAGAAGAGGGTGCATGAGAAATCCATGTCGAAGTCTCAATATCTGCCCGACAGCAGGATGCTGGAAACCACATTAGAGGTCTGCCGGAAAGCTTTAGGGCTTTGTCAAACCTGTGGTGAACTAAAATCCCTGGGCGTTCGTCTCAGGTATGAGTTACGGCAAGCCATTATCAGCAATAATTATCCTGTGGCCCGGGAGTTGCACAAACTGATGGGGAAGGTGCCTGGTGGTTCACTGGAATCCAGAATTTGGGCCTGGTTGATCTCAAAAGACTGGGATTTTTCATTTCTAACCCATTTCATGAGAAAAGCGCGTTAACGGCGATTATCCTCATTCTCCAGCATGCTGAGATAACTTAGATACCGGGTTTCCGGTATAGTATGATTAATGGCATGAATGATAGCGCACCCGGGTTCATGTACATGAGTGCAGTTATGATACTTACAGGCACCAAGTAAGGCCCTCATTTCAGGAAAATAATGGCTCAGTTCTTCCTCCCCGATCTCCATCAACCCCAGTTCTTTAATACCAGGAGTATCTATGATGAAAGTATCCTGGTTCAGTTCAAACATTTCAGCGAAAGTGGTGGTATGAACTCCCTTTGAAGAAAAATCTGATATCGGACTGATTTTTTGTTCGGCTTCCGGTATCAACTGGTTGAGCAGTGTTGATTTGCCGACACCGGAGTGCCCTGAGAGCAGCGAGGTTTTTGATTCAAGCATTCCGGTCAAGGTTTCCAAACCAATACCGTTGATGAATGAGGTGGCTACAGTTTGATAGCCTATGCTTTGATAAGTTTCCTGCAACCGCAGTAATTCCATCATTGTTTGTTTACTGTAAAGATCGGTTTTATTGAAAACCACTATTGCAGGGATTCTGAAGGTTTCGGCGGATACCAGGTAACGGTCAATAAAACCCAGGCTGGTCTTGGGTTTGCTCAGGGTAACGATCAACAAAGCCTGGTCAATGTTGGAAGCGAGGATGTGGCCAATTTCATGGTGTTTTATGGAAGCCCTGATAAGATAGTTTTGTCGTGGCATAATATCATTTATCACCCCAGTCTGCTGGTTACCGCCGAATTCCACCGAAACGAAATCCCCTACCGCGATGGGGTTGGTTACCTGCAACCCCCTGGTTTTAAATTTCCCCTTGAGCTTGCAGCGATGCAGGTTTCCATTTTCATCCCGGACTTCATACCATGATCCTGTTGTTTTTACCACTTTGCCTTTCATTTAAGTTGCAGTTCTTCTTTTACATATTTCATAATAATTTCAGTGGCCCCGGTGTGCTGCCCAATGTAATGGCGGCATACCCGGCTGGCATCGCGGTAGCGGTCTTTATCAGTTTCCAGTTGATGATAATGCTGGTATAGTTCTTCGCTGTCTCCAACTGCAAAAGCCCCGCCTAATTTCACCAGGGCATCGGCTTCCGCAAATTTATGGTAGTTGAGATTGCCAAAGAACAATGGCAAACCAAAGGTGGCAGGTTCGAGAATATTATGCAGTCCTTTTTCGAATCCACCGCCTATATAGGCATATTTTCCATATTGGTAGAGATGAGAAAGAATACCGATGGTGTTGACTATTAATATATCCGCCTGGCTGGATTCCTGGAATCTGGTATAGCGTACCGAGGGACGGTTGATATTGGCCTCGAGCTGACGAATTCCCGGATCATCGATTTCATGAGGAGCGATAACGAATTTTAGATGTTTTTCATGGTTTATCAGACCAGACAGGATCCTTATATCCCTGGGCCAGCTGCTTCCCACAATAAACAGTTCGGAACCATTGGCAAATTGTTCCAGAATCGGATTTTTAGCAGATTCTTTGATTATGGCAGCTACCCGGTCTACCCTGGTATCTCCAGACACCGTAACCGAGGAAATCCCAATATTCCTCAGTAACTGTAATGATTCTGAATTCTGAACGAATATGTGGTTCAGATTTTTCAGCAGGGTCCGGAATAAACCGCCATAGGCCTTGAAGAAGATCTGCCGCTGGTTGAGAATTGAAGAACACACCATAACCGGGATATTCCTCTTTTTGCTTTCTTCAATCATGTGATACCAGAACTCGTACTTAATGATAAAGGCAGCTACCGGATTGACAATATCATAAAATGCCTGTGCATTTGCAGCGGTATCCCAGGGCAAGTAATACACCGCATGTGCATTGGGGTAGTTCTTGCGGATTTCATACCCGGATGGTGAATAAAAGGTGAGCAGAATCTTGTAGTGTGGGAAGGTTTTATGGAATGTTTCCAGTAATGGTCGTCCTTGTTCAAATTCGCCTAATGATGCACAATGAAACCACACCACCGGATCATCGATTTTGCCAAAGTCATGACCGAGCCGAATTTTCCACTGTTTTCGGCCCTGGATCATCTTTCTGGCCTTGATATGGAATGGGGAAACTAACCATAACAACAGTCTAAAACAGCCAATGGCAAAATTATAGAGTATTATGGTCATGTGATATATTAGAGTGAATTGCCCACAAATATAACAA
>Ga0268386_10001208_pt1 | contig 17629 bp, 22 predicted proteins | sample RVTome_15_FD_200260 | JGI IMG/M metagenome (GOLD analysis project Ga0268386, IMG submission 200260) | Soil microbial communities from uranium-contaminated site in the Upper Colorado River Basin, Wyoming, United States - RVT150D86... ...
TACTGCTAGGAGTCGCCTCGATGGCTCAGATCGCCGACCCGCGCCGTATCGCCGGGCTGCCACGCCCGGCCGACCGGCGCACGGCGATCGCGGTGGGGGCAACGCTCGTGGCGGTCGCCGTCGTCGTGAGCGTCGGTGACCCCGGACGCTTCGCGTGGGTCCGAACGTTCTTCGTGATCTTCGGCTCGCTGCTGATCCAGGCGCTGCCGTTCGTGATGATCGGCGCACTCGCCGCGGCGCTGGTCGAGGTGTTCGTGCCGATCGGCACGTTCGAGAAGCTGGGGTCGCTCCCCCGGCCGCTGCAGCTTCCCGCCGCGGCGCTCGCAGGCATCGCGTTCCCGATCTGCGAGTGCGGTTCGGTGCCGGTCGCGCGCCGGCTGATGCAGCGCGGGCTGATGCCGTCGGCGGCGGTGACGTTCATGCTCGCGGCGCCCGTGCTGAACCCCGTCGTGATCGCGTCCACGTTCGTCGCGTTCCGAGGCCGGACCACGCTGTGGACGATGGTCGGTGGCCGGTTCCTGCTCGGCATGCTGGTCGCGATCGCCGTCGGCTGGGTGATCGGCAACCGTTCGAAGGACGAGCTGCTGAAACCGAACCCCGAGGAGGCGCAGGAGCACCTGCTCGAGCTGGGCCGCCCCGAGGCGCGCTGGCGCCGCTTCTTCGTGCACCTGGGGAACGACTTCCTCTTCATGGGGCGGTTCCTGCTGCTCGGCGCGACGATCGCGGCGGCGATCCAGACGTTCCTGCCGACGTCGGTGCTGACGGGGCTGGCCGAACGCCCGGTGGTGAGCGTCCTCGCGATGATGGGGCTGGCGGCGGCGCTCTCGCTCTGCTCCGAATCCGACGCGTTCGTCGCGGCGTCGTTCGTGCAGTTCGGACCGTCGGCGATGCTCGGGTTCCTGGTGTTCGGGCCGATGGTCGACCTGAAGCTCGTCGCCCTGTACGGGGGGACGTTCCGGCGCGGGTTCACGCGAACGGTCGTCCTGGTCGCCGCGGCGGCGACCCTCGTGGGTGCGCTCTGGGTGGGGGTGGCGTTCGGATGACCGACTCGGTCGTCGCTCGCACGGGTGCGCCCGTCCGTGCCGAGACCGGCCTTCCCCGACGATGGAGCCCCGGCGGCGTCGCTGGCGCGTTCGTCCTCGCCGCGTGGGCCGGCCTGTTCTGGTTCCTGTGGGTCACGGGGCGGGAGGCGTTCTACCTGTCGACGCGGACCGACTGGGTCGTGCCGGTCGCCGCGGTGCTGCTCACCGCCGCGACGATCGGCCGGCTCGCCTCGGCGCGCGTCGTCGCGCCGCGACCGCTCTCGGCGCGCGAGCTCTGGATCATGGGTCTGATGGTCGTGCCGGTCGTGCTCGTGCTGTTCGCGCCGGTGACGACGCTCGGAACGTTCTCGGCCGGCAAGCGAGCGGGGTTCTCGGGCACCGGCTTCGCGACGTCGAGCGGTGACATCGCCAGCGGCGAGCTCACGCTGGTCGACGTCGCTTCCGCCGAGACGAGCCCCGAGGGCGAACGCGCCCTCGCGAAGAGAGCCGGCGAGACGGTTCGGTTCGTCGGGTTCGTCTCGATCCGCGACGACACGCCGGCCGACGAGTTCCTCCTCGCGCGCTACGTGGTGTCCTGCTGCGTCGCCGACGCGACGATCGCCGAGGTGCGAGTGGTGAACGTGACGCCGGGCCAATTCGAGAACGAGGACTGGGTCGAGGTGACCGGCACGATATACCCGATCGGACGCGAGGTCATCGTCGACGCGGGCACCGGCGGCGTCGCGGAGGTCGCCCGCCCCGACCACCCGTACCTCACGCCTTAGCTGCAGTTCCGGCAGGTCCCGAATAGGTCCAGGCGGTGGCTCACCGCCGAGAAGCCCGTTCGATCCTCGACGTCGACGAGGCTCCGCTGGACCTGCCGTTCGAGGCTCGGCGCCACGGTGACGTCCTCGACCTGACCACAGCTGCGGCACACGAGGTGGTGGTGATGCTGCGTGAGGTCTTCGGCAAGCTCGTACCGGCCGAACTCCTCGTGCGTCATCACGCGATGGACCGCCCCGGCCTGTTCGAGCACGGCGAGGTTCCGGTAGAGGGAGCTCTGCGGGAGGGAGCGCCGGCGCGCGAGGTCGGGAACGGCCACGGGGTTGCGCGCCTTCACCAGGGCCTCGACGAGGGCTCGGCGCTTCGGTGTATACCGCTGCCCGATCGCTCGGAGCCGGAGCTCGACCCCCGCGTGCAGCTCCGCGTTCACAGCCCCGCCCCTTCCGCCTGCAGCTTCGGGATGGTAGCGCGCTTCACGAGCGCGACGAGGACGAAGACCCCCGCCGCGATCAGCACGATCGTGCCGCCGGGCGCGAGACCCCACAGCCTCGACGCGGCCAGTCCGGCGATGACCGAGGCGACGCCGATCGCGACGCTCCACCACAGCGTTCCGCGGAACGAACGGGCGAGCAGCTGGCCGCTCGCAACGGGCAGGACCATCATGGCCGCAACCAGGAGGAGGCCGACGATCCGCATCGCGGCCACCACGGAAGCCGCCACGATGACCGCGAGCACCGTGTTGAGCAGGCCGACCGGGAGTCCCGCGACGCGCGACCAGTCCTCGTCGGTGACGACGGCGAACAGCCCGCGACGGAGCACGAGCATCGCCGCAACGATCACGGCGCCGAGCCCGACGATCGTGGCGACCTCCTGATCGTTCACCGTCACCGACGAACCGAACAGGTACCCCAGGATGTTCGCGTCGAGCCCCCCGGCGAGGCTCACCAGCACCACCCCCGCCGCGATCCCGGAGTAGAAGAACAGCGCGAGCGCCAGGTCGCCGGACGCCGACCGGCGCGAACGGAGCCACTCGATGCCGAGGGCACCCGCGATCGCCACGATGAGCGCGGCCCAGATCGGTGACACCCCCGCGACCAACCCCGCTCCGACGCCCGCGAACGCCAGGTGACCGATCCCGTCGCCGATCAGGGACATCCGCTTCTGGACGACGAACGTCCCGATCATCGGCGCGAAGACGCCGACCACGACGCCCGCGACGAGCGCCCGCTGCATGAATCCGAGCTCGAAGGGATACGGCAGCGCGTCGATCGGCCAGGGCATCAGCCGAGCTCCTCGAGCCAGAGCGGCAGGTCCTCGGGGTGCACGCCGAGGCTCACGCCCGACGCCGCGAGCTGGGCCGGCGGCCCGTCGAACACGACCCGCCGCTTGAGGACGACGACGCGGTCGAGATCCTGCGCGACCGCCGACAGCTCGTGCGAGACGAGCAGCACGCCGGCCCCGTGCTCCTCGATCAGGTGCGTGAGGGAATCGCGGAACCGGCGCTGCGACTCGGCGTCCACACCCGCGATCGGTTCGTCCAGGACGAGGAGGTCGGGCTCGCCCGCGAACGCCCGCGCGATGAACGCGCGTTGCTGCTGCCCGCCCGAGAGCTCGTTGAGCGGCCGCTTCGCCAGCTCGGCCAGCCCGACCGATGCGAGTGCGTGGCCGACCTGCACGTGATCCTCCCGGTGCAGCGGGCGCCACCAACCACGCCGCGCGAGCCGGCCTGCCGTGACGATCTCCTCGACCGTGGCGGGGACCTCCGAATCCAGGACGGGGCGCTGCGGCACGTAGCCGACCCGGGCGCGATCCGCGAACCGGGACGGCGGCTCGCCGAACAGACGAACGGTCCCCGACATCGGGGCAAGCGAACCGAGCAGGACACGCAGCAGCGTCGACTTGCCGGAGCCGTTCGGCCCCACCAGTGCCACGAACTCGCCGGCGCGGACCCGCAGGTCGACGTCCTCGAGGACGGGCTGGCGGCCGTACGAGAACGACACGCCGTGCGCCTCGATCAGCGTCGCCGGTGCCGCTTTCGCGAAAACCTCAGCCGCAGTCAAGGGCCGCTCGCAGCCTGTCCAGGTTCTCCCGCATGACCGAAACGTAGTCCTCGCCGGCCTCCACCTGCTCGTCCGTCAGGCTTTCGAGCGGGTCCAGCACGTCGACCTCGATGCCGGCCTCGTTCGCCAGCGTCTCGGCCACCTTCGGAGACACGAGCTCCTCAGCGAAGATCGTGGTCACCCCTTGCTGTTCGACCAGATCGAGGAGATCGGCGATCTGTTGCGCGTCTGGCTCGGCTTCCGGGGAGAGACCGGCGATCGCCACCTCCGTGAGCCCATACGAGTCCGCGAGGTAGGCGAACGCCTCGTGGCTCGTCACGATCGTGGTGCGCTCGCAGTCCGAGAGACCCGTCCGGAACTCCTCGTCGAGCGTGGCCAGCTCGGCGACGTAGGCCTCGGCGTTCGATCGGTAGGTGGCCTCGTTGGCGGAGTCGGCCTCGGACAGCGCGCCGGCCACCTCCTCCACGACCTGCTCGAACCGCGCGGGGTCGAGCCAGACGTGGGGGTCGACCGTCAGTCCTTCCTCCGCCTCGCCCGGTGGTGCGGGTACGGTGTCGACCGCGTCGAGCGCGTCCACGAGCACGGCATCCTCGGTCTCGGCGAGGGCATCCTCGACCGCCGGCTGGAACCCGCCGCCCAGGTAGACCACGACGTCGGCGGTCGCGATCGTCTCGATGTCGTCCGGCGCGAGCTCGAGATCGTGCGGCTCCACGCCCGGCGGCGTGAGGTTTTCGACGGTGACGAGGTCGCCTCCGACCTGCGACACCGCTTCCTCGAGGGGATAGAAGCTGGCGACCACCGACGTGGTCCCATCGTCCGCGCCGCTCGAAGCGGAGTTGCAGGCGGTGAGCACGAGGCCGAGCGCCACCACGCCCGCCCAGGTGACCAGGCCGATCCTCCCCATGAAACGAGCCTCCTTGCGATCACCGGATCCCAGAAATGAGAATGATTCCCATTCCTTGAAGAAGCCCAGAGGCTACGACGGGGAGGGTCTCGACGTCAATCGCGTGACCGCTGGGCGCGGCGAACGGCCCGCATCGCCGCCGCGTCGGGGGCGCGGAGCTGGCGCGCTCGGGCGACGAAGGCGCGTGCGGCGTCCCCGAGCAGCGTCTCGGCCTCCGACGGCCTTGTGGGCAGCCGGTCGGCGACGAAGGACCCCCGACGCCCGCGCCCTTCGATCAGCCCCTCTCGTTCGAGAGCCCGATAGGCCTTCGCGACGGTGTTCGGCGCGAGCTCGAGCTCCTCGGCGAGCGCCCGGACGGTCGGCAGACGAGCGCCGGGGGCGAGCGACCCGCGATGGATCCGTCGCGCCAGCGCCGTCGAGAGCTGATCCGAGAGCGGCTCCGCGGAGACGTGATCGAGCGCGATCCGCACGCCGGCATCATCCCCCGCCCGCCGAGGACCGGCGTGTAACGTCTCGTCGATGGGCGTCCGCGTCGGCATCGGGCTGTTCACGGCGCAGGTCCCGGCGACCTCGAAACGAACCTTCGGGCAGGAGTACCGGGAGACGCTCGAGCTCGTGCGCCTGGCCGAACGCGTCGGGTTCGACTCCGCGTGGGTGAGCGAGCACCACGGTTCGTCGGACGGTTATCTGCCGTCGATGCTCCCGTTGCTCGCGGCGCTCGCCGCGGTAACCGAGCGGATCGAGCTCGGAACCGGCGTCGTGCTCACGTCGTTCCACGACCCTCTGCGACTCGCCGAGGACGCGGCCGTCGTCGACCTCCTGTCGGGCGGCCGGTTGCTCCTCGGTCTCGGCAACGGGTGGCGCGAGGAAGAGTTCCGGATGTTCGGCGCGTCGAAGGCCGAACGCGGCGCCCGGACCGAGGAAACGCTCGAGGTCCTGCGGCGAGCGTGGACCGGCCGCCGGTTCTCGTTCGAGGGTCGAACCCTTGCGTACGACCGCGTGAAGGTGACCCCACAGCCGGCGAGACGCGGAGGACCGCCGATCCTGCTCGGCGGCTACGACCGGAAAGCGGTGCTCCGGGCCGGCCGGCTCGCCGACGGCTACGTCACGGACGAGACGGGCCCCAACGGGGTCCGGAGCAACCTCGCGCTCGTGGACGAGGGTGCGACCAGCGTCGGCCGCGACTCGTCCGGACTCACGGTCGTGCTCCTCCAGAACGCGTTCGCGTGGCGCGACGGCGATCCGTGGTCGCTGATCCGCGAGGGCCTCGTCCAGCAGCTCGGAACCTACGAAGCCTGGGGGAACGGCGCCGACACGCCGGAACTCGACCGACTCGATCCCGTCGAGCCCGCCGGCGAGGACCTCCGCCTCTCGACGGCCGTGGGAACGCCCGAGGAGGTGCTCGCACGGCTCCTACCGTTGGTGCGCGCGTTCGGCGACCGGGACCTCCAGCTGGTCGTGCGGCTCCACTATCCGGGGATGGATCTCGATACGGCCGCGCGGGCCGTCGAGCTCTTCGCCGCCGAGGTGACACCAGCCCTGAAGTCCGGCTGACGATCACGCCCTCGCGGGACTCAGCTCGTTGGTCGTGAGCTCGACAACCTCCCCCCGATCAAGACTCGGCCAGCGAGATGCCGATCACGTTTCCGGCCGGGTCGCGGAACTCCGCCCACGTGACCATGTCGGGGATCTCCGTGATCGGCGTCACGACTTCGCCGCCCATCGAGACCGCCTTGTCCAGGTACTTCTGCAGGTCGTCGACGTCGATCACGACGTTCACGCGCGCGTCGCCTTCGGTGATGCCGCCACCGATCCCTTTGTCGCCGGAGTTCGTGTGGACGATCCCGTAGTTCGCCGGGTTGTCGGTGTGGATCTCCCAGCCGAACAGGTCGGCGTAGAACGATTGCAGCTTCGACGCGTCCTTCCCGTAGATCTCGAAGTGCACGACCGGAGCGCCCATCGACTCCTCCTTCCGTAGGACGGCCGAGACGGCCGTCACATCGACCATCACATCGACCAGGGATCCGGGCCCGGATCCCCTCCCGCCGCGGCCTCGACGAGTCGCGGCACGAAGTGCTCCCAACCCTCCATCTGCCTCGCACCCTGGCCGGCCGGCAGATCCCGGTGCACGAGGTGCAGCACCGTCGCGTCGCCGTCGCGCGTGAGGGTCACCTCGACGGTGCTCGAACCGGGCGGGACGTCCTCGTCGCCCTCCCAGCCCCATGTGAACACCAGGTGGTTGGGAGGGTCGATCTCGACGAACTCGCCGACCACCGTCGCCCCGCCGGCGATCCCGCCGACCCGGTACGTGCCACCCGGACGAGGGTCGAGCTCGGCCGAGCTCCCCTTCCAGCGCTTCATCTTCTCGGGGTCGGTGAAGAACTCGAACACGGTCTCGGGACGCGCCTGGATGCGGACCTCGAGCTCACCGGTCTCGGGGCGAAGGACCTGCGCCACGCCGCCTCCTCTCCTCGTGCTCGGCCTCATCTTTCAGCGCGGCGAGTCGCTCCGTCCACATCTCTTCGATGAACGTTCGGAGCTCCTCCACGCCCTCGGGCCGGAAACGGTAGATGCGCTTGGTGCCGTCGCGACGTTCGGCGACCAGGCCGGCCTCCTTCAGCACGGTCAGGTGCTGGCTGATCGCCGGTCGCGTGACGTCGAAGTGCGAGGCGATCTCGCCCGCCGTCATCTCACCCTCGCGAACCAGCCGCAGGATCTGGCGGCGGCGGGGTTCGGCGATCGCCTTCAGGGCGGCTTCCATGCCGAGCAGGGTAGGCCCGGCTTACGTAAGCGTCAACTTAAGAAGAAGGATCACGACGCCAGCCGGACCCTGCCCGAACCAACCTCGACGAGTCCATCGACCACGAGGGTTCCGATCGCCGCGTCGATACGATCGCGCGCGAACCCGGTCTCGGCGACGAGGCGGGCTGGCGTCAGCGATGGGTTCGAGCACAAGGCGTTCACGACCGCACCCCGAACCTGCCTGGTCGAGCCCTCGAACGGTCCCTGACGCTTCGGCCCACGTCGCGCGGTCGCCCCCGAGAGGCGGAACCGGCAGACGCGGGCGAGCGGGCAGGCGTCGCAATGGGGTTTGGGCCTGCACACCTCCCGGCCGAGATCCATCACGGCTTGGTTCCACATCGCGGGATCGCCCCGATCCAGCCACGCGTCGGCGAGCGCCCACACCTCCTCGGCCGGAGCTTCGTGACCCTCGATCCCGAGATGCACCCGCGACACCACTCGCCGCACGTTGGTGTCGACGACTGGGACGGGTTCGCCGAACCCCATCGAGGCCACCGCGGCGGCCGTGTACGGGCCGACCCCGGGGAGTTCGAGCAGCTCATCCTTCGCGCGAGGGATCCGGCCATCGTGGTCCTTGTCGATCGCTCGGGCGGCCTCGGAGAGACGAACCGCCCGCCGGTTGTAGCCCAGACCTCCCCACTCGGCGACGACGTCGCGGCGTGGCGCGGCGGCGAGCGTTCGGACCGTCGGGAAGCGGCGCAGGAACGATCGAAAAGCCGGGACGACGCGGGCCGCCTGCGTCTGCTGGAGCATCACCTCCGAGACCCAGATCGCGTACGGGTCGCGCGTCTGCCGCCAGGGGTACGCACCGCGCCGGGGCGCGTACCACGCCCGCAGGGCATCCCTGCCGAGACAACGGCGACTAGGCTTGGTGGGCGGCATGACGACGGTCCGAGACATCATGAGCAAGGACCTGGTCGCGGTCGAACGCACCGCCACCGTCGCCGAGGCGGCGACGCTGATGGGCGGACGCCACGTCGGCTCGGCGCTCGTGATCGAGGACGGCCGTGCGACCGGGATCTTCACCGAGCGCGACGTCCTCCGAGCGCTCGCGAGCGACTTCGACGCCGCGCATCACCCGGTTGGCGACTGGATGACCCACGATCCCATGACGGTGGACGTGGAGACCGACGTCCGCGCGGCGCGCGACCTGATGCTCGACGGGGGGTTCCGCCATCTGCCGGTCCTCGACGGCAGCGAGCTCGTCGGGATCGTCTCGATCCGCGACATCTCCCGGGTCGGAGACTGAACCCGCTAGAAGCCGGTGTGCCCGCGTTCGGGGAGCTCCTCGATCGCCGCCTTCAGCGCCGTCCACACGCTCTTGAACACGTCGCCGGCGTAGGACGCCGGCTGGCTGTTCTCTCCTCCCATCGCGCCGCGAACGGCGGACGCGGTGATCTCCACGGCCTTCTCGAACACTGCCCAGTCGAGCTCTCGTGCCATCTCGGGTCGAACCTCCGCTGTGTCGGTTCGGGACAGGCTACCCGCCGCGGCGCTACTCGTAGGCCCGGAGGCCGGTCAGCGCCTCACCGAGGATCAGCGTGTGGATCTCGGTCGTGCCCTCGTAGGTAAGGACCGACTCGAGGTTGTTCATGTGGCGGATCACCGGGTACTCGAGCGTGATCCCGCTGGCGCCGAGGATCGAGCGAGCCTCGCGGGCGATCTCGAGCGCCTCGCGGACGTTGTTGAGCTTGCCCATGCTGACGTGCTGCGGCAACAGGCGCCCCTCGTCCTTCATCCGCCCGAGGTGCAGCGCGAGCAAGGTCCCCTTGTTGAGCTCGAGCACCATGTCCGCGAGCTTGCGCTGCGTGAGCTGGAACCCGCCGATCGGCTTGCCCCATTGGACGCGCGTCTTCGCGTACTCGAGCGCCGACCCGAAGCACGAGCGAGCCGCCCCCATCGACCCCCACACGATGCCGAACCGCGCCTCGGTCAGGCAGGAGAGCGGTCCCTTCATGCCGGTGACGCCGGGGAGCACCGCGTCGCCCGGCAACCGCACTTCGTCCAGGACGAGCTCGGAGGTCACGCTCGCTCGGAGCGAGAGCTTGCGATGCACGTCGCTCGCCGAGAAGCCGGGCGTCTCGGTCGGGACGAGGAACCCGCGGATCCCTTCGTCCGTGCGGGCCCACACGATCGCGAGATCGGCGACGCTCCCGTTGGTGATCCACATCTTCGTCCCCGAGAGCACCCAGTCGTCCCCGTCGCGCCGGCCGCTCGTGCGCATGCTGCCGGGGTCGGAGCCCGAGTCGGGCTCGGTCAGGCCGAAGCACCCGATCACCTCGCCGCGGGCCATCGGCGGCAGCCACCGCTGCTTCTGCTCCTCGGAGCCGAACTTCCAGATCGGGAACATGCACAGCGACCCCTGGACGCTCACGAACGAGCGGAACCCGCTGTCCCCGGCCTCGAGCTCCAGGCACGCGAGGCCGTAGCTCACCGCGTTCGAGCCGGCGCACCCGTAGCCCGTGAGGTGCATCCCGAGCAGCCCCATGCCACCGAGCTCCTTGGCGTCCTCCAGGGGGAACTCTCCGGCCTCGAACCAGGTCTCGATCCCCGGGAGGACGCGCTCGTCGACCCAGTCACGAACGGTGTCGCGGATCGCGCGCTCCTCGTCGGTCAGGAGGTGGTCGACGTCCAAGAAATCGAGGGGTTCGGGTGATTCGGCCATGGCGGTTCGCTAGCCTAGCGTCTGACCCGTACCCCATGGCCCGAGGCACGGTCTGAGCGAGGGGCGGCGCTTGCCCGCCGCCACAACCGTAGATGCTGTTTCCGACGACCGACTTCGCGATCTTCCTCGCGGTGGTGTTCGCGCTCTCCTGGCTGCTGAACCCGCACCGTGCAGCCTGGAAGTGGTTCATCCTGGCCGCCAGCTACGTCTTCTACGCCTGGTGGGACCCGAGGCTCGCGTGGCTGCTCGCGCTGGTGAGCACGATCGCCTGGGCGTCGGCCCTGTGGGTGGAGCGGACGGACGACCAGCGACGGCGACGGCGGCGAACGCTCGCGTCGGTGGCGGCGCTGCTGCTCCCGCTCGCGTGGTTCAAGTACTACGGCTTCTTCGCGCTGAACCTGGCGAACGCCTTCGAGTCGCTCGGTATGCGCCCGCCGCTGCCGCTGCTCCAGGTGTTGCTGCCGATCGGCATCTCCTTCTACACGTTCATGGCGATCAGCTACGTCGTCGACGTCTCCCGGTACCAGATCCAGGTCTCGCGTTGGCTCGACGTGTCGGTGTACCTCGCGTTCTTCCCGCACCTCATCGCCGGGCCGATCGTCCGCGGCGAGGAGCTGATCCCGCAGATCCGCCGTCCGCGCGATGCCGGTCGGATCGACGTCTCGAGGGCGTCGTTCCTGATCGTCGGCGGCCTGTTCAAGAAGATCGTGATCTCGAGCCTGCTCGCCACCCAGATCGTGGACCCCGTGTTCGGCGCGCCGAACGCGCACGGCGGGCTCGAGGTCCTCATCGCGATCTACGCGTACGCGATCGTGATCTACGCCGACTTCAGCGCGTACAGCGACATCGCGATCGGCGTCGCGCTGCTGCTCGGGTTCGAGTTCCCGGCCAACTTCGACCGTCCCTACACGGCGGTGTCGCTGCGCGACTTCTGGCGGCGGTGGCACATGACGTTGTCGCGCTGGTTGCGCGACTACCTGTACATCCCGCTCGGCGGGAGCCGGCAGGGCGAGCTCCGAACGGCCGTGAACATCATGATCACGATGCTGATCGGCGGGCTGTGGCACGGCGCCGGGTGGACGTTCGTCGTGTGGGGCGCGTTCCACGGGTTGGGCCAGGTGATCGGGCGGTGGCGGCACCGGCGGGCCGTGGCGCTTGGGATCATGGAGCGGTCTTCCGCGTGGATCGTGGCGCGCAAGCGGTTCGTGACGTTCAACCTCGTCTGCCTGGGCTGGGTGTTCTTCCGAGCGGACTCGATCGGGAGCGCGTTCGAGATCTTGGGTCGGCTCGGCGCGTCGGGTTCGATGGCGCTCGTGACGCCGATCGTCCTGCTCACGATCGCCGGGATGCTCGGCGCGCAGTACCTGCCGCGCGATCCGGCGGCCCGGCTGCAGGAAGCGTTCGGAACCCTCGGCCCCGTGCTGAAGGGCGCGGCGCTCGCGCTCGGCCTGTTCGCGGTCACGACGCTGGGCGGCCAGGGCGTGACCCCGTTCATCTACTTCCGGTTCTGAGGTGACGTGACGCAGACGTTGGAGCGGGTCGTGGTGGCGCGGGAGGCGAGGGCTCCCGAGCCCACCGGGGCGCCACGCGCCTCGGCGCGGGACGTGTTCGTGACCATCCTCGTGTGCCTGTCGCTGTGGGCCCTGCTCGCCGCGCCCCTCCTGGAGCGCAACGCGCGGGCCGGACCCGTCGGCACGCGCCGGTCGGCCGCGCTCGCGCTCCTTCGACCGCTGGTGGCGATCTCCGACACGTTGTTCCTCTCGCGCGCGACGAGATCGGTCGAGCGAGCGCTCGGCCGGGACCCCGAGGCCGCGCCCGGCGGTGAGCTGGCTCTGCCGGCGTTCGACCTACCGGCCGAGGAGTTCGAGTCGGCGCGCGTGCCGCCGGGGCCGTCTGCGGGATCCGATCCCACGACCGCCGAGCCGTCGGCCCGCGCGGACGAGGAGGACCAACCAGCGGAGGTACCCCCGGCCCCAAGCCCGATCCGAACCCCCAGCCCCTCGAACAAGCTCCGCGTGGCCGTGATCGGCGACTCGCTCTCGCAGGGACTCGGGCCGGCGATCGAGCGGTGGATGAACCCCGGCGTCGTCCGCGTGCTCTCGCTCGGACGCCCGTCGACCGGGCTGTCGCGCGAGGACTACTTCAACTGGCGGTCGGGCATGCGCCTGATCGTCGAGGAGTTCCGCCCCGACCTCGTGTTCGTGATGCTCGGAAGCAACGACGCGCAGGCGCAGATCTCGCGCGACGGCGCCGCGATCCCGGTCGGCAGCGCGGACTGGGTGGAGGGGTACCGGGAGCGGGCGGCCGAGCTCCTGCGCGAGGCGACGCGAGCCGGAACCCACGTCGTGTGGGTGGGGATCCCGATCGTGAAGGAGCGGGAGCGGTGGAACTTCTATCGTCGCGTGAACGACATCTACCGAGACACGGCGAACGCCGACCCGTTCGGCACCTTCGTGGACTCGTGGGAACCGTTCGAGGCCCGGGACGGCGGCTACACCGCGTTCGTCCGAAACGAGCGCGGCGGCTTGGTGGAGGTACGGGCACCCGACGGCGTGCACTTCACGTCGACGGGCTACGGGTTCCTCGGCAAGATGGCGATCCGCGCCGCAGACGAGGCCTTCGGGATGCCCAAGAAGGCCGTGTCGTTCCACGTCTGAGCGCCGTCCGACCAGGTTGTCGAAACGCAGCCCATCCGTTCGTCGTTAGGGTGGAGGAGACGGCCATCCGGGCCGCCGCGAAAGGAGGACTGCATGCAGTACATCCTGCTGATCTACGGGGACGAGTCGTCGTGGGGAAGCGCGTCTCCCGAGGAGCAAGCCAAGAACATGCAGGAGTGGACCGACTACACGCAGTTCCTGAAGGACAAGGGCTACCACATCGCGGGGGACGCGCTCCACCCGACCTCGGATGCGACCACGGTGCGGGTTCGGGACGGCAAGACGATCACCACTGACGGGCCTTTCGCGGAGACCAAGGAGCAGCTCGGCGGGTACTACCTCGTGGACTGCAAGGATCTCGACGAGGCGATCGAGGCGAGCGCGCGCATGCCGGTCGGGCCCCTTGGGACCGTCGAGATCCGACCGATCGCGGTCTACGACGAGGAGGGTCACCCGTCGATGTAGGAACCGCGACCGCAGCCGTCGTCGACCGCCTGTTCCGGACCGAGCAGGGGCGGGCGGTCGCGACGATGATCCGCGTCCTGGGCGACTTCGACCTGGCCGAGGACGCGGTGCAGGACGCGTTCGCGCAGGCGATGCGGGTGTGGCCGGAACGCGGGATCCCCGACAACCCCGGCGCGTGGATCACCACGACCGCGCGCAACCGGGCGATCGACCGGCTGCGGCGTGAGCGGACCCTTCGCGACAAGACGGGGCAGCTCGGCGCGCTCGAAGCGCTCGAGTCGCTCGGAGGAGACGAGACCGACGTGAGCGGCATCCCCGACGACCGGCTCCGGCTGATCTTCACCTGCTGCCACCCGGCCCTTCGGATGGATGCGAGGGTCGCGCTCACGTTGAGGACCCTAGGTGGGCTCACCACGGGCGAGATCGCACGAGCGTTCCTGGTCCCCGAGCCCACGATGGCGCAGCGCCTCGTCCGGGCCAAGCACAAGATCCGCGAGGCCGCGATCCCCTACCGTGTGCCCCCGGCCGAACTCCTGCCCGAGCGCCTTCCCGGTGTGCTCGCCGTCCTGTACCTGGTCTTCAACGAGGGATACGCCGCCACGTCGGGTCCGCTCGTTCGGACCGAGCTCTGCGACGAGGGGATCCGGCTCGCCCGCGTCCTCGTGACGCTGATGCCCGACGAACCCGAGGCGGCGGGCCTGCTCGCGCTCATGCTGCTGCAGCACTCGCGGCGCGACGCCCGGACGGATCAGCAGGGGACGATGATCCTGCTGGAGGACCAGGACCGGGCCAGGTGGGACCACGCCATGATCGACGAGGGTCTGGCGATCCTCGACGGTGCGCTCCTCGCACGACGACCGGGGCCGTACCAGCTCCAGGGCGCGATCGCCGCGCTCCACGCTCGAGCGCCCCGACCGGAGGACACGGACTGGCCACAGATCGCGGCGCTCTACGACCGGCTCGCCGAGACCTCGCCCTCACCCGTCGTCGAGCTCAACCGCGCGGTCGCGATCGCGATGGCCGACGGTCCCGAACGCGGGCTCGCGCTCTTCGTCCCGCTCGAAGGCGAGCTGGACGGCTACCACTTGTTCCACGCGGCTCGGGCGGACCTGTTCCGACGGCTCGAGCGCAACGAGGATGCCGCGGCCGCGTACCGTCGAGCGCTCGAGCTCGTGACGAACCCCCAACAGCGCTCCTACCTCGAGCGCCGGCTCGCCGAGGTCACAGGTTCTTGACGAGGTAGTTCATCACGGCCCCCACGGCGATCGGCCCGTCGTCCCCGATCAGGTCGGTGCTCGAGACGAACGGCCCGTGCGCGTGGGCGTAGCCGAGCCGCTCGTAGAGCGCTCGCGCGGGGGCGGCGTCGTCGTCGAGCGAGACCGAGAGTCCGATCCTCGGGAGCCCCCGGTCCCGAACGGCCTCCTCGAGCACGGCCATCAGCGCCGTCGCGACGCCGAGCCGGCGCCTCGGCCGCGTCACGAAGACGTCGCGCGCCTCCGCGCACCCCTCTCGAACCGCCGACGTCGAGAGCTCCTCGTGTTCGGGGAACAGCACCATCCCACGACCACCCGGCACGTCGCCGAACCATGCGATCGCCTCCACGAGCTGGCCGCGGACCTGCGCCTGGAGCCGCTGCGCGTACTCCTGCGCGTTCCACACCGGGAGCCGGTCGTTCAGGACCCCGAAGTCCCCGGCCGCGAGGTGGCGGATCTGGAACGCGCCGGTGGGCCTCGTCGCTCCGAGATCGCCCGCTCGTGCCGCGATCGCCCTCAGTCCCCCTTGGCGACCGGATAGGCGCGGCTCTTGTAGTCGTACGCGTCGCTCTGGCCCGACAGGTGCCACTTGCGGGGCGCGAGGAGCTCATCGGCCTCCGGCGGACCCCACGTCCCCATCGGGTACATGCAGATCGGCGTCGGGTGCTCGAGCACCGGCTCGAGGATCTCCCATGCGCGCTCGACGCCGTCCTGCCGGATGAACAGGGAATGGTCGCCGCGCATCGCCTCCAGCAGCAGCAGCTCGTACGCGTCGGCGATCTCCGCGTGCGCGAAATCCTCCGCATAGTCGAAATCCATCGTCGCGCGATCCAGGTGCATCCCGTGGCCGGGGCGTTTGGCGTTGAAGGCGATCGTGATGCCCTCGTTGGGCTGCACGCGGATCGTGAGATGACTGCGCATCGGCAGTTCCATCTCGGTGCCGGAGAAGACGTTGAACGGCACCTTGTTGAACTTGAGCGTGATCTCGCTCACCTTGTCCTTGAGGCCCTTGCCGGTCCGAAGGAAGAACGGGACGCCGGCCCACCGCCAGTTGTCGATGTCGAGCTCCATCGCGGAGAAGGTCTCGGTCGTCGAGTCCTTCGCCACGCCGGGCTCGTCTCGATACCCGAGGTACTGGCCCCGGATCACGCGATCGAGGCTCGCGATCTCGGTGGAGCGGAGCGCCTTCACCGTCTCGTCGCGCAGCCGATCCGGCTCGAACGACACCGGGGGCTCCATCGCGACGAACGTCATCACCTGGAACAGGTGCGTCGAGATCATGTCCCTGATGTTGCCCACCTGCTCGTAGAACGCCCCACGACCCTCGATCCCGATCTTCTCGGCGACCGTGATCTGCACGTGGTCGATGTACCGGCGGTTCCAGATCGGCTCGAACATCCCGTTCGCGAAGCGGAAGGCCAGGATGTTCTGCACGGTCTCCTTGCCGAGGTAGTGGTCGATGCGGAAGACCTGCGTCTCGTCGAAGACCGAGTGGATGACCTCGTTCAGCTCGCGCGCGCTCTGCAGGTCTCGGCCGAACGGCTTCTCCAAGACGATCTTCGCGTCCTTCTGCAGCCCGGCCTCGCCGAGCCGGTGGACGATGTCCGCGTACGCCGCCGGCGGCACGGCCGCGTCGAAGAACCGCCGCCCCTCCGTGCCGAACTCGGCGTCGAGCTTCTCGAGGTAGGTCGCGAAGTCGTTCATCGCACCGGGCTCCGTGAAATCGCCCTGGTAGTACGACAAACGGCGGGCGAACTCGTCCCAGGTCTCGCCCTCGGGTACGTGGTTGGAGAACTCCTTGAGGCTGTCGAACGTGTGCCGGCGGAACTCCTCGGTGGTCATCGGAGACCGCGCGTAGCCGACGAGCGCGAAGCCGTTCGGCAGCCGCCGCTCGAGCCACAGGTGCCAGAACGCGGGCAGCAGCTTCCGCTTGGTGAGATCGCCCGACGCGCCGAAGATCACGGCCGCCTGCGGGAGCAGTTCTGACGACATCACCAACTCCCTTCGGATGGTGGCCCGACCTCGATCCACTCGTCGGTCACACGGACCATGTAGACGGGCACGGGATCGACCGCCGGTCCGCCGACGGGCTCCCCGGTCGCGAGGTCGAACTCGCTCTCGTGGCACGGGCACACGACGGTGTCCTCCTGTTCGCCGAGCTTGCCCTCGGCGAGCGAGCATCCCTCGTGCGTGCACTCGTCGCCGAACACGAACAGCTCGTTCTCGATGTGCGCGATCGCCACACGCAGACCGGGGAGGTCGAAGGAGCGGAGCTCCCCCTCGGGGACCTCGGCCAGCGAGCCCACCCGCCGGTACATGTCGTCCACGCGTGCATCTTCGCCCAAACGAACGTCTCCGGCACCGGCGTCTGTCTGCGAGGCCCCGCTTTACGCGCCGAGGGTCGCGCTCGGGTCCGACGAGGGCTCCCCGACGGGGGCGCTCTTCTGGCCATCGGCCCCGACGATCGCGATCGCGGCGCGGTCCGCCTCGGCCGCGACGACCCTGATGAGCGCGGACCAGACCCGTTGCGCGAGGGTGACCGCACCCAGCACGGTGAGGATCGCGAGCGCCGGCAGGAGTGCGCCGGGCACCGGCAAACCGATCATCATCGCGACGTACCGTTCGAGTCGCTGGAAGTAGCCCTCGGTGAGCTCGGCGCCGGCGGCCTCCGCCTCGGCGCGCACGTGGCTGACGCAGAGCGCGATCACGAGCGTCAGCAGCGCAAGCGCCGCCTCCAGCCGGAGTCCCTGGCCGGCGAGCGACCAGAACAGGCACCCGAACAGGATCACGTCGGCGACGCGATCGAGGACGGAATCGAGGAACGCACCCCAGCGGCTCGCCTCTCCTCGGAGACGAGCGACGGCGCCGTCGAGGATGTCGAACAGCCCGGCGGGGATCAGCAACAGCCCGGCGAGCAGGAACTGGCCGCGAAGGAGGGAGGCTCCGACCCAGACGTTCGTGACGAGCCCGAGCAGCGTCAGGTGCCACGGCCGGAACCCGGCCCGGTAGACCCCGAGC
>Ga0268386_10001209_pt1 | contig 17623 bp, 14 predicted proteins | sample RVTome_15_FD_200260 | JGI IMG/M metagenome (GOLD analysis project Ga0268386, IMG submission 200260) | Soil microbial communities from uranium-contaminated site in the Upper Colorado River Basin, Wyoming, United States - RVT150D86... ...
ACCGCGAGGTGCTGGTGTCACCCGACCAGTTCTTCGCCGTGCTGCCCAAACTGATCTGGCATGAGGACGAACCCATTGCCTTCACCTCGAGTGTTCCGCTGCACATCATTTCGCGCCTGGCGCGCGACCATGTGAAGGTCGTGCTCACCGGGGAAGGCGCGGATGAACTGTTTCTCGGTTACGACTACCGCTATCGCGTAACGGAGAAAAACCTGCGCCTGGGAAGCTGGTTCGGACGATCCACGCCTGCCGGCTTCCGCTCGGCGGTGGCAAAGGCCGTGCCGAAACTGCCGCGGCAACTGCGACGTTACGCCGAGCGCAGTTTCCTGGCGCTGGAGAACCATCCGCGGGCGATGTTTTTCGAGAATTTTTCGGTGTTCCGGGGCGTCCAGCGTCAAGCCCTGCTGCTGGACCCCAGCCTCGAAGCCGATCGCGATACCTACGACCAGGGATTGGGCTACTACGCTGCCGGCGGCGCTGATGCCCTGGCCTGCATGAGCCATGCAGATCTGCAGACCTACCTCGTTGAACTGCTGATGAAGCAGGACCAGATGAGCATGGCCGCGTCCCTGGAAAGCCGCGTTCCCTTTCTCGATCACCACCTGGTGGACCAGGTTGCCGCCATTCCCGGACACCTCCGGATGCATGACGGCGTGACCAAGTCCCTGCTGCGGGACGCAGTCAAGGACATCGTGCCGCCGGCAATCATGAAGCGCCGCAAAATGGGATTTCCTGTTCCCACTGGAAAATGGCTGAAAGGGCCTTTCTGGTGGTTGGTAGAGGAATTCGTGCTGGGTCACAGGGCGCGCATGCGGGGCCATTTCTGCACCGCGCAGGTCGGCGCCCTTGCCGGCGAGCACCGAACCGGCCGTGCCGACCACGGCGAGCGGTTGTGGCTGTTGATCAACCTCGAGATCTGGCAACGCATCTTCATCGACGGCGAGGACCCGGCCATGACGTTCGCCAAACGCAAGCAATCGTGTTCCCGCTGGGCTGAAGTGCGCTTGCGGCTTCCGACCGTATCGGTGCAATGACGGAGCAGGCTCTATGCGCAGACCGTTCCTTGCGCATCCTGTGGGTCAAGGTGGGTGGTTTGTGGCCCCTTAACAGCGGCGGGCGGCTGCGCAGCTTTCATATCATCTCCGAGCTGTCCCGCCACCACGAGGTGACCGTCCTCACCACCCATGAACCGGAAGAGGACGGACAAGAGCTGGCCCGGCATCTGCCCCGCTGTGCGCTCGTCACCTCGGTGCCCCATGCTTTGGCCAAACGAGGCGGCATCGGTTTTCTGTGGGCGCTCACGCGTTCGTGGCTGACGCCGCTGCCGGTGAGCGTGTACAAGTGCCGCAGCGCGGCGCTGGCTGCCGAGGTTGTCCGGGTATCGGCCGGCGGTCATTTCGACATGTGTGTCACCGATTTCCTCTACGCGGTGCCCAATGTCGCACTGGAGGGAACGACCCCAGTCGTTCTGTTTGAACACAACGTGGAATACGTGATCTGGCGGCGAACCAGCGCGAACAGCACGAATCCCCTGCGCCGGGCGGCTCTGCAACTGGAATGGCGCAAAATGCGCCGCTACGAGAACCGCGCTTGCCGGCGCGCAAAGCTGACGATCACGGTGTCGGAAGATGACCGCCTCCTGCTGGAGAAAGACGCCCCGGAAAGCAGAATAGAGGCCATCCCCACTGGCGTGGATGTGGATTACTTCCATGCCGGCGACGACGCCCTTGAGCAGCCGGCGGAGATCGTGTTTACCGGCTCGATGGACTGGCATCCCAACGAAGATGCCATGCTTCATTTCATCGACGCCATCCTGCCGCTGCTGCGGCGCGAAGTGCCCGAAGTGTCGGTGACCATCGTGGGTCGAAATCCCAGTCGGCAACTGCGTGACGCTGCCGCGACAGCCGGCGTTAGCGTGACCGGAACGGTCGATGATGTGCGGCCCTACATCCGGCGCGCGGCGGTGTACGTGGTGCCGCTGCGGATCGGAGGTGGCACGCGCCTGAAGATCTACGAAGCCCTGGCGATGGCTAAGGCCGTGGTCAGCACCACCATCGGCGCGGAAGGACTGCCGCTTCAGGAAGGCGTGCACATACTGCGCGCTGACGATCCCGATGCCTTCGCCGGGAAAGTTCTCGATCTGTTGCGAGACCCGTCAAGGCGGCGGGAGCTGGGTACGGCAGGACGGCGCCTGATGGAGCAGGAATATTCGTGGTCCCGGGTGGCGCAGGATTTCGAGCGGCACTGCCGGACGTTGGTTTAGAAGCCCGGCATGTCACCATCCGTGGTCCTGATCTGCCATCAAGACGATCCCATCGACAGCGAGGGGATCGCGGCCTGGCTGGCCTGCGATTTTTCCCTGGCCGGCATCGTGCTGTTGCACGACGAGCCCGGATCAACGCTGCGCAAGCTGCGCCGGGAATACCGGCGCGTGGGATGGGTTCGGCTTCTGGACGTCATTTTGTTCCGCGTTTTTTACCAGCTGAGCCGGGCGCGAAAGGATGCGCGCTGGGTGCAGACCCAGGTGCAAGCCCTGCGTTCACGGTATCGGGCTGATCTCAGCCAGGTCCCCCGCCTCCTGGCGCACAACCCCAATGAGGATGAGGTCCGGGAATTCATCGCCGGCCTGCAACCGGATTTCGCGATTGCGCGGTGCAAGTACATTCTGCAGCCTGCCGTTTTTACCATTCCGCGACATGGAACCTATGCGCTGCACCCCGGCATCTGTCCGCTGTACCGCAACGCCCATGGCTGTTTCTGGGCGCTTGCCAGCCGCGACCTTGCCCATGTGGGCATGACCTTGTTGAGCGTTGACGAGGGTATCGACACCGGCCCGATGTACCTGCAGGCGAGCTATGCATTCGATGAGGTCCGGGAATCACACGTCGTGATCCAGCACCGCGTGGTGCTGGAAAATCTCGATGCCGTCAGCCGCACGCTCCACGCCATCAGCAACGATGTGGCCCGCCCGTTCACGCTGCCGGGCAATCGCTCGGTCAACCGGGGACAGCCGTGGTTCACGGCCTACCTGCGTTGGAAACGCCATGCACGCGGAGCGCTGGCGTGAACCGGCTGATCACGCTTCTGTTTCACGATGTTTACCTCCGCTCCCCCGGGGAAAGCGGCTTTTCTGGCCCCGGGGCGGACCGCTACAAGCTGCAAATGGCGGCCTTCAGGACGCAGCTCGGCGCGATTATCGACACGCGCGCGGATCTGCCGGTGCTGGTGACGGATGTGGAACTGCAGGCCGGCACCTCCGTGCCGTTCGCAATCAGCGTGGATGACGGCGGCCTGTCCTACCATTCCGTGCTTGCACCCTTGCTTGCCGGGTACGGCTGGCGCGGCCATTGCCTGATCACCACCAGCCAGATCGGTCGTGCGGGATTCCTTCACCCACATCATGTTCGCGAACTTCATGCCGCCGGGCATCTGATCGGCACCCATTCGGTCACGCACCCGGCCCGGTTCGATACCTGCGATTGGGATCAGCTGGTCGCGGAGTGGGCGGACAGCAAGGCGGCGCTGGAAGACATCATCGGCGCGCCGGTTACCGTCGGGTCCATTCCAGGCGGTTACTACGCGCGGCGGGTGGCACTGGCAGCGCGGACGGCCGGCCTCGAAATCCTGTTCAGCTCGGAGCCGAAAGCTGAGCCGCATGACGTAGACGGATGCCGGGTATTCGGCCGCTTCACGTTGCGCCGTGATTCGCCACCCGGCCTGGCTGCACTCCTGGTGGGAACTCAGCAGTCCGCCCGTGTGCGGCAATGGCTGGCGTGGAATGGCAAGAAAGCCCTGAAGAAGTCCCTCGGTTCCGGCTACGCGAAGCTCTCCGGGCAGTTGTCCGGCTGGCTGACACACTGACTGCAATTTTCGTGCAGGAGTCCGTTGCGGACGCCAGCCAATCTATTAACAGTAATCACTACAGGAATGAACCCCATGCAACATTCGATCAGCGTTTTCGGACTCGGCTACGTCGGCTGCGTTACTGCAGCTTGTCTGGCAAAGGCCGGTTATCAGGTCATTGGTGTCGACATCAATCCCGAGAAAGTTGGGATGATCAATGAAGGCAAGTCCCCCATCGTCGAGCCCGGACTGGAGAAGTTGATCGGCCGATTGGTCATGGACGGCCGTTTGCGGGCCACCTCATCGTGCCAGGAGGCCGTCGATGCAAGCGAAATGGCTTTCCTCTGTGTCGGTACACCCGGTGACCGGCACGGGCAACTGCAATTGGACGCACTGGAGCGCGTCTGCCGGGAAGCCGGCCAGGCACTGAAGGGCAACAAAAGACGGTTCACCGTGGTGGTGCGAAGTACGGTGCTGCCGGGCACTACCGAGCAAACCGTTTTCCCTGCGCTGCTGAGCGGCGCCGGCGAGGCTTCGGGGAAATGGCTGCGCGTGGCGTCGAACCCGGAATTCATGCGCGAGGGAACGGCGCTTGCGGATTTTTCCCGTCCGCCCTTCACGCTGGTCGGTTGCGATGACGAGGACACGGCCACGCTGCTGCGATCCGTGTATGCCGGTGTCGATGCGCCGTTCGTCAAAACGCAGCTGCGGACGGCGGAAACCGTCAAGTATGTCTCCAACGCCTACCACGCGCTCAAGATCTGCTTTGCCAATGAAATCGGCGATACCTGTGCCGCGCTGGGCGTGGATGCGCAGGAAGTGATGCGGATTTTCTGTCTGGACGACAAGCTCAACATTTCGAAAGCCTACCTACGACCGGGCTTTGCTTTTGGTGGCTCATGTCTGCCCAAGGACATCAAGGCGCTGCTGTACGCGGCACGTCATGCCAATGTTGACGTGCCGCTGCTGGACGCCATTCTGCCATCGAACCAGGCACAGATTGCGCAAGGGATAGCCGCGGTCCTGGCCACCGGAAAAAAACGCATTGGGATATTCGGCCTGGCGTTCAAGCCCGATACTGACGATCTGCGCGAGAGCCCGATGGTCGCACTGGTTGAAGCTCTGATCGGCAAGGGGTGTGATGTGCGCATCTACGACCGCAATGTCGCGATCGCCCGGCTGGTCGGCGCCAATCGGCGCTACATCGTCGAGGAGATTCCGCACATTTCGACCCTGATGTGCGAACAGGCGAGCGAATTGATTTCCCATGCCGAGGTACTGGTCATTGGCAGTGCTGATCCGGATGCCAATCTCGTTCTCCGATCGGCCTCGCCGGACCAGGTCATCGTCGACCTGACGCGCAGCGCTCTCAGGCCTGAAGCCAGTGCGGACGCCGAAGCCGATTCCAAAGCCGAAGGCAAAGCTGAACCCAAAACCGAACCTGAGGCCGAAGGCAAAGCTGTACCTGAAACCAAAGCGCAAAGGGCGGCCTGAGCAGATGAGGTTCATGGCACTCGGCTTGGCGCACTTCATCACGCCGTGTATCGCGGCCAATATGCTGATCTGCATGTCGGTCTTTGGCAGTGCGGGTGCAGACGTCCTCCCCGACGCCGGCCCGCAGCGCGCGGAGGCGCCGCGTCACTGGATCGACATGCAGGTGATCTCGCCGGGTGAAGTGATTCGAGTGAGCGCTGGCGGAGACTTCCAGGCAACCCTGGAACGGGCCGCGCCCGGAGACACCATCGAGCTCGAAGCCGGCGCTGTTTTCCAGGGACCGTTTGTCCTGCCGTACAAGCCGGAGTCTTCCGACCCGGATTTCCAGTGGATCACGATCCGCTCGGGCGGAAATGATTGGGCACTGCCGCGCGCGGGGGTTCGCGTTTCGCCCGCCGATGCGGTGGCGATGGCGCGATTGGAGACCGCGTCCGGCGCTGTAGTGTCAACGGCACCAGGCGCTCATCACTACCGCTTTACCGGGATTGAGTTTCAGCCCGCTGCAAGCAGCCCGCAAGCGGGCGCCGGGAAATTTCTCAATGCCCTGATCTCCCTTGGCGCAGATGAAGGGGCCGGTGACCCGCTTCCGCATCACCTGGTGATCGAACGCTGCTACTTGCATGGCGATCCGCTGGTCGGTACCCGGCGAGGAATCATCCTGAACTCGGCAGCCACGGTGGTGGTGGATTCCTGGCTGGCGGACTTCAAGATGGCCGGCGATGATTCCCAGGCCATCATCGGCTGGGAGGGTCCCGGGCCCTACCTCATCCGCAACAATTACCTCGAGGCGGCGGGGGAAAACCTGATGTTCGGCGGCGCTGATCCGGCAATCCGCGAACGCGTGCCTGCCGATATCGAGATTCGCGGCAATCATTTCTCGAAGCCGATCGCATGGAAGGCGGGATCGCCCGGCTATGCCGGGACGGCCTGGACGATCAAGAACCTGATGGAACTGAAGAACGCGCGGCGCGTCCAGGTGGACGGCAACCTCTTTGAGTACAACTGGGTGGAATCGCAAAACGGATTCGCCATCCTCTTCACCGTGCGCAACCAGGAAGGTTCGGCACCATGGTCGGTGGTGGAGGACGTGACCTTTTCCAACAATATCGTCCGGCATGTGGCCAACGGCATCAATATCCTCGGCCGGGATGACAACCATCCCAGCCGGCAGGTCCGTCGCATCGTCATTCGAAACAACCTGTTTACGAACCTGGGTGAAGGCCAGGGCGAGGGTGATCTGATCCAGCTGCTCGATGGCACCAAGAATGTCGTCATCGAACACAACACCGCGATCCACAAGGGGAGCATCCTCAAGGGCGAAGGTCGTCCGCACGGCGGGTTTGAGTTTCGGGACAATATCGTGCTCCACAACCGCTACGGCATTGTGGGCACGGACAGCGCACCGGGCAACGCCGTCCTTGAGCGCTATTTCGCTGGTGCAGTCGTGTACGGAAATGTGATTGCCGGTGGCTCCGCGGGTGCTTACCCGTCCGGAAATCATTTCCCGGATTCGCTCGATGCCGTTGGATTCATCGACGCCAGGAGCAATGATTTCAGGCTCAGTATGGCCAGTCCGTACCGGATTGGCGGACGAGCGCCTGGCGTGGATTTCGCGGAACTGTGTTCAGCGCTGTCCGTCACTGAGCAACCGCCTGCCTGCTCAAGCGCGCCATTGCCGTAAGCGCCTTGACAGCAAACCACGCTGAGAATGATTTCACTACACATCATGTTCTGGGTAGCGGCCCTGGTGCTGGGGTATACCTATGTGGGTTATCCATTGTTGATGAGGGTCTGGGCGCAGCTTCATGGCCGGCCCCACCAGCGTAAGGCAATGAGTCCCCAGGTCAGCTTCATGGTGGTAGCGCACAACGAAGCGCCCCGCATTCTGCGACGGATCGAAAACCTGCTTGCACTGGACTACGAGGCGGACAGGCTCGAGATCGTTATCGCCTCTGACGGCTCAAGCGATGCCACCGTGGCACTGGCCAACAGTTTCCGGACGGCGGGCGTACGGGTCGTAGACTTTGATGCGCATCGCGGCAAACCGGCGGTGTTGAACGACGTGATTCCACAACTGCGCGGCGAGATCGTGGTGCTGATGGACGTGCGTCAATCCATTGCAAAAAACGCCATTCGCACGCTGGTGGAGAATTTTGCCGATGCGAAGATCGGGGCGGTCAGCGGCGAACTTGTGCTGACGGGGGGAGAAGGGGGCGACGCCGTTATTGGCGGTGCCAACGCCGGTGCCACCAACGCCAGCGTGGATGGTGTCGGCTGCTACTGGCGCTACGAAAAGTTCATCCGCCTCAATGAAAGCCGCGTCGATTCGACGGTGGGTGTCACCGGTGCTCTGTATGCGATTCGGCGCGAATTGTTCGAACCCATCCCCACGGACACCATTCTCGACGATGTGCTGATTCCCATGCAGATCGTCCGCAAAGGCTACCGGGTGCTGTTCGAGTCCGGTGCGTTGGCGACCGAGGCCGTGTCAGAAAGCCCAACCGCGGAGTTCCGGCGCAAGGTGCGGACCATTGCCGGCAACTTCCAATTGCTGGTTCAGCACCCCTGGCTGCTCAATCCGTTTGCCAATCGATTGTGGCTGCAGACGGTTTCACACAAGCTCCTCCGGCTGCTGTGTCCGGCCTTGCTGGTGATGGTGTTGGTCGCAAACTTGTTTCTGCTGGATTTTCTCTTCTACCAGGCAGCGTTCGTGCTCCAGGTGTTGTTCTACAGCGCGGCACTGACCGCCCACCTGGCACCTCAAGCCTCAAGAAAATCGGCATTGCTTTCGGTGCCCCACGCCTTCTGCCTGCTCAACTGGTCCACGGTTGCAGGCTTCAGCCGCTTCATCGGCGGGCGGCAGCAGGTCACCTGGGCACGCATGAAGGACCCGGAGCCGCATTGACCACAGCAGTCCCGGATCTGCCCTCTCGCCTCCCTTTCCAACTATTAAGTTTCAGGAGATTCAACATGCATCCATCCATACCTACCATGAAATACCTTGTGACCGGCGGTGGCGGATTCATCGGGTCCCACTTGTGCCGTTTTTTCGCTGCGCGCGGCGATGAGGTCATCGTTCTGGACAACTTCTCCACGGGTAAGCGCGAGAATCTCGAAGGCGTCGAGATCCGTCTTATCGAAGGGGATATCCGCGACTTTTCGTGTGTCTCCGAAGCCGTTCTGGGCGTGGACACCGTGTTCCACCAGGCGGCGCTTTGCTCGGTGGCGCGATCGGTCGAAGACCCGCGGACTACCCACGACGTCAACACCACGGGAACGCTGAATGTGTTCGAGGCCAGCCGCAAGGCAGGCGTGCGCCGGGTGGTGTTCGCTTCATCTTCTTCGGTCTATGGCGATTCGGCCTCATTGCCGAAGGAGGAGTCCATGCCGACGGCTCCTCTGTCTCCGTACGCCATATCCAAGTTGGTGGGTGAGCATTACGCCGCGCTTTATTGGCGGCTTTTTGGCCTGGAAACTGTCGGCTTGCGTTATTTCAATGTTTTCGGCCCGAGGCAGGATCCCGATTCGGAGTATGCCGCCGTCATCCCGAAATTCCTCCGCGGAATCCGCGACCAGGAGGAGGTCCAGGTCTTCGGGGATGGATCCCAGACCCGCGACTTCACTTACATCGACAACGTGGTGCACGCCAATGTCGCCGCTTCAACGAGCCCTGCCGCAGCCGGCCAGGTGCTGAATATCGCCTGCGGAGAACGCTGGAGCCTGCTGGAACTGCTGAAACGGCTCGAATCCGCACTGCAGCGTGATGCTGCTGTCGTGTTCCGGGACCGGCGCGTGGGCGATGTCAAACACTCTCAGGCGTCCATCGAGAAAGCCAAGCAATTGCTTGGCTATGCGCCAGCCATTGATTTCGATGAGGGTATTAAAAGGACGGCAGCCGAATTTCTTGAATCCTCCAGCACCCGGGCGCCGGCGGCCATTCCACCGGCTCCCAGAGTCGGTGGAATGGCCTGATCCAATCTCCCTTGACGATCAGTTACCCGCAGCGATCATGGCACCCCTGATCGTGCTGCGGAGGGAAAGCAGGCTGGCAGTACCGTACAAGGCTGAGGTTGACGTTACAGCGCTGGTGTAAAACACCTGGCCGTTGCGGGCGTAGTCGACCCTGCCCTGCTGCACGCTGATCCGCAACACATCACCCTTATTGATGGTGATGTCGGCACGGTATGCGCCCTTTTCCCGAACTTCGGCATAACCCGCCTGTAGTGAGAAGGCAAAATCGATCTGCCCGGCGCTCGTGCCATTCTGCGAAACCTTCAGCCCGGCATAGCGCTTCTTCTCGACCTCATCAACGGTGAATTCCAGGAAGCCATTTTTCCCCACTTCGATGCTCTGCCCGGAATAAGCTCCGGCATCGGAGCAACCATTACAGCCCCCCTTCTTCATCAGGGTGGTGCCCTTGACCACTGCTTTGACCCGTTTCTGCCAATTCACGGCAGTGGCCTGCAGCACCTCCGGTTCGCCCTCGTCTTCCCCGCCGCCGCCCCCGCCTCCGCTTCCTCCTCCGCCTCCGCTGGCCGTGTCCGCGGTCAGCCGGGCATCCTGAATCGTGCTGCCGCTGGAGAACAGGGTGACGTAGGCGCGTAGGGGATAGGCAGGTGTCGCGGTGCTGGTGTGGAACACGATTCCATTACGCGCATAGGAGACTGTCCCATTCGCAACGCTGATCCGCAGCACATTACCCGTGCTGATGGGGGTGTCGCTGCGATAGGCACCGTTTTCCCGGACTTCGACATAGCCGGCCTGCAGGGCCAGGGCGAAGTCGATCTGCGTCGGACCGGTTCCTTGCTGTCGCACCGACAGACCCACGTAGCGCAGTCTCTGGGTCTCATCGACGGTAATTTCCAGGTAGCCGTCACCGGCGGTGATTTCCTGGTCGGAGACCGCGCCGGCATCGGAGCAGCCATCGCACCCGCCGGTTTTGGTCAGCGTGGTGCCATTGACCGTGGCATTGACCAACTCGGTCCAAACGACTCCCGTCGCAGGTGCTGGGGGTTCGGGTTCGGGCTCAGGTTCGGGCTCTGGGTCGGGTGCGGGAGGCGGCTCGGTGGTGGTCCCGGTCAGGAGATGACCGGGCACCTTGACCAGGAAGGCATCGAGGCGTGAGCCGCTCATATTGCTGGTCCAGATGAAATACTGGCCGGTAACATCCAGGTTGCCCTTGGGGGCCTTGGCATAATCGTCGCCGCCCCCGCTGGCATTCAGGTCAGTCATCACCGGTGCTACGACCAGTGCTTCGTCGGAGCCGTCGAGCTGAAAGCAGATGACTTCATTGGCATGAGCCCGGTTGTTGCGATTGGCGCTGCTGCCACAGGCAAACTGCTGCTCGGGCGGCGTGCCGGCAATCGCATTACTGTGACTGATATGTGCCGGTGCTTCGGCATCCCAGTGGGCATTGTGGTAGACGATTGTGCCGTCGAGCACGCCTGCGGAGAAATTCCAGACTTTCTGGGTGTTCGCATCATTGGCCCAGTTGTCGGCGGCAACCATATAGCCGAAGCCCATATCGGAGTGGCCGGCTGCTCCGTCGCGGTCCAGCAGGATACGTTCGTGCCCGGTTTGCAGGTTGATAATGCGATTATCCTCGCCGTCTTGACCGTCGAGGTCTTCCTTGATGAGCAACCAGCTGCCACTTTTGTCGACCTGGCATTCATCAAAATTACCTTGGCTGGGGTAGTAGTTGTGCTGGCCAGTGTCTTCCAGATAGACGATGCAGCCGAGCATCACGTAGGTGGCGCTATCCCGGACCGTGGCGGAATGCACGCGGTCGTTGGCGCTGGAGTGCACTTGCCACAGGTAGTAACCGCTGCCCAGAAGCGAGGTGACATCGAACACCGTTTCGGACTGCCGGGTGACCACGTCATAGCGCAACAGCCGGGCGTCGCTGTTGACGTAAATGGTGTAAGGTTCGTTTGCGCTGAAGTACCAGCCTTCGCCCGTGGCCCAACTGAGGGGATTGGAATCCTCGAATAATGGTCCGAGATTGACCACTTCATCCGTGATTTTGTTGTAGGCGATCACGGACGGGCCGGCACCGCCACGGCTCCGGTCCATGCCCACCAGGACCAGCATGACTTCCTCGCCGACGTGGTTGTTGATGTTACGCCAGTAGGAATATCCGAGATAATTTACGCAGTCTCCGTTGTCACAGTCACTGGCGTTGGTGAGCCTGACGCCCTCGGTGTGATAGGGTGCCGGGAACGTGAACCTGCCGCGTGCCGGCACCAGGCTCTGTATTTGCGATTCGCTCAGGAGCGCTCGTGGAGTAGCGGACTCCGGCTGCTCGAGGAATCCACCAGGGAATTCCGCGGCCGAGATGGGAGTGGACAAGGCGCACAGCAGGGCAACAATGCCCAAGCCTTTCCTGGCGCCGGTGCAGGTGAAAAGATCGGATCGGGGGTATGCATTCATCAGGGTTCCCTCCCGCGAAAGACGTTTGTTGAGGTAGCAGGGTATTTCCTGCAGTTTAGGCCCGAAATACCCTGAATCAAAAACGGTTTATACCCCATTCGACCAACGTTCCAGTTGCACCTATGTAACGATTGCGTAACATTACCCAATCGTGCAGGGAGATTCGGAGCTGCGCTCAATGAGTTGCGCGCCCCTGTGCGATGGTTATCTCGCCAGGTTTAGGCTCAATACCTGATTTTTTCCAGCACATAATCGCCCTATCGTGGAGGGGTGCTGGGTGTCGCCACGGCGCATATGGAAGTTCATCGGCGACCGGGTCGCGGAAGGCAGGAACTCCATGATGCAAGACATCGGAACGAGATCGACCGACACAGTGCGGTTTGCACAAGAAAGAGCCCTTCCCGAAACCCGGATCCGCATCCGCTCCACTGAGGACATCGTAGAGGCGCGCCGGACCGGCAGAATGCTGGTTCAGAAGATGGGCTTTTCGGGCAGCCGGATCACGCTCGTGATAACGGTGCTATCGGAACTGGCCAGGAACATCCTGCTATACGGGAGGGGCGGTGAAATCGTGCTTTCGCAGTTGAATGGCAGCGCCCAGTTGAATGTGACCGCGCTCGATCAAGGGCCGGGTATCGAAAATCTGCCGGAGGTTCTGGCGGGTGGTTACTCCACGTCGGGCGGGCTCGGATTGGGCTTATGTGGCCTCAAGCGCATTGTCGATAATTTCGAGATCAAGACACAGCTGGGCCAAGGGACAGAGGTTTTTGTCAGTATTCATATCTAGGGAGCAAGCGGGCGTAAACGGATCGACCAGCAGCTGCATATCTCAGGGCTAAGCCGGAAAGTGCGGATTAAGTGCCCTGGCGCACAGATGATGGATTGGGCCTGTAGGAAACTACTGTCACAGTAGTCAGGAATTCCAGTACATTTTCTGAATTAAGGATCTAGGTATGCAACTCTCGCAGGAATCGCAGTACAGAAATGCTTTGGCAGACAGGAGGGTGCGTTATCCTCTTCGGCATTCGGTCGTTCCCTTGAATTCCAATGCAGCCGCGCAGCTAAGTCCCTTCCGGCCTAAATCCATGCGCCCGCAGCAGTCTGTCAGAATTAACCCTCTGCAAGTCATCGAACAACGGCATCGCGTTCTCGAGCACTTCAATACCGGGCGTGGTGGTGAAACGGCATTAGGTGCATTCTGCGAGGCCCAGGAAGAAGCCGCCCGGCGGATTGCCTACAGGCTTCACGACGAATCAGCCCAGATGCTGGCGACCGTCTATCTGGGGCTTGCCGACATCGCCCGGGACTGCCCGGACTTGACGGCGCGAAAGATCGAGCAGGTGGTCAGTCAGCTCGATATAGTCCGCGAACAGCTTCGCGGCATGTCCCATGAGCTCAGCCCTCCCATTTTGGACCAACTCGGCCTTATGCCCGCATTGCAGTCCCTGGCCCATGGTGTCAGTAATCGTTGTGGTTTGAAGATCACCGTTTCCGGCAGCATTAGCAGCCTCCCCCGTTTGGTTGGCGCCGTACTGTACCGGGTGGTGCAGGAAGCGCTCTCCAACGTCGTGCGGCATGCAAAAGCGACGGAGGCCGTGGTCCGGCTGTCGATCGAGAACGAAAAGGTCTTCTGCACGGTCAACGATGACGGCATCGGATTAAACGTGCCAGGGCCGCATCAAGCCACCGTGATTGGCACGATTCATGGCCTTGTCAATGGCTTGGGCCTGGCAGGCATCCATGAGCGCGTCGCAGCGCTGAAGGGACGCTGCCGGATCTCATCCAGCCAAAACGGGGGAGTGGAACTGAAGGTCGAGATTCCGCTATGAACTTGGCCATGAGAAAAAGCGTTGTCATTGCTGATGACCACCGGATGTTCAGGCAGGGGCTCAAGTGTTTGCTGGAAGCTGATGGATTCGATGTCGTCGGTGAGGCGGAAAATGGTCAGGAAGCGATTCGTCTGACCAGACAGCATAGTCCGCACATCGCAGTACTGGATTACAGCATGCCTGTGCTCAATGGCATAGACGCCGCCAAGGAAATCCAGCGGCAGTCTCCCCAAACGGTAATGGTGTTGCTGACGATGTACAACGATGAAAGATACGCGCTTGAAGCCTTGAAATGCGCCATCCGGGGCTTTGTGCTCAAACACCAGGCCGCCGCCGACTTGATCAATGCAATCCGGGAAGTCCTGCAGGGTTCGATTTATCTGAGCCCCGGCATTTCCGCCGCCGTTGTCAAGGCCCTGATGTCGAATGACGGCGGGCCAGGCGACGACCTGTTGACCGGCCGCGAACGGCAGGTTCTGCAATTGATCGCAGAGGGTAATACGACCAAAGACATCGCTGGTCTGCTCCATCTCAGCGTCAAGACCGCCGAGTCCCATCGTTCACGCATCATGAGCAAGCTCGACGTGCACAATGTCGCCGGACTTGTGCGTTACTCCATCCGCGAAGGCATTATCCAGGCCTGATTATGTGGGTCTGCGCTTCGCCGGCTTGCCAGAGTGGCTATTCGGGTCCAGGCTATTGATTCAGCCACTCGGGGACCACGTTCATCCGGTAACCGACATTGCGCACGGTGATGATGTTCGACGCCGATGATCCCAGTTTCCCGCGCAGCCGGCTCATGTGTACGTCCAGTGTGCGCGTTTCAAGGTGAAATGATCTCTGATGACCCCACACCCGCGCCATCAGCGTCTCCCGTGTGAGCACTCTTCCTTTCACCTCCATTAACTCCCGCAGCAAGCGGAACTCCTTCTCCGTGAGATTAATGGATTCGCCATCTGAATAGACCAGCCACTGATCAGGGACCATCTTAATGGCGCCGGCGGTGAGGGCACGTCGGCCGTTTATTGCCGGGGGGCGGCTTTGCAGTTCGGCGATCTTTGCCAACAATTCCTCCATGAAAACCGGCCTCTGAAGATTAACATCGACTCCCATTTCCGGAGCGGGCGCAATCTCAGCGTCGGACTCAGGTTCGCTGAGGCTGATGATGCTGGTATCCGGCATGTCCATGTCCGTGCGAATGGAGAGGAGCAAGTCGCCAATGTCCGGCAGCGCCCTGTCCACGATGATGACATGCGGATTGCTCTCGTTCATCGACCTCAGCGCGCCTTCCCGGTCCGAGGCAACGGATACTTCAAAGCCTGCCCCGAGTAGCGCGGATTCGATTGACTTGCGCTGCTGCTCGTCAAGCAAGATAAGCAGTACCCGCTTCGGCAGTTCCTCAGTCACGGTGAGCCCAAGGGTGGAAAGAGTGAGCATCGCGTAAGCGTAATCAGATAAATACGCTGCTACAAACAGGCATTTACCCGATGATCAGCTCCGGAACACCCTATTTTCAGAATCCGCGCGAGATGACGGCGCTGCGCCAGTCAGGGCAACTGTGGGGTATCGAACGGAAGTGCGCGTAACACGACCGTAATATTCAGTCAGGAATTACCCACAAAAGGCGTGTTTCCATGCGTACAACAGTTCTGATTTCAGCACTATACTTCTCCGCTGCGGCTTTCGCCGAAACGGTCTTCATTGAGCCCACCCAAGACAATACGGTGTACCAGCATAGTCAGGGCGCCTTGAGCAACGGCTCCGGCGATCATCTCTTCGTGGGTCGCAATGCCAGTGGAGATATCCGGCGCGGGCTCATTTCATTCAAGGAACTCGATGCCATCCCGGACCATGCCACCATTCGATCGGTGAAGCTGCACCTCCACTCGTCCCGGCAAGATCCGCCCGCAATGGCGATCAGTCTTTTCAGGGTAACTGCCGACTGGTGTGAAGGCGGCTCTCATGCCGCCGGTGAAGAAGATGTTGGTGCGGCTGCGCAGGCCGGCGATGCCACATGGATCTGGAGGTTCTGGCCCGACGTGCCATGGAATTCTCCCGGTGGTGACTTCGTGGCAGGGTCGAGTGGCCAGGCAGAAGTCGATGCGATCGGTTGGTATACCTTCGGATCGTCGAATCACATGGTCGCCGACGTAGCGGATTGGAAAGACAATCCAGAGGCCAATTTCGGATGGATACTCATCGCCACTGAGGGCGTGGCGGCCGTCAAGCGATTCCACAGCCGGAGCAATGTTGATGCAGCGAGCCGCCCGGTGCTGGAAGTCGAATACGGCGTAACGGGGTCGGCATCCGATTACTCAGGACTTTGGTACGATCCCGACCTGGATGGCGAGGGTTACAACGTCTACAAGACGCCCTTTGGCTGGTTGGTCTACTACTTCGGTTACAGCACAGCAGGCGAACTCCTGTGGCTCACGTCGGACCTGGTCACTTTGGACCAGTTGATATTCGGCCAGCCCATCGAATTTCCCATGCTGATCGGCGTGCCAGGGACTTTCTACAATCCCTCGTCCTCGGCCGAACTCCAGCCCTACGGCACTCTGAGCGTGATTTTCGATAGCTGCACCGCCGGTGAATTCACGCTCAACGGACTGGACGGCCAAAAAATTTCCAACGTTGTGAAACTTGTCGGGGTCGAAGACACGCAGTGCCAGTGATTACCACCACGGACCCGGTCGCGTTCGCGGGACTGGCCCACGAGTGGGATGCACTGGCCGAGCGCTGTGGTGGAGGGATTCTCCACCGTCACGGATTCCTGCGCCTGTGGCGCGAGCATTTCGCGCCCGGCGAGACTCTGAGGGTGCTTACCCAACGCACCTCCGATGGCTTGCTGACTGCCGCGCTGCCATTGCTGCTGCGGCGAACACGTATTTATGGAGTGCCTGTGCGCGAACTCAGCGCGATGGCAAACGTCCACTCAGGCCGTTTCGACCTGCTTGCCGAAGACCCACCCGAAGCAGCGCGCGCGTTCCTCGGCGTGCTTGTGGAGCAGGCCGACTGGGATGTTCTCAGATTGATCGATGTGCCGCACGGCGGCGCCGCCGAAGCGCTGCTCGAAGCGGCCGGATCCGCCGGGTTACGGAGCGGCCGCTGGGCCTCGATGAATTCGCCGTATATCGACCTGCCGGCGTCATGGAGCAAAATGGAGCAGAGGTTGAGGCGTCATTTTCGCGCCAACATGCGCCGCCGCCGGCGGCGGCTGTCCGAGATGGGCGAGGTGACCTCCGATCTGTGCGACGGCCGTGATCATTCCATCTTGAGAGCGCGACTCGATGAGGGCCTGCAACTTGAAGCTGAAGGCTGGAAGGGCCGCGGTGGGACCGCAATCCGCCAGGCCTCGGATACGCTCGGTTTCTACACCGCGCTCGCGCGGCAGGCCGGAAGCGAAGGCCAGCTCCGTCTGTGGTTCCTCCGCCTCGACGGCCAGGCAATCGCCTTCCAGTACGCACTGCAGGATGGCACGCGCTACCTGCTGCTCAAGCCGACCTACGACGAAGCCCATGGTGCAGTCGGCCCTGGCCAACTGTTGATGGAAGTGGTGTTGCAGGATTGCATCGCCCGCGGTTTGCTGGAATTCGATTTCCTTGGGCCCGGCATGGCGTGGAAGAGCGACTGGGCCAGTACGGGTCGTCCACACGACTGGTTGTACCTGTTCCGGGGTGCACGAGGCCGGATGGTGCACGGGCTGAAGTTCCGCATGGCGCCGATGGTCAGAGCGCTCCTGGCGGGCCGCAACCGCTGAACCAGTCAGTGGCAGCCGTGCGCGAATCCATGTACGTCCCGGAGTTTCCGACCCTGTACCCCGGCATGCTGCTTGCCCGTGGCGTGCCGACCGATTTCCCGCCCTTTGCCAGCGGCAAAGTGCACTGGTTTTATTTCGCTCGCAACGCAGTCTGGAATGCGGTGAGGATGCTCGGGCTGGAGGGGAGAGAAGTCCTGGTGCCGTCTTATCACCACGGGGTTGAGATCGAAGCGCTGGTGCACGCGGGCGCGAAGCCCGTGTTCTACCG
>Ga0268386_10001210_pt1 | contig 17623 bp, 19 predicted proteins | sample RVTome_15_FD_200260 | JGI IMG/M metagenome (GOLD analysis project Ga0268386, IMG submission 200260) | Soil microbial communities from uranium-contaminated site in the Upper Colorado River Basin, Wyoming, United States - RVT150D86... ...
TATCTTCGCTGTGAACTGCACAAACTCTTCAGGTCGTATGTTCAATTCGGCAGCCAGTTTCGTCGCCTTCTCTTGAACGTGGGAGTAGATGTCATTGATGGCATCCTCCTTATCGAACAGAGTGTCAACGATCCGTTTCGCCAACTCCGTCCTCTCCGTGCGCTTCGCGGCGAGTTGAGTTGGATAATCGCTGGCGATCCTCTCTAGCTCCTTCTCATACTACTTGAGTGTGTTCGCTTCGTCCTCTGCGCCGACGAGCGCAACCCTCTTTTCTTCCCACTGTTGATTACTGACAGTCACTTTCTTGACAATCTGGGCACTTTCTCCGCGTGCCCGAGCTATCAGCCCTGCGATCATCGGAGACCCGCGGGGACAGATCTATTTTTGGGACGAGCCGGAATTGATCACGCAATTACTGTGCCTCGACATTTCGGAAAAGAACTGCACGCCCACCGGCATTGGGCCCGCGCCTCGCGGTTCGCTTGATCATCGAGGAGCGGCACTTCGGGCAGGTCGGAATGGCGGCGGCGGAGACTATCGGCGCTACTCGCGCAGCACAGCTGCAGAAAAATCTGAGGCAGCGATTCGCCTCGCCGACGTCTTCCCATCGGTCCCTCGCCGCAGATGCCGACTTCGTACTTCTGTTGCGACGCGCTCTTTTATCTCACTGTTCGCGGCAAGTGAACCCTGCCGGCCCGAAATGGGATCTGCGGCTCACTGCGCAATCGCGGGTGCCATTCACAGATCCTGGCTGAGTAGCGACACGCGTACGCCGCACCGAGGCTCACCGGTCCGCCGTCCCCTCACCCGACTCCGTCGACCTCTCCCCGCACGCGGGGAGAGGTGATGAAGAAGATGGCGCGCGACAGCGGGCGTTTCCGGCTATCCGCCACCCGCCACCCGCGACCCGCCCCCGGCCGACCGCCCGAGGCAGGGATCATTTGCGGCTACCCGCCACCCGCCAATCACTACAGATCGCTAATGACCCACCGAGACGCGGATTCTTTAGCGCGCACTCCCGCCAGGATTTGGGCGACTCAACGGCTGGTCGCCTCGAAGGCGACGCCGAGACGCAGCGTCAAGGCCTCGAGACTCCGGTCGGTCGTCCATAGCCGCGCGTCCGGCGTCAACAGGACAGACGCAAGCAACGCGACGTCGACCGCACCACAACCAGTGTCGTACAGCGCCCTGGCCTCGATCAGCGCGAGCACCTCTTCGGTCGTCGCGACCTTGGCCTGACGAAGCATCTTGAGATCACCGAGCGTCCGCGCGCGGGGGGCCGGCGGTGTGCCGCACGCCAGTTCCAGCACGATCAGTGGGTGACACAGGACACGATCATTTTCGAGCAACGATCGCAGCGCCGGATTCGCGCGGCGGAAGTGGCCGACCCAGACAGACGTGTCGACCAGGACCCCGCTCATCGCCCGCGGCGGCCGACCGCCCGACGCCGCGGGATGTCCTTCATGCGCGGCTCAGCGCCACCCAGCGCCGCCAGTCGCTTTCCTGACTGTATCCGCACGAACACGCGCATGGCCTCACGGACGATCTCGGCCTTGTCCATACCGGGATCCGCAACCTCGATTGCCTTGCAGAACAGCTCATCATCTATCGTGATCGTAGTTCTCATGTCCCGTGGTTCCTGCATCGCGATCGATGCAGATTAGCATCATTAAAGATGCACGACCAACACCGGACAATTCCAACCGCGATTCGCGACCAGGCCCACGGACCGACCGTCCCCGAGTCGGGCGCATTCCGCCACGCATGATCCGCGGACGGTACCAGGAACCGGAGTCGGGCCAGCGGGTGAGTGGTCGCCAGGGGCGAGCCCCGGGTGCCTTTGCGAGGACACTTAACGTGTCGTCGCCCGGCCGAACGCCCGATCGCTTGCGATCGGGCCGGGCGCCGAATCCGGCGCGAACGGAGTTCGATTCGAGCCCCTGGCCACGATCCCCGCACGAACGGGCCGACCGCAGGTCGAGAGTCAGGGTGCGGGGATGGTGGCCAGGGGCGGAATCGAACCACCGACACGCGGATTTTCAGTGGGGCAGGAATAGGTAAAGTATTGATTTGTTTACATTATCTAGAGCTAGTCGAAAACCGGTGTTTCCCGTTTCAGGCCCAAAGCTTGTGATTGTTTGTTGCAGCTTCGTCGAGCTTGGGACTGTACCGCTACTGCACCTCGCGGATTCGGCGCGCAGCGGCCCGATCCGATGTCAGATGACCGTACGACCGCGTCGGCCTGCGGTCACCCGCCAAGGGGTACCTTTTTGACGTGCCGTTCAACGGCATCGATCACTGTCTTTGAAAGAGCCAGGTTCCTTTTCTCCGTTCGACAGCGCTCATGAAACAGTGCGGCGGTCTCGCGCGCAGTATCAAGCACGATCTTCTCCGGTAGACGCGCCCGCGCCGCCAGGTGTGAGAGCTCATCCTCCGAGAAATCCTCGAAGCGCTTCGAGCGGCTGAACTTGAGCGCCGCCGTATCGTCGCGGATGTAGGGGATGGTCGACACAAAGTCATAGGCCGGCGCAAGCCTGGCGGTGCGCCTGTCCGGATACATCACAGACCAGTTCTTCACATGCATGTCGCCGTTGCCGATCAGCGCACTGAAGGTGAGTCGACGGATGAACTCGGCGATATCCGCGTCATCGCTTTCGGTCCCGATGACCCGGGCAATGTTCATGGAACTCGCCTTGTGCTTCCTCGACCGAGGACTCCCGTCGCCGGTAGCGCTCGATGATCGCCGTCTCAAACGGCAATCGTCGTAGCTTCGGTACCTTCAGCGTCACCTCGCCGGCCTTCGCCGAGCTTACGCTCGTAATTGCCGGCTCTGGTGTCCACCCGCTCCGCGGACCGCTCGTAACGCTGCGCGCCGCACAGGGCGTCCGCTTCCGCCTCGAGCAGCCCGTTCAGCGTCTCCTCGACGCTTGAGCGGACCACTTCATCGACATGCCCCTTCAGCTTCCCCTCATCGACTCGCAGCGCGCCAAGCGTCGCGGTGCTATCGTCTCCCATGGTGGCCTCTCCAAAGGTCTGGGTCTTGGTTGATTGGCGTCTGCCATTGAACCAGACTGAGGCCACCGCCTCGAAATGTGCGCAAGAAACGTTACGTCATCAAATCAGCAGGCACCTGCTCGGGCACGCGACCAAGGAAGCGTTGGCGCTGCTCTAGAGATCAAGCTCACCCTTCCCTGTTTTTTCTATGAACTCAGCGCGCTGTTCGGCGGTTAGAGGGGTGTGGCTTCCAAGATAAACGTGCTGTGAATCCGCCACCCATGTCGAGCCGAGATCTCCGTCTGGGAGGCACATGTACCAGTGACTGATGGTGAACCACGATACGTGTTCGCTCATGTAATACCAGTTCACTCGTGTCTGATCCTTCGCGTCCAATCCGGCCATCATTCCCGTCTTGCCGATAAACCCGCGCCGGTTGTCAGCCTTCATTAGCAGCACGTCCTCGTTGACCGAGAATGAAATTCGAAGGCCCGTCTGGAACTGCGTCAGATCAAACAGCGCAACGATGTCTGGCGGCACGGACTGGTTTGCATCAACCAGCCGGCATCCAAAACTCTTCACGCAGTACTTGTATAGGTCTAGCTGGTCGGTAGCGAATGTGGCGCCATAGACCTCGGCGAAGTTGAGGAAGCGCTTTCGCAGGACGTCTGCTTCGTTATCGAAGACCCACTCGATCAGACGATCGTATGCTACGTCGAACGGCTGTGACCTAGTCGAATTGCATGTAGCACACAAGCTCGGCGAGTACTTCAGCGTGCCTGCGCGCGGGCCTCGCACGGGCTTTATCGACCCAGAGACTACGTGGACGGGAGCGTCACCCCCGCTATACGGGCCGCGACCATAGGCCTTGACGATGTCCGATCTCTTGAGTCGGTGCTCTGAGCTTGAGGCCGGACCGCCGCACATCCAACAAGACATCTGTCCTTCTCCGCAGGCCCCGTCCGTCTGGCGCATCAGAATATCTGGGCCAGGAGGGCTCCGACTTCTTTCTCGTGCTGGACTCAAGGCCGCGTGTAACCAATCCCAGTCACTCGGTCCTGCAGGTAGCGCGCGATCTCCTGGGCCTCGCGCACCGTCGTACCCGGTCGCAGCCGCAGCGACAGGAAGCCGCGGCCGACGATCTCGGGTTCCCTGCTGGTCGGCTCGCACATGAGCCAAACCGGCGCGTAAGTGGCATGGAGCGTCTTCAGACGAAGTGTGCGCCCGACAACGCCCAAAGCTTTGGATACATCGAAATCGCCGTGAATCCGGGAATGGTGTTGATCTCGTTGATGAGCAGTTCTCCGTCGGAGCGCAGGAACAGGTCGACACGCGCCATACCCTCGCATTCCAGAACTTCGAAGGCGCGCAACGCGAGTGCCTGGGCTCGCGCACTCTCGTCAGCGGAGAGCCGCGCGGGCAATTCCAGCCGTGCACCGTGCTCGTCGATGTATTTGACGTCATACGAATAAAACATGATGTCGATGCTGCGTGCGCCGGCTGCCTCTGGTTCCTGACCTGCGAGCACCGCCGGCAGTTGCACCGACGCTCCGGGCTTGATGCTTACTAGACGAGGATCGTGGGCGCTCGCCAGCAGTCTTTGCTCATCCTGTTCCAACCACCGGCCAGATTTGTCGACACCAATCAGCACGGGATCGAACCGGGACCGATCCAGCGCTAGCAGGATATGTCGCGCCGACAGGATCGACATCTCGTGTTCGGCAGATTGGCCGCCGAAGACGATGCCGACGCGAATCTTGTTACCCCCAACCATACCTTGCTTCAGCCTACCCACGGTTTGCTTGCTTGTCTCTTGCGGTGGCTGGCGCAGGGTATCGATCAGCGTGCCCCGCGAAGGGTTTGAACTTTATGTGGAACGGCCCGTCGGCAAAGAGCCGGCCCAGAAACTCCGCGCGCTCTTCGTCCTGCCTCAGCGGCAGCCAGGACTTGAGCTTCCCTTCGGGCCCTTGCGTTTGCGGGGCCGTGCTTTGTACTTCTGCAGAAGCGACAGCACCGTAGTCATCGACGGCAGCACCGTTTCCGTTCTCGCTGGCTGCGACCAGTGAATTAGCGCGGGGCGTCGGGATCGCCTGTTGACGCGGCGCGCCCGTAGTCTCCGCTGCTTCACAAGACGTTGTCCCAGCGGATCGAAGGCCTTCTTGTCGCGGGACAGGATGACGCAGTCGGCGTCCGGATTCCGAGTGAGGTACTCACCGAGATAGAAGGGGATGCAGAAGTCGACGAAGAGAATCGTGTCCGCCATCTCTCGATCGCGCCTCGGTCAGAAGAACTTCAAGACTGCGTGTCCGGCCCCCGAAATATGCACAAATACAAACCCGGCACGCTCTCAAGTCCACGATTCATTGCCGAGGGCGTCAACGATGCGGAATGGAATCGCATGGAATGATTGGGCCGCCCTGATGCAGGTAGCAGGTGTACGCCGTTACTAAACCAAGGCATGTTGTTCGGCGATGACCATCGGCTTCGGTCCGGTCATAATCCAGTCGCTTGATGCCTTTGCAAGTGCAGTCTCGGTACCAGCCGGGCATTCCGCCGCCGAATGCGCACTCGCGATGAAACAGGAACGAGGCTGCCACCAGGGCAAAAATGCCGATCGCGACAATGAGAGTTCGTTTTGCAACCTTGGTCATGGCTCGATGCCGCGCACCCGAGTCTGCCACAAAAGGCCGGCCCAGCCCCTCGCATCCCGTGTTCTTGTGGGGTCAGAATAGCGCACCTGATCCATGTGGCTGCCCTGATGACCAAACCTGACCTCCGCGACCGTCCCGCCTATGCGCTGGCAGAAGCCGCGCGCTACGTCAAGGTGGCGCCGGCGACGCTGCGCTCGTGGGTCGTCGGACGCGACTATCCAAGGTCCACCCGCGAAGGGCGCTTCCATCCCTCATCCACCCCCCGGTCAGGCAGCCGCCGACTCTCGTTCTGGAACCTGATCGAGGCACACGTGCTGCGTGCAATGCGCACTGAGCACGGCGTCTCGATGGATGCCTTGCGCAAGGCGCTCGCTTACGCGCAGAAGACCCTGAACCTCAAGCGCTTGCTGCTGAGCAAGGAACTGTGCACCGAGGGCGGCCGCGTGTTGCTCGATCGCTACGGTCAGTTGATCGACCTTTCAGCATCCGGCCAGATCGCGCTGCGCCGCGTGTTTCAGGAGCACCTCAAGCGCGTGGAGTGGGACGAGTGGAAGTTCCCGATGCGCCTCTATCCATTCCCATCCGCCGCCGCGACGGGGCCGAGCCACCCAATTGCCATCGATCCGCAGATCGCCTTTGGCCGGCCCATCGTGGGGCGCAAGGGCATCGCGACCGGCGCCATCGCGGACCGCATTGATGCCGGCGAAACCGTCGAAGCCCTGGCCGCGGACTACGAATTGACCATGTCGGAAATCGAGGAGGCGGTTCTCTACGAGCGGGCCGCTTGAACCCGGTCTTTTTCACCCATGACCGGCGCATCCGCTACAAGCCGAACGAGCTCGCGGCGCTTATCGAGCATCGCGTTGGATTGCTCGTGGTGATTGGCACAGCGCCCTTCGCTCAACTGGCGCGCTCGTTCGTCGCAACCCGGCACCGTATCGAGGCGTTCCTTCAAGAACACGACCCGCCTTTCATCGCGAAGGTATATCGGCCGTGAGCATCGGAGATTGCGGAGGACGTCAATGCGCCAGGGTCGGTGACGCTTTGGTATCCATCGCGACGGTGATGCTACTGAATTCCGCTTGTGATCTTGCTGCGCGTGAGTGGCGGTACTCAAGGACAACGAAATCTGTAGTCGGCACGAGGAACTCGTCCGGAAACTCTGCACAAATGCAAACCTGATACGGTCAAGTCCCTTCGTGCACTTGTTGTTCACGCCCGTAGCGTTGATAACGCCGGGACGTTCCCGCGGAAACGCGTACTGTTAAATAGACGGAGCGCGATTGAGCTCGCGTGCTATCTACGAAACGGTTTTCGAATTTCACGTGAAAATCGCCAGCGCCACACCGGCGTCGTTGTGCGCGCCGGAGCTCCGAGTCAACGGCCGCGAGTGCATGAACGGCAGTGGCGGGCTCAATACCTCAATACCGAAGCCCGGTACGCAAGATCCTGCTACTCCGAGGCGATCTGCGAGTCGGGGCGACCGTCAACCACAGGTGCCAATCCCGATGAAGAGAGACTACGGGCCGCCGAAAGGGGAGGACTTATACTGCCCATACGCCAGGAGGCCGGCCGGGCCTTGAACGGATCAGGAATCGAGTGCGGCTGATCGCGTACCGAGCAGAGGCGTGACGGGGCTCACATGACGACAATCGCATACCTGGGCGACGACAGGTCGGTGCCGGTCGCCGATCTCGGCATGACGATCCTCGACGTCTCGATCGCTCATAAGATTCCCCACCTTCGAGAATGCGGGGGCAACGCGCGCTGTACGACCTGTCGCGTCCGTGTCCACGACGGTATCGAGAACGTCCTGCCGCGCACGCAGCTCGAGGCTGAAGTGGCGGACGCACGTCGTTGGGACAGGTTCACACGCTTGGCTTGTCAGACACGCGTGAGCGGAGACGTCACCATCGAGCGGCAGGTCAAGAGATGTGAGGATGTGTCGCGCGTGCAGTTGGAAGAAGCGTCCGTTGCGCCGCCGGAGGAAAGAGCGCTGGCGGTCCTGTTCTGCGATATTCGCGACTTCACACCATTCGTAGACAAGAACCTCGCCTACGATGTGGTACACATCCTCAATCGCTTCTTCAAGGCGGCCGGCGACGCGATTGTCATCAACAATGGTGTCATCTATCAATATGTGGGCGATCAGATCGTCGGACTGTTCGGTGTCGGCGGCGATCCGCCGGAGAAGAGCTGCCTCGCCACCATTCGAGCTGGTCTGGGGCTGCTCGCCACGGTGGCCGCTCTCAATACGGAGCTGTCACGCGAATTCGGCATCACCCTCGAGGTCGGCATCGGGGCGCACTATGGACCGCTCGTCGTCGGGATGATGGGGCATCCGAGTCATCGACAGTTCACGGTGGTCGGTGATGCGATGAATATGGCCAGCCGTATCGAAGATGCGAACAAGACGCTCGGTACGAGGTTCCTGGTGTCGGAGGTGCTGTTCAAGCAAGTTCCTCAGGCGCCCGTGGAAGTGAGGAAAACGCAGGCCGTGCTCAAGGGCAAAGGGGGCACGTTCCAGCTCGTGGAAGCGATCGGCTTTGCCGCGCCCGACTCCGCCCTTCTGGTTCAGTCGACCTTTGGCGTTCTCCTGCAACACCAGAAGCGGTTTACGCAGGACCTCTATCAGCGCTTGTTCGCGGCGGCTCCTGGAGCGAAAGCACTCTTTCGTGGCGACATGGAGATCCAGGGCCAGATGCTTTCCCACATGCTCCAGTTTCTCGTGTACGCCATGAGTCGCCCCGAAACCATGGCGCTCGGTCTACGAGATCTCGGGCGGCGGCATGATGGCTACGGTGTCGTTGCCGGGTACTATCCGGCCTTTCGTCATGCGTTCCTCGAATCGGCGCGTGCGATTCTCGGCGAAGAATTCTCGGCGCCGGTCGAACGAGCTTGGACGGACACCATCGACATGATCATCAAGTCCATGCTCGGGCCGGTCACGGAACAGGCATCGGCTCAGACCTTGGGGTCCTGACGAAGATCCCGGCGCAGTGCGTGGAGCGCCTGTATACGGCGGTCGGCGCGGGTTCGGTATTGCGTTTACATCCATACCGCAATACCGAACCCGGCACCCTGAATCCCTGAATCGCGTGCACTTGTTGTTCACGCCCGTAGCGTTGATAACGCCGGGACGTTCCCGCGGAAACGCGCACTGTTAAATAGACGGAGCCCAATTGAGTTCGCGTGCTATCTGCAGACCGGCTGCGGAGAGCATCGGCGGCTTCGCGACTCAAACCTGCATCATCCAGTTGCGCGACCAGATCCTCAGCTCGCAGGTGGTTTAGCGCTTCAGCATCTGCATCGACTTGTGACCGGAGATCGACGACACCTGTTGATCGGTGAGGCCGGCTTCGACGAAGCGAGAGACCGCTTCATGCCGAAGATCGTGGAAACGGAATCCTTCGATGCCCGCTTTCTTGACGGCGTCAACCACGCCGGCTTGAACTCGTGGCCGCGGCACACGCCGTCCCGGCCCGGCGCACCGAAGAACACGAGATAAGCCTGGCAAAATCTCGCGCCGACCGGCCTTGAACTGCTCGTCGAGCCGGACGAAGTGCTCGTGATGGCCTTGATGAAAGCCGTGGGCCGAAGCGCTGCGCGATTCTTGGCGAACCAGGCCGGGAAGCCCCCCGCGCCATCATGCTTGCGCGTGGCTTTGTCTACCCGATCGGGATCGGGCCAGATGTCGAAGTCGCCGACGTAAGCTCATAGTCAAAACGCACGCCCAGCGACTCCTCGAATGCGGCTCTTGTCGAACCCCGCCGATGATGCAGCGCCTTACAGCGATGCATGGCAGAATCGCCTACCGGCGAGCCGGCCCCCGATCGGCGGCCAGGTGGCCGGGAACCATTGGACTTGCTCTCACCCCGCGGAGTACGCCTCGCGCGGGCACGAACAACCAACGACACCGAAGAGGCAGAGCCGGAGCCGGTCGTGGCGGACAGTGGCATCGCAGTTCCGTACAACAAGCGCCTGAAACCGCTCGATGAGCTCCTCGCGCGCGTTCGGCGGCCCGGGGACTTTTTCGCGCGCGGCTTGATCGAGTGCCCGCTGCCGCGGCTCGAGATCGACGACATCGGCACGGTTTCGTTCCCCGTCCCGCAGCAGCAGGCGAAAGCGCTCGTCAAGCTCTGCGAACGCGCGCCGTACGGCCGCGGAGGGGAGACCCTCGTCGATACGCGTGTGCGCAAGGTCTGGCAGCTCGCGCCATCGAAGCTTCGCCTCGCGGGCAAGGCCTGGCCGCGCACGCTGGACCGGATTCTCGCGACCGTGACCGAGGGGCTCGGCTGCGGGAGCGCGAAGGTGCGCGCCGAGCTCTACAAGCTGCTCGTCTACGATCGGGGCTCGTTCTTCAAGCCGCATCGAGACACCGAGAAGGCCGACGGCATGTTCGGCACGCTATTGATCGTGCTGCCGTCGGCGCACGAAGGAGGCGACCTCGTCGTTCGCCATGCGGGCCGCAAGGCGAGCATGGATCTGAGCGGCGCGGACGTCTCCGAGCTTGCATTCGCGGCGTTCTACGCGGACTGCGAGCACGAGGTGCTGCCTGTCACCAAAGGTCACCGCGTGTGCCTCGTCTACAACCTGATGCTCGAACGAAAGCCGTCAAAGCGGACACAGCAGGCACTGTTCTCGGCCCCCGACCATCGCGCCGAGGTCGCCGCCGCGGCCGAGCAGCTAGGGGAGGCGTTCCGAGGCGGGGAGGCGCCGACCAAGCTGGTCTGGCTGCTGGAACATCAGTACAGCCCGGCCGGCCTCGCGTTCGCCGCATTAAAAAACGCGGATGCGGCACGCGCCGGCGTGCTTCGCGAAGCGGCGGCACGGGCGGGGTGCGCGGTCCACCTCGGGATTGTGCACATCGCCGAAACGGGGCCGGCCGAGTACTGGGGCGACGATGGGTCGTACGGGCGGTCTCGGCGGCGCGGTGGGTACCCCGTGGACTTCGACGAAAGCGACGGCGTTGAGGTCGGGAGCGACGCCTACCAAGTCGTGGAAGTCTCCGACGGATGGTGCTACGTCGACCGGTGGGTGACCACCGAAGAGCGCGCCGCGGGTTTCGGCGAGGTCCCGATCGGCGAGGGCGAGGTGCTGCCGGTCGGGGCACTGGACGATGAGGTCCCCGACGAGCAACGCATCATGGAAGCGACCGGCAACGAGGGTGCGAGCTTCGAGCGCGCCTATCATCGTGCCGCGCTCGTGATCTGGCCGCGGGATCGCTCGGTGAACGTGCTCCTGCAAGCGGGTGTCGCGGGCGCGCTCGCGTATCTCGACGGCCGGGTGTCGGCGTGGATCGATTCGGGCGCTCCAGAGGCCAATAGGCCGGCGCTGCTCGAGGAAGCAAGGCGCATCGTGGCCGCGTGGGACAAGGGCCGGGTCGGAGACCCCGACATCTTCGACTGGCGAGCCGATGACGAGCAGGTCGACGAGGAGATCGTCGATGAGGAGTGGGACGACGAGGCCGCAGATGAATGGGAGGACGAATGGGAAGACGAGGACGATGACGGCGAAGGCGACGTCTACTCGTTTGGCCTCAGTGCGCGGGGCCACGAGCGGCCCGACCGCGCCCGGATGGTGGCGCTGCTCAGCGCCCTCGGCGACGCGCGGCTCCTCGAACAATTCGTCTGCGGCGTGCTGACAGAGCAGTTCGACGGCAGCGAGGCCCCGGCGCTCGCCGAGGCGGCCCGCCTGCTCGGGCCGAGGCGCGCCGCGGAGCTACTCGAAGCGATCGTGCGCGAGCGCATGCGCGCCGCGCCTCAGGGCTGCGTGAAGCTGCTTGGGCACGTGATCGAGCAGCCCCGCGAGTCCGACGCCGAACGCAAAGCGTGGTTTGCGACGGCCCGAAAGATCGGGACCGCGTGCATCGATGCCGTACAGGCCGACAAGGCGGACGCAGGCGGCGGCAAATCCCCGCACGCGCGCGCCGCGAAGCAGGCGGCCGTCAACGCCGAGACACTCGCCGACCTCTTCGAGTGCCTCACGATACTGGAAAGCCCGCGGCTTCGCGCCGCCGCCACGGCGGCGATCGCGGCCGACGGCACCACCTTCGACGCGCGTACGACGATCATGCCCGCGCTTCGAGAGCTGCGCGAGCGCGGCGTCGCGGTGATGGGCGACACGGAGGGCGAGCGCCTGTGGTCATGCGCGGCCGAAGCGCTGCTCGCGCGCGCCGGGCAGCCGCCCGCGCCGCCGACCGACTGGCGCCAGACCGTTCGCATCGGCTGCGCATGCGAGGATTGCCGCGAGCTCCAGGCATTCGCTCGCGACCCCGACGAGCAAGTCCACCGATTCCGCGTACGCAAGGACCGCCGCCGCCACCTGCACAGCCAGATCGACCGGCACGGGCTCGACGTGACGCACGTGACGGAGCGCAAGGGCTCTCCGCAGACGCTCGTCTGCACGAAGACGCGCCGCAGTTACGAACGGAAGTGCGCGGCGTATCGCGAGGACATTGCCGCGCTGGGCGTGCTGGCGGATCTGGTGGGGCGGCCGCCGAAGGCGCTGGCTGGCCAGGTCAAGCGCATTGCGGCCGCGCTGGAGCGCGCTGGCCCCGCTCACGCCCGGTGATTGCAAAAAGGCAGCAAGCGAGTCGCCGCTTGGGCCATCCGTAATTCCAGATTTGCTGATCATCCGCTCCACGCAAGCCTACTGTTCGCACATGTGTGCTGTCTGGATAAACTGCTGCGACAGCCTGCACCAGTTTCCAGCTGAGATTCTCGTCAAAGAGGAGCTTCACGCGGCGGAGCCCGACACGCGTCGTTCACGAACTGCTGCGAACGCGAGGCAGGCACGGATAACTTCACGAGTCAGGTCTGGGAAGTCCGCGAGTATCTCATCTTCACCCATGCCTCCGGCGAGGTACTCGAGGATGTCATAGACCGTGATACGCGTTCCCTTGATACAGGGCTTCCCGTCGCGGATCGCGGGATCAATAGAGATTCGCTCGAGATGTCCATCGTCGCCTGAATGGCCGAGCCCGACAGCTACCAGAATGTCGGCGAATCGACGAGAAAATGCGTGGGTGTCTCAAAAAGCCCAACGGACTCGCCCCGCAGTCGGGGAGAGGTGAGGAGAGCGCGACCGTTGCGGCCAGATGCCATGTCGGCTACGGCTAGGCAGGGCGCTGAAGGTAGGCGGCGAATTCCCGGCCGCGCCCGCGGCAGCCAAGGCGTCGATTGAACTCGCAGTTTAGGGCCAATTGGCCCTCGCTAGCGCCCAATTGGTCTATACTGCGGGTTATGGAAGCAAACCGCGTCGTCGAAAGCTTGCTCGGGCGGCTGCCTGGAGCCGCGCGCGGCGCGTATCAGCTGCATGCGCTAGTGGGCGAGGGTTTGCCGGCTGGCGTGATTAGCCGGATCGAACGCGCGCTCGACCTGTCGGCCGCGGAGAGTGCCCGCGTTTTCGGGCTGAGTGCCACTTCTCGAAAACGGTACAAGAGCACGCCGCGCAAGCGACTGGATCCGGCTGCCTCCGATCGCATTGTGCGCGTCGTCAGCGCCGTCGCAGAAGCAGTCGAGATATTCGGCGATGAGTCCAAGGCCATCGCCTGGTTCAAGATGCCTAGCCTGGCACTCGGCAATGAGCGGCCGATCGATCTGATGACAAGCGATCCGGGCGCCAAGCTCGTCCGCGACGAGCTGCTGCGTATTCGTTACGGCCATTGGGCTTGAAGATCTTTCGGCTGGCCCGAGCCGGATTCCGCAGCTCGCTGTGGAGCGGCGAAGGCGGACTGCACGTCGACGGACGATGGCACGTAGCCGGCCGGCGCGTCGTCTATGGTGCGCAGTCACTCTCGCTCGCGCAGCTCGAAGTGTTGGTACATATCTCGGACCGCCGACAGATGCCGCCACTGGTATATGGCGAGGCCGACATTCCCCATAGTCTGTCAATCGAAGTCATCGAAATCGCTGGACTACCGGAGAACTGGCGGCGGTTCGCACCGTATCATGCCGAGACGCAGCGCATCGGCGCCGACTGGTTGAAGCGGCAATCGAGCGCTGTGCTCCAAGCGCCTTCAGCGATCAGTGCCGCCGAATGGAGCTTCCTGTTGAATCCGGCACATCCGGAGTTCAGCCGAATCAAACTCGGAACGCCTCAAGTATTCGAGATGGATCCGCGAGTGCCGTAAAACTGTTTTCGTGACTACGCAGCAACGGGCTGCCACCACCCCTTCTGCAAGCCTCTCGGAATCCTCCCGCAAGTCGGAGACCTAAACGAGGTCGATGGCGGGTGGGGGTTCGCCTGCAGTCGTATATCCGGCATCTGAGGTGGGCGCGCGAAGCGGCCCAGCGGCCCGTGCCGAGATGGAATCTGCGACACCAGGGCGCCGATCGTTGACAGCGGCAGAGCGAGCTTTGCCAGCGCCCAAGCGATGCGCCGTCCGGCGCCGGAATCGGCGTCAGCATCCTCATGGCCCTCTACCGGCATTCTTACAGGCGTGACATGCACGAACGCTTGCTCTGCCGCCGCCCTTCCGCCCGTCAAATCAATGCGCAGACTCTGCTCCACCGCAAAGCACTGATCCCATATTTACCGTCTTCATTTCAATCGTCGTGTAGGTCTGTGCAACCTTGAGCGTGGAGTGCACCACGCATTCCATGCACGAATCCAACGGCGTGGCAAGCCAACCGCCGTGGATCACCCCCATCGGGTTGCAAAACCGAGCGGATGGCATGCCTTCAAACACCACGCGACCCATCTCCGCCGAGACGATCCAGATATCTGTCGTCTCACTAAATGGCGGCGATGGCTCACGCCGCTCGAGCATGCTCTTCAAAAAATCGAGGCCTGTCGCTGCGGTCGCGATTGCTGGGTCCACAACGCCGAAAGCCTGGAAAGGACTGTGTTCACTCAAGTTAGTTTCTCCGCGCGCCGCCCCTTCGACCACAAGCTCATCGTCCGCGAGCGAAAGGATCACGTCCAGTTTCTTGCCGATGAGTTGCGCAACCTCGCGCGACACGTTGTCGTTCTACGCGGTGGGATGACCGGTAAGGAGCGGCGGAGCTCCGCCGATCAGCTCGCGTCGATCCCCACCAACGAAGAGCGCGTCATCCTCGCCACTGGCCGCTATATCGGCGAAGGTTTCGACGATCCGAGACTCGATACGCTGCTGCTCGCCATGCCGATCTCCTGGAGAGGCACGCTGATCCAGTACAGTGGTCGTCTGCATCGCCATCACCCTGGCAAGACTGAAGTACGAATCTACGATTACGTGGACAGCGGCGTCCCAATGCTCATGCACATGTTCGAAAAGCGGCTACGCACCTATCGCGCGATCGGCTACGCGCGCGGCGAAGCGCCACTCGGATTCGGCGAGCCGCCCGAAGAAAATGTCGTCGAGTACGTCGACGAATAGAGAATGTCCCGGTTTGCCGCACGTCGGCCGGAGTTACCGCGCGCACATGCGCTACGCTCAAGCCCGTGGGTGGAAAAGCAAGCATGCGGCGCGCGTCTTCATCTCCCGTGCAGGTCGTCATGCACGCAGCCGTGCCAGCTCAGAGCTGCCCGCACTTCAGCATTCCAGCAAGCATCGCATAGAGCAAAGCTCGCGCGCGATCCGGATCGCGCGGGTTTAGGTCCGCAGGTAATGGAGCCGGCGCCTCCGGATCTGCCTGTTCGGCCAGCAGTGCGTAGACCCGTCGAATGCCCGCTTCATCGAGCATCCTAGCCACGTCGTGCCCGAGCATGCGGGCGCTGGCCAGCTCGTAATCGAAGTCGCCCTCTTCGGTCCATGCCGCGAACTCTTCCCATAAGCGCGGCTCGTTTTCCGGCAGCCAGATAGTGCTTGAGGATCAGGGATAAATCGTGCGCGTCCTTACGCGGAGCGACGAGGTGGCGGTCGTTCCAAGATACGACCTTCAAGAGCGCGAGTGCCGGGAGCGAGACAACGCTCGCCCGCGTCGGGCCCGGAAGCAACGCCTCACAGGCCGTGGATTGCGCCTCCCGGAATCCGAACACATCCATCACGCGTTCATCTCCGTGCTGCCATTCTATGTGCCGATTTCTCGTCTCGACACCGCCGAACGGTACGAGGTCGACGGGCAACCCCTTGCGATGATGCAGCCGATGGAGGGTTCTCGGTGAGACGGTGAAGTCGCCCGAAGCTACAAGGCGCTCCTGGAGCGAATCAAACGTGGTCCAGTGCGGCACCGCAAGCGCCAGGTCCACATCCTCCGTTTTTTGCTGCGTATCGATGCCATGGGCGTAGACCAGGTGGAGATCCCGGGCGAACGCCCCGACGATCAGCGGCTCGAGCCCGAGCAACTCTGCGGCTCGTGTCAGGTACTCACCGAGATAGAGAACGCGATGCAGAAGTCGACGCCGTTCGGCTGCGGGACATTTATCCGGACATATGTGAAGCGATTCGCCGACCCGTTACACCTGCATCGCAGGTTCCGTCGGCAGCTTGCTCTGCTTGGCACCGAGAACCAACACTACGCGTGCGTTTGCCGGAATGCTCGAGAGATCCACGGCCTGGATGTTCTCGAGGTAAGGTGACCCGGCACCGGACGCGCTGTGGCAGGCTCCAACGGAAGCCACGCAGGTCACTAGCGTCAGTACCGAAACCTGTCTGGTGCCGACCGAACCGTCCCGCCCGACCGAGCCTATCTCGAACCGGAACGCCGAGAGCTCAACCGGTCTTGCTGGGGCTCGATTCCGCTCAACGGCTTGCGCGCATCGGGACCGAACTTCTTCCGAACCGCGCGCCGAACGGGACCCTGTCGCTGGAAGGGTGAGTCGGCTCCTCGGGCGTCACACGTGCGCTGGCGCCAAACCTCCGTCCACCGAGGAGACCGCCTCCGCGTTGATTCACGATTCACGACTCCGTTACCTCGTCCGGACCTGGCACTTCCATTCCTATCGGTCCTGGCACGCGCTTCGGGCCCAGGGAGGGGACGACGTAAGCCATCATCCGCGAACCGCTGCGCGATGACGGGCCCAGGCTGGCGCCCTTTGGCGGTTTGGGGATCGGGCGGTAGGCCTTCACCTCGCCGGTCACCGTCATCGTGGTCTTGATTTCGTCATCCCCCTTGCTGGTCTTTTTGGTAACTTCGCCGGCGTCCAGTCGCGGGATGACATTTCGGTTCACCATCCTGGGATTGGGATGGACGTTCTGTTCGACGACGGTGACGCTGCCGTCCTGGTGGACCTCGAGCACGACGGCCGTGTGATGTGGGCGGCTGAGCGTCCGGGTGTCGGTGACCGTCTCCGAGGGTCTCTTCGTGACGGTGACGATCTTGATGAAGTGCTTGCGGAACTGGAGGATGTCGCCGGGCTGGATGGAAGTGAGCAGGATCCCATCGCCCCAGTCGTAGTCGGCGGTGGGCGTGACCTTGACGTCGCCATCCGCGGCGGTCGCGGCGCCCAGATCTCTGAGCAGTTGATCCACCAGGACAAAGCAATCGGTGCCGTAGCCGGTTTTCATCAGCGCCTTCTTGCCCACCCGCGCCTTGGCGGCGGCCACGAGCTTGGTATTTAGATCGTCACCCATCGGCGGGCCTCCGGCGCTACACGTGCAGTGATAAGAAATTGCTTTTTGTGCGCCCGCCCGGACTGAGCGCTGCGCGGGTGAGGGAGAATTGGTTTTCAGTCTGATCAAACATGGCGTGACCTTGCCAAGCGCGCTGCGGTGTCAGCCAGGCACCTGTTGCCATTTTCCGGCCCGGCTTGGGCACGGAGGGCGCCGTTTAAGTGTAGCGACAAAGGGCCAGGTCAGTTGTAGTAACTCCATCAAGCGCAAAACACTCCCGACCCCATGGAGGAAGCAAAAGCAATCTCCATAATGGCGTGGTGTGTCTCGGACATACATCCGCACCTTGCTCCGCATGTTGTGCCAGAGCGCTGTTGCGAACGGGCGCAACGGCCTACGCGTCGACCCTCGTCCGAGGCGAGCTTCCTCGGACGCTGCGACGGGGCGGGCGGGCCGCCGAAGAACTGGAGTCCTGGGAAACTGGCAGGCTAGAGGCGTCGCA
>Ga0268386_10001211_pt1 | contig 17622 bp, 18 predicted proteins | sample RVTome_15_FD_200260 | JGI IMG/M metagenome (GOLD analysis project Ga0268386, IMG submission 200260) | Soil microbial communities from uranium-contaminated site in the Upper Colorado River Basin, Wyoming, United States - RVT150D86... ...
CCGCGAGTACCACTCCGAGCACGATCGCGATCATCGTGGTCACGAACGTGACGTCGATGCCGATCTGATCGATGCCGATCACGATCGCCGCGAGGAACGTCGCGGCCTGCGCCAGCCGGCCGATCAATGTGCGCTGCGCGACCCCGGCCGAATCGAGGGCGTCGAACACGAGGTCGCGTACGATCGCGCCGATCAGGTATCCGGCCACGATGATCAGCGCGCCGATCAGCAGATTCGGCAGATACGCGATCACGCGTTCGAGCCAGACGCTCAACGTCTCGAGATCCGCGACGCGCGCCGCGGCCGTCACGAAGCCGAGCACGACGAACCAGAACACGAGGTTCGACAGGAGTCGTACCAGGGCCGGCGACAAGCGGATGCGCTGCACCCAGTCGGTGCGCAGCACGCGGTCGAGTCCGCGGTTGAGCCGCAGCCCGAGCATCCGGGTCAGGCGCCTGAGCCAGCTCGCCACCAGCCAGCCGATCAGCACGAGCACGAGCGCACCGAGCAGCTGCGGCAGATGCGCGAGGGCGGATCGCGACGCGTGGGCGGCCACGGTGCGCAGCTGTTCGAGCACGTCGACGAGCCCGTCCATTCCCGTTCATCTCCCCGCCCGGTACCGGAGTCGAGCTAGCGGCCGGGGCAGTCTAGCAGACGCATCGCAGGCGCTCGGACAAGGAACCGGGCACCCGCAGGAGCGTTCGCTTTGAACCGTAAAGCCTGCTCACTTGAAATGACCGACTTACGCATTGCCACGTACGCCCTGATCACCGCGCTCGGCGGGCTCGGTGCCTGTGCTCACGAGGCCGAGCTGCCGGTGACCGCCGGTACCGGGCCGGATCCGACGCTGCCGCCGCCTGCGGACACGCTGCTTCCGACCGTGAACATCGCCCCGGCTGTCGGCTGGTCCGAGGGCGCGACACCCGAACCGGCGGCAGGGCTTCTCGTGAACGCATTCGCAGCGGGTCTCGATCATCCGCGCTGGCTGCACGTGCTGCCGAACGGCGACGTGCTGGTGGCCGAGACGAACGCCCAGCCCTCGAAGCCGAAAGGGCTGCGCGAATGGATCATGGCGCAGGTCATGGAGGAGGCTGGTGCAGCCGTGCCGAGCGCGGACCGCATCACGTTGCTGCGCGATGGTGACGGCGACGGCGTGGCCGAGCAGCGCAGCGTTCTGCTCGACGATCTCACCTCGCCTTTCGGCATGCAGCTCGTCGGCGATGTGCTGTACGTCGCGAACACCGATGCGCTCGTCGCGTTTCCTTACCGCGAAGGCGAGACCGAGATCACTGCCGAGCCACGCAAGGTCGTGGACCTGCCCGCCGGGGCGCCTAATTACCACTGGACCAAGAACGTGATCGCAAGCCCGGACGGCGGGCGGCTCTACGTCACGGTCGGCTCGAACAGCAACATTGCCGAGCACGGTCTCGACAAGGAGCAGCATCGGGCGGCCATTCTCGAAGTCGCACCTGAAAGCGGTGAGTGGCAGGAGTTCGCGACGGGTCTGCGCAACCCGAATGGCATGGATTTTCATCCGCAGACCGGTGAGTTGTGGACGGTCGTGAATGAGCGCGACGAGCTCGGCAGTGATCTCGTGCCCGACTATCTGACGTCGGTTTCGCAGGGCGAGTTCTTCGGCTGGCCGTTCAGTTACTTCGGTGCGCACGTGGACGAGCGGGTCGAACCGCAGCAGCCCGAGCTGGTCGAGCAGGCGGTGGTGCCTGACTATGCCCTGGGCGCGCACACGGCCTCGCTCGGCCTCGCCTTCTACGATCAGGCTCTGCTGCCGGAGCGCTTCCGCAACGGGGCCTTCATCGGTCAGCACGGCTCCTGGAACCGCGAGCCCCTGAGCGGCTACAAGGTGATCTTCGTGCCGTTCGAGAACGGCCAGCCCCGCGGCGAGCCCAGCGATGTGTTGACCGGCTTCGTCAATGAAGCGGGTGATGCTCGCGGCCGGCCCGTCGGCATCGTGGTCGACAGCCAGGGTGCTCTGCTGGTCGCGGATGACGTCGGCAATACGATCTGGCGCGTCACGCCCGACTGACCGTCATCCACCGCGGTGGATCGGATCGAGCCACGGCGTCGCTGCCGGCGCGTCGGCTTCGGGAATGTCGAGGTTGATGACGATCGCTTCCTGATCGCTGCGCACGAGCACGCAGGACAGCGGCTCGTCCGGACTCGCATTGATTTCCTGGTGCGGCACGTAGGGCGGTACGAAGATGAAGTCCCCGGGTCCCGCCTCTGCCGAGAATTCGAGGTGTTCACCCCAGCGCATTCGCGCGCGGCCGCTGACGACGTAGATCACGCTTTCGAGCTCACCGTGGTGGTGGGCGCCGGTCTTCGCCTGCGGATGGATCACGACCGTGCCGGCCCAGAGCTTCTGTGCTCCCGCTTTTGCCGTATTGATCGCGGCCGCGCGGTTCATGCCCGGCGTCTGGGCGGTATTCGGGTCGAGCTCGTGCGCCGGAATCACGCGCACACCGTCATGCTGCCATCTGGGCATCTCGATCTCCTCGGCGGTCAGCGGACACGTTGACGGGCGGCGCCGGAGGAAGCAAGCGGTACTGCTCTGCTCGACAGGTTATGAGCGCCCACCCTGCAGCAGCGCGCGACGGGACAGGGTAGGGGCGGAGTCCTGTGCGCGCTCGTCGGCCGCGAACAGCCCGTCGACCGCGGACTGCGCGGCCGTTCGGGCGGCATCCTGATCAGGAAACTCATGCATCGGCGAGAACAGCGAGCAGGTGGCCATCAGGCCGACGTCGCCGTCACTGACGAGAAAATCGTAGCGGCCCGATGGAAATTCGAGTCTCACGGTATTGCCACGGCGCCATGTCGCGAGATCCAGCTCGCAGGGCAGCGCGATGAAGTTCATGAACCAGGGCGTCACGAGCACACCGATCTGCCGGCCTTCGTGCTCGCGAAAGCCGATGGCTTCGACCTCGAGGAGCGGGTGGTAGATGGGCAGGCCGCGCATCGATGCCGCGACTCGCCGGTACGAGGCTTCGAGACGCTGCGCTTCGGGTGACGTGACGGATGATCTGGCGTATTCGACGTTCATGATCGCAGGATACTCGCTCGAGCATCGGGCCAGGCGCGATCGTCTGCGGACGTGCGAGAGGCGAGCAAGCGGACTTGTGCCGATGTCGCGGTGATCGTTCAATCGGGATGCGGGTGGCAATTACGTATGTTCAGCGCCCGGTGCCGATCATATCCGTCCCGATCGCATCACAACGAAAAACGGCAGAGGTCCCGCATGTATATCGGTGAGCATGAGTTCCTGCGGTGGTTGCACGTGCTGGCGATGGTCTACTGGCTCGGCGGTGAGTGGGGCGTCTTTCAGACGTCTTACCAGGTCGCGAATCCCCGTCTGTCGCTCGAGGAGCGCAGGCGTCACATGGAAACCGCCTATCGCATCGACATCCTCGCGCGCACCGGCATCATCCTGCTGCTGCCGCTCGGTCTGCACATGGGTCACAACTTCGGCGCGCACCCGTGGGGGATGCAGTTCGTGACCGTCGCATGGATCCTGACCGCGGGATGGCTCACGCTCACGTGGGCTGCATTCATCAAGCGCGATACCGATACGGGTCTCAAGCTCACGATCTGGGACGAGCGCATCCGCTACGTGCTGATCCCGCTGCTGGCAGGCACGGCGATCGTGTCACTGATCCGGGGCGCACCGTTCACGATGGGCTGGTACGCCACGAAAGTGCTGATTTACTCGGGCCTGCTCGTGATCGGTCTCGGCCTGCGTGTCATCATGCGCCACTGGGTCACGATCTTCCGGCAGATCGCGGCCGAAGGTGCAACCCCAGCGCTCGAGCAGCGGCTCGCGTCCGAGCTCTCGATGGGTCGCGGTCTTGCGTACGTTTACTGGATCGGCATCGGCACGGTCGCGTTGCTCGGAATTGCGAAGCCCTTCTGAGTCGCAATGCGGTCCGCGATCTGCGCATTGACGGGCGACGCGGGCGGTCGTACGGTCAGTGCGGGATCCGCGCAGGAGTCGCTCCTGCGCAGAACAGATGGAGGTGCCCCATGACGGACCCGAAAAAAACCCGCGCCGGAACTGAAACCAAGGGAAAATTCGTGATCATGACACCCAACCAGCTCGAGGACGTGAGCCGTCCCTTCGACACGCTCGCTGCGGCCCAGCGCGCGCTCGAGACGGCACGGCAGATCTATCCGGACGCGTATATCTCGACGATCGATCGCGTGCCGCTCAGGCAGTGATCAACGACCCATCATCTGAGCGACTGCGAGGCGGGCGGAGGCTCGCCTCGCTGCTTTCTGCGGCGGCTCCTTTGATGTCGACTCTGCGGTGCGCGGTCCTCGGTGCGGTCGTACCGAAATCCCTCGAAAACTGAACTGGCGGGCAGGCGCATGGGGAGCTGAGTCGTGCAGGACGAATCGCGCGACATGTTCCAGCGGGTCCTGACGGGCCTGCGCGCCTCATGGCGACCGCTGCTGCTCGTACACGTGATCGCAACGCTGGCCGGCATCGCGGTGCTCACCCCGCTGACGGCGGCGCTCGTGCGGGCGCTGGTCGCATTGTCCGGCGACGCCGTCGTCGCGGATCAACAGATCCTCGATTTCCTGCTGACCCCCGCGGGCCTGATCGCGCTCGTGCTGATCGCCGCCATCCTGCTCACGATCACCGCGCTCGAGCTGGCTGCAATGATGGCGATTGGCTTCGCGGAACTGCAGGGCTGGCAGCTGTCGGCCTGGCAGGCCATCGCCTACAGTGCGCGACGGGCGATCGCCGTGCTGTTGCTCGCCGTGCGCGTCGTGGCGCGGGCGTTGCTGCTCGCCGCACCCTTCCTTGCGATCGCGGCCGGGCTGTATCGGTGGCTGCTCACCGACTACGACATCAATTACTACCTCATGGAGCGCCCACCCGAGTTCTGGATCACAGCGGTTCTGATCGGTCTCCTGCCGCTTGCGCTCGGCGTCGTGCTGCTGCGTCGGCTGTCGGCGTGGGCGATCTGCCTGCCGTTACTGCTGTTTCAGATGCTGGATCCGCCGCAGGCGCTCGCCGCGAGCGCAGGGCATACGCAGGACCGGCGTATGCGCGTGTGCCGTTACTGGATTGCGTGGAGTGTCGCCGCGCTGCTGCTGCAAAGTGCCACGCTGGTCGTGCTCGATGGCATCGGCGGGCTGCTCGTGCCGGCGACGTCGACGTCGCTCGCACGGGTGCTGTCCGCACTGTCCATGCTGCTCGTGATCGCGATGGTCGCGGGCATGCTGGTCGCGGCGACGCAGGCCGCGACGTGCGCGCTGCTGACCCTCGCAATGTTCGATCGCTGGATTCCGCAGATGCGCGATGTCGTGCCGGAACTCGGCGCCGCAGTGCGCACCGAGCCAGTGCCCCGGTCGGTTCGTTTCGTCGCCGGGTGGAGCCTCGCGGCTGCGGCGCTGCTGGCCGTCCTTGCCGGCTACTGGCTGATGAATTCGGTGCAGCCGGATGACGACGTCGAAGTCGTGGCGCATCGCGGCGCCGCGGGCCGCGCGCCGGAGAACACGCTCGCTTCCGTGCAGGCCGCGCTCGAGGACGGTGCCGACTGGATCGAGATCGATGTCCAGGAGACCGCGGATGGCGAGGTCGTCGTCGTCCACGACAGCGACTTCATGAAGCTCGCCGGCGTCGACCTCCAGATCTGGAGAGGCTCGTTGGCCACGATCCGCGCGATCGACGTCGGCGGCTGGTTCGGCCAGCAGTTCGCCGGGGAGCGCGTGCCGACGCTCGCGGAAGTGCTCGCCGCCGCGAAAGGGCGTGCCGGTGTCGTGATCGAACTCAAGTACTACGGTCACGATCAGCAACTCGAGCAGCGCGTGGCCGGGATCGTCGAAGCCGCTGGCATGCAGGATCAGGTCGCGATCATGTCGCTCGATCGGCGCGGGCTGCGGAAGTTTCGCGCATTGGGGCCGGATTGGACCGTCGGATTATTGATGGCGCGCGCCGCAGGCCGGGTGGCGGCGCTGGACGTGGACTTTCTGGCCGTGAACTCCGGCATGGCAGATCGGCGGCTGATCGAGTCGGCGCATGCGGCGGGCAAAAAGGTTTACGTCTGGACGATCAATGATCCGGCGGCCATGTCCAGCATGATCAGTCTCGGCGTCGATGCGCTGATCACCGATGAGCCGGCCCTCGCCCGGCGCGTGATCGAGCAACGCGCCAGCATGAACGTCGCCGAGCGCCTGCTGGTCCGGATGGCGGATCGTTTCGACTGGCTGCGGACGCCGACGGGGTATCGCGATCAGTCGCCATGACCGGGGACCGCTCCATCCCGCCAGTCAGCGGTGCTCGAGGACGGGTCGGTCGATCGCACCACCGTCACTGAGTTGCGCAGTTTCTCGACGCGATCGAGATTCTCGTACGCCATCCGGTAGTACTGCGGCGACGCCTCGGCTGCCCGGATCAGGTACTCCTCCGCCAGCGTATAGCGGCCTTCGAGCATCGCGAGATAGCCGATGTCGTGATAGGCCTCCGCCGTGTCCGCCACGCGTTGGAGCGCAGCGAGGGCCGCATCGTACCGTTCGGTCTTGACGAGCACGAGTGCGAGGTTGCGCCAGGCGCGGTCGAATTTCGGATCGAGCTCTACCGCACGATCGAAAGCGTCGCGTGCCGCGACGTAGTAGCCCGCCATATACGACGAGTAACCGAGATTGTTGTAGACCGTGCTCGACTCGTGAACCGCGAGCGCGCGCTCGTAATGGGTGCGGGACGTCTGATACCAGCCAGGACCGTGGTCGAGATCGGAGATCACGCCGAGGCCTTCATGAGAGCGCCAGCGTGTGTGGTCGAGGTCGACGGCGCGGGACAGCATCTCACGAGCCGGTTCGAGCCGACGCAGCTCGAGGAGCGAGAGACCTGCGCCTTCGAGCGCGATCACGCTGTCCGCTTCCAGGGCAAGTACGCGCCGGTAGGCCTCGAGCGCAAGGGGGTGCGATTGGCGCTTGCGGTGGATCGCCCCGATCTTGAGGAACGAGAGCGTGTCGGCCGGATCGAGGTGCACCGCTTCGACGTAGAAGTAGAGCGCACGGTCGAGCTCTCCCTGCCGGATCGCGAGGTCCCCGCGAGCGGCAGCTTCGGCGGCGCTGCCCGCCGGAAACTCTGTCCCGAAGATCGCGCTGGGCTGGCCCTCGTACAAGTCCTCGTTCTTCTGCCGATCGGACCGCGCAGGCGCGCTTGCGCAACCGGCAAGCGTCGCGAGACTGACGAGTCCGACGAGAATGGAAGCGAAGCGGAAGTGAAGCAGCATGGTGAAATCCTCGCGCTGGTATCGTGACTTCAGACGAGTCCGGGAACGAGGCGGTACCGCACACGCTCGAGGTAGGTCCGATATTCAGGATCGTCGCTCAGGAAGCGTTCCTCCGCGCGTGCGCGAGCGCACTGCAGGCCGCACTCGATGATCCAGATGGTCCAGTTGAGAACGGACGGATTCGCGAGAGCTACGCCCAGAAGCAGCAGCAGCTCGGCGGAGTACAAGGGATGGCGCACGAAGCGATACATGCCATCGACCTGGATGCCGCGGTTCGCAGGCACAATGGCGAAGCTGCGACGGAGCGACAGGAGTCCGGCGATCACGAACATGACGCCGGCGAACTGGATCCAGTGCCCGGCGCCTGCGAACAGACCGCCTTCGGTCGGCCGCATGAGCAGCGGCAGCGCCGTGCCCGCGAGGCTGAGGAGCCAGAGCGACGGTGCCGTCGCTTCGGACCGAGCCTGCCTGCGGAACAGGAACAGGCCAACGAACAGCGAGTTGGCGATCAGCACCCCGAACGATTTCAGCGTTCCCGTCGCGAGGAAATGCCTGATGCTGGCAAACGCGAGCAGCGCGAAGAGCAGCAGGACGATCAGGTTGGTCAATGCACGGACGACTGCCCCGGTATCGAGAGATTGCGCCGAGCGTGTGTGGACCTGTGACATTGCAGCGACTCCGTTGTGGCATTCACTGTGTCGCGAACGACATATGGCTGAAGACGTCCATGAGTCGCAGAACTGCGGGGCCGATCGCGACGAGAAAAAACGAGGGGAAGAGACAGGTGACGAGCGGAAATATCATCTTCGTGCCGATCTTCGCCGCCTGCTCCTCGGCCGCCTGCATGCGTTTGTCGCGGAACTCCTCCGAGTAGACGCGCAGGGCGTCCGCCACACTCGTTCCGAAACGCATGGTCTGCACGAGCAATGCGACCAGGCCCCGTATGTCCTCGAGCCCGGTGCGGTCCGCGAGATTCTTGAGAGCAACCGATCTGTCGACGCCGGCACGCATTTCCGCATTGACGAGCGTCAGCTCGCTGCCGAGTTCCGGGTGGCTCACCGTCAGTTCGTCCGCGACGCGCTGGATCGCTGCGGACAAACCGAGTCCGGCCTCGACGCACACGACCAGCAGGTCGAGCGCGTCCGGGAACGCAACCCGCACGGCTCGCTTGCGCCTGGCGACGAGATGATCGAGAACGATACTCGGCACGATCGAGCCGAGGAACGCGGCGGCGGCCATGCAGAACAGCACCGTTGCCGATGAGAGATCCGGCATGAAGCGCGCCGCGGCAAAGACCGCCAGGGGCAGGAGCACTATCAGGATGGCCTTGGACCCGTAGAAAATGAGCGCTGCATTCGGCGATCTGAAGCCGGCATGGACGAGATTGCGGCCGACCTGAGACTTGTGCCAGTCCTCTTTGGGCATGATGTAGGCCGAGAACGGTCGCAGGATCGTTGCGATCGTCTCGGCGCGCGAGAGATCGGTGCGCTCGTGTACAGCGAGCCGGTTCACGCGGCGTCGCAGCGGACTCGTTGCGGCCAGGACCAGGGCGGATACGCCGAGGCTGAGGATGAACACCGCACCGCCCACGAGGGCCGTGAACAGCGGGCTGCTCGCTCCGGTCATGCCCAACTGAGTGCTGATCATTTCGACGAATGCGTCCATGGGGCCTCCCGGCTCAGACCTCAATGCGGATGATGCGGCGGATCCACAGGATGCCGATGGTGCCGAGCAGCGCGGCGCCGAATATCAGGTTATAGCCGCTCGGATCTTCCACCAGCCGCGGCAGGTAGTCGGGCGTCGTCAGCCAGATCACGGCAAACAGCACCAGAGGCACGAGGGCCAGGATCCACGCCGAGAGGCGGCCTTCTGCCGACAGCGTCCTCACCCGCCTGTAGAAACGGAACCGGCCGCGGATGACGCCGCTGATGCGCTCGAGGATTTCAGCGAGATTTCCGCCTGTCTCCTTCTGTACGAGCACGGCCGTCACAAGTGACATCACCGTGATGCTCGGCACGCGTTCGAGCAGACCGAGCATGGCGCGTCTCACGTCGTTGCCATAGTTCACGTCGGCAAACGTGATGTCGAACTCCTTCGCGATCGGATCGTCCATGTCCTCTGCGACGAGCTGCAGCGTCTGACTGAAAGGATGTCCCGCCTTCAATGCTCGCTTCATGACGTCGATGGCCTCCGGCATCTGCTCTTCGATCTTGGCCATTCGATTGTTGCGCGCGCGCGAGATCTTCATGAAGGGCAGCAGCAAACCCAACGTGCCGGCCATCGCGGCTGCCTGCCAGATCCGGGTACTGACCCAGGCCAGGACCGTCGCGCCCACCGCCAATGCGATCGCTGCGACGACCAGCCGGTAGGCGGGCATCGTGCGGCCCGCCTGCTCGATCGTGCGTGCGAGTGCTGGCATGAAGGGCAGCGACTCGAGAGCCCGCTCGAGCGGGGAAAGACGCTTGAGGTACTTCTCGCGAAGGAGCGATGCGACTTCATTCTCGTGCACGGCCGCCGAGACGGTGCGCAGTCGTGCCTCGAGACGCTTGCGCATGCGGCGGCCTTCGCCGAATACCGGCACCACGGTGCCCTGGGCGAGCAGGAACACGGCGAAGAAGATGAGGCCGCCGAAGATCCAGATCCCATTGGCGATGTTCATCGTCACATCTCCTCAGCGACGGTCGTCGCGTTCGGTACGGAACAGCGCGACCGGCAGCTCGATCCCGCGCTCGCGCAGTCGCTTCAGGAACCCTGGAATGATCCCGGTCGGCTTCAGTTCACCGATGACGTTGCCTTCGTCATCGAGACCGCGGCGCTCGAACGTGAAGAGCTCGGACATCGTGATCACCTCGCCTTCCATGCCGTTGATCTCCTGCAGGCTGACGACTCGCCGTCGGCCATCCTCCTGACGCTCGACCTGGATGACGACGTCGATGGCGGAAGCGATCTGCTGACGCAAGGCCTTGATCGGAAAGGTGATGCCCGTCATCGAGACCATGTTCTCGATCCGGCCGAGGGCATCGCGCGGTGTATTCGCGTGCACGGTCGTCAACGAGCCATCATGACCGGTATTCATCGCCTGCAGCATGTCGAGGGCCTCGCCGCCACGCACCTCGCCGATGACGATGCGATCGGGGCGCATTCGCAGTGCGTTGCGCACGAGGTCCCGTGACGCCACGGCGCCTCGACCCTCGATGTTGGGCGGGCGGGTTTCCAGGCGCACGACGTGCGGCTGTTGCAGCTGGAGCTCGGCAGAGTCTTCGATCGTGACGATGCGCTCGGAGGCCGGGATGAAACCGGACAGCAGGTTGAGGAGTGTCGTCTTGCCGGCGCCGGTGCCGCCCGATACCACGACATTGAGTCGAGCGCGTACGACGGCGTTCATCACCTCGGACAGAGCCTGGTTCAGGCTGCCCAGGCGGATCAGATCCGCGATCGTGAGGAGCTCCACTGCAAACCGCCGGATCGACAGGACCGGGCCGTCGAGCGCGAGTGGTGGAATGATCGCGTTGACTCGGGAGCCGTCCGCGAGTCGTGCATCGACCATCGGCGAGGACTCATCGATGCGGCGACCGACGCTCGAGACGATGCGATCGATGATGTTCATCAGGTGCGCATCGTTGTTGAAGCGCACGTCGGTGAGCTCGAGCTTGCCCCGTCGCTCCACGTAGATCTGATGGGGTCCATTGACGAGCACATCGGAGATCGTGGAATCGGCGAGCAATGGCTCCAGCGGACCGAGACCCAGCACCTCGTCCTCGATGCGGCGGATGACGCGCTGGCGCGACGACAGACTGAGGGGTGCCTGTTCCTCGACCATCAGTCGATCGCAGATCTCCCGGATCTGCCGGCGCGCCTCCCGGTCTTCGAGCCCGCCGATCAGCGACAGGTCCATGACCTTGAGGAGCCGGTGGTAGACGTTCTCCTTCCACTCCCGCTCGGAGAGTGACAGTGGCCGCATGCGGTCGTCGGCTTCGGCGGCCCCCTCGCGTGGCTGCGAGCGCTGGCCGTTGAGCAGAGTCTGTTTGAGTTCGACAGCCATCAGTGTGATCTCGACTTGAGAAGGGAACCGAAGGTGCGTGCGATCAGGCCGGGGCGTGCCGCGGCGGAACTGCCGCCGAGCCGCGTCTCGAGCGCCATCACTGCACGCGTGATCGCAGCGCCGCGTGCCGACTCGTGCAGGGGGGTGCCGCTGTCGATGCATTCCGACACGGTGCGGAAATCATTCGGCACGAGGGTCAAGTCGCTGAAGCCGAGGCTCTTCTCGATGTCGTCGAGCGTGACGGCAGCGTTCTTGTCGTATCGGTTCACGACGAGTGTGAGGCGCTCGCGCGGCACGGCGAGGTCCCGCCGCAGGATCTGCAGCACGCGGGCGGCGTCGCGCAGCGTCGTTACCGACTGCTGTACGACCACGACGACCTGCGAAGCCCGGTCGATGACGGCGCTCGACACCGCGTCGATCCGTCGGGGCAGATCGACGACCAGGTGCTCGGCGCGGCCTGCGATCAGGTCGAGCAGTCGCTCGACCTGGTTCGCGCCGACCTCATCCGACGAAAGCGGGTCGTCGGCGGCATGGCCGAGCACCTTGAGACCGCTGCGGTGAGCGGTGAGATAGGCGTCGATCGCGACTTCGTCGAGGTCATCGAGGTTCGCCAACGCCTGCAGCAGACCGCGCTTGGGATACAGATCGAGGTAGAGCGGCAGCGTGCCGAACTGCAGATCGAAGTCGAGTAGTGCAACCTGCTTGCCCGAGACGACCGTCATGATGTGCGCAACGTTGCACGCGAGCAGACTCGCCCCCGACCCGCCCTTGGCGTTCATGAAGGCGGTCACCGTGCCCTGCGCCGCCTGGCGTGTTGCCTGTCGATCGCGGACCAGACGCGTCAACGCGGCGAGCAGCTCGCCGGGATCGACGGGCATGGGCAGGAAATCGCGGGCGCCGGCCTGCATGGCCGCACGCATTGCCGCCATGTCGCCCGACGGTCCGAGCACGATGAGTGGCGGCCGCTCGGCAGGCGGGCGTCGGGCAAGTGATGCGAGCTCCTCCTGCCAGGCGGGACTCAGGTGGAGCACGAGCACGCCGGGCAATTTCTCGACGCCGTGCATCGGGTCGACATGACCGTTCACCACGAGGCGGCGTTCGAGCCGCAGCTCGTCATACTTGCCGAGGAGCCCTTCGAGCTCGTCGAGCGTGTCCCGGCTGCGAGATACCAGAAGAACGTTCACGAGACCTCCATGAATGCTCGCCGCATCATCCCGTGCACGTCTCGAGGACCCCCGCGCGCGAGAAGCCGAGGCTTTCCGCGGGCAGGGTCGCCGAGAAGGGTGGCATCGGGATGGACGGCAGAATGAACGGGATGGCCAGGTCGAGCGTGAAGTTGACCAGCCGTGCACGCACGAACGCGACGGTCGCCGTCGCAGGGTCGGGTACCACGGCACCGTCCGGGTCCAGGTACTCGATCACGAGATTGCCTGCCGAGAGCCCCGAGATCAGGCGGCTGCCGCCGCCGCTGCCCTCGAAGGCGGCGATGCTGGCGGCATAGCCCGGCGTCCCGACCGGGCAGACGGTGGCCACGCGCGCAGCGCGTCGGGTCACCTCCGCGAGCGTGTTCATCACGAAGAGCGCGCGGCCCATCTCGATGATGCCGAAGAGCACGATCATCAGAACCGTCGAGATGATCGCGAACTCGACCGTGGCGAGACCTCGTTGCCGGCGCTTCATCACAGAGCCCTCATGACGACCGCTGCGTTCATCGTGAACGTGAGATCGATGGGCGGTCCGATGCCGAACGTGGGCAGTTGCCCGCCCAGCATCGGCGTAAACGGATAGGCGGCCCACACCGAGATCTCGCCGCCACCCTCGTCGGCAACGGTCACCTGACCGGGTGTAAGCCCGGGAAGCAGCGGCGTTCCGGTGCCCAGTGGATTGCCATAAACGACGACGTTCCGCGTTTCGTCGCGCACCTGGGTGGAGATGTTCACGACGCCTGTGGTTCCGAGAATCGCATACGAGGCGAGGTGACGAACGCCGTCCCGTACTCCCTTCGTCAGCTGGTTGTACTGGAACAGCGCGCGCCCGATCTCGGCGGTCGCGAGCATGATCAGAAGGAGCAGCGGCAACGCGATCGTGAGCTCGAGCGCTGCTACGCCGGCTTGTCGCGTCCGTGGGTGGTTTCGTCGCCGCATGTCAGGAGTCCGCGTTGTCCGCATCGTCGTACAACTGAATCCGATAGGGGCCCGGTCCGGTCCCGGGCGCCGGTCCCTGATTGCCGTTGACACGACACCCATCGATGAACTGGCCGAAGACGTGCGCCTCATTGCCCTTCTGCTTGACGGGTTGCAGCAGGAAGTAGCAGGCGTAGCCGAGCAGCGGCACCTGCCCCTGGCCGTTCGTCGTGTTCGTGCAATCGCCCACGGGGAGGGCGACGATGCGACGCTGCGGGACGCCGATGCCCTGCGGGCTCGGCGGGAAGTCGAAATTTCCGTTCGCGACGTCGGTGGTGTAGTCGCTGTAGCTGTAGTCGAGATCGGTCTCTGTCGTCACGGGATCCGAGCCGGAGAAGATGTCGTCGTCGCCGGTCGCGTCGTTGCGCTCGGCAGTGAGGTCCGGGTTCTGTCCGGTCGTGACGACGTCGGGCGGATACTGCGACTGCGTGCCGCCCATGGGTCCGAGATAGTCACCAAAGCGTGTGTTGAGTCCCTGAACGACCGGGCCGACGGTGTTGCCGGGCTCGGTCTCGATCACATCCTCGCCATCACCGCCGAGGCACGCGTCGTAGTCGCCGGCCATGTAGCGGCGAATGTCGGCGCCACCTTGGCCATCGCCGAGACGGATGAGCTGGAAGTTGCCCGGACCCACCTGTGTGTCCCCGCCCGATGCCGAGGTCTTCAACACGTCGGGTGTCCCGTACTGATAGCCCCAGACCGAGTCGTCCGGATCGTCGGGATCGTCCGGGTCGCCAGGGTCGCCGCAGACCATCATCGGCGCGAGATTGCAGTGCTCGACGCCGACATCGAGGACGGGGCTCGGGCCCGCCACCGCACTCGCGGCGACGGTCTTCTGATTGATGCCCGCGAGCTGGACGAGCCAGGCGGGCATCTCGAAACCCGTTGCGACTACGCGCACGTAGGGTCCGGCAGGCGCGCCGGTGGTGAAGGGATGAAGCGTCTGCGAATACTCTACCGTCACCTGAATGTCGCCAGCCGCGTACGACGCCTGCATCTCGTTGTTGCCGGCGGCCCCCGCGTTGCTTCCGAACAGGGCGAGCGCTGCGGGGGTCGCCTGAGTCGTATCACCGAGCGTCTCGTCGAGGCGCTTGGCGGCGGCGAGCGCTGCGGCATCGACAGTGTTCTGCAGCCGGGTCTTGTTGAGCATCATGTGCCCGCCGTCGAGCGCGAGGCCGGCCATCAGGAGTAGCGCCGCCATGCCCGCAACGATGAGAACGATTGCCGCGCCGCCCTGACGGTGGCGTCCCCCTCGGAATCCGCGTTCTCTGCTCGCTTTCATGGTTCTTAACTCTCCGCTTCTCGCTCGTCGATCAGCGACCCACGCGAATCTCGAGATCCTGCTTGACGTCCGTTGTCCCCTTCGAGACATCGCCTCGATGGGCCTTGATCGCGTTATCGATACGCTGACCATCGCCTTCCTGCGGCGCTTCCGGAGCGGGGCTCATCGCAGCCAGCGGATCGTGCGTCTGAGCGCGGACCATGCTTCGGACCGAGTCGCCGAATGCCTCATCGGCAACGGGTGTCTCTGCACAACCGGCGAGCAGGGCGACGGCGATGACTCCAAGTGCGGACCAGACGGTCTTCATGTCAGGACTCCTAATGCGTTCAGGGTGCGTGGACGGTATGGCCGTAACTGCCTTCGGGACCACCGCTCTTCGCGGCGCCATCGCTCGCGACGGGCGTCCTCTCGCCGGATTCGGCCGAGGCAGATGCGGACGCTGCTGGCGGCGATGAGGAACGGCCCTCCATCTTGCCGAGCAGGTAGAACTCGAGATCGGACGGTTCGACGAACGTATCCGTGGGCAGACGGATCTCCGCCGGATCGAGCGGCTTGGCGAGCTTCGGCGTAACGAGGATCACGAGCTCGGTTTCGCCCTTCTGGAAACTCTGGCTGCGGAACAGCTGGCCGAGAATCGGCAGGTCACCGAGGCCGGGGAACTTGCTCACCGACTGACGCAGGTTCTCGTTGATCAGGCCCGCGATGCCGATCGTCTGGCCGTCGGAGAGCTCGACGGTCGAGATCGCCTTGCGCTCGGACAGAGCGGGTACCGCGAACACACTCGAAGCTACGCCCGACGACGTGACCGGAGCGACGACCAGCGAGTTGCCCTCGACGAGTTCGCTCACCGAGATATTGAGTTTCAGATTGATGCGGTTGCCGTCGAGGATCACCGGCAGGAAGTTGAGCTGTACGCCGAACTCCTTGAACTCAACCGAGATGCCGTCGTCCTCGGCGATCGGAATCGGAAAGCTCCCGCCTGACAGGAACTTCGCTTCCTGGCCGGTCAGCGTGGTCAGCGTCGGCTCGGCGAGTATCTTCGCCAGACCGCGTTCCTTGGCGACGTCGAGCACCAGATTCGCGAGGAAGTCGCTCGACAGGAAGCTCATGAAGATGCCGGTGTCGCTGATCGACTGCGTATTCGGCATGAACTCGTCAATCACGGGGCCGATAGGCGAGCCGTCATTGAACACCGGGATACGCACGTCGTCGGGCTCGAACAGCGCATCCGGGAACGTGGCACCGCCGTTCACGCCGCCGAACACCCACTTGCCGTTCTGATTCGTCAGCGTGTGGAGCTGCGCATCCATGCGGCGCGTGAGCGTGCGCTGGAGCTCCGCGACCTTCACCTGCAGCATGACCTGCTGCGCACCGGCCACGCTCATCAGGTTGATGACCTTGCCTGCCTTGCGCTCGCCGCCCGCGCCGGTCGCTTCCTGCTCGAAGAAGATCTTGTCCTTGGCGGTAGCGGCCTCCTCGAGATAACTCTCCGCGAGCTGCACCGCGGCCGACATCTTCACGGCGCTCGAAACGGTGCCGGCGAGTACGACGTTACGTTGAGCGCTGTACACCTCGATGCGTTCGTTGCCGAGCATCGTTGCGATCTGCCGCTTCAGGCCTTCCAGGTCGTGCGTCACGGCGACGGACAGCGAGCTGATCAGCGCATCGTTGCGATCCCAGAGCAGCACGTTGGTCGTGCCGAGATCCTTGCCGAGCACGTACAGCTCATTCGACTGCAGAATGAGCACGTCGGCGATATCGGGATTGCCGATCGACACGCGCTTCGCGGGCGCCGCAAGCTCGACGATGCGGCTCTTGAAGAGGGGCACCGAGACCATCGTGCTGCGCCCGGCGCGGACGATCTGGTCGCTCGACTCCTGGGCGGTGGCCCACGGCGTCGCTCCGAGACCGAGCAGTCCTGCGAGCAGGAGCACGAAGCGGTCTCTGGTCTTCCTGGGTGTCATGACATTGTCTCCTGGAGAGTGCCCGGGTCAGGGACGGGTCTTGGTCGTTTCGACGTTTGTGCCCCGGATGATCGTGACCGTGGGCGCGACCGGTCGGGAGGTCGGGCGGCGCACGACGGGTTTCGGCGCCGGGGCTTCCGCCACGACCACTGGCTCATCCTCGAGCGGGTTGCGCAGCGTGAGCTGAATCTCACCCTCCTCGCGCGCCTTCACGAGCAGCTCCGCCTGTGGCGGCGTCATTTCGAGCGTGACGGCGCGGACCACCACCGGCTCATCCTTCTCGGTCCGGGCCGTTTGATCCACGGCGAGCACCTTGACGTCACGCAGGATGGTTTCCGTGACGGCGCGGCGGCTCTGGTCCATGCGCGCGGCGATGACGTCTACCCGGTTGCCCGGAAGCAGGAAACCGGCGACACCGATCACGTCGTTTACACGTACCGTCACGGCGCGCATCTTCGGGGAGACGAGCGCGGACAGCGTGCTGCCGCCAGCATGTTCGGAGAAGCGCTCCTTGCGCAGGATTTCACCTTGCAGAACGCTCTGAGTGGCGATCTGTCCCTCGACTTGAGCAATCTCGCTGAAGTGTCCGTCGGGAACCGTGCCCGGCGGCAGCTCGATCACGCCCACGTGTCGCGGCTCGATCTTGGTGCCGAACGGGATCGCCATCGACGCCACGACAACCGGAGCGGTCGTAACGGGTGCCGCAGTTGCGTTCAGGCGCCCGTTGATCCAGTTACTCGCGACCCAGGCGGCGCCGAGTCCGAGGGCGAGAGAAATCGTTATCAGGATGAAGCCGCGTCGCTTGATCATCTCGGTCACCTTCAGGGTGGGAGTTCCCGGTTTACTTGCGTGAGGACGAAGCCGGCGTGTCGTCCAGCTTCACGAAATAGTT
>Ga0268386_10001212_pt1 | contig 17621 bp, 13 predicted proteins | sample RVTome_15_FD_200260 | JGI IMG/M metagenome (GOLD analysis project Ga0268386, IMG submission 200260) | Soil microbial communities from uranium-contaminated site in the Upper Colorado River Basin, Wyoming, United States - RVT150D86... ...
GGTGGTGACGACCGCGGGGATGTCCTCGGCGATGACGGCGCCGATCGGCTTGCCCATGTCCATGGTCTCGAGCACGGCCAGCGACTCGGCGTTCGCCTCGATCAGGTCGGCAAAGCGGAAAAGCACCTCCATGCGGTCGCGCGGCGCCATGCGGGACCAATCGCCCGAGCGATAGGCCTTGAGGGCGGCGGCCACGGCGAGGTCGATGTCCTCCTCGGTTCCCCGCGCCATTTCTGCCAGTATCTCGCCGGTGGCGGGGTTGATGTTCTCGAAGCGACCGCCTCTTGCACCGTCGCGATATTCGCCGTCGATGAAAAAGCGCGTTTCGATGCGTTTCTTCTCGCGTTCGGCGATTTGGTGCCAGCGACTACTGTCAAATTGTTCAAGTGATTCCAAGACTGCTGCGTTCATTCCGATTCACCTTTTAAATGAGCAAGATGGGCCGTCCTGGCCCACTTGCATCTCGCCTTTGAAAAGCGCGGTTTTCAAAGGCTCGCGGGCTCCGCCCGTTGGCACATCCCTGTGCCAATGTTCTGCTGCGGTGCCTGCAGTCCAATAAATGCATCCACGGCGATGCAACCCCGCTCGTGAACGATCACGGGGTTGACGTCGAATTCGAAAATCGTGTCCGCCAGTGACAATACCATGGCGGAAAATCGCGCGGCGGCGGCGCAGAAGGCGTCGACGGCCAACGCCCCCCGGTCGCGCCAAACGCCGAGGCGTGGGTTCCCGGGCAGTCGCTCGAGGGCGCGCTGTGCCTCGGTCGCGCCGAAGGGCGGCAGCAGGAACCGCACCCGGCCTTCGGACTCCAGGTCGCGGCCGCCGAAGCCGATCATCACCAGCGGGCCGAACTGTTCGTCGTTGATCATTCCGAGAACCATCTCCGCGCCCGGCTCTGTGACCTGCGACATGACCATCGCTCTTGGCCCGATCCGCGTTCGCAGTTCGGCATAAGCGGCGCGCAGTTCTTTCTCGGAAGAAAGGCTTAGCGCCACGCCGCCTACGTCCGACTTATGGACGATGTCCGGTTCGGCGGTTTTCAACACCAAGGGGTAGTTTGCTTTCGCGGCCGCCTCGATGACCGCCTGCTCGCTGTCGCAGACGATCGCAGCGCAAGCCGGGATACCAAAATCGTTCAGCAAGCAAAGCGCCACCGCCTCGCCAGGGGCTTCCCCGCGGTCCTTGAGGACCTGCAGGCGCGTGCGCCAGGCCGACACCAGGTTTTCGTCGACGAACGGCGGTGTTTGCGACTTGCGGGTCCGGAAGGCGCGGTGCTCCATCAAGGCGCGCGCGCCGACCAGGAAGGGCCGCAGGCCGTCGAGCACCGGCAACCCCTCGCGGGTGACGGACACCACGGCCGGATCGCTGCCGGTGCCCTGGCGGTTGGCTACCAGGAATGCGGGTTTGCCGGACGCGGCATGGCCCCTGCGCATGTAATCGAAATAGTCGGTGTAAATCTTGCCGTGCGGCGCGCGATCGTGCACCACGGCGCCCATCGCAGCCGCGGGATCGGCCATCATCACCGCCAGACAGTCTTCCATGATGCGGTGGTATTCGGGCCCGCCGGCGCTCCATGCGTCGAGCGGGTTGACGGCCGGCAGGCCGGGGTCGAGCCGGGCTTCGAGGGTCCTGACCGTCTCCGTCCCCAATTCCGCCAGCGGCACGCAGAGCTCGTCGGCGAGGTCCACCAGTAGCTGCCGCTCGCCGCCCGAATCGTGCAGGGCGACGAGACCCCCCGGCGCCACGGGATGAGGCTGGTTGAACATGATCAAGGCGGTGGTGAACTCGTCCATGTCGCTTACGCGAATCACCCCGTAGTGGTCGAACAGGGCCTGGTAGGCGGCATCGCGGCCGGCCATCGCCCCGGAATGCGACTCGGCGAGGCGGGCCGAAAGCTCGCTGCGGCCGACCTTTATGGCGACCACCGGCACCTCCCGCTCGCGTGCTTTGCGCAGGGCGTCGCGCAGCGCGCGCGGCTCGCGCGTGGTTTCCATGAACAGTCCGATCACGCGCGTTGAAGGTTGCTCCACGGCATAGTCGATGTACTCGTCCATGCGGACGATGAGTTCCTGGCCGGTGGAGATCGCCAGATTGCAGTCGAGCCGCTCGTCGCAGTCGATCAAACCCGACATGCCCGCCCCCGAATGCGTGATCAGCGTGATGCCGCCCGAAGCCACGTGGTTGTCGCGGGTGTCGAAGGCGCAGGCCCACACGCCGCGTTCGAAGTTGTAGTAACCCATGGTGTTGCCGCCCATGAGCATGAGGCCGGCAGCAGAGGCAAGCTCGCGGATGCGGCCCTTGAGTGGGCGTTTGTCGGCATCTTCGGCGAGGCTGCAGATGACCACCGCGGCGCCGGCGCCGTGCTCGATGGTCTGCCTCAGCGCACCCTCGACATGTGCATCGCCGACGGCGATGAATACCTGCTCGACCTTCTCGGGCAGCTCGGCCAGCGAGGGATGGCAGGGCACACCGCAAACTTCTTCGTAACGCGGATTGACCGCGTAGAGCGGGCCCTTGAACCCGCCGTTCAGGAGGTTGTTGATGATCTCCCGGCCCGGCGTGTCTTCTCGTTCGCTGGCGCCGATGACCGCGATCGAGGCGGGGCTCAGGAGGGGTTCGAGGCGATGCGGCATGGTCTTGCGCCCAACAAGCGTTGCGGCCGGTTAGAAATCCGCGGGAGGCGTCTGCCGTTTACGCGGCGGATCCCAGGAAACACCTTCGACCACCCGGCAGGGCGCCATCACGCGGCTCCACTTCAGCTCGCGCTGGTAGTAAATCTCCGCCAGCAGTTCCTCGCCGGGCTCGCCATGCGGGGCTTGCAGCGAGGCCAGGGCGATATTGGCCTTGGCCGAAGGCGACCACGTCGCTGAAGTGACGGTGCCGGCGAAGCGCTTGTTTTTGTCGAAGATGAAGGACTGGTGGGCCGGCTTGTTTCCCTCGATGTCGAGCCTGGCGAAGACGTAACGCGAGCCGGCCGCTTTTTCACGGGCCAGCGCCTGCCGGCCGGTGAAGTAAGGCTTGTCGAAATGCACCAGCCAGCCCAGGCCCAGCTCGAAGGGCGAGCGGGTCCGGTCGGGGCGAACCGCCTGGTGGGCGGGCAGGAAGTCGACACCGGCCAGGATGAAACCGGCCTCGATGCGCAGGATCTCCAGCGCCGCGCTGCCGATGGCGCGGATGCCGTGCAGCTTGCCCGCTTCGAACAGGCGGTCCCAAAGTTCGAGCGCGTACTCGGGATCAATCCACAACTCGTAGCCGAGGTCGCCCGTGTAGCCGGTGCGAGAAACGGTCAGCGTGGTGCCCGCGAAGTCGAAGGTCTGGATGCCGAAGGGCGTGAGATTCTCGATGCCCGCGAGGCCCATGCGCTTCAGGGCCGCGCAACTGGTCGGGCCTTGCAAGGCGAGCCCCGCGATGTCGTGGGTTTCGTCGACGATCCGGACGTCGAAGCCGATGCTGGACGTCATCAGCCAGTCGATCTGCGGTTCCTGGGAGCACAGGCGGTAGACGCCTTCGTGCAGGTGAAAAATGGTGCCGTCGTCGATCACCCGCCCCTCGTCGTTGCACCACACCGAGTAGCCAACCCGGCCGGGCTTGAGCTTGGCCATATCGCGGGTCACCAGCCGGTTCATGAAGGCCAGCGAATCCGGACCGCTGATGCCGTGCTTGGTCATCGGCGTCAGCTCGAAGACGCTGCAGGCGTTGCGCGCCGCGAAATATTCGGTGGCCGTATCGTAGTAGCTGTTGGCCGTGATGTAGTCCTTCCAACGGCCCCAGCAGTGCTGCTGGTTGAGCGCCGCGGTTCGTTCATGGAAGGGCGTTTGGAAGGCCTGTGTCTTGTAATGGTCGCGGTCGGAATAGTCAACGGTTCTCATTCGCTTGCTCCTCCTGAGATCACCCGCGCCGCGTTGCGGCCGGCATGGCCCATCACCCCGCCGCCCGGATGGCAGCCGGCGCCGCACAGGAAAAGCCCCTCCAGGGGCGTCGCGTACTGCGCCGTGCCCGCCGTGGGGCGCAGCATCAGGAATCGATCGAGCGCCAGCTCGGCGTGGTGCCAATGTCCGCCTGCATTGCCGAAACACGCCTCGAAGTCAGCCGGGGTCAGCAGTTCGCTGGCGGTGACCTGTTCGCCCAGATTGGGGGCATAGCGCTGCAAGGTGTTCATGCACCGTGCCTCGAAACCCGCTTTGGCTGTCTCCCAGCCGGCATTGAGATGCCGCGGTGCGTACTGGACCACCGCCGACAGCACGTGTTTGCCCTCGGGTGCGAGGCCCGCATCGTGGATGGTGGGTAGGGTGATCTCCATCACGGGCTCCGCCGAATGCTCCCCGTACTTGCTGGAATTGAAGGCCCGCTCGACGTAATCGAGGTCGGGGGCGATCACCAACCGGTGGCCAAGCAGTTCGCGCTCGAGGCCGGGGAATTCCGGCAGGCCGTCCAGGGCCAGGTGCAGCTTGGCCGAATTGCCGTCCTGGCGAACCTGGCTGACCTTGCGGGTCAGGCCGGCGTCCAGGTGGCGCGCGCCGAGCAGCTCGAGGAACGTGGTTCTCGGATCGGCATTGGAAACGACGGCATCGGCCGGCATGGTCTCGCCGGTGGCGAGGATGATACCCCTCGCGCGGCCCTCGGAAACGTCGATCTGGCCGACCCGGGCGTCGAAGATGATGGAAACGCCCAGCGATTTGGCGGCCTCCGCCAGTGCGCTGGAAACGGCGCCCATGCCGCCGCGGGGCAGGGCGAGCGCGCCGGGCTTGCCGTTGATGGCGCCGCTCATGCGGTGCAACGCGGCAAACACGCTGTTGTTCGAGCGCGGGCCGAGGTGGGTGCCCAGTACGCCGTCGAGGCTGAGCGCGCCTTTCAGCAGCTCGTTGTCGAATCGCTCCTCCAGGATGTCGTAGATGTTGATGCCGGCGATGCGCAGGAATTCGCGCATCTCCTTCCTGCCGAGGCGACGGATGGCCCAGGCCAGCCGCGCCAGCGACCAGGCATCCGAGCGCTCGCCGGAAGCGAGCCGCGGTGGCACCTGGTCGTGCAGCCCGGCGATGACCTCGGCGAAACGCAGCATCCGCTTGCGGTAGCGCACCATCGCGTCGCGGTCCTCGCGGCTGACGGCCTCGGCGCTAATGTGGTCGCCGGAGATCTGCAGGTGCCGCCCGCCGGTGTCCAGGGCCACTGTGTCGAGGTTTTCCGCGGCGAGCGCCAGGCCATGCTTTTCGAGTTCCAGTTCGCGGATGATCTCCGCGTCGAGCAGGTAGAGCAGGTGGGCGCTGGTCGAGACCTTGAAACCGGTCGCGAATTCGTGCGTGGCGGCCGCGCCGCCGACTTCGGTGCCGGCTTCCAGCACGGTCACCTCATGGCCTGCCTTGGCGAGGTAGGCCGCGCAGGTCAGGCCGTTGTGGCCGGCGCCGATGATCACGGCTCGTTTAGTCATCGAGCCAGCCCTCCGGAACCGTATTCGGTTTGCGCAGGTCGCGCAGGATCTCGCGTGCAGCGTTGGCGCCGGGGGCCGCCATCACGCCGCCGCCCGGGTGATTGCTGGAGCCGCAGAGGTAGAGCCCCTTGACCGGCCCGCGGTACTGCGCATAACCCGGGATCGGGCGATTGAACAGGAGCTGGTCGAGGGTCAGCTCGCCCTGGAAGATGTTGCCCTCGGTCAGGCCCACCTCGGCCTCCAGCTCGCGCGGGGTGCGCACCTCGGCGTGCAGAATCAGGTCCTTGAAATTGGGGCTGTATTCGCCGATCTGGTCGATGACCGTTTTTCCGAAGGCGTCGCGATCCTCGTCCGTCCAATCCTGGCCCTTGATACCGTCCTTGGTGAGCTTGGGCGGCACGTACTGGACGAACACCGACATGAAGTGCTTGCCCGGCGGCGCCATGGTGGGGTCGGTCAAGGTCGGGATCAGCATGTCGACGTAGGGGTCCTTGGACCAGCTGCCGTTCTTCCAATCGTCGTAGGCGCGTTCCAGCCGCTCGATGCTGTCGATGAAGTGCATGTCGCCGCGGATCAACTCGTTGTTGCCGCGCAGGGCAGGGAACTCGGGCAGGCCGTCGAGGGCGATGTTGAGCTTGCCCGACGAGCCGCGAATCTTGAAGTTGCGGACCTTTTGGACGAACTCCGGCTCGAGGTCGTTTTCGTCCATGCATTCCAGGAAGGTGCGCTTGATGTCGAGGTTGGAAACCACCAGCGGCGTCTGGATTTCATCGCCGTTGGCGAGCGCGACTCCGCTGACCTTGCCGCCGCGCACCACGATCTGCTCGACGCCGGCGTCGGTCCTGATCTCGCCGCCGTGCGCTTCCAGGCAAGCGGCCATGGCCTTGGCGATGGCGCCCATGCCGCCGCGCGCGAAGCCCCAGGAGCCGATGCTGCCGTCTACCTCGCCCATGGCGTGGTGCAGCAGCACATAGGCCGTGCCGGGTGACATCACGCCCAGCGCCGAGCCGATGATGCCGCTGCCCGCCCGCGCCGCCTTGATCAGGTCGCTCTCGTAATACTCGTCGAGGTAGTCCGAGATGCTCATGGTGTAGAAACGGATCAGGTCGCCAAGGACCTGTTCGTCCAGCTTTAGAAATTCCCGGCCAAGGTGCAGCATCTCCTTGACATCGAAGGGCTTGAGCGAGGTCGGGTCGGGCGCCGTGCGCAGCAGGAACTGCCGGATGAAGCGGCACTGGCGCATGATGTCAGTGTGGTAGCGCAGGTCGGCGTCAGCGTCGCGCTCGTTGTGGCGGGCCAACTCGCGTCGCGCGACATCGTGGTCGACGTAATTGCCGAGATAGTCACCGTCGCGGGTGAAAGTCACGCTGCCGCCATACGGCACCACCTGCAGCCCGTAGCGGGCAAGGTCCAGGGCACGGTAGATTTCGGGCCGCAGCAAGCTGCAGACGTAGGAGCAATTCGAATAGATCCAGCCCTTGTGCAACTCGCGGCTGACCGAGGCGCCTCCGATCCACGGATTGCGCTCCACCACCAGCACTTTGAGGCCGGCTTTGGCCAGGAACGCCGCGTTGGCGAGGCCGTTGTGGCCGGCGCCAATGACGATCGCGTCATACGGCCCGCCGGCCGTTTCGGAACGACTGGTGTTCAATTGCCTACCATCAATATCTTTTTGACTGCCCAGTTAGTGTGCTGCCTGGGCGCGCAGCGGCTCGTCGTCCAGCTCGTCGAGCGTGATATCGACCGCTTTCTCGAAGGCCTTCAGGGTGTGCGTCAGGCAACTTTCATCGTGGGCCTCGCAAATGAACCACGGCTCCCGGGAATCGGGTTCGCACAGGACGCCGAGGTCATGCAGGTGCGGGGCCATCGTGTCATAGAAAGTGTAATCGGTATCGACCCAGTCGCGGTAGTTGCTGGGCGGGGTTTCGCTGAAAAACAGGCCGCTCATGGACGGGTGGCCGACGAAGCAGTGGGGGATGCCGCGGCTTTTGAGGATCGAACCCAGCCCGTCGCGCAGGCGCCGGCCGTAAGTCGCGATCGTTTCGAGCGCGTCGGTCTCGTCGAGTATCTCCAGGGTTTTCTGGGCCGCCGCAAGTGACACCGAGTGGCAGGTGTAGGTGCCGCCGTGGATCACGCGGTCGCCGATTATACGCATGATGTCTTCACGTCCGCCCAACGCCGAGATTGGGTAACCGTTGCCCATCGCCTTGGCGAAGGTGCACAGATCGGCCTTGAAACCGAAAAGCTCCTGGACGCCGCCCTTGGCCACGCGGAAGCCGGTCTTGACCTCGTCCACGATCATGATGACGCCGTACCGCTCGCACAGCGCCCGCGCGTCGCGCAGGTACTCCGCCGTGGCGGTGATCGAGCAGCAGTTGCCCATGATCGGCTCGATCAGGAAGGCCCCGACGTCCTTGCCGTATTTCTTCAGCAGGTGCTCCAGGTAATCCGCGTCGTTGAGCGGCGTGAAGTGGGTGAGCGGCTTGAGTACCTGCGGAATACCGTCGCACCCGGCCTCGATGGGGGGCTCGTCGGTGTCGCCCCATTGTTCGATGTCCACGTACCACAAAACGGAGTCGAAGATGCCATGGTAGCCGCCCTCGACGACGATGTGGGAATCCTTGCCCGTGAAAGCGCGGGCGAGCCGCAGGGCGGCCATCACCGCCTCGGTGCCCGAATTCGAAAACCGTACCAGTTCGGCTGCGGGTACCATGCTGGAAATCCGCTTGGCGACCTCGTACTCCCGCTCGGTCGAAAGGGCGAACACACCGCCGATCTCCTGGCCCTGGCGGGCCGCTTCGTCGACGCGCGGGTCGGCGTAGCCGAGGATCGCAGGGCCGTAGCCCAGCCGGTAGTCGACGTATTCGTTGTCGTCGATGTCCCACAGGCGGCCGCCCTTGGCCCGCTTCACGTAGATCGTCCGGTCGTCCCCCCAGTAACGGAAGTTTGAAGTAACGCCCAGCGGTAATTTGCTGATTGCTTTATGGAAATGTTCGTTCGAACGCGTCAGCTTGCGCTGCATAAAATCCTCATTGCCACACTGGCCGAAGTAAAAATATTTTTATTACAGTACCTTACGTATACTCACTGAATGATCATTCATTCATTGCATTGTAGCACGGAAAGTCTTATATTGGGAATATCCCGGCAATCGGCGCCGGGTTCATTCGACTGGGTCATGGCGACTGGGCAGTGGCGCAGGAGGTCCGAGCAAAGTGAATACTCCCCAGGTGGCCTGTAACAGGCTACTGCTTCGATGAACAATCCCGCACGGGCCGTGAGCCGGTCACAACGCCGCACGGCACCTCCCGAGCAGCGTCGCGTGCAGCTCATCCAGGCCACCATCCGTTCGATCGCGCGCAATGGACTTCCCGACACCACCATGGCGACGGTGGCACGCGAGGCCGGCTTGAGCCAGGGCATCATCAACCTGCATTTCAAGAGCAAGGATCGCCTGCTGCTTGAAACGCTCAAGTACGTGGTCGACGAATACCGTGCGGTGTGGGAAAAGGCCTTGGCCCGCGAATACGACACCGCGGCGGAGCAGCTGGCCGCCCTGGTGCGGGTCGATTTCGACGCATCGCTGGTGGACCGAGACAAGCTGGCGGTTTGGTTCGCCTTCTGGGGCGAGATCAAGTCGCGCCCCACCTACCGTAAGCTATGCGCCGAGCGCGATCTCGACTACGAAGAGAAGATCCGCCTGCTGTGCGTCGAGATCGCCGAACAGGGCGGTTACGACGTCGATCCGGACAAGGTCGCCTGGGGCGTTTCCGCCATGAGCGAGGGGCTGTGGCTCGACCTCTTGCTCAGCCCGCGAAGGATCAACCGGGAGGATGCCTACCGTCTGTGCATGGTGCACCTGGCGGGCGCCTTTCCGCGCCATTTCGGCCCCCCGGACGACCCCAAGCCGCTGGCCGTGGAACAAGCGAACAAGGACAGGAAATGAAACTTGAACTCGACGCCACCACCCGCGAGTGGCAGCAAAAGGCCCGTGAATTCGCCGACAGCGAACTCATCCCTTACGAAGTCGAGGCAGAGCTCAACGAAGGCCGCATTCCCGACGACTTACAACGCCGGCACCATGAGCGCGCGCTGGAGCTGGGTTTCGGCGCGATGGACGTGCCCGAAGCCCATGGCGGACTGGCGCTGCGGATCGTCGATCAGGTGGCGGTGTGGGAGCAGCTCGGGCGCGTCACCAACGGGCTGTGCTGGTGCTTTTCCGAACCACAGCAATGGATGTTCGAGGCCTGCAATACGGATCAGCTCGATCGTTACATCCTGCCGATGATGCGCGGCGAGCGCCGCGAATGTTTCGCCATCACCGAGGCCGAATCGGGTTCCGATGTGGTGGTCGAGACCACCGCGCGGCGCGAGGGCGACGATTACCTCGTCGACGGCGAGAAGTGGTTCGTCACCAGCTTCAACCATGCCGATTTCATGTTCGTGCAGGCCAGGCTCACCGACGGGCCGCACGCCGGCTCCGATGCCCTGTTCCTGGTCGACATTGATTCACCCGGTATCGAAGTGGTGAGGACGCCACTTTTTTCCCACACGTTTGGTCACCACCACCCCGAGTTGCGTTTTTCCGGCTTGCGCGTACCGGCGGCCAACCGGGTCGGCGAAGAGGGTGGCGGCATGGACTATTCCTACGCCTGGTTTCGCCGCGAGCGCCTGATGATCGCGGCGCGCAATTGCGGCGCCATGGAGCGCCTGATCTCCGAGGCCACGGACTTTGCGCGTGGGCGGGAGGTCGGCGGCGAGAAGCTGATCGACAAACAACTGGTGCAGGCCATGCTGGCCGACAGCACCGTCGATCTGTGGGCGGCCCGGCTGATGACCTTTGAGACTGCGCAAGCTCACGATCGCGGCGATGACGTAAAATCACTGCATGTCCGGTGTTCCATGGCCAAGCTGTTCGCCTCGGAAGCGGCCTGGCGTGCGGCCGATCGCGCCCAGCAGATCTTCGGGGGGCGCGGCTACATGCGCGAGAACTGTGCCGAGCGCTTCAGCCGTGAAATCCGCGTCGACCGCATCTGGGAGGGCGCCAGCGAAATCCAGCGGCTCATCATCGGGCGCGCGCTGGCCAAGCGCGGCATTGAGGGGATCTAGCATCCAGGATCCGGTGTTGACGGGGGCCCTGTGCGATTGATTCGCAGCTTATTTCTCATCGCTTCGGTTTTAGCGGTCGCTTGCCATCGTGGCGAAGGCGCGGCGCCTACAAGGGAACACGAAACCGCAGAGAATCCGGTCCTCAATGTCTACAACTGGGCCGATTACATCCACCCGGACACCATCCCGAACTTCGAGAGGGAGTTCGGCATCGACGTCAATTACGACCTCTACGACTCCACCGAGGTGGTCGAGGCCAAGTTGCTCGCCGGCAGCACCGGTTACGACGTGGTGTTCCACTCGATGCGCTACTCCTCGCGCCTGATCCCGATCGGCGTCTATCAGCCGCTGGACCGATCGAAGCTCCCGTTGTGGGACAACCTCGACCCCTGGGTGCTGGAAGCGATCGAAGCCTACGATCCCGGCAACCGCTACGCCATGCCCTACATGTGGGGGTCGACGGGTTTCGCCTACAACGTCGACCTGATCCTGGAGCGGATGCCGGACGCGCCGCTCAACAGCGGCGACATGTTGTTCAAGCCCGAAGTGGTCTCGCAATTCGCCGATTGCGGGGTGTCGATACTGGACGAGCCGACCGACGTGATTCCCATGGTCATGCTATACCTCGGCCATGACGCCAACAGCATGGACCCGGACCACATCGCCCAGGTCGAGGCAGTGCTCAAGTCGGTGCGGCCCTACATCAAGTATTTCAGCTCCACCAAGATGATCAACGACCTGCCGAACCTGGAGGTCTGCCTGGCGATGAGCTGGTCCGGCGACTACGCGCAAGCCCGGCAACGCGCGCGTGAAGCAGGCGTCGACATCCACCTTGCCTACAAGACGCCGAAAGAGGGCACAGTGATCTGGTTCGACGGGATATTCATTTCCGCCGACGCCTCGCACCCCGGCAACGCCTACAAGTTTCTCAACTACCTGTTGCGGCCGGAGGTGATCGCCAAGATCAGCGATGAAACCCGCTATGCCAACGCCAACCGTAAGTCGTTCCCTTACATGCTGCCGGAGGTCGCCAACGACCCGGCCGCCTACCCGTCGGCGGAGCAGCTCCAGCTGCTCAACGCCGGACTCATCTTCGGCCCCAAGCTGGAACGGCGCCGCACGCGCGCCTGGTCGCGGATCAAGACCGGCCTGTGAGATGAACGAGGAAACCGACAACGTCGTCAAGTTCACCAAGCCGGTGGGCAAATCAACGCCCGAGCCGTGGCTCGACCCGGGCGCAAAACCACTGGTTGAGATCCGCGGCGTGAGCAAGCACTTCGGCGACGTCGTGGCGGTCGATGACGTGTCGCTGGTGATCTACGAAAAGGAGCTCTTTTCCATCCTCGGCGGCTCGGGGTCCGGCAAGTCCACGCTGCTCCGCATACTCGCAGGGTTCGAGACGCCCTCCCGCGGCAAGATCCTCATCGACGGGGTGGAGATGACCTCGGTGCCGCCCTACGAGCGGCCGGTGAACATGATGTTCCAGTCCTACGCCCTGTTCCCGCACATGAGCGTGGAGCAAAACGTGGCCTACGGCCTCAAGAAGGACGGTCTGCCCGCGGGTGAGATCCGCGACCGCGTCGCCGAAATGCTCGAAATGGTGCGCATGGGCCGTCTCGCCAAGCGCAAGCCGGATGCCCTGTCAGGCGGAGAACGCCAGCGTGTCGCCCTGGCGCGATCGCTGATCAAGAGGCCCCGGCTGCTGCTGCTCGACGAGCCGCTGGCGGCGCTCGACAAGAAACTCCGCGAGCACACCCAGTTCGAGCTGATGGCTCTCCAGGACGAGCTTGGCATCACCTTTGTCGTGGTCACCCATGACCAGGAGGAGGCCATGACCCTGTCGACGCGCGTGGCGGTCATGAATCAGGGTCATTTCGAGCAGGTGGGCACTCCGGGCGAGGTGTACGAATATCCCGCAAACCGTTTCGTGGCGGATTTCGTGGGCAACATCAACTTCCTGGCCTGCACGGTATCCGGTGTCGACGGCGAATACGCGGAACTCCACTGCGAGGAAGCCGGCGGCGCCGTACGGGCCCGCGTCGATGAGCCGCTTCCGCAAGGCACACGCCGCTGGCTGGCGGTGCGCCCGGAGAAGATTTTCATTGACAAGGAATGCCCGCCGCGCGAGCACCGCACCGTGCTCAAGGGCATCGTCGAGGACCTGGGTTATTTCGGCAATCTTTCCGTCTATCGCGTGCGGCTGCCGAGCGGCAAGATGCTGCAGGTGAGTGGGCAGAATCGCGTTCGCACGGCGAGGAAAACCGTCGAATGGGACGACGAGGTGTACGTGTCCTGGGACGTGGCCAGCGCGATTGTGCTGGAGGAGTAGGGAATGCCGTCGCGCGAGCTTCGGGGGGATGGGCGGCGCCGCTGGCTGCGCCGCGCGCTGGTCGTACCGTACGCCTGGCTCTTGCTGTTCTTCCTCGCGCCGTTCCTGATCATCTTCAAGATCAGCTTCGCCGACCCGCTGGTCGCCCTGCCGCCGTTCACGCCGCTGTTCGATTGGGCGGCCTCGGGCTGGGAACGCTTCCAGGTCACGCTCGACAATTACCTGTTCCTGTTCCAGGACCGCTATTACGGGGTGATCTACCTGAGCTCGATCAAGACGGCGGCCATCAGCACCTTTCTGTGTCTGCTGATCGGCTACCCCATGGCCTATTACATCGCCCGGCAGCCGCCCAGGCGGCGCAACCTGCTCCTGCTGGGGGTGATCCTGCCGTTCTGGATCTCGTTCCTTCTGCGGGTGTACGCCTGGATCGGGCTCTTGAACACCAACGGCGTGATCAACAACGTGCTGCTCTCGATCGGCCTGATCGACGAGCCCTTGTCGCTGATTTACAACGATTTCGCGGTGTACGTCGGGATCGTGTATTCCTATTTGCCGTTCATGATCCTGCCGCTTTACGCCAACCTGGAGCGGCTCGACATCACCCTGCTCGAGGCCGCCGCCGACCTCGGCGCCAAGCGCTGGCGAGCCTTCGTCGACGTCACCCTGCCGCTGTCGGTTCCGGGCATCATCGCGGGCTCGTTACTGGTGTTCATCCCGGCCATCGGTGAGTTCATCATCCCGGCCCTGCTGGGCGGTTCCGACACCCTCATGATCGGTCGGGCTCTGTGGGACGAGTTCTTCATCAACCGCGACTGGCCGGTGGCCTCGGCGGTTTCGGTGGTGCTGCTGCTGATCCTGGTGCTGCCGATGATGTGGTTCCAGAAGGTCCAGGGCCAGGAAGTGGAGGACAGGCGTTGAAGCGCCGTGGCACCTTTTTGCTGACGGTGGCGGCCTTCGGCTACGCCTTCCTGTACGTCCCCATCGTTTCGGTGGTGGTCTATTCCTTCAACGAATCCCGGCTGGTGACGCTGTGGGGCGGATTCTCGTTGCGCTGGTACAAGGCGCTGCTCGAGAACGAAGAAATTCTCGACGCTGCGCTCCTGAGCCTGCAGATCGCCGTCGTCAGCGCCAGTGTGGCCACCGTGTTCGGCACCCTGGCCGGATTGGCGCTGCATCGCATCGGGCGCTTCAAAGGGCGCACCCTGCTGACCGGCATGATCACATCGCCGCTGGTGATGCCCGAAATCATCACCGGTATCTCGTTGCTGTTCCTTTTCATCACGCTGACCGACTGGATTGGCTGGCCGGGCAACCGAGGCGCGATGACGATCACCATCGCGCACATCACGTTTGCCATGGCCTACGTCGCCGTGGTCGTGCGCTCTCGGCTGACCGGGTCGGACGAGAGCCTGGAAGAGGCGGCCATGGACCTCGGCGGCCGGCCGCTGCGGGTGTTTTTCGATATCACGGTGCCGATGATCGCCCCGGCAATGATCTCCGGCTGGCTGCTGGCCTTCACCCTTTCGCTGGACGACGTGGTGATCGCCAGCTTTGTTTCCGGCCCCGGCGCCACCACATTACCGATGCTGATTTTCTCCAAGGTCAAGCTGGGCGTTACCCCGGACATCAACGCCCTGGCGACGGTGATCATCGTCCTGGTGTCGCTGGGTGTGATCACGGCGGCGATGATCACGCGTAAGAAACAATTGTAGGAGCGGCTTTAGCCGCGACCGTCGCGGCTAAAGCCGCTCCTACAAGAATGAGCAAAATGAGGCATCCCGCCTCACTTGCATCTCGCCCTCAAAAAGCGTGGTTTTTGAGGGCTCGCGGGCTTTGCCCGTTGGCACATCCCTGTGCCAAGTTACTTGGCGGCGTTACCGAGAGATTGTAGGAGCGGCGCCCTCGCCGCGATCGTCGTGGCGCAAGAGGAACGAGAAGGAGCAACGTGTGGCGGTAAGTGTTAACAGCATGCAAGGTCTGAATCTGGATCAATTGATCGATCAACAGCAGCCCGGGTACTCGCTCGACCAGGCTTTTTACCGAGAACCTGAAATCTATCATCGCGAGATCGACCGAATTTTGCTGCGAAGCTGGCTGTACGCCGGGCACGTCAGCGAGGTTCCGGAGACGGGTGATTACATGCTGCTGGAAGCCGCCGGAGAGTCGGTGATCGTCATCCGGGCCGCCGACCATGAGTTCTACGCCCTGGTCAACGTCTGCCGTCACCGGGGCTCGCGCATCTGCTCCGAAAAAACCGGCAACGAGAAACGCCTGACCTGCCGCTATCACGGCTGGACCTACGGACTCGACGGTGTGTTGCGCGCCGCCGCGCATATGCCCGAGACCTTCGACAAGTCGGGCGTCGCGCTCAAGCGCCTCCACCTTCGGGTGCTCCAGGGCATGATCTTCGTCAACTTCGCCGACGAGCCGGGAAATTTCGACCTGATCGACGAAGAGCTGGGCCCCTGCATAGCCCCCTACGGGCTCGACAAGGCCAAGGTTGTGCATCGCCAGAGTTATCCCATCAACGCCAACTGGAAGCTGGCGGTGGAAAACTACAAGGAGTGCTACCACTGCGCCCCAGCCCATCCCGAATACTCGCGTGCCCACGCCCTGGCCATGCCGGATGCAATGTACAGGGAGGAATACAAGGCCCTGATCACGCGCGGCGCGGCTTGCGGGCTGAGCGACAGCTTGTTCAACCACTCCTACGAGAACTCAGTCGAATTCGGCACCGATCGCGCCTTCGAACGTTATCCTCTGCTGCGCGGGCACGTCACCGGCAGCCAGGACGGCAAACCGGTCGCGCCGCTGCTCGGTAGCATCACGGATTGGGATCGCGGGGCGTCCGATTTCAAGGTCGGACCGCTGCTTTACGCTCTGGCTTATTGCGACCACGTGGTGCTCTACCGTTTCCTGCCAACCTCGATTGACGAATCCGATTGCGACATCAGCTGGTTGGTTCGCGCCGACGCCGAGGAGGGCAGGGATTATGACCTCGAGCGTCTGACGTGGCTGTGGGACGTCACCACCCAGGCCGACAAGCGCATCATCGAGCGCAACCACCAGGGCGTGATGTCGCGCTTTTACGAGCCGGGCACGTTGTCCACCATGGAGGCTGCCACCAACAGCTGGAACCGCTGGTTGTTGGGGGCTCTTAAAGATCCGGGTTGAGGTTAGGCTTATTTCATCGCGGCGAGGGCGCCGCTCCTACACAAATGAGCAAGATGGGCCATCCTGGCCCACTTGCATCTCGCCTTTGAAAAGCGCGGTTTTCAAAGGCTCGCGGGCTTTGCCCGTTGGCACGTCCATGTGCCAATCGCGTTTTTCAGCGCTGCAATGAGCTTGTAGGAGCGGCGCCCTCGCCGCGACCGCCGCGGCTAAAGCCCCTCCAGGCGATGCTTCTAGCGCAGATCTTTCAAGCGGTAGTAAATCATGCCTAGGGCCACGAGCTGGTTGCCGAACCACTGGCTGCCGGGGATGCGGACTTGCGGCATCTTGGCGAACAGGTCGAAGGCCTCCATCGTGCCCGCAATGGCGTCGGAGAGAATTTCACCCATGATGTGTGAAACGTTGACGCCGTGGCCGGAGTACCCCTGCGCGTAGAAAACGTTCTTGCCAATGCGGCCGACCAACGGCACGCGGGTGATAACGATTCCGATATTGCCACCCCATTCGTACTCCACCCGGTAGTCTTTCAACTGCCGGTAGACCTTTTCCATCCGCGGCCGGATCGACTTCTCGATGCTTGCCGGCACCTTGCCGGAGTAATTACAGCGCCCGCCGTACAACATTCGCCCGTCGGCTGACAGGCGGAAATAATCAACGATGTCGTTGAGGGTGCAGACGGCAAGGTCCCTGGGGTTGATTTCCTGCCGCAATGAGGCGGGCAGCGGTTCGGTGGCGATGATGAAGCTCCCCGCAGGAAAGGTCAGTCCCGACAGCCGTCGGCCCTCGAGGTGGTGATAGGCGTTGCCCGCCAGCACGATGCTGTCGGCCTCCATCTGACCGTGTTCGGTGATGGCCAGCGGTCGCGCCTTGTGTTCGATCCGAGTGACTGGTGACTGTTCGTAAATACGCACGCCGAGCCCGCTGGCCGCGCGCGCCTCGCCCAGGCACAGGTTAAGCGGATGCAGATGGCCGTTCTCCATGGTCAGGAAACTGCCAATGTAAGCCGATGTGCCCACCAGCGCGCGCGTTTCCTCGCGATCGAAGATCCGGTATTCGCCCCTGTAGTCGCGCTGCTGATACTCCTCGACGTCCTCTTCAAGGGCCTTCATGTGCCTTGGCTTGATCGCGACCTCCAGGTAACCGTCCTTGAGGTCGCAGTCGATGCCGTAGCGCGCCACCCGTTCCCGGATGATGCGATTGCCGCGCCAACGCAGATCCCAAACCATATCAGCGACCTGTGGTCCGTAACGGCGGACCAGCTTGTGTTCGCCGCTGATGCCGCAGATCAGCTGCCCGCCATTGCGACCCGAGGCGCCCCAGCCGACACGGTTGGCTTCCAGTACCGCCACCTTATAGCCGCGCTCGGCCAGCGTCAGGGCAGTCGAAATACCTGTAAATCCGCCGCCCACGACGCAGACATCGGCGCGTTCCGAGCCTTTCAGCTCCGGGTAGCGTGTCGAATCGTTAGCGGTGGCCGCGTAATACGAATTCGTCTGTTCCTGTTTTGTTGGTGTTTTCAACATTTCCTGACCTTGGTCGCGGCGAGGGCGCCGCTCCTACAAGGCTAAAGTGGCGTCACCGTGTTCT
>Ga0268386_10001213_pt1 | contig 17599 bp, 16 predicted proteins | sample RVTome_15_FD_200260 | JGI IMG/M metagenome (GOLD analysis project Ga0268386, IMG submission 200260) | Soil microbial communities from uranium-contaminated site in the Upper Colorado River Basin, Wyoming, United States - RVT150D86... ...
GCTCCCTGCGGTCCGCTTTATTTCCGCCAAAGGCCCACCCTGAGGCAGAGACCTAAGGTCGTGGTTGCTCGCGCTGTTAGCGTTAAGTAAATGCCATACGAACGATTGACGCGTGTGGTTTGCGATGGACCAATGCTTTGTCGGCGTGCCACGCTGGTCAGTGCAGGACACCGGGAACCGCAAGTGTGAAAGGGGGGATCGGGGCGTCGAAGCTGATGCCGTTGTCGGCTTTCATGCGGTAGCTGCCCTGCATCGCGCCGACTGGAGTTTCGAGGACGGCGCCGCTCGAATAACGGAATTTTTCACCGGGGTTCAGGTGCGGCTGTTCGCCGACGACGCCGTCTCCGCGGACTTCCTGGACCTTGCCGTTTGCGTCGGTGATCAGCCAGTGGCGGCTCAGCAATTTTGCCGGTACGTTTCCCTTGTTTGATATCGTGATCGTGTACGCGAATACGTACCGGCCGACGTCGGGTTCGGACTGGTCATCGACGTAGTCGGTGGCTACTTCGATGCTGATTTCGAGATCATTGTCTGTCATTCGGTGCCTGACCGGGTTGTCGCGGCGATGTGGCATTCTAACGCGATTTTCCGGGCGGCGTTGCGTGGATTACAGGGTCGGCGTTGGCCGACAGCCGGTTTGCAAGAGCTGCCCAGGAAGCGACCGGCACCTCTTCGGGGCGTGAAGCCGGATCGATGTCCAGGGCCTCGAGGTCTTCGGCAGTGGCGGTACCCTTCAAAGCATTCCGCAACGTCTTTCGCCGCTGGCTGAACGCCTGCGCAACAACTCGCGACATCAGGGCGGCGTCGCCGATCGGTAGATCGTCGGCGTCTCGCGGCCACAACCTGACGAAAGACGACGTAACCTTCGGCGGTGGCCGGAACGCCGTAGGCGGAACGTCGAAGAGTTGCTCTGAATGCATGCGGCATCCCAGCATGATCGTCAGCCTTCCGTAGGCGCCCCTCCCGGGGGATGCCGTGATTCGGTCGATGACTTCCTTCTGCAGCATGAAATGCAGGTCGCTGACAGAGGTTGCGAACTCGAGCATGCGAAACAGAAGCGGTGTCGAAATGTTGTAGGGCAGGTTTCCGACGATGCGGAGTGGTTTGCCCAACATCGCATAGTCGAACCTGAGAGCGTCCGCTTCGTGGATATGGACGTTATGGAGCGACCCGTATCGTTCGCGCAGCCACGGTACGAGGTCCCGATCGAACTCGACCGCGTGCACCGAAGCCCCGGAGCTTGCGAGCGCTCCAGTGATTGCGCCGCGCCCCGGCCCTATTTCGACGATCGTTTCTCCGCCCCGCGCTCCGACCGCAGCAACTATTTTCCCGATCGTGTCGGCGGAATGGAGAAAGTGCTGGCCGAAGCGCTTGCGTGGAACATGCGGCCTGTTCATGCGGTTGCGAGCAGTGTGGCCAATTCCACGGCGGCGAGCATGCTGCCCGGATCCGCTTTGCCGCTGCCGGCAATGTCCAAAGCCGTCCCGTGATCGACCGAAGTGCGCACGATGGGAAGCCCGAGGGTCACGTTGACGGCGGTGCCGAATCCTGCGTATTTCAGCACCGGCAATCCCTGGTCGTGATACATAGCGAGTATCGCGTCGGCCCTTCCAGCAGCCGGCGTGAACGCCGTGTCCGCCGGAACAGGCCCGCGAACATCGACGCCGCGGCCTCGCATCATTTCTATGACGGGCGCGATGACATCCTGTTCCTCGCGGCCCAGGTGGCCTCCCTCTCCTGCATGCGGATTGAGGCCGCAGACGAGGATTGCGGGCTTCTCGATCCGGAACTTCGCGGTAAGGTCGTTGTGCAGAACCTCGATGACTTCCGTGAGCCGTTCCCGCGTCAGGTAGGCTGACACGTCTTTCAACGGCATGTGGGTACTCGCAAGCGCGACGCGCAGGTCGGCGGCGACGAGCAGCATCACCGGAGTTTGCGCGGACAGGAGGTACGCCAGGTACTCGGTATGCCCGGTGAATGCGATGCCAGCATCGTTGATCGTGCTTTTCTGAAGCGGTGCCGTCACCAGCGCGGCGAATGTACCGCTGCTGCAGCCGTCGACGGCTCGCCGGATGCCTTCGAGTAGCGCGCGTGAATTGGCGGGGTCCGGAGTGCCACAGACCTCGGGATTCGGCAGCGACTCCGTCATCACCACGAGTTCCCCGGCGCCGGCTCGTGCCGCCCTCTTCGATGCGGGATCGAACTCGCGGATGGCAATGTCGTTCCAGCCGAGCTTCGTCGCGCGCACCCGTAGCATCGCGGGATCTCCCACGACGACCAGGCCGTCGGAGCGCCCGGCTCGTGCGAGCGCCAGGCAAAGCTCAGGCCCGATCCCTGCAGGCTCGCCCGCGGTCACGACGAGGGGCCGGCTTGCCAGGGGGAAGTTCAATACCGAGGATCCGCAGTTTCGACCCGCGACCATTTGTACAGAGTACGAGTGTCCCGTCCCACAAATACCTCACCTAATTCGCGACGTCTTTTCGCGCCTGGCTGTGTTGCGGCTCCTCGCAATAGCTGGCTACTACTCGTCGCCGCGCCTTGCCAGCCACGAAAATCCGCAGCCGACTTAAGCAAGTTATTTGCGGGACACGACACTAGGATCGGATGTCGACGTACGCTTCGTCCCGCAGGCGGCGTACCCAGAGTTCGGACTCGTCGGCGAGCTTGCTATTACGAATCCGCTGGATACAGTTGCTCTCTTTCAGGTCTTCCGTGTTGTCGTAAGTCCGCTTGTCGACTACTTCGAGGATGTGCCAGCCGAAGCGCGTCTGGAACGGCTCCGACACCACGCCGATTTCCAGATTGTTCGCGATCTCTTCGAATTCCGGCACGAACGTGCCCGGCCCGCGCCAGCCCATGTCGCCACCGCTGTTTGCAGAACCGGGGTCGTCAGACAGCAGTTTGGCGAGTTCGCCGAAATCCTCTCCCGCAAGGATCTGTTCGCGCGCTTCCTCCAGCCGTTGTTTGGCTGTTGCCTCGTCGATGATTTCGTTGGGCGTAATGAGTATGTGCCGGATGCTCATCTGCTCGATTTCGCTGCGCTGGTTGACGCCGCGCACGTCGTTGACCTTCACGATGTGAAAGCCGCTGATTGCCCGGATCGGTTCGGAGTAGTCGCCTGCTTCCATTGATCCAACGACATCGGAGAAAAGCGTCGGTAACTGGTCGCCGGGCCGCCAACCGAGGTCACCACCTTCCAGCCCGGTTTCGCTGTCCGAATAGCGCACTGCCAGTTCGCCGAAGTCCTCACCGGACTCCAGTTGCTGATGCACATAGCGCGCTTCGGTTTCTGCTGCCGCGAACTGCTCGCTGGTTGCCGACTGTGGTACCGAAATGAGAATGTGCGACAGGTCGTACTCGGAATTCACCACGACGTTGTCTTCGAGGTCCGCAATACATTGCTCGATTTCGCGCGGCGCGACAGAGATGCGGCCGGTGACGTCGATGCGGCGCAGCTGGTCGAGGATCAGCTGTTTGCGCATTTCACTGCGATATTCGCCATAGTTGATGCCGTCCTGTGCCAGCATCTCCGGCAGACGTTCGAACGCGATGCCGTTCTCCTCGGCTACCTGTGCGATGGCCGAGTTCAGCATCTGGTCGGAAATCTGGATTCCGACGCGTTCTGCGCGCTGCAGCTGAATCTGTTCCAGCACGAGGCGCTCCAGCACCTGTTCCCTTAGCACGTTCGGCGGCGGCAGCTGCAGCCCCTGGTCGCCGGCGCGCGCGGTGATGATCGCTGTCTGCTGCTCGAGTTCGCTCTTCAGGACGACACCCTCGTTCACGACGGCGGCGATGCCGTCCAGCATTTCACCCGCGGTCGAGAGCTCGGCGGCGTGCGCCGTCGAGGACAGCGTCACGAGCAAATTCGCTGCAATTAATTTACTGATTTTGTTCATAAAATCCGGAAGTGCACTGGCGCTTATTCGATATCGGGGGTGTACCCAAGAATACCATGTTCCAACAACTTGTCCGCGGCAGTCCCAACGCTGGTCATGCCCTTCAGCACAAGCTGCAGACCGAAAGACGAGTCGCGGGTTCCGTCCCGGGTGGAGATGTGGCGACGTGAAACGAGGCGGATGCCCCAGCAGCAGCTTTCGTACTCCAGTCCGAAGAACTGTTCCAGGACTTCATCGTCGCGGAAGGAGAAGTTGTAGCGGCCGACAAAATTCCAGCGTTGGGAGAGCGGCCACGACCAGGAAACGTCGCCCTGTTCGAGCGAGTCTCGGCGGAAGCGATACGCAAGATTGAGAATCTTGTCCGATGCGGGACGGTATTGCAGCCGCGCCTGCGATTGAGTCGTCGCGTCGTCGCCGGTGCCCCATTGGTGGCCAAGGTCGAAGTTGAAATGCTCGTAGAGCGGGAAGCGAACTTCCGCGATGTAGTCCGACGATGCGCTGGTAAAGCTCTGCTGCCCCGGGAGCGATACTTCCTGGTCGCTCAGGTAAAGCGCCTGACCGATCGTTGCGGTGACAATCTCCTTGCCACTGTCGCTTTCGAGAATGCTGGAAGTAACTCCGATGCTGAGCTGGTCCGTATCGGCGATGCGGTCCACGCCGAGGAAACGGTTCTTGCGGTAGAGCTGCACGAGGTTGAGATCGGGTACGATCGTATCGAACACAGGCAGGTCCGCCTGATCGCGATGCGGCACGTGCACGTACAGGACGCGCGGCTCCAGGGTCTGGATCAGGCCCCGCGACGAATTCATGCTGCGCTCGAGTATCATGCCCGCGTCGAGGCTTGCAACGGGCAGGGTGCGCGTAGGTTCGTCGCGCTGTCCGGGCTCCGTGTCGTCGAGCAGGTAACGGGTGTGTTCCAGCATCGCGCCGGGTGTGATGAACCAGCCCGCCCGTTCCAGCGGCCACTCTATCTGTGGCGCAAGATCCAGCCGCCACCCCGTAACTCCGACATCCCGGTCGAAATAAACCAGTTCTCCGTCGAACCCGTAGCGCATCCCCAGCGCCCGGTCCGGCCACGATCCGCTGGCCGCGAGTTGCGGCAGGCGACGGTATGGTTCGTCCGTCGGCGCAATCGCGCTGTCAATGGTCTGGTAGTCCTGGAGGCGGCCGAACAGCGTCCAGTGCTCGCCATAAAAATCGAACAGCATACTGCGGTTCAGGTGCGTGATGCTGGAGGTGCTCAGGCTTCCGCCGAGATCTTCGAAGTAGTTGCTGTCTGATGCTTGCCGGAAGTCGATCAGGTTGCGCCAGCCGTTGTCGAACAGCGTCCGGTGGTTGAAGTTGAGCAGGTGCCGGTTCCGGTTTGCCAGGTTGTCGTCGTACAGGTACTCGAACTGCGCGATGCCGTCCATTCTGTTCGTCAGGTAGCGGAACTCGGAACCGAGCTGCAGTCCCCGGTCCGACAAGAGCCGCGGCGTAAGCGTCGCGTCGTAGTTGTCGGCGATGTTCCAGTACCAGGGAATCCGCAGTTCATTGCCGCTCCGCCCGGCGCTGCCGAGTTCCGGCGTGAGCAATCCGGACTTCCGCGCATCGGTGATGGGAAACGACAGGTACGGCGAGTACAGGATCGGCACGCCCTGGAATCTCAGTTTGACGTGCCGTGCCCTGCCTGTCCCCTCGCTCGAGTCGAGGTCGATGTCGTCGGCCTGCAGGACCCAGTCCTCGGAGTCAGGGGGGCAGGTCGTGTAGCTCACTTCGCCGAGGCTGACGGTGCCGTCCTCGCTGATCTGCAGGACGTCCGCGGCGCCGCGCGAATTGTTCCGGCCGAGTTGAAACTCCGCCCCTTCGAAACGAATGCGGCCGGATTCGTAAGCGAACTCGGCGGACTCGCTCGATATCCGCGCCTGAGGATCTTCGTAGCGCACGGCGCCGTCGAGGAGGAGGGACCCGGCGTCCGGGTCGTAGGTCACTTTCTCGGCGCCCGCAAGGCGGTCGCCGCGCCTCAGCAGCACACCGCCGCTCATTTGCATCGTCGGATCGTCGCCGACGCCGGCCTCGAAATTGCCGGCTTCGATCTGCAGTTGCTCTGACCGGGGGCTGAGGCCCGCATCCGTCGCTTCTTCCGCCAGGTCCTGGTGTTCAGGGAGTTCGCATACCAGCGACTGCTGTCCTTGGGCAGACGAGAACGCCAGCAGAAAGGTCAGGCCGGCGAATGAGTATGAGTGTCTGGACAAAATCGCAGCTGGAATCGATATCAGGAAGTCTGGCAGGCTTGCCCCCAAGTACCCTTCAGCACCGTTACAGCAGCGTCGAGGCGTCGCAGGAAAAGATGTTATCAGGTATTGCGATTTGCTACCTTCGCCTAGTTTTCGGAGGAATATTCAGGGGAGGCGGCGCATCGACAACACGAACAGTGCGGACGACCGTCGGCTCGCAGAACTGCGGCAGTGGCTCGCACAATTCGACGACCTGGCGGATGCCTCAGTGATTCCCGCGTCGGCCGACGCGAGCTTTCGCCGTTACTTCCGCGTGCAGACGAAAAGTGCGAGCCGCATTGTGATGGACGCGCCGCCCGACCGCGAAGACTGCAGCGCCTTCGTCCGGATTGCCGGCTATCTCGAGGAAATGGGCCTCAACAGCCCGCGTGTTCTCAGCGCGGATTCCGAGCGGGGCTTCCTGCTGCTGACCGACCTGGGCTCGAGGCAGTATCTCGACGAACTGAAGCAACGGCCGGAGCGCGCGGATCGGCTTTATGGCAACGCCGTTGCGGCTCTGGCGGCAATGCAGGAACGCGGTCGCCGGTTCCAAAGCAGTCTTCCTCCCTATGACGAGACGCTCCTGAAGTTCGAGCTGTCGCTGTTTCGCGACTGGCTGTGCGTGCGGCACCTGGGACTGGACTTTACGCACGAGGAGGAGGCGTGGCGCAGTTGCGTCGACCTCCTCGTCGACAATGGGCTGCGCCAGCCCAGGGTATTCGTGCACCGCGACTACCACTCGCGCAACCTGATGGTGACCAGCGAGAACAACCCCGGAATCCTGGACTTCCAGGACGCTGTCGAAGGACCGGTTACGTACGACCTCGTTTCGTTGCTCAAGGATTGCTACATCCGCTGGCCGGCGGGAAGAGTGCTCGCCTGGGCGAGCGGTTTCCATAGCAGAACCGTCGGGAAAAGTCATGACATCGGCAATTCAGTCGACTTCACCCGCAGCTTCGAGCTGATGGGCGTGCAACGCCAGCTGAAAGCGGCCGGGATCTTCGCAAGGCTCTGGCTCCGAGACGGCAAGCCGTCCTACCTCCGCGACATCCCAAGGACGCTCGGCTACATCAGCGAGGTTGCGCCGCGCTATCCGGAACTGGCATCGCTGGCGCGCCTGATCGATGAACGGTGCCTGCCGCTTCTTCAGGCCAAGGCGCCGGCGGCGACCGTCGCGCGACCATGACGACGGCGATGGTCCTTGCGGCCGGACGCGGCGAGCGGTTGCGACCCCTGACCGACCGGCTGCCGAAGGCGCTGCTGGAGGTCGGCGGCGTCAGCCTGCTCGAACGGCAGCTCTCACGCCTGAGTCGGGCGGGGGTGCGAACGGTCGTGATCAACCTTGGCTGGCTCGGCGAGATGATCGTCGAGCGCATCGGCGACGGCGGACGCTTCGGCCTTCACGTCGTTTACAGTCCCGAGTACGACGACCTGCTCGAAACCGGCGGCGGAATACGTCGTGCGCTGCCGTTGCTGGGGCGTGCGCCGTTCTGGGTCCTGAATGCGGACGTCCATACCGACCTGGTCTTGCCGGAAGTGAACCTCACGCCGGATTGCATGGGGCACCTGGTACTCGTGCCTGTCCCGCGGCACATGGCGCGCGGCGATTTCGACCTGGTGGACGGCAAGATCAGGAAGGCAAGCGAGCCTTCCTGGGCCTTCAGCGGCATGGCCGTTTACCGGCCCGAATTCTTTGCAGAACTCACGCAGGGGAGATTCCCGCTTGCGCCGTTGCTGTTCGCCGCGGCGGAGCGCGGCCAGCTCTCCGGTGTCATTTACAGGGGAAGGTGGGAGGACGTGGGCACGCTCGACCGCCTTGCGCGCGTCAACGAGAACCTGTGCTGAGATGGTGCAGGAGATGAACCTCGAGCATCGAGGCGACTGACGGCAGGTCGCTCGGGATACCGAGCCGCGCGAGGTCGGTCATCTCGAGACCCGCGAATCCGCACGGATTGATGCGCGAGAAGGGTTCGAGATCCAGATCCACGTTCAGCGCCATCCCGTGATAGCTCGAGCCGCGCCGCACGCGCAGCCCGACGCTCGCCAGCTTGCGGCCGCCGACGTACACCCCCGGTGCCCCGGCCCGGCTCACGGCTGCGATCCCGAACTCGCTGATCAGGTCGAGTACCGAGTGCTCCAGCGCAGTAACGAGGTCGCGCACGCCAAGCCCGGCGCGCTTCAGGTCCAGCAACGCGTACACCATCAGTTGTCCCGGTCCGTGGTAGGTCACCTGTCCGCCGCGATCGATCTGCACCACGGGAATGTCTGCCGGCGCAAGCAGGTGCTCCCGTCGCGCATTGAGCCCCAGAGTGAACACCGGCAGGTGCTCGGTGAACCAGATCTCGTCCGGCGTATCCTCGCCGCGCTCCTCGGTGAAGCGCTGCATCGCGCGCCACACCGGCTCGAACTCCCGTAAACCGAGCGAGCGGACAAGCACATCCGGTTCCTGCGTCAGCGAAGCGGAGTCCAGCATCACAGCGCCACCAGGATCTGTTCGTCGTCCGTCAGGTCACGATAGATGTTGTCGAGCTGTTCGCGGCTGGTCGCGGTGATGGTTACCGTGATCGAGAGAAAATTGCCCTGGCTGCTCGCGGCGATGCGAACGGCGTCTTCTTCGATGCGGCCGGCGTGTCTCTCGACGACTGCCAACGCCGCCTCCCGAAACTCCGGAACGTCGCGGCCCATCATCTTGATGGGAAACTCGCAAGGAAAGCTGAGGAGATCGTCGCTGGGCATATTCCTGGCGTTGCGCGGATTGATGGATGGGCGGTTCCTTACCGGTTGCCCAGGCATTATTCACGAACGGCACGACTGTGGTCGTGACAGGCCGAAAAGCGGTCAGTGTCGAAGCCTATTCTAGCAAAAGCATGACAGCGTCGCGGCCGCGTTGCCAGATCGACCCGGTGGGATTGTCGTGCAACGCCCGCAACGGCGCGGTGATGAGGCTCGACCCGTTGAGGCTGACCTCCAGCTGCGCCAGTGGCTGCCCCTGGGCGACGGGCGCCAGCAACACGGCGGGCATGCTGAGCACGGATTCGACCTCGTTGTAGCTGCCGCGCGGCACCGTAATGTAGAGGTCTTCCGGCAACCCGAGCGGCGTCGTCGCATCGGCCGACTTCCATATCTTCGCCTCGGTCACGGTCTCGCCGGCGCGGTAGAGGAGCCTCGTTTCGAAGAAGCGGAAACCGTAATCGAGAAGGGCCTGGCTTCCGTCGTTACGGATCTTCGGACTCGCGCTGCCGAGCACGACGGAAATGATGCGCATGCCGTCGCGTTCGGCCGATGAGACGAGACAATAGCCGGCAGCGGCGGTATGACCCGTCTTCATGCCGTCGACGCTGGAGTCGCGCCACAGGAGCCGATTGCGGTTCTTCTGAGTGATGTCGTTGTACTTGAATTCCTTGAGCGAGTACCAGCCGTAGTACTCGGGGAATTCCCTGATCATCGCGCGGGCGACCGCAGCCATGTCCCGCGCTGTCGAATAGTGGTCATCGTGGGGCAGGCCGGTGGCATTCATGAAGTGGCTGTCGGCCATGCCGAGCTCCATCGCGTAGCGGTTCATCACTTCGGCGAAAACCGATTCCGTGCCGGCCACGTATTCGGCGAGCGCCACGCTCGCGTCGTTGCCTGACTGGACGATCATGCCCAGCAGGAGGTCCTTTACCGGAACACGCTTGCCGACATCGATGAACATCCTGGAACCGGGCGTGCGCCACGCTCTCTCGCTCACCGTCACCTCGTCGTCGAGCGAAATCTGGCCCTCGCCGAGCGCCTTGAAGATGGCGTAGCCGGACATGAGTTTGGTCAGGCTTGCCGGCGCCAGCCGGAGATCGGCATCCAGCGAGGCCAGCTCGTAGCCGGAGTTGGCATCGATGAGCATATAGCTTTTTGCGCCGATTACCGCTGGAGACGGCACCGTTACTACGTCGAGGGACGCGGCGGCGGCAAGCGACGCCGATGAGCAAAAGAGCAAGAGCAGTGTCGCCTGCGCCAGTCGGGGAACGATTCTCATTATTCTGCAAGGCCGGGCTGTTGCAACGGCTCGCATGGTAGCGTCCGTCGGCGAACTCCTGTGTCGCCGTAAAGATTATTGCGCCGGCTCACTCCGTAACCAGGTGCGTTTCTGATATCCCGAGGCGCTGCAGCTGTTCGACGATCGAATCGTACTGGGATACGTCCGCTATCGGCCCGATCCTGACCCGGTACAGCGCAGGCGTAACGGCTGCGTCCTCATGGACGAACGCCGGCCCGATCCCACCGTTGCGCAGCATCGAAAACCTGCGCCGGGCATTCTCCGCATCTCCGAATGCTCCCACCTGCACGTAGATGCTCGCGCCGGGGGGCAGGATTTCCGAGGGACTTTCCAGACGAACCTGCCGCGCGGGCTCGCTGCTGTCGAGCTCCTCATAACCGATCGACGCTACTTCCACGAGGCTCGTGCCGTCGTGGATCATGTCGAGGCCCTCCGCCGCGGCATACGAGAGATCGATGATGCGATTCGAAACAAACGGGCCACGATCGTTGACGCGCACGACGACGCTCTTGTTATTGCGCAGGTTGGTGACCCTGACATAGCTCGGCAGCGGCAATGTCCTGTGTGCCGCGGTCATTGCGTACATGTCGTACGGCTCGCGGCTGGAGGTGGGCCTACCGTGGAATTTCTTTCCGTACCAGGAGGCGACCCCATGCTCACGGTAGCCCGTGCCGGTCTTCATGACCTCGTAACGTTGCCCGAGAACCTCGTAGTAGGGACCGTTACCGTAACGGCTCCTTGGCTCCTCGCGCGGAACGGGGTCGGAAGGCAGCGCGGAAGGCAGCGCAGCGGCAGGGCCGTCAGTTACCTGCCGTCCGGCACAACCGGCGACGATCGAGGAAAAGGCGAGCACGACCAGCAGTGCCAGCGATTTACGAGGCACTGCCCTTGACCTCCATGGCGATTTCCTGACCCAGTTGGTGCACTGCGAGCGCGTACATCACGCTGCGGTTATATCGCGTGATGACGAAGAAGTTGTGGAAACCCACCCAGTGTTCGTCGCCATCCTCACCCTCGAGGGTCAGCAACTGACTCTTGTGATCCCCGGGCAACGACGCGGCGAACGTCACACCCTGTTTGCCGAGGGACTCCACCGTTTCCGTCGGCGTCAGCGTATTCTCCGGCAGCACTCCCTTGAAGTTGTCTGCAAGGCTCGCCTGCGCTACGACCGACGTCTCACTGTCCCAGCCGTGAGCGACGAAATAGTTGGCGACACTTCCGATGACATCTTCCCAGTCACCCCAGATATCGCGTTTGCCGTCCTCATTGGAGTCGACGGCGTAGGCCCTGAAGCTGCTCGGCATGAACTGGGGCGCGCCCATTGCGCCCGCATACGACCCCGTCGCGGCGGTTGCTTCCATCTTTTCCTCGCGCACCAGCAGCAGGAATTCCTCGAGCTCGCGCATGAAGAATTTGGACCGCGGAGGGTAGTCGAAGGCGAGCGTTGCGAGCGCGTCGAGAACGCGATACTTGCCGGTGATCCGGCCGAAATACGTCTCGACCCCGATAATCCCAACGAGGATCTCGCAGGAGACCCCGGTCTCTTCGCTGATCCGGCGCAGCTCGTCCTTGTGCTCGCGCCAGAAATCGACGCCGGCGCTGATTCGTTCCCTGGTCAGGAAAATGCTCCGGTACTCATGCCAGGCAAGGGTCTTTTCCGCCGGGCGGCTGATGGCGGTCAGGATGGCCTCCTGGCTTTGCGCCTGCCGCAGGACAGCGGTGAGTTCCTCCCGGTCATATCCGTGCTTCTCGACCATTGCATCGACGAACTGGCGAACGTCGCTGCGCTCGACGTCGAGCGCGAACCCCGGAGTGGCGATGATGCAAAGGACGAAAAGAACGGCAGTTTGAAGTTTTTGTCGCATGGCCCCGGACGCGTTTTACTGTGGCACCAGTTTTCGGTGCGTGTGAATGGACATGAGAATACCGAATCCGGCCATGAGGGTCACCATGGACGTGCCGCCGAAACTCACGAGGGGCAATGGTATACCGACAACGGGCACGATTCCGGTAACCATCGCCGTGTTTACGAACACGTAGACGAAAAAAGTGAGGCTGACGCTACCGGCCAGCAGGCGCCCGAAGGTGTCGCGCGCCTGGATCGCGATGAACAGGCCGCGGCCGACGACGAACATGTACAGTCCGAGCAGGCTCAGGACGCCGAAAAGGCCCAGTTCTTCCCCCATGACGGCGAAGATGAAGTCCGTGTCCCGTTCGGGAAGAAATTCGAGCTGCGCCTGGCTGCCGTTGGTCCAGCCTTTGCCGAACAGGCCGCCGGATCCAATCGCTATCTTGGACTGAATAATGTTGTACCCGGCGCCGAGCGGGTCGCTTTCGGGGTCGAGCAGCATCAGCACCCGCTGCCGCTGATAGTCGTGCATGAAGTGCCATAACAGCCAGGCACCGGGCACCGACATCAGCCCGAGCGCTATCATCAGCCTGAACGACATGCCCGCGAGGACGACTACCGACAGTCCAGCCATTGCGATCAGGATGGCGGTCCCGAGATCGGGCTGCACGGCAATCATTACCGTCGGCAACGCTATCAGGAGGGCGATGACCAGCAGCTGGCTCGCGTGCGGCGGAAGCTGGCGATCGTGCAGATACCAGGCGGCGACCATCGGCACGGCGAGCTTCATGATCTCGGACGGCTGGAAGCGCACGCCGAGATCAAGCCAGCGCTGTGCTCCCTGGCCGACTTCTCCCTTGAGCAGCACCATTGCGAGGAGCAGAAGCCCGGCGGCGTAACCCCACGGAGACCAGCGTCGCATCACGCCGGGAGGTACCTGTGCGACGACGAACAGTGCCGTCAGACCTATACTCAAGCGCACGCATTGTTGCCGCCAGAGGTCCAGGTTCTCACCGACCGCGCTGTAGAGCACGATGAGTCCGAGGCTGCAAATCAGCAGCAGGCAGCCGAGCAGCGGCCCGTCGATGTGTACCTGGCGGAGGAAGCGCGCCATGTCCCCGAGCGGCAGGGTCCTGCGTTCGAACAGCTCCTCCGTGCCGCTAAATCGCATCGCCAAACCCCAGGTACTGGTTCATGACCCTGCGCGCGATCGGCGCGGCCACGCGGCTGCCGCTGCTGCCGTTCTCGACCACCACTGCGACGGCGATCTGCGGTTCGTCGAGGGGCGCGAACGCGATGAACAGTGCGTGATCGCGGAGTCGCTCCTCGACATCGTCCTCGTTGTACTTTTCTTCCTGGGCTACGGAGAACACCTGGGCCGTGCCGCTCTTGCCCGCCATCGAATACGGCGCCCCCAGGCCCGATGCCCTGGCCGTGCCGGTCTCGCTCTGCATAACGGCATGCATCGCATCGAGGACGCTTTGCCAGTAGAACTCGTTTTCAATCGCGACGCCGGGCAGTTCTTCCGGGACGGTGAGGTCGCGCTCTCGGGTGATAGGGTTCTCCGTGGCTGCGACAAGGTGCGGCCGGAATCGTTTGCCTCGCATCGCGAGCGTTGCCGTCGCGTGCGCCAGTTGCAGCGGCGTCGCGAGCATATAGCCCTGGCCGATCGATGCAATAACGGTCTCGCCCGGAAACCACACCTGGTTCGGCCGGTCGCTGAACGCCTGCCGCTTCCATTCGCGTGACGGCACGAGCCCCTTCTTTTCGCCCACGATGTCCACGCCGGTTTCGCTGCCGAGACCGAACTGCGTGAGGTAGGTGTGCATGGCTTCGATGCCGATCTCGCGGCTGATCTCATAAAAATAAACGTCGCAGGATTGTGCGATGGCGTCATGCAAGTCGAGTTCGCCATGCCCCTGGGGGCGCCAGTCACGGTAGCGGTGCGTACTGCCGGGCAGCGTGTAGAAGCCGCGGCAGAACGTGCGCCGCGTAAGGTTGGTCGCGCCCGTTTCCAGCGCGGCGAGCGCCAGCATCGGCTTGATGAGTGAGCCCGGCGGATAGTTGCCACGCACGGCGCGATTGAAAAGCGGCTGGTTCAAGTCGAATTGCAGCACGTTGTATTCACTCGTGCTCATCCCCAAGGCAAATGCGTTCGGGTCGAACGACGGGGCGCTTACGAGGGCGAGAATTTCACCGTTCGACGGGTCGATAGCGACCACGGAGCCGCGCCGTCCCTTGAGCGCCGCCGTTGCAATGCGCTGCAGGTCGAGGTCGAGGCTCAGGTAAAGGTTCTCGCCAGGCTGCGGGGACTCGCTTTCGAGCAGGGTCTGCGTCAGGCCGCGCGAGTCCGCCGCCACCTGGCGGCCCCTGGCGTTGGTGACGATCTGCCGGTAGCCGGTCTCCCCGTGCAGCTTGTCCTCATTGAAGAACTCCACACCCGTCTTTCCCGTGTGCGCCGTGCCCGCATAGGCGGCGGGATCGACTCGCTCCAGGTCCGCGGCACTCAAGGCGCCGACATAACCGATGACGTGGGCGGCGAGGTCTCCGTACGGATAATGGCGCACCAGCCGCGGCTGGAAGTCGACGCCCGGAAAGCGCGGCCGCTGGATCGCAAACTTTGAAATTTCATCGTCGGTCATGCGAAACCGAAGCGTCACCGGTTTGAATCGCGGTCCCCGCCGGCTCAATTCGGCGAAGCGCGAAATGTCCTCGGGTTCGATCAGCTTCAGGCCGGCGAGACGGCGGAGCGTGTCCTCGACGTCCGGTACCTGTTCCGGGATCAGCTCGAGCTGATACGCGGGCAGGTTCTCCGCGATAATCCGTCCCTTGCGGTCGTAGATGAGGCCGCGGTTTGGAGGCAGTGCCTCGATGCGCACGCGATTTCCCAGCGATTTTTCAGTGAAGTGCTGGTAGTCGAACACCTGCAGCTGGACCAGCCGCGCGATCACGACGCCGAGCAGCGCCACGCAGAACGCGGAGGCCAAGAAAACGCGCGCGAAAAACAACCGTGTCTCGCGGTGATGGTCCTTGATGGGAGCGATCAGGCGCATGTTCAGGACGAGCGCGCTGCTCGGTAGCGGATTCCGGCGAAGAAATGCGAAACCACCGGCCACAGGAGCGTGCCGCTCACCACGGGACCCCAATACACCACTGCATCCGCGTAGGTTCCCGCCACGCCGTTGATCCAGAACAGGATGAACTGGTAGATGGCCAGCAAAGCACCTACGGTGGCGGTCATCTGTGACATTGGAAAGACTCGCAGTTGCAAGTGAAACCTGGCCGTCAGGTAGGTTATGAACACCAGCGCCAGGGCGTGTTGTCCGAGCAGCGTCCCATGCGCCACGTCGAGGACGATGCCCACGATCCACGCCGTGCCGACGCTGTAGGTTCGCGGCATGGTCATGGACCAATATATAAGTGTCAGCACGACCCAGTCCGGCCGGTAGGCGCCCGCCCAGGCCGGCATCGGGACGATAGCCAGCATCAGCGCCATGATGATACAAATGATGACCGGCAGCCGCCGTGACGGGTTCACCTAATCACCATCCTGTTCCTGGTTCCGGGAAGCCGGCTCCACCGGGGGCGGAGAGTCCTCGTCCGGGGACGCTTTCTCCGCCGGTTGCTCGTCCGGCCCTTCTTCCTTCGGGGCGGACCAGATCAGCATGATCTCGCGAACCTGGTTCAGCCGGGCGGCGGGCCGCGCGGTTACCTCGGCGAATGGTCCCTGCGGAATTCGCGTGACTGTGTCGACAATTGCCACCGGATAGCCGGGCGGGAAGGCGCCGCCCAGCCCCGACGTCACGAGCAGATCGCCGTCCTCGATATCTGCATTGTTCGGCAGGAACGGGAGGTCGAGCCGGTCGAACTCGCCGGTGCCCACGGCGATCGTACGCAGGCCGCTACGATTGACCTCGACGGGCAACGCATGATCCGGGTCGCTGATCAGGACGCCGTGCGACGACAGCAGTCCCGCTTCGATTACCTGGCCGACGACGCCGTCGGCATCGATCATTGCCTGTCCGTTGAAAACGCCGTCACGGGAACCCTTGTTGATCACCAGTATGTGGCGGAACGGATTCGAGCTGACCGACATGATTTCCGCGACCTGCACCTGGTCGCGAACCTTGCTGGTCGCGTCGAGCATGGCGCGCAGCCTCGCGTTCTCGGACTCGAGCGCCGTAAAACGCTGCAGCCGGGCATGCGTCAGCAGGCGCTCGGCATTGAGACGGCTCATCTCCAGCAACAGTTCGTTGCGCGAGGCCGTGTTCTGCCTCAGCCATCGCCACGTCGAAACCGGGGCATCCACCAGGATGCGCAATGGGTAGACCGTCGCGCCGATCGTCTTACGCACGGCATCGAGATGGTTTTCGCGATGATCGACCACGAGCAGGACGACGCTGAGCGCCGCCAGGAGCAGCATGCGCAATCCCAATGCAGGGGTTTTAGTTGACCGATGCTCGCTGTCGGCGGTGCTCGCGACCATTATCAGGGGGGGCAGCGCGGCAGCACGTCGTCACTCGAGGCCGAATACGGAAGGACCATGTTCATCAATCAACTCGATTACGCGGCCGCCGCCCCGCGCAACGCAGGTCAGCGGGTCGTCCGCGATGATCACCGGAAGCCCCGTTTCTTCCATCAAAAGCTTGTCGATGTCTCGTAACATGGCGCCGCCACCGGTAAGCACGATGCCGCGTTCTGCGACGTCGGCGCCCAGTTCCGGCGGCGTCTGCTCCAGTGCTTCCTTGACCGCTCCCACGATTCCCTGCAACGGTTCCTGCAGGGCTTCGAGTATCTCGTTGCTGTTCAGGGTAAAACTTCGCGGGACGCCTTCGGAGAGGTTACGGCCCTTCACCGAAATTTCTCTTACCTCCTGACCCGGGAACGCCGAACCGATCTCATGCTTGATTCGTTCGGCAGTCGCCTCGCCGATCAGAATGCCGTAGTTGCGTCGCACGTAGTTGGTAATCGCTTCGTCGAACCGGTCGCCGCCTATCCTCACGGACGCTGCGTACACGATTCCGTTCAGGGAAATAACGGCCACTTCCGAAGTGCCGCCGCCGATGTCGAGCACCATAGAGCCGCGCGCTTCATGCACCGGCATGCCGGCGCCGATCGCGGCCGCCATCGGCTCGGGAATGAGCAGCACCTTCCTTGCCCCGGCGCCTTCGGCCGACTCCCGGATGGCGCGCCGTTCCACCTGGGTGGAGCCGTATGGGACGCACACGAGCACCCGCGGGCTTGGGCGAAAATAGCGTTTGCCGTGGGCCTTGCGGATGAAGTGCTGCAACATCTTTTCGGTGACGGTGAAGTCGGCAATAACGCCGTCTTTCAGCGGCCGGATGGCGGTGATATTCCCCGGGGTCCTGCCGAGCATGTTCTTCGCTTCGGTGCCGACGGCTTCGACGACTCGTCCGCCGCGTCCGCTGTCTTCGCGTATCGCAACTACCGAAGGTTCGTCGAGTACAATGCCATGTCCGCGGGAGTAGATGAGAGTGTTGGCTGTCCCGAGATCGATTGATAAGTCGTTCGAGAAGTACCCTAGAATATTCTTTAGCATGTGGGG
>Ga0268386_10001214_pt1 | contig 17598 bp, 10 predicted proteins | sample RVTome_15_FD_200260 | JGI IMG/M metagenome (GOLD analysis project Ga0268386, IMG submission 200260) | Soil microbial communities from uranium-contaminated site in the Upper Colorado River Basin, Wyoming, United States - RVT150D86... ...
CCTCGGGCGGACCGTCGAGTGCCACGTAGAACCCGGGTCCTTGCGAACTGCCGCTGTCGGCGCTGCTGCGCCATTCGGCCCGCCCCTCCTGGCGGGCGAACGTCTCGGTGACCGCGGCTTTCATATAGTCGACGCCGGACACGCTGACTGCCAACGGGATGCCCGCTTCATCGAGCCGATAGCTGGTGCGCGTATTCGGGCCCCGACCGCGGTCGTTGTAGACATAGTCGACAGCGATCGTGCTGGGGCTCGTGCGCGTCACGGTCTGCTGACCGGCATCGTTACCGACCAGAATGATCCGGTAAGTCACGCTGTCTGCAGCGATCGCAAAGCTCGTCGTGCCCGTCAGCAGGACGCCGAGTGCCAGCACTGGAGGGAGGACACCCCCCTGGTACATGCGTCCTCGTGTCATCAGCTACACTCCGTGCGTCGATCGTTCGAGTCGAGCGCGCGACGATACCGGGATCGCAGGTCATTCCACAACAATAGGCCGGTGTCGTACTGCAGGATGGAGTGGCGTTCGAGGACGATATCGAACTGAGCATGCCGCGCTCCAGCCGCATCGCGTCGCGGCCGGAGCGCTGTGTGCGACCTTATTTCAGCGTTTTCGAGGCGACCTGCGAATAGTCGCTTTCGACGCCGGCCGAGTTCACGGCCCTCACGGCGAAGTACCAGGTGCCGGCCGTCAGGCTTTCGATCACGGCCGAAGTGAGACCCGGGTTCATCAGCGAGATCGTCTTGCTCAGGTTGTTTACGCTCGTGCCGTAGCCGATTCGATATCCTGCGAGGTTCGTGATTGTGCTGCCGTCCGTGTTCTCGGTCGGCGGCGTCCAGTTCAGCGTCACGCTGCCGCCTCCGACGTCGACGACCGAGATCGAGAACGCCGACAGGGATGCCGACTGCTGGCCGTCGCTGACCGCGATCACGATGTTGGAATAGCTGCCCACATCGGCGGCGGTCGGCGTGCCGCCCACCGTGCCCGTCGAGGTGCTGAACGATGCCCAGGCGGGCTTGTTCTGGATCGAAAAGGTCAGCGGGTCTCCATCGGCGTCGCTCGCGGCCGGGCGAAACGTATACGTCGTGCCCGAGGTCACTGAGGTTGAGGGGCTGCCCGAGATCACGGGTGGAGAGTTGCTCGGACTGCTGCTACTGCCGAGGACGGTGATCGTCATCGGATCGGAAGTGTCACTCGCGCCCGAGTTGTCGGTGACCGTCAGCGTCACGAGGTAGGTGCCGGGTTCCGTATAGGTCGCCTTGGCGACTGGACCACTGCCGGTGCCGTTACCGAAGTTCCAGCGGAACTCGCTGATGCGACCGTCCGGGTCCTGCGAAGAGTGCCCTTTGAACATGACTGACAACGGAGCGTTGCCGATCGTAGTCGAGGCCGAGATCGACGCCACCGGGTGTGCAGCCGCAGCCACATCGATAGTACCGAGCACGAGCATGGCAGCCAGTACTCCGCCAGCGGCTGTCCGGGGCAGTGCCTGACCAAGTCGAAGGAATGGATTCATGGAAAGAGATCCTTAGCAGTACGTGTTGGCTGCCTGCGCACGCACCGTGACGACTCGTCCGGCGGAGATGCAGGGACATTCCATGGCGCACCACGCCGCGAGCTCCCACGCCGCGCGCCGGAGTGCCCCGATGCACAGAGGGTGTGAAGCGGTGTAGAGGCCTTGCGTGGCAGGCACGATCGAGCGACATGAGGGGCCCTTTGCGAGCGCCCTCTGTCCGCAATCGCTGTTGACGATCGCGCCTGGTTCGTCCACGCATTTCGACGCGGGTGCATCGAGTCGGAGCGTTGCGCAATGGCTCCGCGCTCGACGCAGAGCGATGCATTCAGTACTGGCTCACCCTCGTGCGAGGGCGCGATTTAATGCAGCGAAAAATGACTGCGCAATTGTCTCTGGCGCCCGACAGAGCGAGCGTGCTCGCCTGTTTGCGTATGCCGACACGAAACGCGTGGGACCGGGCCGAAAGTGTCAGCGCCCGGCGACGAACCGACCTACGGCGGTGATCTACTGTCGGTGAGTCGCGACGGGAAGGGGGACGCGTTTACGAGTACGCGCGCAAACGCTGCGCGCTTACGGGCGGGGTCTACTGGAAGTCCGACGGTATCAGCGCAAGTGTCGTTCGCCGACATCGACCTCCATGCGGTGAGTGCCGTGCACGGCCGTGAGCTCCGGAGCTGCGTCGGAGGTCCGGTGCGTAATCGTCTCCTGATAGCGTTCGACGCCCCACGGATAACGCTGGCCGCCACTGTTCGTCGCCGTGACGGTGACCGCGAGCACGCATGATGCTGCAGCTCGCTTCATCTTCGTTCTGCCCGCATCGTCTTCTTCATGCAATTTCCGTGCGAGCTGCACGCTACGCCGGACCCCGATGCACCGGCAATTTGCGCTGTGAAATCGCGCGCGAGTAATGCATCGCTGTCGGTGTTCGTCGACAGGGTTTGTCGCTGCTTTTCGACAGTTGATTACATATTTCCGTCTCACTAGTGTCGCGCCACGCGTGACGATTGAGCCGTCCTGCTCATGAGTCCGGATTGCACGGTGGCAGCGCGGAGTCGCTCGATACCGTCAAGAACGTCCACGGCTGCCGTGGCCCGGCACGTGGGAAAACCGATCCACGCGCGAGGCGGAGGGCCTTCGCGACGGGATACGCAACGCAATCCGACATCGTTCCAGTGCGAGCGCTGCCGGCCTCTTTCGCTCCCCGACGCTAAGCACTGCGACGCGTTGCGGACGCGATCGCCCGATAACAATTGGAGGACGCGAGCGTGTCGCACAAGCCCGTTCTTTTTCGAGCCCGGTGGCTCATTGCTGGCCTGCTGCTGCAGAGTGCCGTGACGGCATTTGCAGCAACGGCGAGCGCCGACAATTTCACGCCCGGCATCTCTGGCACGCCTCCTACCAGTGTCAGAGCAGACTATCTCTACACGTTCGGTCCCTACTACTGGGATCACGATGGCGATGATCTCCTGCTGGCGGTTGCGAACAAGCCTGCCTGGCTCACGATCGATCAATCCGCGGGTCGGATCCGCGGTACGCCCTCGGCGGAGAACGTCGGTGTTTACCAGGGCATCACGATCTCGGTCAGTGATGGCACCTCGGTCAAGAGTCTGCCGGCCTTCGACCTGACGGTGCTGAATGCCGATGGCTCAGCCGGCGGCGGCGAGGTCGACCCGGCCCCGCAGCCGACGCCCGAACCCGATCCCAACAACAGTGCGCCCGGCATCTCCGGTTCGCCGCCCACGAGTATCAAGGCAGGCAGTCTCTACACGTTCGGCCCGTACAGCTGGGACAAGGATGGTGACCCGCTGGTCCTGTCCGTCGCCAACAAGCCCTCGTGGCTCACCGTCGATCAGGCGGACTGGCGCATCCGCGGTACGCCGAGCGCCGGGGATGTCGGCGTCTACAGCAACGTCACTGTGAAGGTCAGTGACGGCACGACGACCACGAGTCTCCCGGCCTTTGATCTCACCGTGCTCGCGGGCGACGGATCGTCCCCCGAACCCGCACCACCGCCGAGCGCACCGACCGATCCCGTCGAGCCCACGCCGCCGGTGCTGAACGACGACCTCTTCGTGCGGGTCGCCTCGCCTGGCAGCGTGCCTGTCGTGCTGCATCCGGGATCCACCGTGCTGCATGGACAGAAAGTCAAGGTGAGCTTCGGCGTTCCGTTCCCGCAGGGCCTCGTGACGAGCACGTCGACGTTGCGCGTCGTCGATGCAAACGGCCAGGAGCTGCCGAGCCACGTGGTCGAGCTCGCGAAATGGCGCGGTCTCGGCCAGAGCACGGCCACCTCGGTGCGGTCCGCGCTGTTCTATGTCGAGTCGGCATTCACGAGTTCGACTCCGCGGCAGATCGCGGTGCAGTTCGGTCGGACGCGGACGAAGGAACTCGGCGCGCAGCCGGCGCCCGACACGCTGTGGGTCGGCATCAGCCGAGGTCCCAATCCGTACGAGTATCCGTCGAGTGCCGACATCCGCGAGCCGGCCGTCTACGCGACGCTGCCTGCGGACTGGCTCGGTGCAACGCTGCTGCGGACGCGTGCCGATCCCGTTCTGCTCGACAGTGGCTGGCGCTGGTTCGACGAAGCGCTGACGAACTACGCGGCGACGGCCGTCAACGACGTTGGTTCGAGCGTCTCCGCGTCGAGTCTGATCGACTACGACAGCTCAGCGGAGCCGTGGCTGTTCGACCGCGCGATGACGCTGTACGGCGTCTACGTGCGCACGGGTGAGCTCCGCTGGCTGCGACACGCGCACCGTGCAGCGCAGTTCTACGCGAAGCACGTGACCTCGAACGGTTCATTCGCCCTGAAGAGCGGCGATCTCAAGTACAGCTACGGTCAGTCGATGTTCCTCGACCTGATGCTGACCGGCGATCGCCGACTGATCGTGCCGATCGAGCAGGTTGCAGGCCTCGGGCGCGGCTTCGAGGAGACGTACTCGAAGAGCCTGAACTTCTGGACCGAACGCCATCAGGCGTATGCACTGCTGGCAGCCTTGTCGGCGTGGGAAGCCACCGGCAAGTCGGAGCACGCCACGCGAGCGATCGAGGTGGCACGTGCGAGCTTCACCGCAGCACGCCAGCCCGCGAGTGGCTGGACGGCGCAGGGATGCATCCTGCATACGATCCGCCAGCACGAAGGGGATGCCGACGACCGGCCGATCTGCTCGCCGTGGATGAGCGCACTGCTGGCCGATGCCGTATGGCGCTACTACCTGGTGTCGAAGGACTCGCAGGCACTCGCGTTCCTGTCCGACCTCGGGTTGTTCGTCGCGCGGTACGGTATTCGCGATGTCAGCTCGACCCACTCGGCGTTGTCCGGCAAATGGGCACCCTGGTATCTCGCCTCGTCAGCGGTGAAATACACCGACTCCGGTGCGTGGGGCGATCTCGAGCACGCTTGTGACGTCGCGGGACTGACCGCGCGCGCCGCATGGGCAGCGAGGGCGCTCGGCCGCAGTCCGACAGATATCGATCGCGCGACCCAGCGGCTGCTGCCGGGATGCAAATGGGCCCTTGATTACTGGCATCGCACCACCGATCCGACGCGGCCCGAGTACCGTCTGCAACCGCCGCGCAAGTTCTCGTGGTGGTTCGGCAGCACACTCGATCTGCCCTGGCTCGTGGGACAGCAGAACTGAGAATGAGAGGAGGGGACCGCGCCGCGGTCCCTCTCCCGTATGCCCTGGCCGCGGGTGCCCGCAACGGGCGCCCGCCCGAATGAACTACCCCCGTTTCGACCCCGATCCCGGAACTGTCGCTGAGAGCGGCTGCGCTGCGCTTGCAACCCTGAACGCCGTTCGCGCGTTCGCTTCTGTAGCTCGCTCAATCGCAATCGAGGCAGCGCCTATGTTGACCGGAGTCTTCGACAATCGTCATAGCGCCGAACGGGCCTTCTGCGCGGCGGTAGAGCTCGGCTATGAGCCGTCCGACATCGACCTGATCATGTCGGAGGAAACCCGCACACGGGACTTTCCTGGAGGCGTCGCCCGACATCCGCTCGACGAGCGGTCACGAGAGCAGGCGCAGTCCGAAGAGATTGCGGCCGAGGTGGGTGGACCGCAAGGTGCAACGGCCTTCACGGTTGCGCCGGCGCTTGCGGCGGTCGGAACAGTGATGCTGATTCCGGGAATACTTGCGGCCGGCCCGATTGCCGTCGGGCTGATCGCCGCCGGTGCGGTCGGCGTCGCGGGTGGGCTCGCCGGTGCGCTGACCGAATGGGGCATTCCACATCAGCGTCGCGAGGAATATGCCGACGCCTTGAGGTCGGGCGCCATCATCCTTGGACTGAAGCCGCGCACGCGCACCGATGCGCGCGCATTACAACGCGAATGGAAAGCGGCCGGCGGTCGGCTGATCCACGGCTGACTTCCAGGGCCCTTTCTAACCCGGTTGCACGTCTGTTCCTGGTCGCCTGCCGGTGTCATAGTGCGCCCGCTGCCGGTTGAGACGTCGCAAACATCGGCGCCGACCGGCAGCGGAGGGTGCCGCGGTGTCGGAGATCGAGGGGCTCAAGCTGCTGCGGCGGATCGAGGAAGGCGTCGCGGGGAAGACCGGTGATGCGTTCTTCCGCCAGATCATCGCCGACCTCGCTCGTGCGCTGAATGCGCATGCTGCGTTCTGTTCGCGCCTGCTGCCGGGGCGGCGTGCCGCGATGCTCTCGTTCTGGGTCGATGGCGTGTATCAGCCGTGCCTCGAGTACGTGCTCGCAGGCACTCCGTGCGAGTTCGTCTACAACGGGCAGATCATGGCGTTTGCCCGCAGCATCGGCGATATCTTTCCGGTCGACCGCGAGTGGTTCGCGTCCCTCGGCGTCAATAGCTACCTCGGCATCCCGGTCAAGTCCGAGGGCGAGCAGGTGCTCGGCCATCTGGCCGTGATGGACACGCGTGAACGCGACTGGCGCGAAGCGGACGTAGACGTCCTGCGCCTCTTCTCGCTGCGGTTTGCTGCCGAGCTCGAACGAGCCCGCTACGAGCGCGAGCTCGAATCGTTCAACGCCATCCTCGAACAGACGAACCAGCGGCTCACCGAGGAGGTCGCACAACGCCGTGCGGCCGAGGCCGCGCTCGCTTCAGCAAAGCAGGCCGCGGAGGCTGCCAATCAGGCGAAGAGCATTTTTCTGACGCAGATGAGTCATGAGCTGCGCACGCCGCTCAACGGTCTGCTCGGCTACACGCAGCTGATGGAGCGCGATCACGCTCTGCTCGCATCGCAGCGCACCAATCTCGTCGCGATGCGTCGCTGCGGCGAGCACCTGCTCACGCTGATCAACGATGTGCTCGATCTCGCGCGCATCGAGGCGGGCAGCATGACACTCGACGCCACGAGCTTTGATCTGCGGGAGTTGCTCGGCGGTGTCGCCGACATGATTCGTGTCCGTGCGGACGAAGCAGCCATCGCCTTCCGGATCGAGCTTGAGGGGAGCCTGCCCGCGATCGTCCATGCGGATGCGCGGCGCGTACGCCAGGTACTGCTCAACCTGCTCGGCAATGCCGTCAAGTTCACGGCGGGAGGCGCGGTGGTGTTCACCGTCGCGGCCAGCGATTGGGGCGACGGAAAGGTGCACCTGCGATTCACGGTGTCTGACAATGGGTCCGGCATCCCGCCGGCAGAGCTCGAGCGCATCTTCGAGCCCTTCCATCAGGTCCCGACGCCGCGCCAACCGGGCGAAGGCACCGGTCTCGGCCTGGCAATTACGCGAGCCATCGTGCGGGCGCTGGGTGGCAGCATCAGCGTAGCGAGTGAGATGGGCCGCGGCACCCGTTTCGTCGTCGACATCGAGGTCGGCGTCCCGGTGGCCGTGACGCTGAAGCCGCCAGCGCGGATCGAGCGCATCCACGGCTATCTCGGACCGCGGCGTCGCGTGCTGATCGCCGACGACGAGCCGCTCAACAGGGACGTGCTGCGGCAACTGCTCGAGCCGCTCGGCTTTGAAATTCTCGACTGCGAGAACGGCGCGGAGGCGTTGCAGCTCGCTGCGGACTCGAGCCCGGACCTGATCCTGATCGACCTCGTGATGCCGATCAAAGACGGGCTGACGACCGTGCGCGAGCTGCGCGCCGATCCGAGCCTCGCGCGGATTCCGGTGGTGGCGCTGTCTGCGAGCGCGTTCGCAGAGACCGATGCAGAGTGTCGCGAAGCCGGCTGCAATGCGTTCCTTGCAAAACCAGTCCGATTCGAAGCGCTGCTCGATGTGGTGAAGCGCTGTCTCGACGTCGAATGGGTCGCCGCAGGCGTCGCTCGCACTGCGGTGTCATCGGTTGACAGGCCGGCCGAGCCGCAGGTCACAGCCATTGCGACACTGCCGGCGGAAAAGGCGCAGCGCTTGCTCGATTGTGCGCGACGCGGTGATATCACCGCGCTTGGCGCCGAGATCGAAAGTCTGCAATGCGCCGATCAGAACCTGCAGAATTTCGCTGCCCGCTTGCAGGCGCTTGCCGATGAGTTCGACATGAAGGCGATCAGAAAGCTGCTCGGCGCGGCCGCGGCTGACTGAGGATCGCCGGCCTTTGCTCTCGGCTCGAGAAGTTACATCCTGAACCAGACGCTGACCCCGTAGGTCCGCGGAGCGCCGTAGGACTCGCCGAAACCTACACTCGAGAACAGCACCTGCGTGCGATAGCGCTCGTCCGCGAGATTCCTGCCCCAGAACGAAACGTTCCAGCGATCATCAGCAGCGCCGATGCCAATGCGCGCGTCGGCGAGCCAGTAGCCATCCTCGCGGGCTTCGATCGGGTTGCGGACCACGTCGAACGTGACGTCGCCCTGATAGTTCGCTGCCAGCATGATGTCCGCCTTGAGATCACTCGTGACGGGCCACTCGTACCGGATCATCGCATTCGCCGTGACTTCCGGTGCGTTCGGCAGTTCGCTGCCAGCGGTCACGCCGTCGACCACGGATTCGGTGATTTCGGTATCGAGGAGCCCCAGGCCGAGGCGGATGTCGAGCCCGGTGGCAGGACGCCACCACAGCTCCGCTTCGCCGCCCATGACCTCCGCATCGCCGACGTTCGTGATGCCGAACAGGACGCCGACGGGCGAGTCGAACAGGCCGCCATAGAACTGCAGATCCTGGTAGTCATAGAAGAACACCGACGCGTTGAGCTGCAACGTGTTGTCGAGCAGGCGCGTCTTGATGCCCGCCTCGTACGCGAGCAGGGTTTCATCGTCGAAGGGCTGCAGGACGTTCGGATCGAAGCTGAGCTGTCCCTGAAAGCCGCCGGACTTGAAACCGCGACTGATGCTCGCGTAAAGCAGAGTGTCCTCGATGCCGGAATAGTCGAGCCCGATCTTGCCCGACACATCCTGTACATCGTAGTCATCGGCGACCGGAGGAAAGACCTGGATCTCGGTCCCGCCGCTGATCAGGTACGTGAACGCGTTTTCGAAGTCCTTCTGATCGTCGGTATAACGAGCGCCGGCCGTCAGCGTCCAGGCATCGTTGAAGCTCCATTCGCTGTGCAGGAACAGCGCAGCGGACTGCGTATCCTGGCGATATTCGTTGCCGATCGACTGGAAGCCGACCAGGCCGAGCAGCGAGAGCAGATCCTCTGAATCGAACCGGTCGCGGGTGTCGACGCTGTCCTCGCCGTAGAACGCACCGCCGATCAGCACGAGCTGGTCGCCGAGATAAGTCAGGCGCAGTTCCTGCGAAAACTGTTCGATCTCATTGTCGAAAAAGCCGTCGAGCTGCTCGAGACTCGTGGCATCGCGGTCCTCGACGTGCCAGCGGGAGAATTCCTCATAGCCGGTCACTGAGGTGAGCGTGAGCGAGTCGGCGAGCGCCCAGTCGATCGTCAGCCCCGCGCCCTTTGATTCTAGGTCCATGAGGGTCGGCACCGAGGCCCCGGATCGATAGGGGTCCAGGTCACCGTCATCTTCGGTCGTGAACGGATTGTCGATCTTGATCAGCAGGACGTCGGATTCGTCGCTGCCTCCATGGACATTCAGCAGCAGGCTGAGATCGTCGTTCGGCTGCCAGCTGAGCAGTCCGCGCGCCGCGGTTCGATCGATCTCGCCGACCTTGCTGCTGGTCAGGCGGTTCGTCTGGTAGCCCTCGCCCTGCTGCACGGTCTGCGCTGCGACGCGCGCCGACCATGTGTTGCTCAGCGGTCCGCCAACCGCGCCTTCGGCCACGAAGCGCTCGTAGCGCCCATAGTCGAGATTGAGGTACCCGTCGAGTTCGTCACTCGGCTTGCGGCTCACGAAGTTCGCGGTGCCAGCCGTCGTATTGCGGCCGAAGAGCGTCCCCTGAGGTCCCTTCAGGATCTCGATTCGCTCGAGATCGAACAGGCTGAACGTCAGCATCGCCGGCGACACGAGATAGATTTCGTCGACGTAGATGCCGGCAGCCGGATTGTTGTTGGCCGCATAGTCGTTCAACCCGACGCCGCGGATCGTGATGTTCGGAACGCTGTTCGCCACGACGTCCTTGATCTGCACGTTCGGCGTCTGCGACGACAGGTCCGTGAGCTGCTCGAAGCCCATCTCGGCGATGTCGTCGCCGGTGAACACGCTGACGCTGATACCGACGTCGCTGAAGCTCTGGGCGCGTTTCTGTGCAGTGACGACGATTTCCTCGAGCTGACCTGCATCGGCCTGAGCCAGCGCCGATGCGGGCAGTTGCAGTGCTGCCAGAACGGCCGCGACCAGGATGTGACAACGTGACATGACGGTGGCCCTCGCTATGGTCGGTAAGCCGCTTCAGCCGGCGGCGTCGTACTCTGGGAACGGATACCCGGCTACGCGCTTCCTGCCGGGCGCCGGGTAAGTGCGCTTGCTGTGGGACAGTCCGGTCTTCACCAGCGCGTCAGCCATTTGCACCGCGAGCGGGATCGGATCGATGACCGGAACGTCGCAACCCGCCTCGACCAGTTGCGCACGCATTGCACTGGCGCATCCGAGAAAACCGGTGCAGCCGAGCACGATCACGTCGGCGCCATCCTGTTGCACCGCTGCGATCGCTTCCCGCGCCAGCGCTGTCTTCAGGAGGCCGAGGTCGTGCCCGATGTCGAGCACCGGGACGTCGACCGCGCGGAACGACGCATACGTCGCGGTGAGGCCGTAGCTCGCCACGAGATTGCCCACCATCGCCCGCAGACGATCCAGTACCGTGATGAAGCTGAACCGATGGCCGAGCAGACTTGCCACGTGCATGGCGGTCTGACTGGGGCCGACTACCGGGATCGTCACGACTTCGCGGCAGGCGTGCAGGCCGGGATCACCCATGCAGTCGATGATGATTGCGTTGGCACCGCGGTGCTCCGCGTCCATTGCCTTGCGGATCGTGTCCGGAACGCTGAGCGCCTCGTCGAATTCCGACTCGATCGACGCCGGTCCCCGGTCGATCAGGCTGTGCGTAATCGTGAGGTCGGGCCGCATGCAGGGTGCGACCTCGTCGAGGTTGCGGATGCCGGCGGTGATGATCGGCGTGATCAGCTCGATTCGCGTCTGCATGTCGCTGCTTCAGGTCCTGGTCGTTCCGGGATGGATCCGCTCCAGCGGGATGAAGGGATCGGTGAGGCCGAAGGCCTGCGGTCCGAAGACGGCGAGGGCCGGCGCGGAGCGCATGATCGGCGCGGCACTGATGCCGAGCACCGCGACACGCTGCCCGTACTTGAGACCCTCGGTCGTGATCGGCTCCGCGGTGGACGCGTCGAGGATCGCGATCAGGTCCGGCACGATCGTCAGCACTTCGTTGCCTTCGCGGGCGACGAGGTGCTCGTTCTGGAACTGAATCGAGATCCGCCTGCCGCCGCAGTCACCGGTGCCTTCGATCAAGACCTGGCCCAGCGCGAGCCCGCCGCTCGTCTCGCGCAGCAGATCGACGGTCTTGCCGTGGAACAGCACGCGGCAATGCTGGTAGTAGTGCGTACCCCGCAGATAGGCGAGCAGGGCGGCGAACGGGTCGCTGCTCGTCCTGCGGGCTTCGCGCACGGTGCGACCGAGTCCGAGTGCCAGCGATAACGTGCCGCGCACGATCGAGCGCTTCGCATCGCGGCCATGCATCGGATACAGACAGATGCTGGTCGAGCCTCCCATCGCGACGACCATGTTGCGACCCAGGCGCTCGACTTCGGTCGCTGCGGCCGAGTCGATCAGTACCGTGTTCGAGTATTCGTCGGCCATCACCATCGGCCCCGCGGGAATGCCGAAGATGTGGTACGTCGTCATCTGCAGCTGGGGAAATGCACGCCCCATGCCGTCGCCGTCGACGACCGGTAACCCGCAGCGTGCCCCGAGCACGAGCGGCAGCAGGGCATTGAGTCCGCCAATCTCCGCGCAGAGGATCGCGCGCGACTGCTCGCCGCGGTACGCTTCCAGCGTTCGCAGCGCCGCGGTCATTTCGGCGCCATTCGGAATCTTCTCAACGATTACGGTAGGCGCGCCCATCATGCCGAACGGCACGACGAAGTCGTCGTCGTCGAGGGACTCGACATCGATCAGCTCGACGGTGAGCCCATCCTGCAACGCCTGACGCAGCATCAGCCCCCCGAGGTAGGGATCGCCACCGCCGCCAGTGCCGAGAATGGCCGCACCCCGGGCGAGATCCTCGACGTGGTCGAGCGTGATCTGCAGCCCGCGCTTGCCGGCTCGCGTGAACGTATCAGCGACATCCGGGCGGGCGGTCATGCCGCTTTCCCCAGCATCAGGTCACCGACGGCCTTGACACGGACGCGCACCGCACGACCCGGCAGGTACTGCATGGGCAGCTCCTCTACGTCGGTGATCGCGACAGACCCGGGGGTTGCGCCTGCAGCGACCGCATTGCCCATCGCCTCTTCGCGTGCTTGCGCGAGGGCTGTCTCACGGCCCAACGTCTCGTAGGAATACACTCTGTCGACGGCACCACTGACCTGTGCGATCGCCGCGCCGATCGCATTCGCGACACCTGCATGCTCCGGCACCTCGGTCGAGGAGGCGCCTTTGAGCTCCCGATCGATCAGAATGCTGCCGCCTCCGACCAGGATCACCGGCGCGGCCGTCGCGTTCGTCTTCATCCGGTCGAGCGATTCCTCGGCGCGGCGGTGAATTTCGTCGACGGCTGCAGCGACCAGCGCCGGATCGAGATCAGCCACACGACTGCGGTCACCGACATCGGCATAGCCGGCGGCCACGGCGATGTCGGTCGCGGTCAGCTGGCTCCCACCGAATACGAGCGCCTCGCTCGTGATCCGATAGCCGACCGAGCGCGGTCCGATCTTCACTTCGCCGTGCTCGATAGTCACCAAACTGCCACCGCCGAGCCCGATCGACAGCAGGTCGGGCATCCGGAAGTTCGTGCGCACGCCGCCGACGTCGACGGCCACCGAGGATTCGCGCGGGAACCCCTGCAGCAGTACGCCGACGTCCGTCGTCGTGCCACCGATGTCCATCACGAGTGCATCCGTGGTACCGGACAGAAACGCCGCGCCGCGCATGCTGTTGGTAGGACCGGATGCGAAGGTCAGAACCGGGTAGCGGGCGACGAGATCCGGATCGAGCAGCGTCCCGTCGTTCTGACTGACATAGAACGGCGCCCGCAGACCGAGGTCCGCCAGTGCGCGGCGGAACGAGTCGATCACGCGTTCGGCCATTGGCAGCAGCGCCGCATTCATCACTGCAGCGTTCTCCCGCTCGATCAGGCCGATGCGGCCGATCTGACTCGACAACGCCACGCGCACGGCCGGCAGTTCGCTCTGCAGGATCTCAGCGGCCTCGCGTTCCTGCGTGACATTGACCGGAGCGAAGACCGAGGAGATCGCTATCGTCTCGAGGCCCCGCGCAGCGAATGTCCGGGCCGCCCGCCGAACTTCGGCAGGGTCGAGCGGCGTGATCGGGCGCCCGTCGTAGTTGAATCCGCCGTTCGCAATTTCGGTCGCTCCCTCGACCGCCTCGCGCAGATGGTTCGGCCAGTCAACGAGCGGACGGATGGCCAGCGTGGCCGGAGCGCCGAGCCTCAGGATGCCCACCCGACAGAGATGCCGTGCTTCGACGAGCGCATTCGTGAAGTGCGTCGTCCCGATCATCACCGCGCCGATCGCATTCGCCGGCACCGAGGTGCGCTTCAGGATCGCGGCAATCGCGGCGACGATTCCGTTGCCGACGTTCGGCGTCGTCGGTGCCTTGTGACTCGCGAGCACCTCCCGCCCGCGCAGCAGTACGGCGTCGGTATTCGTACCGCCGACGTCCACACCAATGCGCAACGTTTCGCCCATCTGCTTCCCCGAACAACAGCCGGGTCAAGGTTCGGCAGAGGGGCGCCCAGGGTCAACGATTGCGACGGGTAGGTCGGGTCGCGAATGGCCCACCCGAACGGGTAGGACGGTCAAAGAGGTCGGTCAAGACAGCAGACCGCGTGCCCGGGCTGCCTGCAGCGCCTCTGCGCGATGCCGGACCCGCAGCTTCTGAAACACGTTCTTCAGGTGAAACTTCACGGTGTTCTCGGTCATATGCAGATTGCGTGCGATCACCTTGTTCGGCGCGCCACTCGCGAGCTCCACGAGCACTTCCAGCTCGCGCACGCTCAGTACACTCGGCGCATCCTGCGCGTCCGAGGCACGTGCCAGCGTCGTGACGGCATGCGCGAGCGCATGCCGGCCGCGGGAGCTCGGCCAGTTGTCCCGGCTCCACGTCCACGCCGTCTGGAGCAGCGGCAGCAGCGGAGGACCCGTGTCGATCAGGTACTGCGTATCGTCCTCGGTGACAGCGGCTTCAAAGCTTGCGATGAAGTCGGTGATGACGTCGTCAACGGGCTCGCTGCGGAGTTGCAGGCGGGCGGCGCTTCGCAGCGCTGTCAGCACGCGCAGCTGGCGTCGGCGTTGCCCCGAATGCGCGGCGGCTTCGAGATCCGTCAGAACCTCGAGCGCCCGGTCGGGTTCCTCGTGGGCCAGCGCTTCGAGCACGAGCAGCAGGCCGAAGGCGTGGTGCTCGCGCCAGCGCGAGGGTGTCGTCCGCCATCGACCTGCATGCCACTCGTTCGGGCCGCCTGGAAGCGTCAGAGCAGCTTCGCTCCGCGCGGGCGTCGCCGGCGATGCCAGCACGAGTCGAGCCTGAAAAGCGACCACGAGTCGCTCGAGTCGCGCCAGGCCGCGCTCGCTCGCCGTCCGCGCCATGCGCAGAGTGATCGCAGCGGCCTCACCCGGGCTGCGGCGCGCGAGCGCGTTCGCAACGGCGACTTCATAACCCTCGGCGTACAGATCGAGCCAGCCATCGGCACACTCGACCTGGCGGAGCGACGCCGACAGCCGATCGGCCGCCGCGGCAACCTCACCGCGCGCATGCAGTGCCAGCGCCAGGTGCACGTCCGCGATGGCCTTCAGCCCGCTGTCGGCGCCGAAGTTCTCCTCCGCCAACGCGGCCGCTTCACGCCAGGTCGCCTCGGCTTCACGACGCTCCCCGAGGTGCAGTTGCGCGAGTCCAAGGTGAATCAGACAGTAATTGAGGCCGAGCACGGATCCAATGCGCCGCATTTGCCGCACCGCTCGCCTGCAGGCAGCGAGGGTTGCCGTCATGTCTCCGGTGCCTAGCGCGACCAGGCAGGCGGTGTTCAGCAAGGCTGCACGGGCCGCATCATCGGCATTCGGCAGCGAGTCGACCTCCCGATACAGCGCTTCGAGGTCGGTCGCTGCAACAGGGCGGTCGGCGTACCGGCCGAGCAGATGACCTACGACGACGATATCGCGCGCGAGTGCCGCGTCGCGCGGGCCGCTCGTGGCGGCCACGGTCGTCTCGTACAGACGCAGCCCCCGGGCGAGATCGCCGTCCTTCGCCGCGAGAAATGCCTGATAGATCCGTACGCGTGGAAACTCCGCGATCCGATCCGCAGGGAGCTTCCCGAGCAGCGCGCGCATCCGGACCGCGCCGCCGAACAGCACGAGTTCCCAGCCGCCCGTCCGCTCGATCAGCTGCACAGCGTGCGGCAGATCTCCGGCCAGCACTGCGTGACCGACGGCGGCCAGCAGGTCACCGTCCTGCTCGAACCATCGGGCAGCGCGGGTGTGCAGCGAGCGTACGTCGGTGCCGCGCTCGATCTGCCGTGCGCGCAGGAAATCGAGCAACAGATGGTGCAGCCGGAACCAGTACCGCTCCTCGTCGAGCGGTATCAGGAAATGCTCGAGCCGACCGTCCTCGAGCAGCAGCCGCCAGGCATCGAGTCTGCCGGTCACGCTGCCGACCAGCTCCGGATTCAACGTGTCGAGGATCGCGACCTGTTCCAGGGTTTGCCGAACCTCGGGAGCGAGGTCATTCAAAACCTGCTCCGTCAGGTACTCCGCGACCTCGCTCGTGCGACCGGAGAAGGCGTGCAGCAACGCAGAGCGTTCCGGCTTTGCCTCGAGCCAGAGTCGCGCCAGCTGCAGGGCGACCGGCCAGCCCTCGGTGCGTTCGAGCAGATATTCGATCTGTTTCGTATCGATGGCCGGCAACAATTGCCGCGCTTCGTCAAACGTGAAGCCGAGCCGGTCGGCACCGATTTCCAGCAGCTCCCCGCGTGCCCTCAATTCGGCACGCGGCAGCAATCCGCAATCGCGGCCGCTGCAGACGAATCGTACGTGCGTGGGCGACTCGTCCATCAGGCGCGCGAGGACGTCTTGCATGGCTTGGCGGGTCAGTCGATGCAGATCGTCGACGAACACGACCACCGGCGCCGCAACGGACTCGAGCGTAGCCGTCAAGGCCGACACGATCGCGCGTATCGGCACGTCTGCGAAGCCCTCCGCAGCGAGTCCCGCGAGGCGGCCTGCGTCGATTCCGGCACGCTCGAGCCCGGCGACGATCAGCGCGAGGAACTCGTTCGCATCCATCTCTCCGGCTCCGAGCCAGACGACGCGAGTGCCGAGGCCGCGCAGCTCCGCATAGTGCCGGCCGAGCAACCACGTCTTGCCGTAACCTGCCGGTGCGTCGACGAGTATCACGTGACGCTCCGCGGCGGTACGGATTTCGTCCAGCAGCTCATCGCGCTCGGCCAATCTCACCCGGAATGCAGGCGGCGACGTGAGCTTCTGAAAGCTGGTGCGCTCGTAAGTCATGATCCGCTCGCGGGCACTATGGCGTGACTCGCGCTACGTCCCAAGCCGCATCGCGACGTCGTGCGCATCGTGGATTGCCCGTTCCAGCGTCATGCCGGGCAGGCGGGCCTCGCCGATCGTGATCACTCGCTGCCGGGCGTTACGCGCGGCGGCAATCAAGCGGTCGTCCGGGCTGCCAGGTGCCGCAATCACGAGCAGCTCCGCGGGCAGCTCGGTGAGGCGGCCAACGGTAGACTCGACGCGGCAACTCGAGGGTCCGAGTTCGAGCACCTCGGCATTCGTAAGCAACGCGAACTCGCCACGCCGCAAGCGCTGCAGCGCCGGCCGCGACACGAGTGCGCTCTCGAGCCGCGGAGCAAACCGGGAGAAGCCGGTGACGAATGTGACGGCCACGCCCTGCTCGATCAGCCATTCGGCCGCACCGATGGCCTCGTAGCCGCCGGACTGATCAAAGACCACCGCAGTATCGGCCGCGGGCGCGGCTGCCGCGCCGAGCAACTCCCGCGCCGTCATCAGCCGCGGGGCGTGCGGGTCGTCACCTGCGGAGCGTGCGAGCCTGGGTAGCTCTGGGTCCGGCATCGCACCGGTGGCGATCAGCACGACCTCGCCCGGCGGCTCGGCGAGCATCGCGGCCTCCGCTGGTCGACCGAGCACGATATCTACGTCGAGCGCACGGACCTCTGCGGCCAGCCAGTCCGCGATCTCGCCGATCAGCTGATGGTGAGGTGCACGACGAGCGATCTGCAGCGTCCCACCGAGCTTCGTGGTCGCCTCGATCAAGCTGACTCGGTGCCCCCGCAGCGCCGCGACGCGAGCAGCCTCCAGACCCGCCGGTCCGCCGCCGATCACGATGACGCGCTGCCGTCGTGTGACTGCCGGGCTGCGCGCAACGCTCTGCTCGCGACCCGCCGCCGCATTGACGGTGCACGCGAGTCGACCGCGTTCGAGTCCCCCGACGCAACCCTGGTTGCACGCGATGCAGGGGCGTACCGCTGCGGCGCGCCCGGTCAACGTCTTCGCGATCAGATCAGGATCGGCGATATGGGCACGCGTCATCCCGACGAGATCCGAGATGC
>Ga0268386_10001215_pt1 | contig 17590 bp, 13 predicted proteins | sample RVTome_15_FD_200260 | JGI IMG/M metagenome (GOLD analysis project Ga0268386, IMG submission 200260) | Soil microbial communities from uranium-contaminated site in the Upper Colorado River Basin, Wyoming, United States - RVT150D86... ...
CGTCCAGCCCGGCCGTGGGCTCATCGGCAATCAGCAGCGCCGGGTCGAGCGCCAGGGCGCGGGCAACGCCAACCCGGCGCGCCTGGCCGCCGCTCAACTGGTGGGGATAACGGTCGGCGAAATCCTCTCCGAGCCCAACCAGGGACAACAGGCGCGATGCCTCCCGATCAGGATCCCGTGCACGGCTGCGATGAATCAACGTGGGTTCGGCCAGGATCTTGCGGACCGTCATCCTGGGGCTGAGGGAACCGACCGCGTCCTGGAACATCAGCGCGACGCGCCTGCGGTCTGGGTTCAAGCTACGGTTCGCGTCCAGGGCCAGGACCTGGCCGTCAAAGCGAACTTCGCCATCCAGTACCGGCGCCAGGCCGCACAGCGCCAAGGCGAGCGTCGTTTTGCCCGAACCGCTTTCGCCCACGATGGCCATGCTCTCGCCACGGTCGATTTCGAAGGAGACGCCGTGCACCACGTCGATCCAGGAAGGCCGACCCCTGGCCCGACTTACAAATCCCCCGGCCAGCGGATAGCCGACTGTCAGTTCACGCACGGCAAGCAGGGCGCTCATGATGCGATGTCCGAAAGGTGGCAGGCCGATTTGTGTACGTCGCCTGCCAAGCGCGGGCGCTCAATGCTGCAGCGCTCGAAGCTTTGCCCGCACCGCTCTCTGAAGATGCAGCCGCGGGGGAGCTCGACCAGGCTCGGCAAACTCCCCTCGATGACCGGTAGCTGCCGCGTGCGTTGGCGGATCCGCGCCGGATCGCACTCCAGCAGTCTTTGCGTGTAGGGATGGCGGGGTGTGAGGAACACCTCGCGCATCGGGCCGCTTTCGCACACCTCACCGGCGTACATGACGATGACTTCATCGCACAGCTCGGCGATCACACCGAGGTGGTGCGAGATGAACAGGATGGAACAGCCGAAATCGCGCTGCAGTTCCTTGAGGCGCTGGATGATCTGCACCTCGAGCGTGGCATCGAGCGCGGTGGTGGGCTCATCGGCGATCAACAGGGCGGGTTCCGACATCAGCGCCATCGCGATCGCCACCCTTTGGCGCATGCCGCCGGAAAGGTGATGCGGATAACGGCGAAGTTGACCTGCAGGATCCGGAATGCCCACGCGCTCGAGCATCATCAGCGAGCGGGCATTTTTTTCGCCGCGGCCGGAACGGCTGCGATGCTGGACATCGGCCATCTGCCGGCCAATGGTCAGCACCGGGTTGAGGCTGCTCATCGGGTCCTGGAAAACGATGGAGATTTCATTGCCGCGCAGGGCGCGCATCTCGTCCGTGGACAGGCCGAGGAGATCCTTGCCCCGGAAGACGATCGACCCGCTGTCGATGCGGGCATTGGGGGCGAGCAGGCGGATGATCGATGCGATCAGCGTGGACTTGCCGCAGCCGCTCTCGCCGACGATGCCGATGATCTTGCCTTGCGGGACTTCGAAACTGACCTGCCGCAACGCCCTCAAGGGACCCTGCTCGGTCGCGTAGCTGACCGAAAGGTCCCGGATCTGCAGCACCGTCTGGTTCACCGGTCCTTACCGCGCAGCTTGGGGTCGAGGATATCGCGCAAGGACTCACCGAAGAACGTGAATCCCAGCGTCACCAGGATCAGCGGAAGGCCGCCGGCAATGATCGGCCACGGTGAGTTTCGCAGGTAGGAATAGCCGTCGTTGAGGATGCTCCCCCAACTCGGCGTCGGCGGGCTGACGCCGAGGCCAAGGAAACTCAGGCCCGCCTCCATGCCAATCACCGCCGGCACGTCCATCGATGCCAGGATAAAGAGCGGCGCCGCGATGTTCGGCAGCACGTGGTGGCGCAGGATGCGGGCCGTAGAAGCGCCCATGGCGCGCTCGGCCAGGATGAAGTCCCGCTCCCGCAATGCCAGCGTCTGGGTGCGCACCACGCGCGCATAGACCGGAATCGAGGTGATGATGATCACGCCGATCACGGTATTGAGCGAGGGCCCGATCAGGGCCACGATGGCCAGCGCGAACATGATGGTGGGGAAAGACCGCAGGGTGTCGAAACAGATCACCAGCACACGATCCAGCCACTTCGGACCAAATCCCGCCATCATGCCCAGCGCGAGGCCGGCCGCCATGGAAACCGAAATCGCAACCAGCGCGACTTTGAGCGCGACTTGCCCGCCGAGCAGTACACGCGACAGCACGTCGCGGCCGAGCTGATCCGTCCCCAGCCAGTGCTGCCAGCTCGGGCCGGCCAGCCTGTTGTATACATCGACTTCCAGCGGATCATGGGGCGCCAGGAGCCGGGCGAACACGGTGGCCAGCAGGATCACCACCACGATGACGAGGCCGGTGATGCCGAGCGGGTCCTGCCTCAGGCGGGCGAAGGTCTGCGCGACAGAACCCGGCTGGCGGCTCATGAGGCGCCCCGGCTTTCGCGCACCCTCGGATCGAGCGCCGCGTTGACGATGTCCGAGATCAGCGTGCAGAGAACGAAAAAGGCAGTGGTGACCACCACCGAGCCCATCACCACCGGGTAGTTCCGGGTGATCACCGCTTCGTGCAGCAATTTTCCGATCCCCGGCCGCGAGAACACGATCTCGGTAAAAAGGGCCCCCGACAGCATGGTGCCGATGCCCATGCCGAGGATGGTGACCGTGGGGAGGATGGCGATGCGAAGCGCGTAGTGAACGATGATCGTGCGCTCGGGCAGCCCGAAGGCCCGCGCGGTGCGAATGTGGTTTTCTTCCATCACTTCCAGCATCGAGGCGCGCACCAGGCGGGCGATGTAGCCCACCCAGCCGAGACCCAGCGCGATCGCCGGCAACGCCAGGTGCCAGGCCTGGTCGGCGAGATCACCGCTCGCGCCGGCCCCCATGGCCGGAAACCAGCGCCATTTGACCGCCAGCCACAGCAGCAGGTAGAGGGCCACGACGAAGGAGGGAACGGCGATGAAGGCAACCGACAGCACGGCAGTGATGCGGTCCAGCAGGGAGTTGCGCCGGATGGCTGAAAAACAGCCCAGCGGAATCCCCAGCAATGTCGCGCCGCCGATCGCGGCCAGCACCAGCACCAGGGTGTAGGGCAGTTGTTCGAGCACGATGTCCGTCACGGGCCGATTGGCGAACACGTCGACACCGAGGTCTCCCCGGGCGAGGTCGGTGTAAAAGCGAACGAGCTGGGCCGGCAGCGGCTGGTCGAGGCCCATCTTGCGGTTGAGCTCGGCCCTGAGTTCGGGTGATGCCTTGGGGCCGAGGATCACGCTGGCCGGATCGCCCGGCATCATGTGGATCATGCCGAACAGCAGGGTGACGGCAAGCAACAGAATCAGCAGGGCCAGCAGGCTGCGCCTGGTGACGAACTGGAGCATCAGGCCTGTGGTCCGGAGGGGCGAAATCCGCGAAGTATTGCATAGCCATCGGGCCGAAACGCGGGCACGATGGAATGGCGAATGATCTGCGGCATGACGCCGTTGGTGACGAATCGGTAACAGCCCGACTCTTCCATCAGGTCCTGCATGCGCCGGTACATCCGCCCGCGTTCCCCTTCGTCGGTGGTGGCCAGGGCGAGGTCGCTCAAGCGGTCGAACTCCTGGTTGGAAAAACGCTCCCAGTTCCACTGCCCCAGTTGCTGGCTGGTAAACCACACCAGCGAGTAGTAGGGGTCGGCAAGACCTATGAAGCTCTGGAAGTAAAGCTGCAGATCGCGCCACTGCTCGCCGGTCGCCTCCTGCCCCAGGCTCAGGAAAATGCTGTTGTCCTGGGCGCGAATCTCGACCTCGATCCCGGCTTTTTTCAACGACCACTGGATGACCTGCACGGCGGTCAGCTCCAGCGTGTCGCTGTTGACGTCGAGGCGCAGCCGAAGCGGCAACTCGACGCCGGTCTCGCGCAGCAGCGCGCGCGCTTTTTCGAGATCACCGCTCGGCGGTATCAATGTCCGCTCTCGACACCCCACCATGCCCCTCGGGATCGGCCCCATGGCGGGTTCGGCCAGCCCGAACCAGCCGGCCTCCACCACCGCCTCGACGTCGACGGCGTACTGGATCGCCTGGCGCACCCGGATGTCTCGCAGCGCGGGATTCGACTGGTTCATCCCGAGCCAGTAGTTGCGCCCCGAAGGATGGATTTCGAGGTAACTCTCGGGCGGCAGGTTGTTCTCGAACGGCGCTGCCGATTCCACCGAGATCTGGGCGCAGTCAAGCTGGCCGGCCTCGAACGCCATTTCCGCGGCCTTGTGATCGGTCATCGCGTAAACGTGAATCTTTTCGAAGGCGGCGGCGGGACCGGTCCATTGAGGGTTCCTTTCCAGGATGGTTTTACGCTTGGACTGCCACTCGCGAAACAGGTAAGGCCCGGAACTGCAGGGCGGCTGGATGCCGAAGCGCCCCCCCGCCGATTCCACCGCCCTGCGTGACATGATGGCCCCCGACCCGCCCGCCACACCCACCGGAACGAATGCGGCATAGGGGGAATGCAGAACGATGGTGCCCGAGTGGCGGTCGTGGACATCCACGTGACTCAAGGGCCCCATGTCCGGGGCATTGAGGGCATGCAGTGCGGGATCGATGACCCGTTCGAATGAGAACTTGACGTCGTCCGCGGTCATTTCACCGAAGCCGTTGCTGAACAACTGCCCCGGCTTGAGGCGAAAAGCGTAATGGGTATCGTCGATCGCTTCGAAATATTCAGCAGCATCGAGTTCCGTGTCCCAGCGAGCATCGGGTTTGAACTGGAGGAGGTTCTGAAAAATCGCCTGGCCGACGATTCCCTCGGCGCCCGAAACGCCAAACGGCAGGTCAAGGGTGGTGAGATCTACATAGTTGCGAATATGCAGCTGATCGCCGCGGGCCGCCCAGGCCAATCCGGGCCACCCGCCCGCCATTGCCAGCCCGACGAGCGCAGAGTGCCGCAGCAACGCCCGGCGGGAAGGGTTCGATGGACTCGGATGCGGTTTCTTGCTCACCGACCGGAACTATTGGCGAGCCCCTTGAGCAAGTCAAACGCTAAATTCCCTGGAATCAAAATCCACGCGTCTACCCTGCGGATTTCGGCCACGGGTTGTTGGCTGGAGTACTAAGTCGGGTTTGAGCCTCCGAGGTTTGCCGGAGCGCTGCATCAGGGACCGGCAGGCGCGCAAGTTGATGTTAGAGATTCGCTCGATGTTGATCACACCATTCGGAGAAGTATGCTGTAATTCAGGGACTTGAGTTGGCCAGACCCCGCAACAGGGGCCTGGCCCCGAAAAAAGCATGAACGGATACGGGCGGTGAGCGGCGTCGAGTTGCATCTTCTGGGTGACTTCAAAGTCTTGCGCGATGGGTCGGCACAGGACTTGCCGCCCTCGCGCAAGACCCGAGCCCTGCTTGCCTTCCTGGCGCTGCAAAACCGGCCATTCCGACGCGAATACTTGTGCGAACTGTTGTGGGAGATTCCCGATGACCCGCGCGGCTCGCTGCGCTGGAGCCTGTCCAAGCTGCGCCGGCTGGTCGACTCGGAGCGGCGCAAGCGCATCGCGGCCGACCGGCTCAGCGTTCGCCTCGAGTCCGACGACATGGCCATCGACTTCGTCGAGTTGTGCGAACTGGCTGAACAGCGACTGGCGAATGCGTCCGACGCGGAGCTCGAGCACGCCGCCGGCCGCTTCCGCGGCCATCTGCTCGAAGGGCTGGAGTTCTCCGAGTTCCACCAGTTTCACGCCTGGTGTGTGGCCGAACGCGAGCGCGCCGTGCGCGCCCGGGAGGCGGTGCTGCGAGAGCTGATGCGCCGCTTCAACGACGAGCCCGAGCGCGCAGTGCCGCACGCCCGCGCCCTGGTGGCCCTAATGCCTTATGACGAGGAGGCACGGGCGCAGCTGATCCGTTTGCTGATCGCGCTGCGCCACCCCGACGAAGCCCAGCAGCAGCTACGACTGGGCCGGCGAATGCTCAAGGAACTGGGCGTTGAATCCAACGGCGCCCTGCTGGCCGCGTCGCGCCGCGCACCGGCGGTCGCTGCGCGGCAACCCGCTGCCGCGCCCGAATCTCCGGTTGCTGCGGCAGCCGGCGCGCCGGGCAATCGGGTGCTCCACGGCCGCGACAGGGAACTCGCATTGCTCCACGGCGCGCTCGAGTCGGCCTCCGGAGGCAGGGCCCGTATCCTGCTGCTCAGCGGCGAGCCCGGGATCGGCAAGAGCGCCCTGCTCGAAGCGTTGGCACGCCGGGCGCGCGAAGCCGATGCGCACGTGCTGGAGGCCAGCGCCTACCTGTCCGAGACGAGTCGCCCCTTCGCGCTATGGATCGACGCGCTACGGCGGCAGTCCCCCGAAGCGGAGCAGGCCGTGTTCGGCGACCATAATCTGGAGCGCCAGGATCGACTGCTAGGCGCCCTCAGCAGCCTGGTCGCCCGCGAGGCCGGGCAGCGGCTCGTGGTCATCGTGTTCGACGACTTCCAATGGTGCGACGAATCCAGCGCCGCCGCTCTGCACTACGTGGCCCGGATGAACCGGGACCGGCCGGTGCTGGGGCTGATCGCGACCCGGTCCGGCGACCTCCGAGACAACGCCAAAGCCCAGCAAGTGCTGCGCGAGCTGCACCAGGACCGGCTGGTGGAGGAAATCCCGCTGGGCCCGCTGCCGGAGGCCGACATCCGGCAGCTGATCGCTGAACAGGTGCCGGCGGCGGACCCGGTCAAGCTGAGCCGGGAGTGTGGCGGCAACCCCTTGTTTGCAATCGAGCTGGCGCGTTCGGGCGGTGACGGCGGCTCGCTGGACGAACTCGTGCGCGAACGCCTGTCGCGCTTCGACGAGGAAGGCACCGAGGTGTTGCACTGGGCCGCCGTGCTCAGTCCGCACGTCGAGTTCGACCTGCTGGTTCGGCTGGGCGGACTCGACGCCGACGTCGTCGGGGCGGCACTGGAGCGGGCTGAGCAGCAGGGCATCCTCGCTGCCTCGGGAAAGGGACTGCGTTTTTCCCACGAACTGGTGGCCCGCGGCGTGTACACCGACATCTCGCCGGTGCGGCGGCAGGTAATGCACCGCCGGGTGGCCGCGCTCATGGAAGCGGACTCACGGGTCGATCTCGACCACGCCGCCCAGTTGGCGCACCACGCATCGCTCAGCGGTGACGCCGGCCTGGCCGCGCGGGCGCTGGTGCTCGCAGGCCGCCTGTGCCTGCGCTTCTTCGCCAACGAAAGGGCCGCCCAGCATGCCCGCCGCGGACTGCAGCTGGCGGCTCGACTGAGCGGCCAGGAGCGCGTACAGGTCATAATCGAACTGCACGACGTGTTGCTGTCTGCCAGCCCTGTGGACGACTGGGAGGCGGCCGCCGCCGAGTACCTGGAATTGGCCGAGCAAGCACTGGATCTGGGCGCCCTGGAACATGCGCGGCTGGGCTATCAAATGGCTTCCGTCCTGCGCTGGGAACACGGCCACTGGAGCGGTGCGCAGGAAGTATCGCTGCAGGCCGCCCGTATCGCGCGTGGCGGGGATGAGCGGCAGACCATCCTCGGGTTGGCCGAGACCGCCAAATGTCTGGTGATGCTGGAACGCGACCTGCCCCAGGCCGACGCGATGCTGATGGAGGCCCAGGCGCTGGCTGAGCGCCACTCCTTTCGCCACCACGCCATCCTCATCGGCCGCGGCCTGCTGCGCATGCACGAGGACCGCCTGGACGAGGCCGCGGAGCTGTTCCTCGAAGCGCGCACCTTGAGCAAGGCCGCCGGCGACCACATCAGCGAGTTCCAGGCCAACGAGAGCCTGGTGCTGATTGCCTGGTACCAGGGCGACTGCGACCGCGCCCTCAAGCTGTGCGAGCCGCTGCGCGAACTCGCCGGCAAGCTGCGCGAGGGCAGCGAGGAGCCGCTGGCGCGAGCGGTCTACGGCTTGTGCCTGTACCACGATCGCGACGAGCACGAGCCCCTGGACCAGGCCGTCGAGGACCTGCGCATCGCGGATGCCAAGCATCGCCTGGCCTACACGCAGTCGCGCGCAGCGATGATCGATCTCAAGCGGGGCCGGATCGAATCGGCCGTGTCGCGTGCCCGGGAAGCATTGCAATGTGCCGAATTGCTGCAGCGGCCAACGGAAATGCTGCTCGCCCACATCGCGCTGTACCATGCCGGCAAAGCCACCGGTGACGAGCAGGCCGTTGCATCGGGATGCGAAGTCATGACATCGTTGTGCCAACAGGGCGTGGCGGCCTGGGCCCGGCACAAGGCGCAGGCGGCGATGGCGCAGGACGGACGGGTGGAAGCATGACCGAGGTCTTTCTGGAACGTGATTTCGATCCGGGGCTGACCGCTGAAGATGTCTGGGACATGGTGCGGGAAACCGGCCATTGCTTCCAGATGCACGGCGCGCTCTGGCACGGCAGCCTGCTCGCGGCCGACGGGCGGCACATGTTGTGCCATTTCAGCAGCCCCGATGCCGAGTCGGTTCGCATCGCGCTGCGCCAGTCCGGCACCCAGCCGGGGCCGGTCTGGGCGGGCACCGTCCACGAGGCCCCGAAGCTGCCCGAAGCCGATCCCGGCTATTCGAACGTGGCGGTAACCCGCAGTTGGACCGAACCCGTCCAGCTCGCCGACATCCAGGCGATAGAGAACGCCGGCGCCTGGTGCCTCGACGCCCATGGCGTGCAGTTCGTACGCACCTTTTTCGCTGCCGACCGCCGCCGGATGGTGTGCCTGTACCGGGCCCCTGATGCAGAATCCGTGCGCCTGGCGCAGGTCCAGGCCGGCATGCCGGTCGAGCATATCTGGACCTTCCGGCCCCTGGGTCCGCTGTGACATAAAATGATTACTCCGACCCCGAATATCGCCTTCTAGCAAAAAAAACCACGCTCTCTACCACGGTGGGTTCAACGCCACGGGTGCACATTATCCCTGCGCCGGCAAAACCGGCTTGGTGATTACAACCCAAATACAGGAGAGTCAATGATGGAAGGCCAAGAGATTGCCGTGAATAACGGCGTCAACATAGAAGCCCTGCTGGGCGCTCGCGAGGCGCTGACCCAGGCCCCCGAAGCCGCGCAGTTCAAATGGCGCGCGAGCAGCGAGTGGGTCAACGGCACGCACAGCCGCAGCACGGTCGAGAAGTTCTTCGGCCTGGGCGAGGAGCAGTCGCACCGCCAACCGTTCTATTACGACACTGACCACCCGGAAGTCTTCTCCTCTGAAGACCTCGGGGCGACGCCGGTCGAGATGGTATTAGTCGGCCTGTCCGGCTGCCTCGGCGCCGGCATCGCAACCGTGGCCCAGAACCGCGGCATCCAGCTGCGGTCGGTGAAAACCACACTTGAGGCCGGCATGGACCTGGCAGGCATTCTCGGCATCGACGGCGACGTGCGCAATGGCTTCGACGGCATCCGCGTGCGTTTCGAGATCGACGCCGACGCCAGCGAGGACGACATCCGCGCGGTCGTGGCCCAGTCGCAGAAGCGCTCGGCCGTGTTCGACATCGTCACCAATCCAACCGACGTCTGGGTCGAGGTGAAGAAGTCGGCATGATCGGCTCGAACCACAAAGTGGGCGCGTGTATCGGCACCGTTGACGTGATCGTCATCGGTGCCGGTCATTCGGGCCTTGCCATGAGCCATTGCCTGACGGAGTGGGGCGTCGAGCACGTGGTGCTCGAGCGCGGTTCGGTGGCGAATTCCTGGCGTCACGAGCGCTGGGATTCGCTGCGGCTGCTCACCCCGAACTGGCAGGCGCAACTGCCCGGCCAGGCCTATGACGGGCCGGATCCCGACGGCTACCTGACGATGCCGGAGCTGATCGGCTTCCTCGATCGTTATGCAACCGCGACGTCGGCCCCCTTGTACACTGACACGCAGGTGACGGCCGTGCGCCCGGATGCCGGCGGCTACCGGGTCGAGACGGACCGCGGCGCCTGGCTGACCCGCGCCGTCGTCATCGCAACGGGTGCTTTCAATCGGCAGGTCATCCCGGCCGGCGCCGCGGCTATTCCGACGTCGATCGCGCAACTGACGACTCGCGACTACCGCAACCCGGCCCAGCTGCCGGAGGGCGGCGTCCTGGTGGTCGGGGCGTCGGCAACCGGCCTGCAGCTGGCCGAGGAAATCCATCGGTCAGGCCGCCCGGTCACGCTGGCCACTGGCGAGCATGTGCGACTTCCGCGCCGATACCGCGGCAAGGACATCCAGTGGTGGATGCACGCCACCGGCGTCCTCGATGAGCGCTACGACGAAGTGGATGACATCGTCCGCGCCCGGCACGTGCCCTCGCCGCAGCTGGTCGGCACGCCCGAGCACCGCACGCTGGACCTGAACGCTTTGACCGACCAGGGCATCCGCCTGACCGGCCGACTGGCCCGCGTGCGTGACGGCCGCGCGCAGTTTTCCGGCGGGTTGCGCAACGTGTGCGACCTGGCCGATCTCAAGATGACCCGCTTGCTCGACCGCGTGGACGAGTGGATCGAGGCAGAGGGCTGCGGCAGCGCCGCGCACCCTCCGGAGCGCTTCGAGCCCACCCGCACCCCGACGCACAACTGCCTGGCCCTCGACCTCACCAGCGGCGAAATCCGCTCGCTGGTGTGGGCCACGGGTCTGCGCCCCGATTACGCCTGGCTGGACGTGCCGGTGCTGGACCGCAGGGGCATGTTGCGGCACGACGGCGGCGTCGTCGACGCCCCCGGGCTGTACGTGCTTGGCCTGCCGTTCCTGCGCCGGCGCAAGTCCAGCTTCATCCACGGCGCCGAAGACGACGCCAGGGACCTGGCCGCGCGCCTGCACGGTTACCTGGGAGCCGTCGCGGCGGATCCCCGCCCCCTGCGCGTGGCCCGGTGAGCGGCGATGGAAGTCGGACGTGAAGCGGCGCTGGTGGACGTATTCGTCCAGAGGCGATTTGACGCGGCGGACACGCGGGGCCGCGAACGGCCTGACAGCGCCCGCCTGGATCCCTGCCTGGACCTGCACGGAATCCGCCACGAGAATAGTTACCTGGCCCGTGACGGCCAGCGGATACTGTGCCATTTCCGCGCGCCAGACGCGGAGTCGCTGCGCATGGCGCTGCAGGTCACTGGCATCGACTACGATGCACTGTGGACCGGCGCGGTCAACCAGCTTCCCGGCGCGGCCGAGTTCGCGCTGGTGGTCGAACGGATTTTCGAGCGCCCGCTCAACACCGAACAGGAGCGCGCCTGCCGGGCGACGACCGCACGCCGCCTGTTGGACCTGGGCGTGGAGCCTGCGTGCGTGCTGCTGTCGCGCTCTCGCAAGCGCCTGTTGTGGCTGTGCCGCGTCGGGACGCCCGCCGCCGTCCGGGCGGCCGAGGCTGAACTGTCCGGTCCGGAATTCGAAGTCTGGGGCTGCGAGCCCTGACCAGCGTGGAAAGAGCGACATGATCGAAACCGACTATCTCGTGGTGGGCGCCGGCGCAACCGGCATGATCTTCGTGGACGAAATGCTGACGCACTCGGACGCGCGGTTTGTGATCCTTGATCGCCGCTTCCGTTCCGGCGGCCACTGGAACGACGCCTATCCTTTCGTGCGATTGCACCAACCGTCGGCCTTTTACGGCGCGGGCTCGCGCGCACTGGGCAGTCGCCGCATCGAGACCGACGGCCCCAACACGGGCCTCTTCCAGCAGGCGACCGGGAGCGAAATCACCGCCTACTTCGAGCAATTGATGCAGGATCGTTTCCTGCCGTCCGGCCGGGTCCGGTTCCTGCCGCTCCACGACTATCGTGGCGACTGGAATCACAGCCACCAGGCTGTCTCGCTGGCGACCGGCAAGGCCACGGACATCCGGGTGACGAAGAAGCTGGTGGACACGACGTTCTACCGCATCTCCACACCGCTGACGCACAAACGCCCCTTCGAAGCCGAACCCGGCGTTGGTGTAATTCCACCCAGCCAACTGCCGCAGTCCCTGGCCCCGCAGCACCACTACGTCGTGGTCGGGGGCGGCAAGACCAGCATGGACGTGGTGATCTGGTTGCTCGAACAGTCCGTCGGCCCGGACTCAATGACCTGGATCGTCCCGCGCGATTCCTGGCTGATCAATCGCGAGACGATCCAGCCGGGTGACGCCGGCATGGTGCGCATGATCGAGGGCCTGGCCAACTCGCTCGAGGCCGCGGCCGACGCCACGAACCTGGAGGACATTTACGCGCGCCTGGAGCGCTCCGGTGAAATGCTGCGCCTTGACCCGGCGGTGCAGCCGGGCATGTTCCACCAGGCGACGATCTCCCGCGGCGAGCTCGGGATGCTGCGCCGGGCTCGGAACGTCATCCGAAAGCGTCGCGTGCGCCGGATCGAGAGGAACCGGATCGTGTTCGAAGACGGTGCGATCCCCGCCCCGCGTGGGGCCCTGTACGTCGACTGCACGGCCCGGGCCATCAATTACCGGCCGACGAAACCGGTGTTCGACGGACCGCGCATCACGCTGGAGTTCGTCCGCGACGGCCGCATCAGCTTCAGCGCGGCCGCAATCGGCTTCGCCGAGGCCACCTTCGATGACGAGCAACGCAAGAACACGCTGTGCGCGCCGATCCCGTACGAGGAACACCTTATCGCCTGGCCGAAGGCCGTGCTGGCCGAGCTCCGGAACGGCGAAGCCTGGGCGAAGGACCCGGCCATGCGCGGCTGGGCGCAGAAGCATCGGCTGGCCGGCTTCACCTCTGGCGGCCGGCCACACACCGAGCTCGAGGCGCTGCGCACGCGGATCGCCGCCTTGCGCCCTCGGGCTGTTGCAAACCTCGAGGCGCTCATCGCCGCGAACGAAAGCGGTTTAGAACTGGCCGGCAGTCCCGGCAGGCAGGCGCACGAGGCGCGTGCGGTGATCGGGTAAGCCGATTCTTCAAGCAATCAGGAGAAATTGAGCATGAACGACAACGACGTATGGCCGAACGGCATGCCGCAACTCGGGCAAACCGCCGAGCGATCGCGGGACATCAGCAGCCGCGACATCGAACTGTTCACCGAGATCAGCGGCGACCGCAATCCCCTGCATTACGACGAGGCGGTGGCGAAGGCCACGCCGTTCGGCGGCATCGTGGTCCAGGGCGGCATCACCACCGCGATCCTCAATGCGGTCGTGGCCGAGAACCTGCCGGGGCCCGGCACGGTATTCCTGCAAACGAACTGGAATTTCAAGGCGCCGGTCCGCCCGGGCGACCGCATCACCGGGCACGTCGAAGTCACCAGGGTGAGGGCGGACAAACCAATCACGGAACTCAGGGCCCGCGTGACCCGGGACGACGGCACGCTGGTCCTGGAGGGCGACGCCGTCTGCTACACCATGCCGATCCGATCGCCCTGAAGGGAGGAGGGGACTGAGCCCTTCCGGTGCTACCCGCTTCAATCGTTGCACCCAGCTCACGCTGTCGGGAATGCCCGGTTAAGGTTATCCTGCCCGCCGGTTTCCAGAAATCCAGGTGAGCCCTTGCAACGCATCAGGACCGAATTCCCCCGCAAAATCCGCGAAATCGAAAACACCTGGATCCCGCTGTCCGACGGCGCCCGCCTGGCCGCCCGGATCTGGCTCCCGGTCGATGCGGAGACACAACCGGTCCCTGCGCTGCTGGAATACATTCCCTACCGCAAGAACGACGGCACCGCGGTGCGCGACGCCATCCGCCATCCCTACCTCGCCGGCCACGGCTATGCCTGCGTTCGGGTTGACATCCGCGGCAGCGGCGAGTCCGACGGCATCTTGTACGACGAGTATCTCGAGCAGGAGCACGACGACTGCCTGGAGGTGATGGACTGGATCGCGGAACAACCCTGGTGCAACGGCGGCCTCGGCATGTTCGGCAAGTCCTGGGGTGGTTTCAATGCCCTGCAGGTCGCGGCCCGACACCCGCCGCAACTCAAAGCCCTGATCACCATCGGCTTCACCGACGACCGCTACCACGACGACGTGCACTACATGGGCGGCTGCGTGCTTGCCTCGCAGATGCTGTCGTGGGCGACAGTGATGTTCGGCTACAACGCCCAGCCGCCGGATCCCCGCTGGGTGGGTGAGAAATGGCGCGACATGTGGCTGGCGCGGATGGAGAAAACGCCGCCCTTCGTCGAGGCCTGGCTCACGCACCAGCGGCGCGATGCCTACTGGAAACACGGCTCGGTCGGCGAAGACTACGGCGCCATCGATGTGCCGGTCTATGCCGTCGGTGGCTGGGGCGATGCCTACAACAACTCCATCCCGCGCCTGCTGGCGGGCCTCACCGTGCCGCGCAAGGGCCTGATTGGCGCCTGGTCGCACAACTACCCCGAAGAAGGCGTGCCGGGGCCGAACATCGGCTTCACCCAGGAGAGTCTGCGCTGGTGGGATCACTGGCTCAAGGGTAAGGACAGCGGCATCATGGACGAGCCCATGCTGCGGTGCTGGATGCTCGAGAGCGAAGCGCCGGCGACCTGGTACGGCGAGCGCAAGGGCCACTGGGTAGCCGACCCTTCGTGGCCGTCCCCCTGCGTCGGTGAGCAAGTACTGCACCTCAGCAGTGATGGCGCGGCGAACGTCCTGCGGGAAATGCCGGGTGAGCCGCACACCCTGTCGATTGTCGGCCAACTGCGACACAGTTTCGAGTGCGGCGAGTGGGGCAGTTTCGGCTCCAAGGGCGAGTTTCCGCCCGATCAGCGATCGGCGGACGGCGAATGCCTCAGCTTCACCTCGGTGCCCTTCGGCGAGCCTGTCGCAATACTCGGTAATCCGGAAGTCGACCTGGAGTTGGCCGTGGACAAACCGCAGGCGCTCATCGCCGTGCGCCTGTGCGACGTCGCGCCCGACGGCGCTTCGACACTGGTCACCTGGGGTCTGCTTAATTTGACGCACCGGGACAGCCACGAAGCGCCGGAGCCCGCCGAGCCGGGCAAGCGCTACCGGGTCACCGTGCAACTGCGCATGATGGGCTACCAGTTGGCGGCGGGTCACCGCTGGCGGGTGAGCCTATCGCCCACGTTTACGCGCCACGCCTGGCCCTCGCCGGAACTGGTGCAGCTCACCCTGTTCACCGGGGAAGGATGCCGCCTGCGCCTGCCGGTTCGCACCCCACAGCCGGGGGATGACGCCCTGCCTGCCTTTGAGCCCGCCGAAATCTCGCCACCGCTGGCGGTCGCCCGCGTTCGCACGTCCCGGCGGGTTCACACCGTGACGCAGGACCACATGGACGGCTGGACCACGATGACCATGGAAAGCGACGAGGGGCGATTGCGCTTCCTCGACAACGGCCTGGAAACCGATCACCGCAGCATCGAGACCTTCAAGGTGCGTGACGGCGATCCACTCTCCACCAGCGAGCACATCCAGACCGTGATCGAATTTCAGCGCGGTGATTGGCGGGTGCGGGTGGAAACCGACAGCCTGATGACCGCCGACGCGAGCCATTTCCATCTTTCCAACCAGCTGGACGCCTACGAGGGGGATGTGCGGGTGTTTAGGAAATCCTGGACCACCGCGATTCCACGCGATAACGTCTAGGCCATCACCCCAAACCCGAAGTCCACTCTGACGTCAACTGCATGCAGGACAAAGATGGTCGACTCTGAGCAGCGACAGGTATTCGAGCACGCACTGAAAGCCCTCAACACCGGCCAGGCTGCGCAGGCGGCACAAGCCTGCCGGCAGGCCCTGGAGGACGCGCCCGACAACATCGATTTCCTGACCCTGCTCGGGGCTTCCCTGGTCGCGCTCAGGCAACCCAGGCAGGCGGTCGAACCCCTCCAACGCGCGGTCCAGGCGGCGCCGCGTTTTGCCCGCGCTCGCGAAAACCTCGGCCAAGCCTTGATAATGCTGGGCAAGCCATCGGAAGCGGTCGCCCACCTGGAACAGGCCGCGAAGTTCGACGAAAAGTCGGTCACGGTGCGGCTCCGGCTGGCACACGCCCTGGCCCTGCAGGGCCTTGGGGAGGAAGCCGACCGCATCTACGAGGAGGCCTTCGCCCTCGACCCACAGCGCGGGCGTCTGGCGGAAGCGGGCGAGCATTTGCGCGAAGAACGCGTGAAGGAGTGCCAGAAAATCTGCCGGGAGATGCTCGCGGCCAACCCGGACGACGTCAACGCGATTCGCCTGCTGGCCAAGGTCGCCGGCGAGAACGACCACTGGCGTCAGGCTGAAAAACTCCTGTCGCGTGCCTTGGAAATCGCTCCGGCCTTCAACGAACTGCGACTGGATCTCTCTCGCGTGTACAAACAACTGGATCGCCTGGATGATGCTGTCGCCATGGCCGCCGAGGCCGTCGAACACAACCCGCGCAACCGCAACGCGCATTACCTTCACGCCAGCATGCTCGCGATCACCCGCGCCCACGATGCCGCGCTGGAGGCCTACGACCGCGCCACCGAGAATGATCATTTCCACCCGGTCGCCTGGCTGGGCAAGGGCCACCTGCTGAAGACCCTGGGTCGCAGCCAGGAAGGCATCGCCGCCTACCGCAAGGCGATCGAGCAACGCCCGAATTTCGGCGAGGTGTACTGGAGTCTCGCCAACCTCAAGACCTTTCGTTTTACCCTTGATGAGATTGCCGACATGGAGCGGCGCCTCGCCGAGGAAGACCTCGACACCGACGCCCGCGTGCATTTCCTTTTTACCCTTGGCAAGGCCTGGGAAGACGAGGGGGAATACGCCCGCGCCTTTCAGTACTACAGCGACGCCTGCGCCCTGCAGCGCCCGCTCATCTACTACGACCCGGTCGAAACCAGGTTCTCCAACAATCGAATCCTCGAAGTGTTCACGGCCGGGTTCCTGGCCGACAACGCCGGCCACGGCTGCCCCGATCCCGCGCCGATCTTCATCGTCGGCATGCCGCGTTCGGGCTCGACCCTGATCGAGCAGATCCTGGCCAGCCACAGCCAGGTGGAAGGCACAGCCGAGCTGCCGGAAGTCGGGCGGGTCATCGGAATGATCTCGGCGCGCAGCCGCGAGGAGGATTACCCCGAGGCGGCGGTGTGGATGAAGCCAAAGGACTGGCGCGAGTTGGGCGAAGCCTACCTCGAGCGCACCCAGCGCCACCGTCACGGGCTACCGTACTTCACCGACAAAATGCCCAACAATTTCCCCAGCGTCGGCCTGATCCACCTGATGCTGCCGAACGCCAAAATCATCGATGCGCGCCGTCATCCTGTGGATTCCTGTTTCGGCTGCTTCAAGCAACACTTCGCCTACGGCCAGACGTTCAGCTATGACCTGGTGGAAATCGCGAATTACTACCGCGAGTATCGACGGATGATGCGCCACTGGCACCAAGTGTTGCCGGGGCGTGTGCTGGAAGTGCGTTACGAGGATATGGTGCGCGACCAGGAGGGCCAGACCCGCCGCCTGCTCGAACACTGCGGGCTGCCCTTCGAGGAGGACTGCCTGCGTTTCTACGAAACCGAGCGGCCGGTGCGCACGGCGAGTTCCGAGCAGGTCAGGCGGCCGATCTATGAATCATCGCTCAATCATTGGCGGCATTTTCGCGAGGAATTGGCGCCGTTGATCGAGGACCTCGGCCAGGAACTCGCGGGTTGGGATGCATAGGTCGCGGCGAGGGCGCCGCTCCTACAAACTCCATGCAGCGCTGAAAAGGGCGATTGGCACATGGATGTGCCAACGGCCGAAGGCCGGGAGCCTTTGAAAACCGCGCTTTTCAAAGGCGAGATGCAAGTGGGGCAGGATGCCCCATCTTGCTCATTCATGTAGGAGCGGCG
>Ga0268386_10001216_pt1 | contig 17588 bp, 22 predicted proteins | sample RVTome_15_FD_200260 | JGI IMG/M metagenome (GOLD analysis project Ga0268386, IMG submission 200260) | Soil microbial communities from uranium-contaminated site in the Upper Colorado River Basin, Wyoming, United States - RVT150D86... ...
TCCTTCCACCAGTTCCGCGAGGGCACCAACCTCAAGGCCTGGCTTTACCGGATCCTCACCAACACCTTCATCAACTCCTACCGCAAGGCGCAGCGTCAGCCCCAGCAGTCGGCCTCCGAGGAGGTCGAGGACTGGCAGATGGCGCGGGCGGAGGCGCACACCTCCTCCGGTCTGAAGTCCGCCGAGGCCGAGGCTCTCGAGCGTCTGCCGGACTCCGACGTCAAGGACGCCCTCCAGCAGATCCCCGAGGACTTCCGGATCGCGGTCTACCTCGCCGATGTCGAGGGCTTCGCGTACAAGGAGATCGCGGAGATCATGGGGACCCCGATCGGGACGGTCATGTCCCGGCTGCACCGCGGTCGCCGGCAGCTCCGCGACCTGCTCGAGGACTACGCACGCCAGCGTGGCCTGGTGCCGGTGGCCAGCGGGGAGGGAGAGGCATGAGCTGCGGACGGCCGCACGAGGTCGACTGCGTCGAGGTCCTCGACCGGATCTACGTCTTCATCGACGACGAGATCGACGGCAGCGGCGACCGGACCCTGACCTACTCCCAGATCGAGCAGCACCTGCACGAGTGCGCGCCGTGCCTGCGCAAGTTCGACCTGGAGCGGGTGGTCAAGGAGCTGGTGGCCCGCTCGTGTCGCGACGAGCACGCCCCCGTGGAGCTGAGGGCCAAGGTCCTGACCCGCATCGCGCAGGTCCGGGTGGAGATCACCGAGGCCTGAGCCCCCTGACGACGTCGACCCCGGCCCGCCTGGGCCGGGGTCGACGACGTACGGGCGCCTGGTCAGGCGTTGGGACGCTTGCCGTGGTTGGCCTTCTTGCGCTTGCGCGCCTTGCGCTTGCGGGACCTTCTCGCCATGGGGACTCCTTCGTCGTCAGCGTCACGTGCGCGTCGCGGTCCGCGGCGCGTCGCGGTCGATTGTCTCACCGATCGTAGGTACGACCGCTGGCTGGAGCATCGCGGTGGCCAGCAGGAGCCCCAGCCCGGCCGCCAGGAGGACCCCGCCGGGGGACACCGTCTCGGGTCGCGGCGGGAACGCGACCGGGACCCACGCCGCCAGCCACTCGTTGTCCCAGACCCGGCCCACGCCGTCGAGGACGACCCCGGCCACCACCAGAGCCACACCGTGCACGCGTCGGTTGACCCAGCCGAAGACGGCGAGGAAGCCGATCGCCACCCCGGTGAGTGCCGGGAGCAGCGGGTCCCAGACGGCCGCACCGAGCACGCCGATCACGCGGGCCGCGAGCGCGTTGCCGAGCAGCCTGGCCCGCCGCAGCCGCAGCCGGGTCACGTGCGAGAGCCGCCCGCCCATGGCGTACCCGACGGCCAGACCGCCGACCAGCGCGATGAGGACGAGCGTCACGCCTCCATGGTTGCCCGGGGCGGCGCGTCGGAGAGGTTGCCACGCCACACGACCCGCCTCGGAACGAATCACCCACGGACGTCGCCCGGACGTGGTGGAATGCGCCCCGACGCATCCTCGGGGAGTCGGGAGCGAGCGTGGCGGAGCAGGTGCGCGCCGAGATGGTGGGCAACAGCGCCGAGGTCTCGCACCTCGTCGGCGAGGAGGACACCGCGGTGGTCGTCGGCTCCGGTGACGTCCCGGTCCTGGCGACCCCGCGGCTGGTCGCGCTCGCCGAGGCGGCGACCGTCGCGGCCGTGGCCGGGACCCTTCGCCCGGAGCAGACCACCGTGGGCACGCGGGTCGAGCTGGAGCACCTGGTCCCGACCCCGGTCGGCACCCGGGTGGGTGTCCGGGCGGTGCTGGTGTCGGTGGGCGAGCGGTGGCTGCGCTTCGAGGTGTCGGCCGAGCACCCGGACGGCCGGCAGGTCGCGCGCGGGTACGTGACGCGCGTCGTCGTCGACCGGGCGCGCTTCCTCGCCCGTACGGGGGGTCAGGAGGGCCCGGGGCCGAGCTCGAGGACGTAGGCCCGCAGCTGCACCCCGGGCAGCGGCTCCCAGTCGCGGTCAGGGGCGCGGCGGAAGCCGAGCCCCTGGTAGAGCGTGTGGGCCGCCGTCATCGTCGCGAGCGACGAGATGACCACCGCACGCGCACCGGCCTCACGGGCCCGATCCAGGCACGCCAGCACCAGTGCGCGGCCGGCTCCGCGCCGACGGCCCGAGGGGGCGACCGCGAGCATGCGGAACTCCGCCTCACCGGGTCCGGCCAGCTCCGCGTAGGACGTGCCGGGCAGGCAGAAGGTCACGGTGCCGAGGAGCTCGCCGCTGTCGTCGACGGCGACGAGCAGCTCGGCCTCGGTGGCGCGCCGGGCGGCGTCCCGGAGCTCCTCGGAGTACGCGGCTGCGTCCGGGTCGGCGCGGAGCAGGTCGTCGGCGAGGTAGGCCCCGAGGGTCACCTCGCCGACGGCCTCGTGCTCGGTCGGGAGTGCTGTTCGGACGACGGGGCGGTCGGGCACGCCGCGCAGGCTACTGCCGGTGGGTCAGCGGAGAGCGGCGTACGGGAGGGACGGGAGGTCGGCGCCCCAGTCGTCGTTGCGGACGTTCCGTGGCGGGCGGGCAGCCCAGTCGGAGGACGACACCCAGCGCAGGAGCGCCCAGGTGGCGAAGCCGGCCACGACGAAGGGGATCAGGACGAGGAGGATCTGGAGTGCGGTCATGGCTGTAAGTTTGCGCTCTTCGACATCCTGCCGCGAGTGGCAGAACTGACAGTGTCCATCGACATCCTGCCAGGAGTCTGGCACACTGGTCCGCATGATCCGGACCGTTGCCGTGGCCGTCTTCGACGGCGTGGCCCCCTTCGAGCTCGGCGTGATCACCGAGGCGTTCGGCGTCGACCGGAGCGACCAGGGCGTGCCCACGTTCGACTTCCGCGTCTGCGCTCCCGTGCCCGGCCGCGTCACCACGAGCATGCCCTTCGACCTGCACGTCCCGGCCGGGCTCGAGGCGACACTCGACGCCGACCTGGTCGCGGTGCCGGCCATGCGGCGCTCCGACACGCCACCGCCCGAGCTGCTCGACGCGCTGCGCGCCGTCGTGGACCGCGGTGGGCGGGTGATGTCGGTCTGCACGGGTGCCTTCGTGCTGGGCGAGGCGGGGTTGCTCGACGGCCGGCGGTGCACGACGCACTGGATGTACGCCGACGAGCTCGCCGAGCGCTTCCCGAAGGCCCTGGTGGACCCGGACGTTCTCTACGTCGACGCGGGACAGGTGATCACCAGCGCGGGGACGGCCGCAGGGATCGACGCTTGCCTGCACCTCATCCGCGAGGACTACGGGGCCAAGATCGCTGCCAAGGTCGCCCGGCGCATGGTCGTGCCTCCGCACCGCGACGGCGGACAGGCGCAGTTCATCCAGTCGCCCATCCGGCCGCTGCACTGCGACACCCTCGACGAGGTGCTCGCCTGGATGTCCGGGCACCTCGACCGCGACCTCACCGTGGAGACGCTGGCCGCGCGGGCCCACATGTCGCCGCGCACGTTCGCCCGACGCTTCCGGGCCGAGACCGGCACGACCCCGTACGACTGGCTCCTGGCCCGTCGGGTCGAGCAGGCCCAGCTGTTGCTCGAGGAGGGCGACGACAGCGTCGAGCAGATCGCGGTGCGATGCGGCTTCGGGACGGCGGCCGTGCTCCGCCACCACTTCACCCGACGCCTCGGCACCACGCCCCAGGCCTACCGGCGGACCTTCCGGCGGCGTCCCGCGTGACGTCTGCCCGGGCGGCCTCCTCGGAGGTCCCGTCCGGCGGCGCGGCCCCCCGGGGCCGGGGCTGGCGCGAGGCGCTGCGAGCGGTCCCGCGCGAGACCCGGACGGCCCTCCGCCACCATGACCTGCTCCTCTTCGGGGCGGGGGTCACGTTCTACGCCGCCATCGCCGTCGTCCCGCTGTTCGTCCTCGCCGTGTGGCTGCTCTCCCTCGTCGTCGGGACGGAGCGGGTCGAGGAGCTCGCCGCCGAACTTGTGGAGGCGCTGCCGGGGGCCCTCGGCGCGCCGGAGGTGGCCGGAGCGGGGATCGACCTCGGCCTGTCGCTGGGCCCGCTGGCCGCGCTCGTCGCCGTCCTGCCTGCCAGCCTGTACGGCGAGGGGCTGCGTCGCGCGTACGCCGCGCTCGCCGACGTCGACGACAGCTTCGTGGGGTGGCGCGGCCGCCTCGCGGTGCTGCCGGTGCTGGTCGTGGCGCCGCTGCTCCTGCTCGCCGTGCTGGCGGTGACCCCGCTGCTCAACGACCTGTTCGGGGCCGGGCCGGGCCCGAGGGCGCTGGGCGTCTACGTCGCCCTGAACGTCGACTGGGTGGTGCTCTCGATCCCGCTCACCTGGTCCTACCGGGTGGTGGCCCCGGACCCGCCGTCCTGGCGGGTCGCCGCGGTCGGGGGCTTCGTCACCGGTGCCTTCGTCGCCGGCTTCCTGCAGGGCTTCGTGCTCTTCCTCTCCCTCCCCGTGGACCTGGGAGCTCCCTTCGGCGGGTCCGTCGCCGTCGGCGCGGTGGTCGCGGTCCTGCTGTGGATGTGGCTGTTGCACCTCGTCGTGCTCGTGGGCTACGTCGCCACCCGGCGCCTGCAGCGGCTGCTCGACACCCCCTGACCCCCGGCCAGGGGCGAGTCAGTCGATCTGGGTCGACACCGGAGTGGGCAGCTCCATCGTTCGGCTGACGGTGCACCACCGGTCGTGCGACCGGTGCACGGCGTCGGGCAGCAGGGCACGGGCGGCGTCGCCCTCCGGGCCGTCTGGGAAGCGCACTCGGAAGGTCACCTGGACGTCGTCGAGCCGGTTGCCCTCGTCGTCGCGGACCTTCTCCGCTTCGACCAAGACCTCGAACGACTCGGGTGTGGCCCTGCGGGAGGTGACGACGTTGACGTCCGCACCCGTGCACCCGCCGATCGCGCCGAGCAGCAGCTCGGTGGCGGTGAAGTCCGCGTCCTCCCCCGTGCCCAGCGGGATGCGGCCGCCGCGGCCGTTGGTGACGGCCAGCCGGCCGTCGTCGGTGCGCTCGACGGCAACCGCGCGCCGCCCTCGGGAGGTTGCCATGCGCGGCACCTTCGCACACCGGCTCCCGCCCGCCGGTCACACCCCTGTGGTCGACCTGGGGTACGCCACGGCGGGGTCGGTGAGGATGTTGACCAGGTACGGAACGCCGGACTCGAACGCCCGCCGTAGCGCCGGACCCAGCTCGTCCGGGCGGGAGACCGTCTCGCCGGCGCCGCCCAGCGCCCGCACGACCCCGTCGTAGCGGGTCTCCGCGCGCAGGTCGGCCGCGACGTCGTAGCCGTACAGCATGCGCATCGGGTGCTTCTCCAGCCCCCACGCCCCATTGTTGCCGACGACCATGACGACCGGCAGTCGGTGCCGGACCAGGGTGTCCACGTCCATCAGGGACATGCCCGCGGCGCCGTCGCCCAGGAGCAGGACCACCTGGCTGCCGGGCCGGGCGACCCGGGCGGCTGCGGCCGCGCCGACCCCCGCGCCGAGACATCCGTACGGGCCGGGATCGAGCCAGCAGCCCGGACGTGCTGGCTCGACCAGCTTGCCCGCCCACGACACGAAGTCGCCGCCGTCGCCGATCACGACGGCGTCGTCGCCCAGCAGGGGCAGCAGCTCGCCGTACACGCGGGCGGGGTGGACAGGGTGGGCGTCTGCGGCCAGCAGCGCCGAGTCGCGTTCCACGGCCGCCGCGACGGCGTCACGCAACGTCTCCTTCCAGGAGCTCCAGTCCCGGTGCCGGAGCTGGTCGGTCCAGGCGGACAGCAGACCGTCGAGGACGAGCGTCAGGTCGCCGGCCGCAGCGGCCGCCAGAGTGACGTGGGAGGAGACCTGGGACGGCGAGTCGGCGAGGTGGACGACCCTGGCGGGTGGGGCGCCGTCCTTGCCGCCGAAGACGCCGTAGCCGAGCCGGAAGTCCAGCGGCGTGCCGACGACCACGACGAGGTCGGCCCGGCCGAGCGCCGTCGACCGGGCGCGGGTGACGAGCAGCGGGTGGCCGGGCGGGAGCAGGCCGCGGCCCATCCCGTTGGTCACCACGGGGAGCCCGGTCTCCTCGGCCAGGCGCACGGCCGCGTCCTCGGCACCGTCGGCCCAGACGTCGGAGCCGTACACCAGGACGGGGCGCTCGGCGTCGGCGATCACCTCGGCGACCTCGGCCAGATCGTCCGGGTCGGGCTCCAGCGGCCTCCGTCGCGGCGGGGGTGGCAGCCGGACGGAGGCCCGGCTGAAGAGCTCGTCCATGGGGACGTCGACGAAGACCGGCCCGCGGTGGGGCATGGTCGCGATGCGCAACGCCTCGTCTGCGACCCCGGGGAGCTCGGCGACCTTGCGCGCGGTTGCGGCGTACTTCGTCACCGGTGCCAGGAGCGGCGGGTGGTCGAGCTCCTGCAGGGACCCGGTGCCCCAGCGGTATGCCGGCGCGCGCCCCCCCAGCACGAGCAGGGGGACGCCGCTGTACGTCGCCTGGGCAACGGCACTGATCCCGTTGGTCACGCCCGGGCCGGCGGTGAGCACCGCGAGTCCGGGCGACCGGGTCAGCTTGGCCGTCGCCTCGGCCGCGAAGACGGCGGACTGCTCGTGGCGCACGTCGACGATGCGCAGCGGGGTGGGCGTTCCTGCCCGAGCCGCAGCGTCGTACAGGGGGAAGACGTGCGCGCCCGAGAGCGTCCACAGCGTCGTGACGCCGTGGGCGCGCGCCACCGCGAGAGCGAGGTCGCCGCCGTGCCCCTCGACGGGACCGTCGGCGGCCGGGGACACGACCGGTCCGGCATTCGTCACGCGCCCGAACCTACCCGCGGTCCTCAGCCCCCGCGGTAGAGCCAGGGCGCCGTGCCTCGCATCGCGCGCTGGAGGGCGATGAGAAGGTCCGGCCGGATCGCCGGGTTGACGAGCACCCGGGGAGCGGCGTCCTGCGCGGGCGTCCCGATCACACCGAGCAGCAGCTGGAGGTGCAGCGACCGGACGTAGCCGATGGTGTTCTGGCACACCGCGGTCGAGCGTTCGCCGGGCGCGGGACGGTTCTCCCCGCTCCAGCCGTCGGCCAGCCGGTCCACCCAGCGTTCCACGAGGTCACCGGGCACCAGGTCGCGGTGCAGCAGGGACATCGTCGCGAACGCGAGCCGGTCGAGCTCGCCGTCGACCACGCGGTGCTGCGTGGGGATGAGCAGCCGCTCGGCCACCACGTCGAGCAGCACCGCCAGCTCGTCGGCCCCCAGGTGGCGGGACGCGGCGAGCGTGCCGAGCAGGTCGGCACCGTGGGCCACGGCCTGCGCCCAGCCCCGGTCGGGGATCCAGCCACGGAGATCGCGTTCACCGAGGAGCCATGCCACGCCTCGGTCCGCCCAGGTGAGGACCGCGGTGGGGTGCAGCAGACCGAGGGCGTTGTCGCGCGCCACCACGGCGGCGAGAACAGCGGCCGAGAAGGACCGGCGGAGCACCGAGTCGGTTCCGTTCTCGCCGAGTCGCAGGCGCAGGCCCAGGGCCAGGCCGTCCCCGAGCCCGCTCAGCAGCTCGTCGTAGACCCCCTCCGCCGTCCAGGTCGACAGCGTCGTGCACGCCAGGTCGTCGCGGACGTGCGGGTCGGTGTCCCCCAGCATGGAGACGAGCTCGGCGGTCAGCTCGTCCAGGGCGGCGTCCTCCGGGACCCGGCAGCCTTCGGCGACCACCGTCTCCCAGAACGCCGTGCGCACCGTGCCATCCTCCCATCCGCGAAGGTGTGCGTCCCCTGCCGGGCGGGCAGCTCGCCGGACCGGTCGGCCGGCGACGGTTACGCTGCGCCGGTGCCGTCGCTCAACGACGTCGTCCGCCAGCACTCCGACCTCGACGAGGCCGACCTGGACTGGCTGCACGCCCTCGTGGCCGACTGGCAGCTGCTCTCCGACCTCTCCTTCGCCGACCTGGTGCTGTGGGTGCCCGACCGCGACCGACGGGGTTTCTGGGCTGCAGCCCAGATGCGCCCCACGACCGGTCCTACCGCCTACGTGGAGGATCTCGTCGGCACGCTGCTGCAGCGCGGGCGCCGGCCGCTCGTCGACTCCGCGTACGACGAAGGACGGATCCGTCGCGACGGGGACCCGGAGTGGTGGGACGACGTGCCTGTCCGGGTCGAGGCGATCCCCGTACGGCGGGAGGAGGCCGTCCTGGCCGTCGTGGCGCGCAACACCAACCTGGTGTCCCCGCGGACACCCAGCCGGCTCGAGCTGGCCTACCTCGACTGTGCCGCGGTGCTGGCCACGCTGGTGGCCGAGGGACGGTTCCCGCGGCCCGGGACGACGCTCGGCGGTCGGCGGGGCGCCCCGCGGGTGGGCGACGGGCTGATCCGGCTGGACGCCGAGGGCGTGGTGGAGTACGCGAGCCCCAACGCCTTCTCCGCCTACCGCCGCCTCGGTCTGCCGGCCGACCTGGTCGGCGAGCGCCTCGGCGCCGTGACAGCGGCGCTCGCCCCCCGCACCGAAGCCGTCGACGAGGCCCTCGAGGTCGTCGTCGGCGGCCGGGGGGACCGCAGCGCCGAGGTCGAGGCCAACGGCACCGTGCTGGCTCTGCGGGCCATCCCGCTGGAGCCCGGCGGCGTCCACAGCGGGGCGCTGGTGCTCTGCCGCGACGTCACCGAGGTACGGCGGCGCGAGCGCGAGCTGCTCACCAAGGAGGCGACGATCCGGGAGATCCACCACCGGGTGAAGAACAACCTGCAGACCGTCGCCGCGCTCCTGCGGATGCAGGCCCGCCGGGTCGACGTCCCCGAGGCCCGGGCCGCGCTGGACGAGGCGGTGCACCGGGTCGGCACCATCGCCGTCGTCCACGAGACGCTGTCGCAGACCTCGGAGGACGAGGTGGAGTTCGACGCCGTCGCGGACCGGCTGCTCGCGATGGTCGCCGAGGTGTCCGCGGCCACGCCCAGGGTCACGGCGCGGCGCGAGGGCAGCTTCGGGGTGCTGGACGCCGGGCGGGCCACGCCGCTGGCGATGGCGTTGACCGAGGTGCTGCAGAACGCCGTCGAGCACGGTTTCGGCGACCACGCCACGGGCGACCTCACGCTGAGGGTCGAGCGAGCGGCGCAACACCTGGTCGTCACGGTCGAGGACGACGGAGCGGGGCTGCCGGCCGGCTTCGACCTCTCCGGTTCGCCGCGGCTGGGTATGCAGATCGTCCGCACGCTGGTCCTCGGCGAGCTCGGCGGTCGCCTGCACGTGGGACCGCGACCGGGGGGCGGCACGAGGGTGGTGCTGGACCTCCGGGTGCCGGTGGCCGGGGAGTGAGAAGCGGGACGCCCCGCCGGCCGCGGCCGGCGGGGCGTCCCGTGGTCGGGATCAGAAGGCGCGGGCGCGGGCGCGGGCCTTGCGGCGCTTCAGGGCGCGGCGCTCGTCCTCTGACAGTCCGCCCCAGACCCCTGCGTCCTGGCCGCTCTCGAGGGCCCAGGCAAGACAGGTCTCGCGGACGTCGCAACGGCGGCACACCGCCTTGGCCTCCTCGATCTGGAGGAGGGCCGGACCGGTATTGCCGATGGGGAAGAACAGCTCGGGGTCCTCGTCACGGCAGGCGGCACGGTGGCGCCAGTCCATGAGTCACAGCTCCTCTGTACGGTCACGCCCACCGTCCGGGTGGTGCGTGACGTGCGTGCACGGCTCTCGTGAACTGCTTCACGAGTTGGTTCCTCGACGCTACCTCGACAGCGGTGTCCAGGGCACTCGGAACACACTGGCGACCGCACAGGCAGGGTCGAACCCAGCCGTGCGGCCCCAGTAGAGGGTGACAAATCCGCGACGCGAGGACAAGACCTTTGTGGCGCCGATCTCATCGGATGGCCCTCCCGGGCAGCTTGCGGCGGCCTGCAGCGGCGCTGCGTACGCTGGCCAGGTGCCCGATCCGACCGGCGAGGTCGCCACCTGGCCCCGCGTCCTGGCCGGCACCGTCGTCAGCCTGCAGGCCGCGGCGCTGCTGGGCTTCTCCGCGTGGGAGCTCTACCGGTCGACGGTCGAGACGCCCAGCAACGAGGCGGTGGCGCAGGGTACGACGGTGTACTTCGCCGTGGTCGGGGTGCTGGTCGCGCTCGTCGCCATCGCGGTCTGGCGGACCCGCGGCTGGAGCCACGGCGCCGCGGTGTTCCTGCAGCTGCTGGCCCTGCCCGTGGCGTGGACGATGGCGACCGCGGGCTTCTGGCCGGGTGCCGTGCTCCTCGGAGGCTCGGCCCTGGCCGCGTTGGTGGCGTTGGTGTCGCCGACCGGCCGGGCCGTCTACGGGCGCTGACGGCGGCTCACTCCTCGACGAGGAGCCCTTCCCGCAGCTGCGCCAGCGTGCGCGCCAGCAGGCGGGACACGTGCATCTGCGAGATGCCGACCCGCTCGGCGATCTGAGACTGCGTCATCCCCTTGAAGAACCGGAGCAGCAGAATGGTCCGTTCGCGCTCGGGCAGCTGGGCCAGCAGCGGCTTCAGCGACTCGCGGTACTCCACCCCCTGCAGGGCCTCGTCATCGGTGCCCAGCGAGTCGATCACCGCAGGTCCGTCGCTCTCGCCGAGCTCCGGCGCGTCCAGCGAGAGGGTGCTGTAGGCGTTGGCCGACTCCAGGCCCTCCAGGACGTCCTCCTCGCCGACGCCCAGGAGGTGGGCGAGCTCGGCCACCGTGGGGGAGCGACCGTGCTGCTGGGTGAGCTCCGCCGTGGCCGTGCTGATCGACAGGCGCAGCTCCTGCAGCCGCCGCGGGACGCGGACGGCCCACCCCTTGTCGCGGAAGTGGCGCTTGATCTCGCCGACGATGGTCGGGGTCGCGTAGGTGGAGAACTCCACACCCCTGTCGGGGTCGTAGCGGTCGACCGCCTTGATCAGGCCGATCGTCGCCACCTGGACGAGGTCGTCGTGCGGCTCCCCGCGGTTGCGGAACCGGCGGGCCAGGTGCTCGACCAGCGGGAGGTGCAGCGTGACCAGACGGTCGCGGACGACCTGGCGGCGCGGGTCACCCGACCGCAGACCGGAGAGCTCGAGCAGCAGGTCCCGGCTCACCTCCCTGTCGACGCCCACGCCGCGCCCGGTGCGGCTCCGGCCCACGTCGTTCTGGCCGACGGTGGTCACGCCCCGACCACCGCCCCACGCTGCTTGCGCAGCGTGATCCTGACCCGCCCGTCGCCGTCGGTACGGGCGTCCACCTCGCCGGCCAGCGCGCTGAGCACGGTCCACGCGAAGCTGTCGCGCCGTGGGGGCTCGGCATCGGTCGTGCGGGCACTGACCTCGACCGCGAGCGTGTCGGCCTCGATGGTGAACACGCAGGTCAGGTCGCCGTCGGCCGCGATCCGGGGGAGCAGCAGGGCACACGCCTCGTCCACGGCGATCCGCAGGTCCTCGATCTCGTCCAGGGTGAAGTCCAGGCGTGCGGCGAGCCCGGCCGCGGCCGTGCGCAAGACGGCGAGGTAGGCGCTGTCGGCCGGTAGCCGGAGCTCGACCCGCTCGCCCGTGCGCTTCCCGTGGTCGCCCTCGCCGGTCTGCTCGGTCACCGTCCGTCCCCCTCCCTCCGATCGTGTCCCCGAGCGCCGGCGACGCTACCCGAGGGGGGCGGGTCACCGGCCGCCAGGGCCGCCAGCGTCGCGCCCTCGAGGCGATGGACCGTCCAGTCGTCCATGCCACGGGCCCCGAGGTTCCGGTAGAAGCCGAGGGCGGGGGCGTTCCAGTCGAGCACCCACCACTCCATGCGACCGTACCCCCGCTCCGCGCACAACTGCGCCAGCGCCGTGAGCAGGGCCTTGCCGTGACCCTCGCCACGCCGCTCGGGGAGCACGAAGAGGTCCTCGAGCCACAGCCCGTGCCTGCCCAGCCAGGTGGAGAAGGTGACGTACCACAGAGCCATGCCGGCCACCCGGCCCGCGGCGTCCTCCGCCACGTGGCAGTGCACCAGGGGGGTCTCACCGAACAGGGCGGCGGCGAAGTCCTCGACCGTCGCGACGGCCGCGTCCGGCTCCCGCTCGTACGCCGCCAGCTCGTGCACGAGGTGCAGGATCGCCTCCAGGTCGTCGGGGCGCGCGGGCCGGATCACCGCCCAACCGTAGCGACGCCCGGGCAATGCAAGGCCCCCGGTGTGACCGGCGAGGTCGCCCGGGGGCCTGGCCCGCCAGTCCGTGCTCGGCGCGGGGACGGGACCGCCCCGTAGTGTGCACCGTCCGGCACCGGTCCAAACCTCCGGCCCCTCGCAGGAGGCCTGCGTCGTGACGCAGGGAGGCGAGCAACCGGCCTCAGGCGGCCTGCTTGGTCTCCCAGAAGATCTCGGCGATCTCGTCGATCTTGGCCAGCAGCTCGTCGGCCTTCGCGACGTCCGTGCTGCCCTTGACGCCGCTGGCGCCGGCGAGCTTCGTCGTCTCGTTGAACAGCTCGTGCAGCTGGGGGTACTTCTCGAAGTGCGGGGGCTTGAAGTAGTCGGTCCACAGCACCCAGAGGTGGTGCTTGACCAGCTCCGCCCGCTCCTCCTTGATCTTGATGGCGCGGGTCCGGAAGTCCTGGTCGTCACTGGCGTGGTACTTCTCCAGGATCCCCTTGACCGACTGCGCCTCGATGCGCGCTTGGGCGGGGTCGTAGACGCCACAGGGCAGGTCGCAGTGGGCGGACACCTCGATGGTCCGGGCGAGCAGTCGCATGGGTGTGCGTGTCCTCTCCGTACGGATCCGCTGACGGGACGATCCTTCCCCGCGGGACACTACTCCCGAACCTCGCCGGGAGGAGGCCCGCGTTGCCCCGCTTCGGGCTGGCCGTCGTGCGCGGCCGGTCCATGGAGCCGACGCTGCGGGACGGCGACCGCCTGCTCGTCTCGTACGGCCGGGAACCGGCGCCCGGGCGGCTGGCGGTGGTCCGGCTCCCCGGGCGGCCGGGCTGGTCGGTGAAGCGCCTCCTGCGTCGTGAGGGCGACGGGTGGTGGGTGGAGCGCGACAACCCGCGCGAAGGCACGGATTCATGGCTCGTCGGTGCGGTATCCGAGCGGGATGTGCCCGCCGTCGTACTTGTCCGGCTCTGGCCCCGTCCCGGGCCGCTCGCGGGACCGCCGCGCTAGCATGGGGCCTACGGGTGACCCCCGCCGTCGCGCACCCAGAGCCACATCCCGCTCGCCGTCCACCGTGCCGACGCACCCACCAGCCGCTCCGAGCCCGGGGGTCACCGTGGCAGCAGAACCGCTCGACACCTTCCCGCCCACCGCCGCGACCGGCCCGGCGCCCCAGCCGAACCCGGCGCCCCCGCCGGACCCGGCGCCCTCGCCGGACCCGGCCTTCGCCCTGCACCGGGGCGGCAAGCTGGAGGTGCGGGCGACGGTCCCCCTGCGGGACAGCCGAGACCTCTCGCTCGCCTACACACCGGGCGTGGCCAGGGTCTGCACGGCCATCGCGGCCGAGCCGGACCTGGTCCACGACCTCACCTGGAAGGGCAACACGGTGGCCGTCGTCACCGACGGCACCGCCGTGCTGGGGCTCGGTGACATCGGCCCGGAGGCGGCGCTGCCGGTGATGGAGGGCAAGGCGCTGCTCTTCAAGGAGTTCGCCGGGGTCGACGCCGTGCCGATCTGCCTCGACTGCACCGACGTCGACGACCTGGTCGAGACGGTCGCGCGGCTTGCGCCGGGCTTCGGCGGCATCAACCTCGAGGACATCGCAGCCCCGCGCTGCTTCGAGGTGGAGCGCCGCCTGCAGGAGCGGTTGGACATCCCGGTCTTCCACGACGACCAGCACGGTACGGCGATCGTGGTGGCAGCCGCGCTGGTCACGAGCGCCAGGTTGACCGGGCGGCACCTGGCCGACGTCCGGGCGGTCGTCTCCGGGGCCGGGGCCGCCGGGGTCGCGGTCACCCGCATGCTGCTCGCCCTCGGCGTCGCTGACGTCGTGGTCGTGGACCGGGCCGGGATCATCTACCCGGGTCGGCCGGGCCTGTCGGAGGTCAAGGCAGCGCTGGCCGCGACGACCAACCGAGAGGGCCGCACCGGCACCATCACCCCTGCCCTCCGCGGCGCCGACCTGCTCGTGGGCGTCTCGGGCGGCACCGTGCCGGAGACGGCCGTGGCGGGCATGGCCGCCGACGCCATGGTCTTCGCCCTGGCCAACCCCACCCCCGAGGTGGCGCCCGACGTCGCCCATCGGCACGCGGCGGTGGTGGCCACCGGGCGCAGCGACCACCCGAACCAGATCAACAACGTGCTCGCCTTCCCGGGGGTCTTCCGCGGCGCCCTGGACGTGCGGGCCTCCCGGGTCACCGAGGGCATGAAGCTCGCGGCGGCCAACGCCCTGGCCGGCCTCGTCGGCCCTGACCTGGCACCGGACCTGGTCGTCCCGTCCCCCTTCGACCCGCGGGTGGCCACGGCCGTGGCGGCCGCGGTGGCGGACGCCGCCCGCCGGGACGGTGTCGCGCGCCGTCCCGCCGTACGGAGGGGTGGCTAGGCTCGCGCAATGCTCGCCGCCTACGCCGCCCGGACCGACGCGACCGACCCGCTCGGCGCACTCGAGGTCGGCGCTTTCCCGGAGCCCGAGGTCCCGCCAGGGTGGGCCACCGTGCGGGTACGGGCGGCCAGCCTGAACCACCACGACCTCTGGTCGCTGCGGGGCGTGGGCCTGCCGCCCGATCGGCTTCCGATGGTCCTGGGCTGCGACGCCGCGGGGGTGGACGAGGACGGCCGGGAGGTCGTCGTCCACGCGGTCATCTCCCACCCCGACTGGCGCGGCGACGAGACGATGGACCCGCAGCGGTCGCTGCTCTCCGAGCGGTACCCCGGCACGCTGGCCCAGCAGGTGGCGGTGCCACGGCGCAACCTGGTGCCCAAGCCGGCCGGGCTGTCCTTCGAGGAGGCCGCGTGCCTCCCGACCGCCTGGCTCACGGCGTACCGGATGCTGTTCACCGCCAGCGGCGTGCAGCCGGGAGGCACGGTGCTGGTCCAGGGCGCGGGTGGCGGCGTGGCCACGGCCCTGGTGGTCCTGGGGGCCGCGGCCGGCTACCGGGTGTGGGTGACGTCGAGGGACGAGGCCAAGGGGGCTCGGGCCGTCGAGCTCGGTGCGGAGCAGGCCTTCGCGGCGGGCGAGCGGCTGCCGGAGCGGGTCGACGCCGTGATGGAGACGGTGGGGGCCGCCACCTGGTCGCACTCGCTGAAGTCGGTGCGGCAGGGCGGCACGGTGGTCTGCTCCGGGGCCACGAGCGGCCGGGTCGCCGAGACCGAGCTGCCCCGCGTCTACTTCCTCCAGCTGCGCATCGTCGGCTCGACCATGGGGACCCGGGACGAGCTGGAGCGGCTGCTGCGCTTCTGCGAGCGCACGGGGGTACGCCCCGTGTTCGACCGGGTCCTGCCGTTGGCGCAGGCGAGGGACGGCTTCGCCGCCATGGCGCACGGCGAGCTGTTCGGCAAGGTGGTCTTCAGGGTGTGACCCGGGCCCGCCGCCGCCTCGCGTCCGGCGGCGGCACGCCGAGCCACTCGTACCAGCCGCCGTGCAGGACCACGTACGCGAGCATGCCGAAGCCCGCCTGGCCGGGATGCACGCCGTCGGCCAGGGGCTCGTCGAGCCACGGAGGGTGGTCGGCGAGCGGCCCGTACGTGCAGATGTACGGCACCTCCAGCCGCTCGCAGACCGCGGCGTAGGTCTGGTCGATCCGGGCGATCCGCTCGCGGAGGTCGGGGTCGCCCACGGGTGGCGGCCCGACGACCAGGCGGCGGGCCGTCGTCGACGCGAGGCCGAACTCCAGCGTGGCGGCCGACCGGGCCGGCTCGACCTCGCCCAGGGCGTCGCCGAGGCCCACCGCCAGTACCACGGCGTGCTCGTCCCCCCGGGCGAAGCGTGAGGCACTCTCGACCGGTACGCGGACGACGACGTCGGCGGTGCGCTCCCCCCGGACGCCCAGGGGGTAGACCGTCAGCGCGACCCCGGTGCTGGGCGGTGTCCGGGCGGCGACCCGGCCGACCCAGCCCAGCGCCTTGGGGTCACCCACGCCGACGACGAGCGAGTCCCCGAACACGCAGACGCGGACGTCCCGGAGCCGCCCCGCCGGTGGCGTCCCGCTCACTCGACCTCGTCGTCGTGCCGGGCCAGCCATGTCGCCAGGCGCTCCACCGGCACCTCGAAGTCGGGGTTGAGGTCGACGAACTCGCGCAACCGCTCGGCCAGCCAGGACAGGCTGACCTCCTCGTCCCCCCGGCGGCTCTCCAGCTCCTCGATGCCCCGGTCGGTGAAGTACACGACCCGCCCGGCCTAGGCGAAGGCCTGCTGCATGAGCTCGCCCATCTCGGCCAGGTGGCGTGAGTGCGAGCCCACGGACGGCGCCGAGCTGGCCGGCCGGCTGATCCCCGTGAAGGGGGCGTCCAGGCGAGGCCTCAGGTTGACGGTCATGAAGGGCAACGGCCCCATGTTGGCGGGCTCGTCCTGCACCCAGCGGACCTCCCGGAGGTTGGGGAAGCCCCGCAGCTGCTCGGACACCTGCTCGTGCGGCAACGGGTAGAGCTGCTCGAGGCGGATCACCGCGGTGCGGTCGTCCTTGCGCTTGGCCCGCTCGCCGAGGAGATCCCAGACGATCTTGCCGGAGCACAGCAGCGCTCGCTCCACGGCATCCGGGTCGACGTCGGGGTCCCCGATCACGGGCAGGAACCGGGTGTCACCGGTCAGCTCGCCGGTCGATGACGCGGCCTTCTTGTTGCGCAGCATGGACTTCGGCGTGAACACCACCAATGGCTTGTGCACCGGCGAGAGCGCCTGCAGGCGCAGCAGGTGGAAGTAGCTCGCCGCCGTGGACGGCTGGGCAACCCGGAAGGCGTCCTCGGCGGCGAGGGTCAGGAAGCGCTCCATCCGGCCGGACGAGTGGTCCGGTCCCTGCCCCTCGTGGCCGTGCGGCAGCAGGAGGACCACGCCGGAATGCTGGCCCCACTTGGTCTCACCGGACACGATGAACTCGTCGATGATCGTCTGCGCGCCGTTGGCGAAGTCGCCGAACTGCGCCTCCCAGAGCACGAGCGCCTCCGGGCGGGCCACGGAGTAGCCGTACTCGAAGCCCATGGCGGCGAACTCGGAGAGCAGCGAGTCGTAGATGTAGAGCTTGGCCTGGTCCTCGGTGAGGTGCCGGAGGGGGACCCAGTCCTGGCCCGTGACGCGGTCCACGATACACGCGAAGCGCTGGACGAAAGTGCCGCGCCGGCTGTCCTGACCCGCCAGCCGGATCGGACGACCCTGCATCAGCAGCGACCCGAAGGCTGCGATCTCGGCGGTGCCCCAGTCGATGCCGCCTTCGGAGAGCATGGCCGCACGGCGCTGGAGCTGCGGCATCACCTTGGGGTGCACGGTGAAACCGTCCGGCACGGACGTGTAGGCGTCGGCGATGCGCTTGAGGACCTCCGGGTCCACCGCCGTGCGGACCGCGCCGTCGTCCTCCGGCCTGTCGGGGTACTCGGGCGCCTGCACGTACTCCGGGGGCTGGCTGGCCGCCTCGCGGGTCTCGGCGAAGACCCGCTCGAGCTCCTGCTGGTAGTCCCTCAGCGCCTGCTCGGCCTCCTCGACCGTGATGTCGCCGCGCCCTATCAGGGCCTCGGTGTAAAGCTTGCGCACGGAGCGCTTCTGCTCGATGAGGTCGTACATCAACGGCTGCGTGTACGAGGGGTCGTCGCCCTCGTTGTGCCCGCGGCGGCGGTAGCAGATCAGGTCGACGACGACGTCCTTCTCGA
>Ga0268386_10001217_pt1 | contig 17588 bp, 13 predicted proteins | sample RVTome_15_FD_200260 | JGI IMG/M metagenome (GOLD analysis project Ga0268386, IMG submission 200260) | Soil microbial communities from uranium-contaminated site in the Upper Colorado River Basin, Wyoming, United States - RVT150D86... ...
AGGTCATATTGCTCGCTGGCGACAAGAATGAAATCGAGCCCGAGCGCTGTCGCGGCCGCGCGTACGGCGAGGCCGGCGTCGACAAGGCCGCTGGCGACGGCGACGCCGACGGCCATGTGGGTGAACTCTTCGCGCTCGTAGCCGTCTATGCTTGACGGCTCGAGACCGAGCTTCTTGAGCTGGTGGTCGAGCAGCACGCGCGTGCCCGAACCCGTTTGCCGGTTGACGAAGCGGATGCCTGGCCTGGCGAGATCTTTCAAACTAGCAAGCGCTTTCGGATTGCCGCGCGCGACCACAATTCCCTGCTCGCGCTGGGCCAGGTGAACCAGCGCCAGGGGAGCTTTCGGGATCGCCTTTTTGATATCCGGAATATTGTAAACCCCGCTCTCCGGATCGAGCAGATGCGTCCCGGCAATATGGGTTTCGCCGCGCTCCAGCGCCAGCAAGCCGCCGAGGCTGCCGACGTTGGTGGCGGCAATCTTCAGCTCCGGATGGCTGAGCTTCAATTGGTCTTCGAGCACGCCGATGGCGAGATCGTGGCTGCCCGTGCAAAGAATCGTGTTCTCGACGTCCTCAATGGGTCGCAGCAGTTCGACATCGGCTTCCTCGCCAGCATTGAGTCCCTCGACCAGACTGGGAATACGCAGCAAACCGTCGGCGTGCACCATCGTGGTAATGACGCCGGCGCCGCGCGCCAGCGGCACCGCGATCAACTTCGCGCCGACCCGTCCGAGCGTCACTCGAATGAACTCTTCGAGTCCTAGATGCGACGCGATTTTCTTCGGCACAATGGCGCGCGCGGTCGAATGTCCGAACACGGCGGAGCCGAGAAATCTCTCCAGCGCCGGCCGCAGAATTTCGCGCGCGATGACGATCGCCGAAACCGGATAGCCCGGCACGCCGATCACCGGCCGCTTTTGCGCTCGCCCCAACACTGCCGGCTTCCCCGGCATGACATCGATACCGTGCGCCAACAATTCTCCCGCATCGCCGACGACATCGGCGGTCAAATCATGCTCGCCGGCCGAGGACCCCGCAATGATCGTGACCAGATCGCATTCGTCAGCCGCCCGCCGTAACGCTTGCTTGAGCGCCGCCAGGTCATCCGGCGCGCGCGGATATGGGACCGGCGCTCCGCCCCACTCGCGCACGAAAGCGGCCAGCACCGTGGAATTGAAGTCGATGACCGCGCCTGGCTTCACCTCATCACCGGGCTGGATCAACTCATCGCCGGTGGGAATAATGCCGACCTTGGGACGCGCCTTGACGCGTACCCGGGTATGCCCGGCAGCCAGCAGCGCGCCGAGATCGTAAGGGCGCAGCCGATGTGACCTCGGCAAAAGCAATTCCGTGGCGACCACGTCTTCGCCGACCAGGCGCACGTGGTTCCACGGCGCCACGGATTCGAAAATTTCCACGGTCGAGTCGTCGATCTGGTGAACCTTCTCGATCATCACCACCGCGTTGGCCCAAGGCGGCAGCGCATTACCGGTATCGACATATCTGAAGGATGCGGCCTCCGGCGAGTCGGATTTCGCCAGGGTAAATTTTTTGCCGACGAACTCCGTAGCGCCAAAGGTGTCCTCGGCGCGCACGCAAATGCCGTCCATCGCCGAAGCATGATAATGCGGCGAAGAAATTTTCGCGAAGATCGGTTCGGCCGTGACGCGATCGAGCGCATCACTCACCGGAATTTCTTCAACCGCGAGACTCGATGGGTCAACCAGCGCGAGAAACATCTCGCGCGCTTCATTCAAAGGAGTCTTCTTGAGATACCGTTTGCGCGCCATGGCTTCTCGTTGTGCAAAATTTAGAATCTCGAGTGTCGGGTTCGAATAACCCTAGACGCGGGACGAAGACTCTAGCCTAAAACAGAATCACCTCGACTTCTTCGCCCTGCTCCAGCCCGTCCTGATTCATTTCGATGCGCACCATGCCGTCGGCCTTGACCAGCGTGAAGATGGCGCCGGATTTGCTCGGCAAGGGCGTTGCAACCAATTGATTCGCTTCGCCGTCGAGCGTCACGCGCACGTAATCTTCACGGCCGACCTGCGAAGCGACGTTGGTTTTCATTTTTGCTTTGACGGTCTTTGCGAAGCGGCCGAGCGACTCCACGCCCTCGCCGCCGAGACGGCGAATTATCGGCGCCGCGAACAAATCGAATATGATCAACGCCGAGACCGGATAACCAGGCAGGCCGAGAATCGGTTTGCCGCACGCCTTGGCAAAAATCGTCGGCTTGCCCGGCGCAATCGAAATACCGTGAAAAATAAACTCGGAATCGGGGAAAGACAAAATAGTTTCCAACGCAATATCTTTGGCTCCCATGGAGCTGCCTCCGGACAGCAGTACGAGATCACCCCATTCGAGCGCCTCGCCGATTGCACGGGTGAGCTCCGCGCGATCGTCGCGAATCACGCCCCAGTCTTTGAGCTCGCCGCCGCATTCCTCAATCAAACCGGCGAGCGAGTGTTGATTGATGTTGCGCACCTGCCCCGGCAGCGGAATTGTATCCGCGTCGACAATCTCATCGCCGGTGGAGATCAATGCGATGCGCGGCTGCTTGAAGACCGAAATCATGGAAATGCCGACGCCGGTCAAAGCACCCAGATCATGGGCGCGTAATCGCCGCCCGCGACGAAAAACCGACTCGCCTTTTTTGATATCGTCGCCGACCTGAATGACGTTCTGCCATGGCGACACGCCGCGATGTATTTCGACCAGTCCGGCTTTGGTTTCATCGGTGTACTCGACCATGACGACCGCATCGCTTTCCGGAGGCATCATGCCCCCGGTCGAAATGCGAAATGCTTCGCCCGTCGCCAGCGGCTGCACCGCCTCTTTGCCCATTTCCACCACTCCCGCAAGCTTCAAATAAGCGGGCAAACTCTGACTCGCGCCGAACGTATCTTTTGCTTTGACGGCATATCCGTCCATCGCTGCGCGATTGAAATGGGGGAGATCGACGGCCGAGCACAGATCCTGCGCCACGACACGTGCGCGCCCTTTGACGGAGGAAATACGCTCGGTGCCCACCGGCTCGACCGCAAGCAAGAGCCGCAATGCCTCCTGCGGCGCCAAAACTTTGAAAAAAGTTTGAGCCATTTCTACGGATCATAGGCAGATCGATGCGCGGAATCAAATCTAAAAGCGCGGTCGCCGCGCTTGACAGAGCGGCTGCTCGGGCAGAGAATCACGCCCGTATAACGGCTGAAAGCGCTCGGGAATTTTCACCGCAGCGCGGAAGGCCACGGCGGCAACATCAATTTATACGTTCGACACCGAGGCAATTATGTGGAACGGCGCTTTTCCCGCCCCGGCGGCCGCCCGCGCCGGTAAGTTTGCACTTGCAACCGTGAAAGGACACCTATGAAGCAACCTGTCAAATTTTCCATCGGCGCCACTTCCAAACGCGTCGATATCGCCAACGTTGTCGCTTTGACATTTTTCAAACACCTAGAGCTGCCGCGCCAATCTCGGCTCGACGTGGCCATGGGCTGGCGCGACTCCGAGCTCGGCGGCACCGGCCCGGCGATCCTGGTCGACAAGAAGAAAATTGACTTAGGCTTCGGCAACCCCGTCGGCCTCTCAGCCATGGCCTACCTCGGCTGTGGTTTTTATAAGAAGAAAATTCCGCTGCGCGCCATCGGCGTTTTCCCGACCTGGGACCGGCTGATCTTCGCCGTGCGCAAAGACACCGGCATCGAATCGCTCGAAGACGTCAAGCTGCGAAAATATCCCCTCCGCATTTCGACGCGCCGGCGCGGCAAATTGCAAACCACGATCTACGCCATCGAGGAAGTGCTCAAAGCCTACGGCATGAGCTTCCGCGACATCGAGCACTGGGGCGGCAAAGTGATGGAGGCTCCGTCGCCGAGTAGCAAGGATCGCAGGGATCATATTCAATCCGGCAAGGCCGACGCGGTGTTCGACGAAGGCGTCAAGAGCTGGGGCAATACGGCGCTCAGCGCCGGCATGCGCTTCTTGCCGATCAATGATACCGCGTCGCGCCGCATGAGCCGGCTGGGATTTCCCAGCGCCATGCTGACGCGCAAGCATTATCCGAACTTGGAGGGGGACATTCGCTGCGTCGACTTTAGCGGCTGGACCTTTTTTTGCCGGGCCGATCTGGCGATGGAAATCGGCTACGGTATGGCCAGAGCCGTCGATCTCTGTCACAAACAAATCCCGGTGGACCACTTCGACAAGCGCCCCATGACCATGCGCGAATTCTGCCGCGGCGGCGAAGCCGGGCAGTTGAACATTCCGCTGCACCCGGGGGCGAAGAAATACTTTCGCGAGAAAGGATATCTCTAGAGCGGTAGGATCTCATTCACGACGGCCTCAATAGTGTCAGTCGTTCCAATCGTTCCAGTGCTTCCGGAACACTGTTGGAACTTCCGGAACTGTTGAAACGTTTGGAACGGCAATTGTTCGATCTAGAAAGGAGCCCGTCATGTCCGCTAAATCTCGCATCACCTTGGGCCTCCCCGATCATCCGCGCTGCCGCGCTCTCATCGACGGCAGGATCGGGATCGAGGGCTACGAGCTGGATATCGATCCCAACTTCACGACTTCCGGCGAGCGCCACTATAAATACCTTCACGGCCAATGGGATGTCGGCGAGGTCTCGGCTGCGAGCTTGCTCCGCGCCATCGAGAAGGGACAACCGCTTCTAGCCTTGCCGGTCTTCTTCGAGCGCGGCCCACGGCAGCGCAATATCTATCACTGCGAAAATCATCTGACACATCCGTCGGAGCTTAGGGGCAAAAAGTTCGGCTGCTTTCGCTACGGCGCCACCGCCGTCGTCTGGGCGCGCGGTTATTTGCTTGACGCGCACGATATCAGGACCAGCGACATGCAGTGGTTCGTTTCCGGCCGAGAGGTTTTTATCGGCCACGAGCTGCCGGTCAAAGTGCAGCGCATCGAACCGCCGCCGCCGTTCGGCGGTGAAAAGCTCGTGCTTTCAAAGATGCTGAGCGAAGGAGAATTGCACGGCGCGGTGGTGCCCGGCGACAACGGCTATGCCGGTTTTTTCGGCGGCGGTGAAACGCCGAAGATGATGTCGGCTTATCCCGGCGTCAAACCGCTTTTCGACCACGATCGGGAAATCATCGACTACGTGAAAAAGGCGGGGATCAACCCGATCATGCACGTACTCTCGATCCGGCGCGAAGTCGCTGAGAGCCATCCGGATTTCCCCGCGAAGTTGACCCGCGCCTTCATGGAAGCGCGCGACGTTGGCGCGCAATACATGTCTGCGGATGAAATCGCCGGATATCAAAAAGAACGCGACGTGCTCGGCGAGGATCCCTACGCGTATAAGATGGGCGAGAACGAAAAGCGCTCGTTGGACGCCCTCAACCGCTATCAGATCGAACAAGGCCTTATGAAATCTACGTTGCCGATGGACCAGCTGTTTGTCGGTCACGTTTGACGGGGCGCGTTTATGTCTTACCGATGTTGTTTCGGGCCGTTCAAGCGCGGCAAGTTGAATGTGCCGCGCTTAATGATTGGAACGGCTCGAACGTTTTGAACGATTGGAGCGTTTACTCCCCGAAAAGAGGCGCCGACAAAGATGGAACTATTTCCGGATCAGCGCACCACTCCCCTCCCGGGCGGTTACATGGGCAAGATTCTCCGCGTCAACCTGACTACCGGCGCGTTGAAAGACGAGAGTCTTCCCGAAGAACCGATCTTGAAAAAGTTCATCGGCGGGCAAGCGTTGGCGTTGTATATCTTGATACACGAGTTGCCGCTCGACGCCACGCCGTTGGGGCCGGAGAACAGCGTCGTGATGATGACAGGGCCGCTCACCGGAAATGGCTTCACTCCCGGCGGCACCAAGATGACCGCGGTGTACCTGAGTCCGCTCACGAACACGACTCTGGGACGCGGCGCAACCAGCGGCTATTGGGGAACTTATCTCAAAGCGGCGGGGTATGACGGCATCATTCTCAACGGCGCGTCGCCCAAGCCGGTCTATCTCCACATCAAAAACGGCAAGCCGGAGCTGCGCGATGCCGGGCAAGTCTGGGGGCTCGGCACCCGCGATACCGAAGATCGCCTGCGCGAGATCGTCGGCAGCCGCGACGCCAGGGTGCTGTGCATCGGCCCCGCCGGCGAAAATACGAACCGGGCCGCCATGCTCGCCAACGACTACAATCATTTCGCGGCCCACAGCGGCGGCGCCGTTTTCGGCTCGAAAAAACTCAAGGCCATCGTGGTCTCCGGCACGCTGCGGCCGAGTTACCGCGACAAAACCAAGCTCGCCGATGCCGGCGCGCGCTGGCGCAATGTCTTGCAGCAGCACGACGTCAAGAAAAAGAAGACTAAATATGGCCACGGCGAAGCGTGGGGGGCGTTGAATAACCTGAACTGGCGCAGCACCGATTTGAATCCGGCGCATATCAAGGGCTTCGATCAAAACGACGTGGTGCTCCGCCCCTGCTTTCAATGCGCGCGCATGTGCCCCTGGGACGCCAGGCTCGGCGAAGGCGAATACAAAGGCACCGTGGTTCACTTCAACGCCGGCGGCGAATGGCTCGACACTTTTTTCAACCTCGGCATCAAGGGCAACGCCGTGCTCTACCTCGCCGAGAAGATCAATAATTTGGGCATCGAGTGCAGCCACTTTTCCTGCGGCGCCGGCGTCGCCTTCGAAGCGTGGGAGAAAGGCTTACTCGGCCCGGATCGAACCAACGGATTGAAACTCGAGTGGGGCGACGTCGACGCCGTCGACAAGCTCTTGGACATGGCGGCGCGCCGCGAAGGCTGGCTTGGGAATTTACTGGCAGAAGGTCCGAAGCAGCTCGCCGCAGCCCTTGGCGGCGACGCGCCCAATTGGGCGGTGCACACCAAAGGCGGCACTCCGGCAATGCACGAGTGGCGCCCGCTACTCGGGCAAATGTTAAGAGAACTGGTCGCCAGCGGCGGCATGAAACCGCAGGGAGGCGGTTCGAAGAATCCGCCGCCGGATTTGCGCGACAAAGAAACATGGGGCCCGCTGGAAATGGATAACCCGGAAGGCTGGGCATGGTCCCACGTTCTTTCCGAGCAGTATCGCCAGTTCACCGGCATCTTCGGCGGCTGTTGGTTCGCCCAGGAGAGTCACAAGCCCGACGGTCTCAACAGCATCGTCGACGCTTTCAACGCCATCACCGGCTGGAATTTCACCATGGACGACGCCCTGCAAGCCGGCCACCGCAGCATGATCCTGCAAAGCCTCTTCGCCACCCAGCGCGGCTGGATCGCCGACTTCGACTGGCAAGACGTCGGCCCGCGATTTCTGGAACCGATCCCGGACGGCAAATACAAAGGCTTCACCATCGCCAAATGGCTGCCGGACATCATTTGGGAATACTACAGACTGTCCGGCAGGCACGAGCGAACCGGCAGGCCGTTCAAAGACACCCTGGAAAAACTGGGATTGGAAGAATTTGTGGAATGGAGCCAGCTGGACTGACAGGTCTGACAAAGCAGAATCGTGGGACGGGTTGAGCGAAGCGAGACCCATCGTCTGCATAATGTGCTTTGCTGCCACAGGATCACCCCCATCTCAATCTTCCCCCGTCGAGGGGGAAGAAGCGGAAAGAGCAATACCGCGGCGATACAATCATCTAGACTCGAATCGTATCCTCAATCCTAAGGCAATTCTTCCAACAATCGGCTCGCGCCTTTGATCGGATTCCTCACCCGTAACTTCTTCTGCACATACCAAACCCTCGCGGCGACGGGATGAACCACCGGAATGCCGAGGTCGTTTTCCACCTCGACAATATCCTTGACCTGCCATGCGCCGGAGCCGAGAAGATAGACGGCTTGCGCAGTCGGATGCCGGTTGAACGATGTCTTCAGATGCTGGTAAATGGTCTCGCTGGATATTTTGTCCGCTTCGTACGGCGTCGTGTCCATTCCTTCCATGCCCAAGACTTCGAAACCGGCATCCGTGAAGTAGCGTGAGAAAAGCGCATTGAGCTTGTCGTCGTTGAAATAAGTGCAGCCGACAAACTTCTTGACCCCCAGCGCACGCAACGCGGCAGCTTGCGACATCCCCGACGTGAAAATCGGAATTTTATACTGCGCTTCCCAGCCGCCGACGATCTCCTGCTCGGCTTTGTAACCGCGCACCATGAACGGCGGCCCGCCTTCGGGGTGCATCAGATCGACGCCGATCTCGGCGAGCTCGGCGACCCTCGCGTTGTAGTTTTCCAGCGCGCCGAGATAGCCGCGCTCGGAATGTTCCTTGATGCCCGCGTACATGGGAATACAACCGACACCCTCCGGCAGCAGCCTGATGAACTCAACGAGCGAGCCCGATCCATAAGTGGGCTTTACGACACCGACTGTTCCACGCCATGTTCCTGAGGACATCTGAACCTCCTCCGAGGATGATCCGTCTCGTTCCCCATGCTACGCGCTCCTGGGTGATAAAAACAAGCCCCGTGCGCAACCCTTCCCCCATGAAAATCCGCTTGGATTGGTTGACGTTTACAAAAGTTAAGTGATAGATGACGCTTAACCCTAATCCGACGAAACTTGCGCACCGTGAACCAGTGAGCGAGGGCGGTGAGGCCGGAAGCCGCGGGCACCTGAGCGTACAGATTGCCCTAAGGCCCCGACCGCACGAAGCATCACCAACGGTGGGGTTGCGGGATGGCCATCAAGGCAGTATCCATTGCTCACGGCTGTAGGGCTCGTCGCCCGAGCGACATCGAAATAATCTCGCATTAGGGTTCATTAATAAGTATCAGTCAGAAAGGACGCCGAATGGCTATCAACCCCGCCGCAGACTTGAAGCAACAATACGGCAACCTCGTGCCGACGGCGCGCTTGAAAGACGGCAAGCCGCGCAGCATTCTCTTCGACGCCACCAAGTGCATCGGCTGCCGCCATTGCGTGCAGGCGTGCAAAGATTGGAACGATCACGACCGCACGAGTCTTTATGAATTGTCGGCAACCAATTGGATCACCATGGAGCCGCCGGTGCTCGAAGGCATGGCGCCGCTCTGGGCGCGCAACAGTTGCATGCACTGCAGTTTCGCCGCCTGCGCCGCGGTCTGCCCGGTCGAAGCGATTACCAAATATGAAGAAGGCCCGGTGGTCATCAACAAAGACGTTTGCATCGGCTGCGAGTATTGCATCCACGCCTGTCCCTGGGAAGTCATCACCAAGAACGATATCACCGGCAAAGCCAGCAAGTGCACCATGTGCAGCGATCGCATCAGCGAGGACAAGCAGCCGTTTTGCGTCCAAGCCTGCCCGGTGGACGCACTCGACTTCGGTTTCTCCCAAGAGATTTCGGACAAGGCCAGGAAACAAGCCGAAGCGGTCGGCGGCTACACCTATGGCGAGAATGAAGCCGGCGGCGGCAACGTCGTTTACGTGCTGAAAGAAAGCAAAGAGAAATATGGCGTGCGCAATGTAGGCGAAGAGAAGTTCCCCAAGCATCGAATTCCGCTCGGGCTGATGCTCAAGGATCTTTTTACGCCGCGCTGCGGTGTCGCCGGGAAGATGCGGGCATTATGGCTCGCGATCATTCATCCGAAGCGGCTGATCTATCGCTATTTCTCGTAAAGCGTACGGCAACGTTACGCAATGACAAAGCAACTCGGCCCCTTTTATCCTTTTCCGTCATTCCCGCGGCCGCGGGAATCCAGACCTTTCCCTCTGCTCGCCTGGATTCCGGCTCGCGTTAGCTTACGCCAACTTGGCCGGAATGACGTTAGTAGCATCAAGATTTATTCTGCTATTTGTCTACGAACGCTGATTGCCATCATTTGTACTGGGATAATATTCTCACTCGTGGGGATCAGCGATGCCGAAAAGATCCGCACCTCCATCCCGCAGGCCAACCTCAATTACCTTTCCATCTACGTTGCCGATGCGAGAGGCTTTTTTAAAGACGAAGGTCTGGAAAATGAAACTGTCGTCATCTCAGGCCCGCTGTCGATCGCCGCGTTGCTCAGCGGCGACATCGACTATAGCGGCGCCGGCGGCAGCGGCATGCGCGCCGCGCTCAAAGGCGCGCCGATCAAGGGCTTCTATTTTCAGTCGGAGAAAGTAACCTTTTATCTGGTCGCTGATCCGAGCATCAAAGGGGCAGCGGATCTCAAAGGCAGGCGAATCGCCATCGGCAGTCCGGGTGACACTCAAGACCGGATCATGACCATGTTCGCCGAGCGCGGCGGCGTCGCAGCGGATGAGATCATCCGAATTGCCATGGGTGCGAATACAAACACGCGTGTCATGGCAGTCAAAACCGGTGCCGCCCACGCCACGACTGTGGACCCGGGCGGACTCGTCTTCGCCCAAAAAGAAGGGCTCGTGTCTCTCGGTTTTCTCGGCGACATTTTTCCGATGCCCTTTCAAGGTTTCGTCACCACCGAAAGAAAGATCCGTGACAATTCGGCACAGATCAAACGCTGGCTCAAGGCCGCCATTCGCGGTCTCATGTTCGTGCGCGATAAGCCCGAAGAAGCGGTCGATCTCGGCATCAAAAAACTCCAGCTCGGCAATGCGACGCGCACCATGGTCGTGGAAGGCACGAAGAATTACGTGCGCTCTTTGCCTCAAGGCGTCCCCGGGCTGCCGACGGCGGAGGGCATCAAAAACTTTCTTGAATACGACATAAAAATTCCGTTACAGATCAAAGAGGACATTCCACCGGAGCGACTGCTTAATCTAAGACTAGTGGAAGAGGTCAAGAAAGAACTGGAAGCAAGCCAGAGGAGATGAGGCATGGGGACCGAATATGAGTTGCGCGGCCAACTCGCCACCTGCACGCGGATTTTCGCGATGCAGGGAATGATCGGCGTTTTTGGACACGTGAGCGTCTATCAACCGGAGACGAAACGAGTGTTCATCACGCCCGGTATGGGCTCGGACAAAGGCAGCCTGCGGGCCGAGGAAATGGTGCCCTGCGATCTGAGCGGCAAACCTCTCGAAGGCGAGGTCGGCCCGCCGGTGGAATGGCCGATCCATACCGCGCTGCACGGCGCGCGCCCGGACGCGCTCGCCGTCGCGCACTTGCATACGCCTTACGCAACCTTGTTCGCCATCGCCAAACGCAAGTTCCAACCGGTCACATTGCAGGGCGCGATCTTCGCCGACGGCGTGCCGCTTTATCCGGAAGCGCAACTGATCACGAACCCGGCGCGCGGCGAAGCTCTGCTCAAAATTATCGCCGACAAGCGCGCGGCGCTGTTGCGCGGCCACGGCATCGTGGTCGCCGGCAAAAATCTCCAGGAGGTGCTCTACACGTCGCTGGTCTTGGAGGACGATGCCAAGAAGTCGTGGCAAGCGGCGGCGCTGGGTGATGTCGGCACGATCAGCGAAGAGGAATGCCGCGCTTTCGGCGGCGAGATCGCCCTGGAGCGCCGCGCTCAAAGAGCGTGGAATTACTTTGCCAGCTTGGAAGCGCGCTGGGACCATCAGCCGGCCACCGGCAGAAGCGAGCTGTTCCCGTAGAGAAGAAGGCCGTTCCAATGGTTTCACATGTTCCAGTTGTTCCAACCGTTTAAAACCATGAGCGATCCCCAGGCTTTTCGACGATTGGAACCTATGGAACGACTGGAACCCTTGGAACCAAGGAGGAGTCATGAGCGAAGGAGTACGGCTTTACGCGGGCACCCAACACGGCCTGATCGTTTGGCGTTCAACGGATAGCGGCTGGCAGGAAGTCGCGCGTCATTTTGAAGACGGCATCATCGACTCGATATGCGGTTGCAAACAGTCGCCTGAAAAAGTTTTCGTCGGCGTCACCCACGACGGTCTCTACCGCAGCACAGACGCCGGCAAGAGCTGGGCAAAAGTCCTCGACGGCGACATCCGGTCGGTGACCGTCGACCCGACCGATGACAAGGTCGTTTACTCGGGCATCGAGCCGGTGGCTTTGTTTCGCAGCGAAGACGGCGGCGACAGTTGGCAGGAAATCACCGCGCTCAAAGCCTTGCCGCAATCGGTGCGAAAAAACTGGTGGTATCCGCAGGCACCGCATCACGGCCATGTGCGCAATATTCATATCCATCCGGAAGATCCCAATACGATTTATCTCTGTCTCGAACACGGCGGCATCGTGCGCAGTTTCGATCGCGGCGGGAACTGGGAGGACGTCAGCAAAGGCATCGATTACCTCGATATTCACGTCATTTCCAACTTGCCCCAGCGAAAAGACCGCTACTACGTCGCCAGCGCGCGCGGCTTTTTCACCAGCGACAAGCCGGAAGCAGGTTGGATGCGGGCGGAAAACGGCCTCACGCGCGACTACTTTCACGATTTTGTTTTCCTACCGCCCGAGCGCGCCGGCGAACCACCGGCAATGCTGATCGCCACCGCGGACGGCTCGCCGGGATTCTGGCGGCGAGAAAACCGCGGCGCAAGGGCGGCGATGTTCAAGAGCACCGACGGCGCAGCGTCATGGACGCGGGTCACCGACGGCCTCGCGGATGATCTCGACTCGATGATCTGGGCGTTGGTGCACCATCCGGCCGATCATCGAGCGGTTTTCGCCGGTCTCGGTAATGTCGCCCGCGGCCACGCGTCGGGCGCGGGAGGAACCGGGGACTTATTGATCAGCCGCGACATGGGCGATAGCTGGCAAAGATTGGACATCGATTTGCCCGCCGACCGAGTGCTCTGGGCCGCGGCGGAGTGAGCGGCGCGCGGCGCGCTTCTGTTCAAGCCGTTCAAACAGTTCAAATCGTTCAAAACGTTTTGAACCTCCGGAACGATTTGAACGGCTTGAACATTTTGAACGATTTGAACGACTTGAACGAATAGTGTGGAGCGACTTGATGGCAAACGTAGTCTCCGATTACAGCGACTTCTTCCCTGCCCAGCGGAAAACCCGCCTTCCCGGCGGCTATATGGGAAAAATCCTGCGCGTCGACATGAGCACCGGAAAACTCACGGATCTCAATCTTCCCGAGGAGCCGCTATTGCGCAAATATTGGGGCGGGCAGCTGTTCGCCGAATACGTGCTTTTGAGTGAGTTGCCGCTCGGTATCGATCCCTACGATGCGAGAAACGTCATTGTCGGCATGACGGGGCCGATCACGGGCACCGGCTTTACGCCGGGCGGCACCAAGATGTGCTTCGTTTACTTGAGCCCCGCCACGCGCCACACCCTCGGCCGTGCGGCGACGAGCGGCTACTTGGGCACGTCGCTCAAGGCGGCCGGCTACGACGGCGTGATTGTCACCGGCGCCGCGCAGACGCCGAAATATCTTTACATCGGCGAAGACAAAGTCGAGCTGCGCGACGCGCGCACAGTCTGGGGCAGAGGCATCAGAGAGACCGAAGACATGCTGCGCAAAGAATCCGGCCACCAGGATGCGCGCGTGGGCTGCATCGGCCCTGCCGGCGAGAATCTTATTCGGGCGGCGATGCTGGTCAACGATTATAACCACACGGCCGCGCACGGCTTGGGCGCGGTGATGGGTTCGAAGAAATTGAAAGCCTTCGTCGCTTGGGGAACCAGGCGGCCGCTCGCGCGCGATAAAAACAGATTAATCGACGCCGGCGTCCGCTGGGCGAAAGCGATTGCGCCGCGCAAGACGACCGTCAAGAAACGCCTCACCAGCGTCGGCCACGGTGAAGACTGGGGCGCGATCACGAAACTAAACTGGCGCAGCACGATTATCACCGACGAAGCCCAAGGTCTCGATCAAAATCGCGTCGTGTTGCGGCCTTGTTTTCAGTGCCCGCGCATGTGCCCTTGGGATGTCGAGATCGGCGAAGGAACACATACCGGCAAAATCGGCCATTTCAACGCCGGCAGCGAATGGATGGACACTTTTTACAACCTCGGCTTCAAAGGCAACGACGTGCTCTATCTTTCGGAGCGCATCAACGATCTCGGCATCGAATGCAGCCACTTCGCCTGCGGCGCAGGCCTTGCGTTCGAGGCTTGGGAAAAAGGCGTGCTGGGTCCCGACAAGACCGACGGTCTGACACTAGAATGGGGCGATCTCGAAACGGTGGAGACCTTGCTCGAGCGCTGCGCGCGGCGAGAAACCTGGCTCGGCAATATTCTCGCCGACGGTCCGAAAGAGCTTGCCGACGAGTTGGGCGGCGAAGCCAAGAATTGGGTCGTGCACACCAAGGGCGGCACGCCGGCGCAGCACGAGTGGCGCCCGCTGTTGAGCCAAATGCTGCGGGAACTGGTCGCCAGCGGCGGCATGAAACCGCAAGGCGCCGGCGGCACGGAACCACCCGCCGATCTGCGCTACCGGGAAAAGTGGGGCCCGCTCGATCCTAATCAGCCGGATGGCTGGACGAACTCGCACCTGATCACCGAGCAGATTCGCCAGGCATGCGGGCTCATGGGCGGTTGCTGGTTTGCGCTCAACGAAAAACCGCCCGACGGCGTGCAAAGCATGCTCGATGCGCTCAACGCGACCACCGGCTGGGACGTGACACTCGATGAGCTGGTCGACGCGGGGCATCGCGCAATTGTTTTGCAAAGCGTCTTCGGCACACAGCGCGGCTGGATCGCCGAACACGATTGGCAAGACGTGGGCCCGCGGTTTCTAGAGCCGATTCCCGACGGCAAGTACAAAGGCTTCACGATTGCCAAGTGGTTGCCGGATCTGGTTTACGAGTACTATCGAAACTCCGGGCGCCATGAGAAGACCGGCAGGCCCTATTTTGACACGCTCGTCAAGCTGGGACTGGAGGAGTTTAAAGATTGGAGCCAGCTCGATTGAGCCCGAGTTAACCGCCATAAAGGGAGGTATATTTATGCGCCGATCACGACCGGCCATTTTCGCATTGGCGATAGCGATGCTCAGCGTCTCGTTTTTCACCGCGCCTTACGTAGCTGACGCGCAAACGTTAAAAAAGGTCCGCCTGGGAAGCTCCTCGACGAACGTTTCTTTTCTGGCTATCTACTCCGCGCTCCATCGCGGCTTCTACAAAGACGAAGGCATCGATCTGGAAATCATCCAGATGGCGGCGAATTTAACCAGCGCTGCGGTCATGTCCGGTGATCTCGACTATAGCGCCGCCGTCACCGGATTGATCGGCGGAGCGGTTCGCGGACAGCCGACGAGGGTTTTGCTTTTCACCGTCGAACGGCCTCTTCTCTTTCTCATGAGCAACAAGAACATCAAGGAGCCGAAGCAGCTCAAGGGTAAAAAAATTGCGGGCAGTTCGCCCGGGGGCTCGGCGACGTTGCTTGCCTATCGGGTGCTGCGCCACTTCGGTCTGGAGCCGGGCCGGGATGTCACCGTGCTGCCCATGGGGGGCTCGGCGGCTGGACGCTTCGCGGTCCTCGAGTCGGGCGTGGTCGACGCTTCTCTTCTATCCGTGCCGGAAAACATCATCGCCCTGGAAAAGGGCTACAACGAGCTTATTTTTCTCGGCGATATCGTGCGCTTCGCACAGAACGGCTTTGGCACCTCGGAGAACAAGATTCGTGAAAACCCGGATGAGGTTTACCGCATGGTGCGGGCGACGCTGCGCGGTCTTCAGTTCGTTTGGGATAAAAACAATCAGGACGCTGTGACCGACATCATGATGAAGCAGTGGCGCGTCAGCGACCGCAAAATGGCCGCGGCCATGTCCAAGCAAGTCGCACGTGTTCTATCCAAAGACGCCCGTGTCTCCAACGAGTCCGTGCAGGAGGTCATCGACACGCAGCGCGAAAACGCCAAGGTGACCAAGCCCGTTTCGGTGGCCGATGTCACCGACTTCAGTTTCCTGGATAAAGCGCGGAAAGAGTTGGGAATCACGAAATAGCTTCGAGTTTCGGGTTTAAAACCAGAGACTAGAGACTTGGAACTAGAAACTATTAAAGCAGCGGATCCAGAATCACTTTGATCGAATCCTGCCCGCCGGCCATGAGTTGGAAGCCCAAGCCGGCTTGCGCCAGCGGCAGGCGGTGCGTAACCATATCGGCAACGCGCACCTTGCGGTCGCGAATCAGCTCGAGCGACTCCTTTAAATCGTCGCCGCTGCCGGCGTAGGAAGTCAGGACGTTGATCTCGTCGCGCCAGAAATCGAACAGCGGTATCGGCACGTCGACGCCCGCCGCCGTCGGAGCAAAGAACAATAGCGTGCCGCCGCGATCGACCGCCTTAATGGCCTGCCGGATCGCCGCCATCGCGCCGGTGCAAACGATCACCACGTCCGCCCGCCGCCCCTGGTTCAAATCGCGCAGCCGGGCCGGCACATCCTCAGCGCCGTCAATCGTCGCATCGGCGCCGAACTGCTGAGCGGCCTTCAGCCGATAGTCGCTGATATCCGTCGCGATAATCCGATCCGCGCCGCGGGCCCGGGCAAGCTGGATGTGCAGCAGACCGGAGATCCCGCTGCCGATCACCAACACGGTCTGTCCCGCCCTCACGCGCGCAAAGCGTTGTGCCCGGACCACACAGGCGAGCGGCTCGATGAATGAGCCTTCGTCGAAGCTCATCGTATCGGGAATGCGCAGCGTGCCTAACTCGACGTTGACCCGGGGCACCCGAATATATTCAGCGAAGCCGCCCGGATCGAAATGCGTCGTGCGCAGCAAATCGCACACCGATTGATGGTCGGCGAGGCAGTAACGGCACTGCCCGCACGGCACGTGATGCGCTGAAAAGACCCGGTCGCCGATTTTAAAGTCTTCGATCTTCTCGCCCACCTCTACCACCTCGCCCGTAATCTCGTGGCCCAGGACAAGCGGAGCCTTTTTGATCCGGTACCACTCCATGAGGTCGCTGCCGCAAATGCCGCTCGCGCGCGTGCGGATCAGCAACTCGCCCTCGCCAATCTTAGGCACGGGCAGCTCTTCGAGACGAACGTCCCGGTTGTTGTAGTACATGGCGACGCGCATCCTGCTCGACGCAAGTTTCTGATTTCTAGTTTCTAGTTTCTGGTTTGACACACCTTCGCCAATATCAATTTTACTGCCACTAAACTAAACCATTTTGAATTTTAGTCCCTTCGTTCCTGATCGCCGGAGATACGTCATCAAGGCGGCCAGCATGCGACCGACCTCAGCTGTCCTAGCGACTAAACGATCGAAGTCCTCTTGCGAGATAAAATTTTGGTCGAGGGCAACGTACGCGTGGGAGAGAACTTCAGCCGCAGAACCCTTGGCCACGGCCAAAAACTGTACGAATTCCCCGGTCCCATCTCGCTCGAATCCTTCGGCAATGTTCGCCATCATCGACACACTTGCCCTGCGAATTTGATCGCGCAGACCAAAATCCTTCGCGAAAGAACCGCAACCGGAAAGTTTGTAAACAAGTTTCGTGAGTTCACGAGCTTTTTGCCAAGCCTCAATTTCGTCAAATCGTCTGATAGTTGGCATGTCGTCTCGTCCCGCTCCTCCAACTAGAAACCAGAAACTTGAAACTAGAAACTAAAAGCATTTAGCCCGCTTTTCTCGCCATTGCCGCTTTCGCGCTCTCATAGATCTTATAGGCTTCCTTGACGGGAACATTTTCATGAACGATGGCCCGGACCGCCTTGATCATGCCCACCGGCGAGTCGGATTGAAAGATATTTCGCCCCATGTCGACGCCGACGGCGCCGCCTTTGACGGCGTTGTAGGTCAGCTCCAGGGCTTCCATCTCGGGAGTTTTCTTGCCGCCGGCGAC
>Ga0268386_10001218_pt1 | contig 17583 bp, 15 predicted proteins | sample RVTome_15_FD_200260 | JGI IMG/M metagenome (GOLD analysis project Ga0268386, IMG submission 200260) | Soil microbial communities from uranium-contaminated site in the Upper Colorado River Basin, Wyoming, United States - RVT150D86... ...
CGAGCTGGCCGCGCGGCGGGTCCCCGCGGAGACGCTGGGCCTCGGCCCGGAGGTCTCGGAGGAGACGGCCGCCCTCGTGGTCGAGAAGGCGCGGGAGGCCAGCCACGTCCTCGCCTCGTGCTTCGTGCAGGTGACCGGCTCGAAGGGGACGGCCGACATGTCGGCGAGCCACGCCCGGCTCCTCGAGGCGCTGGCCGCGACCGGCCGGCCGGTGATCGCGGTCTCCTTCGGCAGCCCGTACCTCCTGCGGCAGTTCCCCTCGGTGCCCGCCTACGTGGCCGCCTACGGGGGGGCCGAGACGAGCCAGCAGGCGGCGATGGGCGCGCTCTTCGGCGAGCATGCCGTGGGAGGCAAGCTCCCGGTCACCCTTCCCGGGCTCTATGCGTATGGACACGGGATCGAGATGCCGAGGCGGGAGATGACGCTGCGCGCCGCGCCGCCGGAGGAGGTCGGCTTCGTCGCCGGCGCCCTCGCGGAGGCGGACCGGGTGGTGGAGCGGGCGGTGGCCGAGCGGGCGTTCCCCGGCGGAGTCCTCGCGGTCGGGCGGGACGGGGCCCTCGTCGAGCTCAGGGCCTTCGGCCGGCTCTCCTACGAGCCGGACGCCCCCGAGGTGCGAGCCGACACGATCTACGACCTCGCCAGCCTCACCAAGGTGGTCGTGACCAACACGATCGCGATGATCCTGGTGGACGAGGGCAGGCTGGACCTCGACAAGCCGGTCGTGGACTTCCTCCCCCGCTTCCGCGGCGGCTCCCGGGACCGGGTCACCGTCGCCCAGCTCCTCACCCACTCCTCGGGGATGGAGTGGTGGGCCCCGCTCTACAAGGAGCTGAAGGGGCGCGACGCCTACCTCGAGCGGATCCAGGGGCTCGAGCTGACCCACGAGCCGGGCACCCGCTCCGTGTACAGCGACCTCGGGGTGCTCCTGCTCGGCGAGGTCCTGGAGCGGGTCGCCGGCCGTTCCCTCGACGAGCTGGCCCGTCAGCGGATCTTCAAGCCGCTCGGGATGCAGGACACCGGGTTCCGTCCTCCCGCCGGCCTCGTCCCGCGGATCGCCCCCACCGAGCAGGACCCCTGGCGCGGCCGCCTCCTTCGGGGGGAGGTCCACGACGAGAACGCCTGGGCCCTCGGCGGGGTGGCGCCCCACGCCGGGCTCTTCGGCACCGCGTCCGACCTCGCGCGCTTCGCCCAGATGCTCCTCAACGGCGGCGTCTTCGAGCACCGGCGGATCGTCTCCCGGGAGACGGTCGAGCGATTCACCCGCCGGGCCGGGATCCCCGGCTCGACGCGGGCGATCGGCTGGGACACCGCGGCCGACGAGACGGGGGCCCGCAGCTCGACCGCGGGGGAGCCGGGCTACTCCTCGGCGGGGTCGCTCTTCTCGGCCCGGTCGTTCGGGCACACCGGCTTCACGGGGACGTCGCTGTGGATGGACCCCGAGCGGCGGCTCTTCGTGGTCCTGCTGACCAACCGCGTCCACCCGACCCGGGAGAACAAGGCGATCCTCGAGGTCCGGTCGCGCCTGGCCGACGCGGTCGTGCGCGCCCTCGCTCCCGGGGCGGCGAGCGCCCCGTGAGCCCGCTCCTCGCCGGCCTCCTCGCGGCGGTCCCCGCGGTCCAGGTCGGGCTCGAGCGGGTCGAGGCCGACGGGGCCGGCCTCCGGGGACGCCGGGTCGGGCTGATCGCCCACGCGGCCTCGGTCACCGCGAGCGGCCGCCACGCGATCGACGTCCTGCGGGCGGCCGGGGTGGACGTCCGCCGGCTCTTCGCCCCCGAGCACGGCCTGCGCTCGCGGGCGGCCGCGGGGGAGGAGGTGGCGAGCGGGACGGACGAGGCGAGCGGCCTTCCGGTGGTCAGCCTGTACGGCGAGAGGACGAAGCCCACCCCCGAGGACCTGGCCGGGCTCGACGCGCTCGTGGCCGACCTCCAGGACGCCGGGGCGCGCTTCTACACCTACTCGGCGACCGTGCTCCTCGCCCTCGAGGCCGCGGCGGAGGCGGACGTCGAGCTGGTCGTGCTCGACCGGCCGAACCCCCTCGGCGGCGTGCTCATGGAAGGCCCGGTGGCCGACGCCGCGGAGGGCGTGCCGACGAGCCTGGTCAACCGCGCCCCCGGCCCGGTGGTGCACGGCCTCACCCTGGGCGAGCTGGCCCGGTTCGCCAACACCCGCCGCGCCCGTCCGGCCCGCCTGCGCGTCGTCCCCCTGTCCGGGTGGTCGCGCTCGATGACCTGGATCGACACCGGGCGGCCCTGGGTGCCGCCGTCGCCGAACCTCCGCACCCCCGAGGCGGCCCTCGCCTACCCGGGGACGTGCCTCGTCGAGGCCACGAACCTGAGCGAGGGCCGCGGGACCCGCGCGCCGTTCCTCCTCCTGGGCGCGCCCTGGCTGGACCCCCGTCCCGTCATCAAGGCCGTGCGCGCCCAGGGCTTCCGCCTGGCGACGGCCTCGTTCACTCCCGCGGCCTCCCCGTCCGCTCCCGAGCCGAAGCACGAGGGGCTGCTCTGCCGCGGGATCCGCGTCCGGGTCGCGGACCGGCGGGCGGTGCGCCCCTACGCGCTCGGCCTGCGGCTGCTCGCCGCCCTCCGTTCCCACCCCGAGTTCCGCTGGGTGCGCGAGGGGGCGTGGCTCGACGCCCTCACCGCCACCCGGCGCGTGCGGGAGGCGCTGGACCGTGGCGAGCCGGCCGAGGCGATCCTCGAGCGCGACCGTCCCGGGCTCGCCGCGTTCGCGGAGGAGCGGCGGGCCGCGCTCCTCTACTGAACGGGCTCGCCGCACCGACCGCGAGCGACCTCGCTCCCCGCGCACACCGTCACGACGGGCGCCCGGCCGCCGGCCCGCCCCCGCTGGGCTCACGCTTCAATCTGGCCCCGGGGGACGGCTCCGATCGGTGGGCAGCGACTGAAGCGGCTGTCCCTACGAGACGGCCGGGGCGGTGGGCGAGGGGCCGCCCCGGAGGCGGCTCGCCGCGTACCCGATCGCGAACGTCAGCACCGCCCCCACCGCCACGTTCCACGTCCAGGCCACCCCGGGGCGGCCGAAGACCTGCGGGCTGAAGGTGCCGACGGCGAGGCTCAGGAGGAGGCCGGCCGCCATCCCCACGATCGTCCCCGCGGTGGTGGCGGACCGGGTGAGCAGCCCCAGCAGGAAGGCGCCCACGGTGGGCCCGGAGGCGTAGCCGAGGGCGGCGAGGCCCGCCTGGAGCGCGGAGTCGACGTTCTGGGCGAGGACGGCGACGCCCATCTGCAGGACGCCCCAGAAGACGGTGAACACGCGGCCGACCCGCACCTGCTCGGCCTCGCCGGCCGCGGGGCGGAAGTAGGGCAGGTAGAAGTCCCGGAGGGTGGTGGAGGCCATGGAGTTCAGCGAGGGCGAGAGGGCGGCGGCCACGATCGCGGCGAGGATGAAGCCCGTGCCCAGCGCGGGCAGCTCGGTGGCCGCGAAGGTCGGGAGCACCTCGTCGGTCCGGCCGAAGGCCCGCCCTCCGTAGTGGGCCCACAGGAGCGTGCCGAGGAGGAGGAAGAGGGCGAACTGGGCGAAGACGAGGAAGCCCGAGAGCACGAGCCCGGCCGAGGCGTCGCGCCGCGAGCGGGCCACGAGCAGGCGCTGGACGAGGTAGTGGTCGGTGCCGTGGGTGGCGAGGGTGAGGAAGGCACCCCCCACCACTCCCGCGAGGAGGGTGTAAGGCTGGGTGGGGTCGGTGGAGAGGTCGATGACCCGCAGCTTGCCCGCCTCGGCCGCGGCGGCGAGGGCCCCGCCCACGCCCCCGGCGAGCCCCCCCGCCACCGCCCAGAGGCAGACGAGCGCGCCCAGGACGTAGACCCCCATCTGGACGACGTCCGTCCAGATGGTCGCGGTCACCCCGCCCTCCTCGGTGTACAGGATCATGGCCAGGCCGAGGAGGGCGATGCACCACCACTCGGGGACGCCCGCGGCCACGGAGAGGACGAGGGCGGCCGCGTGGAGCCGGATGCCGTCGCCGAGGGTGCGGTAGAGGAGGAAGATCCCCGCGGAGGCGCAGCGGACCGGGGTCCCGAAGCGGCGCTGGAGCAGCTCGTAGGAGGTGTAGAGGTCCCCGCGGAAGTAGGCGGGGAGGAAGAGGGCGGCGATCGCGATCCGGCCGATCACGTAGCCGAGCACGAGCTGGAGGAAGGTCCAGTTCCCCGCGTAGGCGAGGCCGGGGGCGCCGATGAAGGTGAGGGTGCTCGTCTCGGTGGCCACGATGCAGGCGGCGACCGCCCACCAGGGGACGCTCCGCCCGGCCAGGAAGTAGTCCTGCACGGACCGGCGCCGGCGGCCGAGCCAGGTCCCGAAGGCGGTGATCCCCGCGACGTAGAGGACGAGGACGGCGGCGGCCTCGGGGGCCAGGCTCAACGCCTGGCCGTCATCTTGTGGTGGACCACCTGGAGGGCGGAGCTGAGGCGGGTGATCTTGCGGTTGCGCGCCTGGTTGGCCTGGGCGTCGTCCTGGGGCGGGACCTCGGCCCGGGCCTCGCGCTGGAGCCTCTCCAGCTCCGCCTTGAGGGAGGCGAGGTCCCCGGGGCCGAAGCCCTTCAGGGAGGCGGGAGAGAGGAGGATGAACCCCTCCGAGATCTGGCCCGCCATGGCGGGGGCGCTGCCCCCCATGAAGTTCGCCATCGAACCTGCGGAGTATACCCGGCTTCCCCAGGGTTGCGGTCCCGGGGTGGCGCCCCTTAGAGTGAAACTGTCCCGATGAGTCCGCTCCTCGTCCACCTGCTGCGGCGGGTCGCGCTCGCGCTCCTCGTCCTCGCCGGCCTCGCCCTCGTCGGGCCTCCCGTGCTCCGCGAGCTGGGGCTCGTCGGACCGCGCCCCCCGGAGATGATCGCCGCCGCGGAGCACTCGCTCGCGGCGGCCCGCCGCTACGGCGCCGACGACGCGATGCCCGCCGTCCAGGAGGCGAGCCGCCGGCTGCAGGAGGCGAAGGCGCTGCTCGAGCGGGGCGAGGGCCGGGCCGCCCGGGGGGCCGCCCGGGCGGCTTCCGCGGCCGCCATCGGGGCCCAGCGGGAGGCGCTCACCCGGCGGGAAGAGCAGCGCCGGCGGTCGGAGGCGATCGCGGCCGAGGTGGACCGCCTGCTCAACCGGCTTGAGGACCTCTACGCCGAGGCGCGAGAGGGAAGCCCGAGGGCCGAGGCCGACCGGCTGCTCTCGGTGCTGAAGTCGGCCCGCCAGACCGGGGCGGCCCTCATCCTCGCCCACGAGCAGGGGAACCACGCGCGGGTCATCGGCGAGGAGGCGGCCACCCGGGAGGCCCTCGCGGCGGCGGCCGAAGAGCTGGGAGCCCCCGGGCCGTCGGGGGCGGACTCGGGAGCGGGCACCCCGAAGCCCCGCCCGGGCGCGCCGTGACCCGCTCCCGTCCGGCGAAGCGGGGGCGGGCCCGTCTCGTCCCCGAGCGAGTGGACCGGGAGCCGGAGGCTCCGGATCGCGCCGCCTCCGTCGCGGCCGGCGCCCTCGCTTTCGCCGTCCTGGCGGCGGCCCTCCTCGTCGACCCATCTGCCGAGGACGCGTTCGAGGCCCCCAAGCGGGCGGCGGTCCTCCTCGGCATCGCGGTGGCCGCCATCGCGACGTGGCTCGTCCCCCGGGCGGAGCCGCGCGAGAGCCCTCGATGGAGTCGGCCCGCCCAGATCGCGGCCGGCGCGTTCCTGCTCGCCGTCCTCGCCGCCGCGGTGTCCGCTGTCGTGTCGCCCCGCCGGGAAGTGGCCCTCGCGGTCCTGGTCACGGGATTGGCCTGGGCGCTCCTGCCGTGCCTCGGCGCCTCGCGAGCCCTCGCCGGGGGCCGCGGGCGATGGCTGGTCGGAGCCGTCCTGCTGGGGGCCGCGGTGAACTCCGGCGCCTCCCTCGCCCAGGCCGCCGGCGCCTTCCCGATTCTCGCGATCGAGGCCACCGGCTCCCGCGGCGAGTCGACGGGCGCGCTCCTCGGCAACGGCGCGCTCGTGGCCCAGCTCGCCGCCCTCGCCGCTCCCGCCGCGCTGGTCCTCCTCCTCGCCGCGCGGGGCTCCCGGCGCGCGGGCGCGGCGGGCCTCCTCGCCCTCCTGCTCCTGGCCGTCCTCGTGAACCGGAACCTGACCGCGGTGAGCGTGCTCGCCGCGGGGACGCTGATGGTCCTGCTCGGGAGGGCCCGGTCGCCCGGGGGCTGGCGGCTCCCGGTCGCGGCGGGGCTCGCCCTCGGGGCCGCGGTGCTCTCCGCCCCCGGCCTCCGGCAGCGCGCGCTCGACGCGGTGTCCCAGGTCCGGGCGGGGGACCTCGACGCGCTCCTGACCTACCGGCTGGGGCCGTGGGCGGCCGCCCTCGAGATGGTGGGGGAGCGGCCGCTCGCCGGCTTCGGGCCCGGGACGTTCGCCGCCGAGTTCGTCCCCCACCGGCTGGGCGCCGAGCTGCGCTGGCGGACCCGCTTCCTGAACCCGACGGCCAGCAGCTCCTACGGAGAGGCCCACAACGAATACCTCCAGGCCGCCGCCGAGCTGGGGCTCCCCGCGTCGGTCGCCCTCGCGGTGGCCGCGGTCGCGCTCGGCGCGGGGCTCTTCCGGGCGAGCCGGGCGTCCCCGGGGTCGCCGGAGCCGGCGCTCCTCCTCGCGGCGCTCGCGGCGGCCGCGGTGGCCGCCCTCACGTGGTTCCCGCTGCAGCGCTCCGCCACCGCCGCGCCCCTGCTGCTCGCCCTCGGGCGCGGCTTCCGGCTCGCCGCGGGGAGGGAGAGCCCGGGCGGCGACGCGCCGTGAGGGCCGCCCGCGCCGCGCTCGGCGTGCTGCTCGCGCTGGCCCTCGTCGTGGAGGTCGGCCGGTACCGCGGCGAGCGTCGCCTGCGCGAGGCCACGGTGGCGCTGAGGTCCGCCCTGGCCCTGCGGGCGGACGACCCGCGCCGCGCCTCCGCGCTCGCCCGGGCCGAGGCCCTGGCGGAGGAGGCGGCCCGGGAGCTGCCCGACGGGCGGGCCTCGATCGCGGCCGGCTCGGCCCGGCTCGTGGCCGACCGTCCCGAGGAGGCCCTCCGGCACTACCGGGAGGCGCTCGCCCGCGGCGAGCGCGCGGAGGTGCTCCTCAACACGGGGCGGGCCCACATGATGATGGGCCGCCGCGACCTCGCCCAGGGCGCGCTCGTGCGGGCGGGCTGGGTGAGCCCGTCCCTCCTGTCGGCGCTGCCCGAGGTCGCCCGGGAGCCGCTCCTCGGCGAGGTGCGTCGCCTCGAGGGCGAGCTGCGCGCGGGCCGCCTGGCCGCCCCTCCGCCCCTGCCCCCGGCGAGGGACTGACTGCGGGTCCTCTTCGTGGCCTCGCGGTTCCCGCTGCCTCCGCGGCGCGGCGACCAGGCGCGGGCGTTCCACCAGCTCCGCCTCCTCGGCGGGCGGCACCGGATCACCCTCGTCTGCCCCCCCGGCCCGCCCGAGGAACGGGCTCGCCTGCGCGACTTCTGCGAGGAGCTCGTGGAGGCGCCGCTCCGCCCGCTCTCCCGGCTCGCCGGCCTCCTGACCGCGGCCGTGACCGGCCGGCCCCTCCAGGCCGGGCTCTTCGCCGACGCGGCGACCGCCCGCCTCCTTGGGCGCGCCTGCCGGCGGGCGCGGCCGGACGTGGTCCACGTCCAGCTCGTGCGCAAGGCGCCCCTCCTCGCCGGCCTGCGCGACGTCCCGCGGGTCGCCGACCTCGTGGACGCGCTCTCCCTGAACCTGGAGCGGCGGGCCGCCCGCTCCGGACCCCTCGGCCGATGGCTGGCCCGTCTCGAGGCGCGCCGCCTGCGGGAGAGCGAGCGGGAGATCTGCCGCGCCTTCGACCGGGTCACCGTCACCGCCCCGGCCGACCGGGAGGCGATCGGGGACTTCCCCGGCCTGGTCGTCAACGGCAACGGCGTCGACCTGGAGCGCTTCCCTTTCCGGGACGAGCCCCTTCCCGCGCCCGTCCTCGTCTTCACCGGGAACCTGGGCTACTTCCCGGCGGTGGACGCGGTCTCCTGGCTCGCCCGCGAGGTCCTGCCCCGCGTCGCCCGCGACGTCCCCGCGGTCCGGCTGAGCCTGGTGGGGACGCGCCCGCCCCGGACGGTCCGGGCCCTGGCCCATCCCCCGGGGATCACCCTCGCGGGGCCGGTGGACGACGTGGGCTCGCACATCCGCTCGGCGCGGGTGGCGCTGGCCCCGATGCGCGCCGGGTCGGGCCAGCTCCTCAAGGTGCTCGAGGCCATGGCCAGCGGCGTGCCGGTCGTGGCCACCTCCCTCGCCTGCTCGGGGATCGACGCCGAGCCCGAGCGCCACCTGCTCGTCGCCGACGACGCCGACGGCTTCTCGCGGCAGGTCGTCCGGCTCCTCCGCGACGCCCCGCTGTGCCGGCGCCTGGGCGCCGAAGCCCGTCGGCTCGTCGAGGGGGCCTACACCTGGGAGGCCTCGACGGGGGGCCTCGAGGCGGTCTGGCGGGCGGCGGCGGAGTCCCACGCGAGCCCGGCGCCGTGAGGATCCTCTGGGTCGCGACGAAGGCCCCCCACCCGCCGGTGGACGGCGGCCGGCTGCTCCTGGGACGGTCCCTCGAGGCGCTCGCGGAGGCCGGTCACGAGGTGCGCCTCGTGGCCCCCGTGGACCCTCTCCGCTCCGATCCCCGGACGACCGCGGGCGCGCTCGCCGCGGTGTGCTCCCCCCGGCTGGTGGAGGCGCGTCCCCGGCCAGCGTGGCGGGCCCTCCTCGGCTCTTCGCGCCGGCCCGTCACGATCGCCCGCCACTCCTCGGAAGCGGTGCGCCGGGCGGTCGCCGAGGAGCTCGCGGTGGGCTCGTTCGCGGCGGTGATCGCCGAGCAGCTCCAGGCCCTTCCCCAGTGCTCCGCCGCGGCCGCGAGCGGCGTCCCCCTCGTGCTCCGGGCGCAGAACGTCGAGAGCGACATCTGGCGGGCCGCGGCAGGGTCGTGGCCCGCGGCCGCCCTCTTTCGCGGAGAGGCGGCGCGGCTCGCCCGCTGGGAAGGCGAGGCCGTCCGCCGGGCGGCGCTCGTCCTCGCCCTCACCGGCGGCGACGCGGAGCGGCTGCGGGAGCTGGGAGGGCCCGCGTCCCGCGTCGAGACGCTCTCCGCCCCCTTCCCGGCGGAGCTTCCCTCCGGCGCCCCCCTGGCGGGCGATCCGCCGGTCGTCCTCTTCGGCAGCGGCGACTGGGGACCCAACCGGGCGGGGGCCGCGTGGTTCCTCGCCTCGGCGTGGCCGGGCGTGGAGCGGGCCGTCCCCGGGGCGGTGCTCCACGTCTTCGGCTTTCCCTGCCGGGCGGCGCCCCGCGTGCTCCCTCACCCCGCGCCCGCGGACAGCGCCGCCGCCTTCCCCCCGGGCGCCGTGCTCGTGGTCCCCCTGCGCGTCGCTTCCGGCCTGCGGATGAAGGCGCTCGAGGCCTGGGCGCGGGGGGTGCCGGTGATCGCCCGCCCCGAGGCGGCCGCGGACCTTCCCCGCGAGGCGGCGCGGCGGGCGGGAGACGTCGCCGGGTTCGCGACGGGGGTGGCCTCCCTGCGGCTGCCGGGCCCCCGGGCCGCCGCCGTCGAGGCCGGTCGGCGACGCCTGCGGGACCACCACGACCCCGGACGGTTCGCCGAGCGCCTGACCGCCCTCCTGGCCGATCTCCCGCGGACGCCCCCGGCGTGACCCACCGTCCGCTCCTCGCCGCGCCGCGTCCGGGCCCCGGACGGGGGAGCTTCCGGGGAGGGATCGCCCTCAGCGCGAACCGCGGGTGACCGCGGTGAGCGTGCGCAGGACGATCCCGAGGTCCATCGCGAGCGAGCGGTGGCGCAGGTAGTAGAGGTCCATCTCCAGCTTGCGCCGCGAGTCCTCCACGCTCGCCCCGTAGGGGAGATGGACCTGGGCCCAGCCGGTGAGCCCGGGCCGGGCGAGCCGGCGCCAGGCGTAGAGCGGGACCGCGCGCTCCAGCTCGGCGGCGATCTCGGGGCGCTCCGGGCGCGGCCCCACGAAGGACATCTCGCCCCGGAGGACGTTCACGAGCTGCGGCACCTCGTCGAGCCGGAGCCGGCGGAGGAGGCGTCCCACCCGGGTGCGCCGCGGGTCGCCCTCGTCGGTCCAGCGGGCGCCGTCCCGCTCGGCCCCCGGGCGCATGCTCCGGATCTTCCACATGCGGAACGGGCGGCCCCAGCGCCCCTCGCGCACCTGGCCGAAGAGCACGGGGCCGCGGTCCTCGATCCAGACGAGCGCCATCGCCAGCAGGCACGGCACGGCCGCCACCCCGAGGAGGAGGAGGGAGAGGGCGACGTCGAGGGCGCGCCGGACGGCCTCCGCGAGGTGGTCGGCGGCGTCGTGGCCGGAGGCGAGCATCCAGGCCGGGGAGACGTGGAGCACCGGCACCGCCCGGAACACGTCCTCGTAGAACGCCGGCTCCGTGCGGACCCGGCAGCCGAGGGGGAGGCAGCCGATGGCGGCCGCGGGCTCGGCCGGGGCGGGCTCCGCGGGGAGGACCACCTCGTCGGCGCGCTCGGCCCGGCAGCGCTCGACGAGGTCGGGGAGGGACGGCTCGGCGCCGGCGGGGCGGCCCGCCGCTCCGGGGGCGCCCGGGAGGAGGGTCTCGTAGGCGGCCGGGTACTCCGCGGCCAGCCGCGCCCTGATCTCCCGGCCGAGGGCGGTGTCCCGGGCGAAGAGCACCCGCCGGGGGGGGAGCACGCGGAAGAGGCCGTAGCGGAGCGACGCGACGGCGAGGGCGGAGAGGACCGCGCTCAGCCCGAGGACCCTCCGGCCGATGGGCTGGTAGAGGACGAGGTAGAAGGCAGTCAGGGTCACGAGGCCGGACAGGAGGGCGGCGGCGGCCGCCCGGGCCGCCGTCTCGGTCCAGCGGCTCAGGCTCAGCAGGGTCCAGTCGTAGAGACCGGCCGCGAGCCCGGCGAGGACGAAGCTCGCGGCGTGGACGGCGGCCACGGTGAGGGCCTCCCCCCCGAGGGGAGAGGCCAGGTACACCGGAGACAGGGCGTGGGCGGCGAGCACGCAGCCGAACACCGCCGCGGCGTCGACGGGGATCCAGGCGGTCCCGTGGAGGCGGGAGGCCGCCTGGGCGAGGGCGCGGCCCGGCCGGAGGCCCGGCTCGGCCCGGCCCGCTACCTCATGCACACGGCGCGGACCTGCTTGAAGTCGGTGACGCCCTGGAGGACCTTCTGGATCCCGTCCTGGAGGAGGGTGGCCATGCCGTCGCTGATCGCCTGCTTGCGCATCTCCTCCACCGACTTCCGCTTCTGGATCATCCGCTTCATGTCGTCGGTCCCCAGGAGCAGCTCGTGGATGCCCATCCGGCCCTTGTAGCCGCCGTTGCCGCACCTGGAGCAGCCCTTCGGCCGGTAGAGCCGGAAGTCGGGCGAGTAGCGGATCCCCAGCTTCTCCCAGTACTCGAGCCCGTACTCCTGCATCAGCTCCGCGAACTCCTCCTGGGAGGGGAGGTACTCCTCCTTGCAGTCCTTGCAGAGGGTGCGGATCAGGCGCTGGGCGAGGATCCCCAGGAGGGCGTCCGCGAAGTTGAAGGGGTCGATGTCCATGTCGAGGAGCCGGATGATCGTCTCGGGGGCGGAGTTCGTGTGGAGGGTCGAGAAGACGAGGTGGCCGGTGAGGGAGGCCTCGATCCCGGTGGCCGCCGTCTCGTGGTCGCGCATCTCGCCGACCATGATCACGTCGGGGTCGGCCCGGAGGAACGCCCGCATGGCGATCGCGAAGGTGAAGTCGATCTTGGGGTGGACCTGGACCTGGCGCAGGCCGGGCTGGGTGATCTCGACGGGGTCCTCGGCCGTCCAGATCTTCGTGTCCTCCCGGTTGATGTAGCCGAGGCCGGAGTGGAGGGTGGTGGTCTTGCCGGAGCCGGTGGGGCCCACCACCAGGCAGATCCCGTAGGGCTTGTCGAGGATCGTCTTGAACTCGCGGACGTTCCGGTCCGAGAAGCCCATCTTCTCCAGGGGGAGGGGCTTGCTCGCGGCGAGGATGCGCATGACCACGTCCTCGTTCCCCCCCGCGGTGGGGATGGTGGCCACGCGCAGCTCGATCGTGCCCATCGGGCCCTTGAAGCGGATCTTGCCGTCCTGGGGCTTGCGCTTCTCGGCGATGTCGAGCTTGGACATGATCTTGAAGCGCTGGACCACCGCGTTGCGGTGGGCGGGGGGGATCTCGATGTACTTCTGGCAGTCCCCGTCCACCCGGAAGCGCACCAGGGTGGGGGTCGTCTTGCCGTAGGGCTCCACGTGGATGTCCGAGGCCCCCTTGTTGTAGGCGTCGATGATGATCTGGTTGCAGAGGCGGACCACCCCGCTGTCCGTCTCGTCGACCTCGGGCTCGCCCGACGGCTCCTGCCCCTCCATCTCGTCCTCGTCCCCCGAGCCCAGCTCCATGATGATCCGGCCGAGGTCCTCCTCGTCGGCGGCGGGGGAGGTGTCGCCGTAGCTGGCCCGGATGAAGTCGAGGATGTCCGAGCGGAGCCCGACCATGAACTCGTGGCGGGGGGCGAGGTTCATCGCCTTGATCGCGTCGAGCCGGGTCAGGTCGTAGGGGTCCTCCACCGCGACGTAGAGCGTCCCCTCCTTCTTCTCCACCGGGGCGGCCACGTTCCTCTTGAGGAAGTCCAGGCTGAGCCGGCTCCGCAGCTCCTCGGGGATCGTGCGGCCCTGGGGCTCCCAGGACGGGCAGTTGTAGAACTGGGAGATCGCCCGGAGGATCTCCTCCCGGGGGATCTTGAAGTCCTCCTCGAGGACCTTGGCCACGTCGATCTGGTTCACCCGGGCGTTGGAGATCGCCTTCTCGACGTCCTTCTCGGAGACGAGGCCCTTGTCCACGAGGGCCCCGTACTTCGACGGCTTGTTCGAGCGGGCCGCCCGGTGCTGGTTGTAGAAGGCGATGCCGAGGATCTTGGCCAGCTCCTCCGCGGCCTCCTCGTCCCGGGGGGAGAAGACGGTCCCCCCGCCGCGCTTGTTGACGAGCTGGAGGACCCCGAGCAGGTACTTCTCGAACAGGATCGGGGTGGAGAGGACCTCCGCCGTCCGGAAGCCCGAGGCCTTGTCCCACCGGACGTCGAACTTGAGGTTGGGGTGGTAGCGGGTCAGCTCGGCGGCGTCGTAGGCGCTCTTGATGTTGACCGTCTTGCGGGAGAGGGCGGTGAAGCCGGCGATCGAGGCGAAGGTCTTGGGGACCCGGATCTCCCGCACCTCCATCCCCGCCTTGAAGAGCGAGAACAGCTCCTGGTTGCGGGTGTCGAGGGCGAAGATCGTGACCCGCTCGGCGTCGACGAGGTCCAGGACCTTGTCCTTGATGTCCACCAGGATGTCCTGGATGCTCGACGCCGAGTTGATCATGTTGGCGATCTCGATGAGCCGCTTGCGGTACGACAGCTCGCGCTGGGCAGGGTCGCCCACGGTCCGCGTCGCCATTCGCTCTGCCTCCCTGACCTCGGCCGAAAGCCGTTGATTCCTGCGAGGATACGCGGTCGGACGGCGGGGGGTCAAGGAGCGGAATCACCGGCCGGCGCGGGTGCCTTCCCGGCCCTTCGTTCGCCCTCGGAGCCTTCGCGCGGGCCCTCTTGCGCTCGCTGCGTCGAACGAGCCGGTCAAGCCGGAGCGGTGCGGCGGCCCGGCCGCAGCAGGCCCGCGAGGTCCCCGGCCAGGCGCTCCGCCTCCGAGGGGAGGAGCGCGGCGGTCGTGACCCGGATCGCGGGGCTGCTCCGCAGGCGGTAGCGCTCGCCGCCGCGGACCGCCCAGCCCGCCGCCGCGAGACCGGCGACGACCGGCCCCTCCTCCGCAACCGGGACCCAGACGTTGAGGCCGGAGCGCGCGTGGGCGGCCACCCCGCGGCGGCCGAGGGCGGAGAGGAGGGCGTCCCGGCGCTCGCGGTAGGCCCGGGCGGCGCGGGAGAGGGCCTCGTCGCTCCCCGGGTCGGAACAGAGGGCCGCCACCAGGTCTTGCAGCAGGTGGCTCACCCAGCCGCTCCCCAGGGCCTGCCGGCCCTCCACCCGGGCGACGGTGGTCGGGTCGCCGGCCAGGAAGGCGAGGCGCAGGTCGGGGCCGAGCCACTTCGAGACCGAGCGCACGACCGCCCAGGGTCCTCGGCGGCCGTGGCCGACCGTGAGGGCGGGGACACCGGCCACGGGGCCGGCGTGGTCGTCCTCGAGGACCAGGAGGTCGGGGAAGCCCTCCAGGACGCCCCGGACCCGGCGGGCCCGGGCGGGGGAGAGGGCGGCCCCGGTGGGGTTCTGGGCCCGGGGAGTCAGGACGAGCGCCCGCGCGCCGTTGCGGAGCGCCGCCGCGAGGGGCTCCGGGCGCACGCCCTCGTCGTCGAGGGCCACCGGCTCGGGGACGAGGGCGAGGGCCCCCAGCAGGTCGAGCACCCCGCTGTAGCCGGGGTCTTCCACGGCCACGCGGTCGCCCGGCCGCAGGTGGGCCTGCAGGACGCGCTCGATGCCGTCCATCGCCCCGGCCACCACCGCCACCGCTTCGGCGGGGATACGGTCGGCGGCGAGCTGGCGAGCCGCCGCCTCGAGCAGGGCGGGGCGGTGCGCGGGCTCGCCGTAGAGCGAGGGGGTCGGGGACAAGGAGCGGAGGGCGGGGCCGAGGGGGGGGAGGAAGGCCGGGTCGGGGTTGCCGGTGGCGACGTCCCGCAGGCGGGAGGGGACGCGGGGGTCGGGCCGAGGCGCCCGGACGGGGGGGCGCGGGGCCACCCGGGTGCCCCGGCGCCCGCGGCCGGTGGCGAGGCCTCGCGCCTGCAGCAGCCTGTACGAGGCGGCGACCGTGGAAGGGCTCACCCGCAGGCGGGCCGCGAGGGCGCGCACGGTGGGAAGGCCGGCCCCCGGAGCCAGTCCGCCCCGGGCGATCGCTTCCTCCACGCTCGCGGCGAGCGCGCTTGCCGTCCGACCCCTGATCGAGTATTGTACTGGTACGGACACTATATTGTACTGTAACAAATAGAGGACCGGCTGTCAATGAGCGCTCCCGACTTCGTCGCCACCGACCGGACCGCGGTCCGCCGCCTCCCCAAGCGGGCCGCCTACGACCGGCCCACCGTGGAGGCCATCCTCGACGAGGCCCTCGTCTGCCACGTGGGGTTCGTGGTGGACGGCCAGCCCTACGTCATCCCCACCATCCACGCCCGGGTGGGGGACCGGCTCTACGTGCACGGGTCCGCGGCCAGCCGCATGCTCCGGACCCTCGGCGCGGGGCCGCCGGTCTGCGTGACGGTGACGATCCTGGACGGCCTCGTGCTCGCCCGCTCCGCCTTCCACCACTCGATGAACTACCGCTCGGTGGTCGTGCTCGGGCGGGCCCGGCGGGTGGACGACCCCGGGGAGAAGTCGGCCGCCCTCGAGGCGATCGTGGAGCACGTGGTGCCGGGACGGTCCCGGGAGGCCCGCGGGCCCGACGAGCGGGAGCTCGCCGCGACGAGCGTCCTCCGGCTCGACCTGGTCGAGGCCTCGGCCAAAGTGCGCACCGGGCCGCCGCTGGACGACGAGGCGGACATGGAGCTGCCGGTGTGGGCGGGGGTGATCCCGCTCCGGCTCGCGGCGGGGGAGCCGGTGCCGGACCCCCGGCTCCTCGCCGGGCTGGAGGTGCCGCCGAGCGTGCGCGGCTACCGGCGTCCCGCGAAGCGCTAGGCGGGGGACGCCGGGCGGCGGTGGCCGGGCGGTCCTGACCGGCCAACCGGCCCGGCTATCCCGAGCGGTGTGCTTGGGCTTAGGCTATCCCCCCAGGAGGACCGCCATGGGGAAGTGCGCGCTGGCCGCCGCCGTCCTGCTGCTCGGGCCCCCGACCGGGTCGGCCGACGACGCCTACCGGGCGGAGATCCAGGCCTGGCGCGAGCGGCGCGAGGCCAGCCTCAAGGCCGAGGGCGGCTGGCTCAGCGTGGCCGGCCTCTTCTGGCTGAAGGAGGGAGAGAGCCGCTTCGGCGCCGATCCGAAGGGCGACGTCGTCCTGCCCGCGGGCTCCGCGCCCGCCCGGGCCGGGACGTTCGAGCTGGCCGCGGGGAAGGTGACCGTCGCCCTCGCGCGCGGGGCGGACGCCACGATCCGGGGCACCCCCGTCACCCGGGCCGAGCTGAAGCCGGACACCTCGGGCGCGCCCGACGTCCTCGTCATGGGCCGCCTCACCATGCACGTGATCGAGCGGGGCGGGCGCCTCGGCGTCCGCCTCAAGGACCGCGAGAGCCCCGCCCGCAAGGCCTTCACCGGCCTCCGGTGGTACGACGTCAAGGAGGACTACCGGGTCACCGCCCGCTACGTGACCTACCCGGAGCCGAGGCCGGTGAAGGTCCCGAACGTCCTCGGGCAGAGCGAGGCGATGCCGAGCCCCGGCTACGCGGTCTTCGAGCGCGACGGCCAGGAGGTCCGCCTGGAGGGCGTCCTCGAGGAGAAGGACGCCCGCCAGCTCTTCTTCATCATCCGCGACCAGACGAGCGCCCGGGAAACCTATCCCGCCGGCCGCTTCCTCTACGCGGACCTGCCGAAGGACGGGCGGATCGTCCTCGACTTCAACCGGGCGTACAACCCGCCCTGCGCCTTCACCGCCTACGCCACCTGCCCCCTGCCCCCGCCCCAGAACTGGATGGCGGTGCGCATCGAGGCGGGGGAGCTGAACTACGCCCACCCCGGCGGCGGGCATTGAGGATCGCGTCAGCGCGACTCCCGAGAGCGCGCTGTCCACTGCCAGACCCCGCCCGCGACCTGCCTCGGCAGCCGGTGCCCCAACTGGCGCGCGAGGAGGCAGAGCTGCCCGCGATGGTGCGCCTCGTGCGCCACGAAATACGACAGGAAGTGCTCCAGGTCGGTCGGGAAGTTCTGCCAGGTCGCCCGGGGCACCCGGCCACCCCGGGCCACCCCGAGCTGGATCAGCTTGACCATCCCCCGGCTGCTGCTCGACAGCGCGCGCACCAGCTCCCGCGGGCGGACCGTCCGGATGTCGACGAGGGGCGGCGCCTCGATCCCATGGCGAGCCCCCAGCGCCTTGATCCACTGGCACCGGCTGTTGTGGATGTGCGCCCCGACCATGCGCACGGTCATGCGAGGAACCCCGGGCACGGCGCTCGACCAGACCTCGACCGGCAGGCGCTCGATGAGGTACGTCGTCGCCCGGTTGGTGGTCCGCCACGCCGCGATCAGGCCCTGACCCGCCGTCCCTGTCGGCACGCTTTCCCCCACCCGCAACCAGTCAGCCGGACATCCCCACGCGTCGCCGCGCCTCGTCGACCACTTCCTTCGCGTCCTTGAGGCCGGCTCCGGTGGCCTGCCGCAACGGCTTGATCGCGAGAATGGTCTCGCCTCGCTGCAGCGCCTCCCGGACGTCGGGCGGGAGCTGCCGAACCGGGTCGAACGACACCCCGGCGTGCTTCAACAGCGCGTCCACCTTCGCCTCCAGGCGGGACAGGCGACTCAGGCGTCGCTCGAGGGCGGACAGCCGGCCGAACAGCAGCGCTACCGCGATGGCGACGAGACCAGCGACGACGACACCATCGGGCATTCCGCATCCTCCGCCTCGGGTCCGCCGAATACGCCGGATCAGCGGTGAGGCTCCCTCGGGATGATAGCGCCAGATCCTCGCCCGGCTCGGCCTGGACGACGTATCGCGGGCGACGTCCCCCGGCGCGCACGGGATGGGGAGGTGCGCCGGCCTTCACCGCC
>Ga0268386_10001219_pt1 | contig 17582 bp, 15 predicted proteins | sample RVTome_15_FD_200260 | JGI IMG/M metagenome (GOLD analysis project Ga0268386, IMG submission 200260) | Soil microbial communities from uranium-contaminated site in the Upper Colorado River Basin, Wyoming, United States - RVT150D86... ...
CCGTTGGCGACCTGGGTGTCGGTGAACGACGTGCCGGAGACGTTGTTGGCGATCTTGGTCGCGCCGGCGTTGCAGCCCAGCTCGCTGCGGTAGATGTCGTAGACCGCCGAGCCGCTGCTCGACCACGACAGCCCCATCGAGTTGGCGCCCGGGGTCAGGCTCAGGCTCGGCGTCGACGGCTGCGTGCAGCCGCGGAACGTGGTGCTCGCTCCGGCGTCGCTGGTGCAGGCGATGCCGTGACGGTTGAACGCCGCGAACAGCGCCCCGCCGTTCGGCGTGCCGTCGTTGAGGTTGCCGTTGTCGTCGTCGACCGCGCGGAAGGTCCGCCAGAGGCTGCCGGTGAAGCAGCCGTTGGCGGTCCAGGTGCCGCTCGCCGTGCAGTTGAACATCTTGGTCTGGGTCGAGCGCGACAGGTACCACAGCCGGTCGGCGATCGCCCACGCCGCGCCGGTGCCCGGGCTGGGCAGGTCGCGGTTGGCGAGGTCCCACAGGGTCTCCGAGGAGATGTACGACTCGCAGTGACCTTCGCGGCCGCAGGGACCGCGGTAGGTGGCGCTGGTCGGGCAGCGCGGCTGGGTGAAGTTCGACACCGTGTGCGGGGTGTTCGAGACGTGCTTCGCCCAGTCGATGTCGCGCACCCCGGTGCAGCTCGTGCAGGCGTCGCCGTAGCCTCCGCAGTTGCCGCCGAGGAAGCCGCTGCCGATGCACGACTGGTGGAGCGAGAGAGCGGCGGTGAAGTCGCCGTAGGTCTCGCCCGACCCCTGGTCGGTCTGGCTGCCGCTGCCGTCGTTGCTGTCGAGGCCGTGGCCGTACTCGTGGAGCGACACGCCGGGCAGCTCGCCGGTGTTGCCGCAGCCGCCGCCGGAACGGTAGAAGTTGACCGTCGAGCCGTTCCAGAACGCGTTGCAGGTGTTGTTGATGTTGACGTTGGCGGTGAGCTGCGAGGTCAACCAGGTGCGGGTGATCCAGCCGCGCGCCACCTCCTTGGCCCGGTTGAGGTGGTAGAACTGGGTGCGGGAGGAATGGGTGTTGCCGGCGCCGCCGTGCCCCGGGGTGGTGCAGTCGTCGCCGCCCGAGGTGCCGAACGCGATGTTGCCGCCGCTGACGTTCTCCTGGATCGAGCCGCAGTTGTCGCTGATGCGCACGAACTGGGCGCTGAGGTTGGAGTCGGTGCCCGACGAGAAGACGCCCGCCGAGTTGGCGAAGGTCGAGGCGGCGACGTCGGCGAACGGCATCGGCATGTTGGTCGAGCCGCCGCTCGGCGCGATCAGGTAGACGCCGCCGGTGACCTGGCCGTAGTGGTTGGCGTCGGCGAACTCGATCACCTCGCCCGTGGTGGCGTCGACGCGGGCGCGCCAGGTGCCGTGGTCGCCCTGGCGGCGGAAGGTCAGCTCCCAGACCGGGATGACGCCGCGGCCGGCGCCGGCGGCCAGACCGGTCTCGGCGCGTTCGACCGGGACCAGCTTGAGCGTCCCCTGGTCGACGAAGTCGTCGGTCGGATCGACGCCGCCGATGTAGTCGGCGACCGCGGCCAGCGCCTGGTCGCGGCCGAGCGCGGCCCTCGGGGCGCGCGTGCCGGGGGACGGCAGGTTTTCGCTGCCGAACTGGATCAGGTTGCCGTTGTTGACGCGGAAGACCACCCGAGCGCCCTCGACCGGCAGGCCGTCGAGGACCACGTCGAAGTCGACGAACCAGAGGGAATCGCCGCCCTCCCCCGAGCGTCCGGTATTGAGCACCAGCGACGCCGGGTCGACGCCCATCAGCGGGGCGACCCGGGGCAGGAACTCGCGCGCGATCGACTCCAGCACCGGCAGGTCGGGCTTCGCCTTGCCCTCGAGGTGACCGGCGATGTCGCCCGCGGTCAGGCCGTTGCCGCGGCCCGGCACCCAGGGGATGCCGCCGCCCTCGGCGTAGTCGAGCCGGCCGGTGCGTTGGTCGACATAACCGACCCAGGCGCCGTGGTCGAGCCCGAACGCCGCCCAGCCGTCGGCCACGTCGCGGCCGATCAGCCCCTGGACGTCCTCCACCAGCGCCGTCGCCGGGTCGGGGAGGAGCCGGTCGTCGGCCTTCCCCAGCGCCTCGAGGCCGCCGGTGTCCTGCTTGGCGATTTGCGCAAACGCCGGCACAGCGACCATACAGATCGCAGCCACCAGCGACGCGCAGGAGAGCACTCCGCGTCTGGTCATGCTCCTTCTCCTGTTTTTAGGGAATCTGGCGATCTCCCACCGCTCCGGCCGGGACCGGCCCAGAGCGGCGCTCTGAGATCATCAGTGAGCCGGAGCGTCAAAGTGGGACAGCCGGTAGAAAGAAAGCGCGCTCTCCCCGTAGCGGCGGCGGTCGACCCGGACCAGCCCCCCCGCCTCGGCCGGCGGGTCGACCTTCACCGCGTGCTCGAGGACGACCTCGGCGTCGGGCGCGAGCAGCGGCGCCAGCGCCTCGAGCAGCGCCGCGTGAGCCGTGAAGCGGTAGGGCGGATCGGCGAACACGAGGTCGAAGGGACCGGCGCCCGAGCGCGCCAGGTGCGCCAGCTCGGCCGGCAGCGCCCCCCGGCGCAGGGTCAGCGCCGCCCCCTCGGCCAGCCGGTCGGCGTTGGCGGCGAGCGCCGCCAGCGCCCGCGGATCGCGCTCGACCGCCGTCGCCGCGGCCGCCCCCCGCCCGAGCGCCTCGAGCGCCACCGCGCCGCTGCCCGCGAACAGCTCGAGCACCCGGGCGCCCTCCAGCCGCTCGCCCCAGATCGAGAACAGCGCCTCGCGCACCCGCCCGCCGGTCGGGCGGACGTCGCGCGGCACGCTGAGCACCCGGCCGCCGTGGCGGCCGCCGGACAGGCGCAGCCTGCCCGCGCCGCCGCGCGTCACGGCCCCCGGCGCTCGCGCCGGCCGACCAGCTCGACGATCTCCTCGCCGAGACGGCCGCGCGGCAGGTAGAGGGTGAGCGGCTGCTCGACCCCCTGCAGCTCCACCCCCTCGCCGTCGGCGGTGAATGCGATCACCTCGTAGAGGGTGCCGTCGGCGTGGCGCAGCAGGTCGCCGGCCTCGGGCTCGTAGCCGATCGGCAGCCGCGCCGGCCCGCGGTCGCCCGGGCCGCCGCGCGGCTCCTCGATGCCGGCGGCCAGGCCGTCGACCACCGCCAGCGCCCGAGCCAGCGCCAGCGGCAGCGAGTCGAAGCGCTTGAACCGGCGCTCGACCGGCGCCTCGCCGGGCAGCCTCAGCTCGAGCAGACAGCGCTCCACCCACTCCCCCTCCGGGCCGACGGTCGCCGGGTCGGTCTCGTCGAGATCGATCTCGGCGAGCAGTACCATGGCGCTCTCCAGCTCGTCCGGCCCCAGCTCGGCGAGCGACATCCCCTCCTCCCCCGGCCGCCCGGCCTTGAGCCGCAGGGTGCCGTTGGCGAACAGCGTCAGCTCGCGCCGCGAGAGGACGTTGGCGCAGTCGAGCCGGACGATCACGCGCGAGCGGTCGGAGACCGCGGGCGGCGCCTCCTCGCCACCCCCGGTCGAACCCGGCCGCTCACTCTTCGCCTCGGCGTCCGCCGGCTCCTGGGCCTCCGCCAGCGGTGCGAAGGCGGCGGTCGGTGCGGCCGCCGCCGCCGCGAAGACCGCGACGCCCGCCAGGATGGCGAAGAGGGCCGTCAGCGCCGCCATCGCGATCGGCATGCCCCCGGCTAGCTCCCGGTCCGCCGCCGAGGGCGCGCGGCCGGCTCGGCGGCTCACCGCACCTCCCCGGCTCGATCACCGCCGTCCCGCTCCGCGCCCGCCGGCACCGCCTCGGCCTCCGCGGCCTGCCCGGCCTGCTCGAGCGCCGCCGCCTGCTCGCGGGCGAAGGCCAGCTCTTCGGCGGCGCCGATCCGGCCGTCGAGGCGGGCGTCGCGGGTGCGCCGGAGCGCCATGCCGATCGCCGGCCCCGGAGTCCCCCCGGCGGCGACCAGGTCGGCGCCGCGGATCGCCAGCTCGAAGCCGCGCAGCTCGCGCAGGTAGCGGCGCACCCAGGAGCGCTGGTCCGGCCCGCCCCCGGCGAGCAGCAGCAGAAGGTCCTCGCCGCCGAGGTCGTCGAGGGCGGCGACCACCTCGTGCGCCGCCGGCCCGCCGCCGAGCAACGCCTCGACGCGCCGCCGGCGCTCGGCGCCGCCGATCAAGGCGCGGCGGTTGTCGCCGGCGAGCTGGATGCGGTCGGCGAGCCGGCGGCGGCCTTCCTCGTCGAGGCCCTCGGTGAGCGCCGCCAGCAGCAGCCGCCACAGCTCCACCGGCGGCTCCTCGAGCCCCTGGACCCGGAACCAGTCCCAGGCACCGACGGCCGTCCACAGCCGGCGCCGCTCGTCCTCGCCGAGCCGCAGCTCGGGGTGCAGCTCGGACAGCAGCCCCAGCTCGGCCAGCCGTTCGAGCCCCGGCAGCGCCACCTGCGGGTCGTCGAGCAGCAGCACCAGCTCCTCGCGCAGCCGCGACCCCGAGAGCCGCCCGAACACCCCCTCGCCGAGCGCCACCTCGACCAGGCGCAGCGTCTCGGGCGACATCCGGAAGCCCAGCCGCTGCTCCAGCCGCACCGCGCGCAGCACCCGGGTCGGGTCGTCGATGAACGACATCGAGTGCAGCACCCGCAACACCCCGGCCTCGAGGTCGTCGCGGCCGCCGAAGTGGTCGATCAGCGCCGGACGGCGGTCGGGGCCGAGCCGGATCGCCAGGGTGTTGATCGTGAAGTCGCGCCGGTAGAGGTCCTGGCGGATCGCCGAGGTGGCGACCTCGGGCAACGCCGCGGGCGCACGGTAGAACTCGCTGCGGGCGGTGGCGACGTCGAGGTGGAAGCCCTCGCCGTCGACCACCACCGCGGTCAGGAACTCGCGGTGCTCGCGCACCCGGCCGCCGAGCACCTCGGCGAGGCGGCGGGCGAACGCGATGCCGTCGCCCTCGACCACCAGGTCGAGGTCGCGGTTCTCGCGCCCGAGCACCAGGTCGCGCACCAGCCCGCCGACCAGGTAGACCGGCATCTCCAGCTCGCGCGACACCGCGGCGGCGGCCTCGATCCGCGGCGCCAGCGCCGCCGGCAGGCGCTCGGCGAGCAGCCGCGCCGCCTCCCGCCGCTCGGTCGGCTGGTGGAGCGCGCGGCGGTCGACCGCCTCCCCCTCCTCGGCCAGCCGTCCATGCAGGTGGCGGAGCACCTGCATCCGCGTGACCAGCCCCTCGGCCCGCCGCGTGGCGCGGTCGCCCACCAGGACGAACCGCGGATGGCGGACGAGCATCCGCCGACCGACCTCCTCGGCCGGAGCGTCCGGCGCCACCCACTCGAGATCGGTCTCCATCACGCGCTCGACCGGCCGTGCGCCGAGCCCGTGGCGCAGCGCGGCGTCGAGGGTCTGGCGGGTCACCGCGCCGATCACCTCGCCGCCCTCGGCGGTCACCGGCGCGGCGTTGACCCGGCGCCGGTTGAGCAGCTCCTTGGCCTCGGCGGCTGTGGTGCCGGCGGCGACCGCGAAGACGTCCCTGATCGCCAGGTCGGCGGCGCGCGCCGCCGGCGGCAACGCGGCCGCCAGGTGGGCGAGCAGGCGCTCGCGCAGCTCGAGCGCGGTGACCCCGCGCAGGCGCGCCGCGGCGGCGGTGGCGTGGCCGCCGCCGCCGGCGAACTCGGCGAGCAGGCTGCCGAGGTCGATCCCGGGCACGCTGCCGCGGGCGATCACGGTCACCGCGTCGCCCTCGCCGAACAGCGCGAACAGCAGCGGCAGCTCGAACAGGTCGAGGCAGCGGCTGGCGAGCGGCGCCAGCTCGTCGACGTACTCGCCCAGCTCGATCGCGACCAGCCCGACCCGGTGGCCGTGGATCCGGTGGACGCCGAGCGCGCGGGTCATCCGGTGCAGGATCTCGAGGTGGCGCGGGTCGAGGCTCGACACCGCGAAGCGGCGCACCGCGGCGAGGTCGCCGCCCTGCTCGAGCAGCCAGCCGGCGGCCTCGAAGTCCCGCCGCGAGGTCGTCGCGTGGGTCAACGAGCCGGTGTCCTCGTAGATCCCCATCAGCAGCACGGTCGCCTCGTTCGCCGGCACCCCGATCTCCCGCCGCCGCAGCTCCTCGACCATCAGCGTCGCCGTGCACCCGACCGCCGGGTCGACCACCCCACCCCCGACCTCCAGATCCCCCTCCGCCGGCGGATGATGGTCATACACCCACCGCTCGACCTCCGGCCGCTTCAACCACTCGGCCACGATCCCCAGCCGATGCGGCTGCCGCGTATCACACAGCACCACCCGAGTCAGCCCCCCCGGATCGATCTGCTTCCGCCGGACTTCCTCGAACACCACCAGCTCGGTCGCCAACATCCGCCGCAACGACTCCTCCCGCGACCCGGGAAAGAACAACACCGCCCCCGGGTGGAGGCGCCGCGCGGCGATCATCGACGCAAACGCATCGAAATCCGCGCCCATGTGGGTCGTGATGAGTTCCATCGCCGCCTCAGCCCTGAATTGTAGCCGCCGCCCCACCACTAGCAGGTATCCACCGACGGCCGGTCCGTGGGTCTCCCTCCCAGGGCACGGCGGCGCCTTTTCGGGTGCGAGTAGCGGTCGGGCGCCGCCTCGTCAGCCCGCGCGCACTCCCGGCTTGCTCTTCCGAGACGATCCGTTGAGCGCGCGGTCTGGCGTCCCTGGGAGGGAGACCCACGGACCGGCCTCCTCGACTTCCCGCTCAGTTGAGCCAGGGCCCGTCGTCGCCCCCGCGAACGACCTTGAAGCCGCGCTTCCTTCGTTCACGCTCCAGCCGGTGCTGAAGCTGCCGCTGCCGCAGCCGCAGCCAGGCACGGCGGAGCCCGCGGCCGGGGCCGCCATACCGAAGGACTGCATACGTGATGCCGACGGCGGCGCAGATGCCGAGGAAACCGGGCAGGTCCGGTGTCCCGTCAACCGCGGAGCGGAGGAACGCGATGAAGGCGAAGAGGATCTCGATCCAGAGGAACCACCTCGCGCGCAGGGGTAGCACGAAGAACAGATAGATGGTGGCGTCGCGGAAGATCGTGGCGAAAGCGGCGATCAGGATCGTGAGCAGCACTCGCTCGCCCTGCATGATCGGATAGAGCGCGCCGAACCGGAAGCCGAGCAGCCAGCCCACCAAGTCGACCACGGCCGCGACCAGCCCGGCGCCGATGACAGCCCAGGCGATGGTGCGCCAAAAGCGCCTGCGGCCGAGTTGCCAGAAGACGTCCTTGCCGAACATGAAGAGAATGAGCAACGCGAGCAGGATCCACAGGCTGGGGGGGCCGTAGCCGATGAAGGCATACGTCGCCAGTTGCCAGAGGTAACCGGCCGCCCACGCCGCCGAGGTCAGGCGCAGGAATAGCAAGCCGCCGCCGGTCAACACATCGATCGCGAGGGTGGCAAGGATCACCGCCAGCAGCACGATCACGTCGCGCGGCACCGGCCCCCCCAGCCCGCTCAACCCACCCGCCAGCGGACCCCGATTCGTCGGCTGCCGTCCGTACACTCGCCCTCCTCCCTACCCGTAGCGCCGCTCGAAGTCGCGCAGCAGCGCCACCAGCGCCTCGACGCTCTCGCGCGGCATCGCGTTGTAGAGCGACGCGCGCAGCCCGCCGACCGAGCGGTGGCCCTCGAGCCCGATCATCCCCGCCGCCGCCGCTTCCTCCAGGAGCCGCCGCTCCAGCTCCTCGCTCGGCAGGCGGAACGTGACGTTCATCCGCGACCGGCTCGCCGGCTCGGCGGTGCCGCGGTAGAAGCCGCCGCGGTCGAGCACCTCGTAGAGGATCGCGGCGCGCTCCTCGGCGGCGCGCTCCATCGCGGCGACCCCGCCGCGCTCCTCAACCCAGCGGCAGCACAGGCCAAGGACGTAGATCGACCAGCACGGCGGCGTGTTGTAGAGCGAGTTCGCGGCGGCGTGGCGGCGGTAGTCGAGCATCGCCGGCAGGTCCTCGGGGGCGCGCGCCGTGAGGTTCTCGCGCACGACCACCAGGGTGACGCCGGCCGGGCCGAGGTTCTTCTGGGCCCCGGCGTAGAGGACGCCGACCCGCTCCCAGGGCACCGGCCGGGCGAGGACGTCGGAGGAGGCGTCGATCGCCAGCGGCACCACTCCGGCGTCGGGCAGCTCGCGCCACTGGGTGCCGACGATCGTGTTGTTGGAGGTCACGTGGGCGTAGGCGGCTCCGGGGTCGAGGTCGATCTCCTCCGGGCGCGGCAGCCGGGCGAAGCCCTCGTCCTCGGTCGAGGCGGCGACCCGCGCGGCGCCGACCCGGCGAGCGTCGGCGAGCGCCTTCTTCGACCAGCTCCCGGTGAGGAGATAGTCGGCGCTGGCGGCCCCGGCGGCGCTGGCGCCGCTGGCGGCGCTGGCGGCGCTGGCGGCCCCGGCGGGGCCGAGCAGGTTCATCGGCACCATCGCGAACTGCAGGCTGGCGCCGCCCTGGAGGAGCAGGACGACGAAGCCCTCGGGCACCGCCAGCAGGCGCCGCAGCGAAGCCAGCGCCTCGCCGTGGATCGCCTCGTACTCCTTGGAGCGGTGGCTCATCTCCATCACGGAGAGGCCCCGCCCGCCCCAGTCGAGCAGTCCCTCGCGCGCCTGCTCGAGCACCTCGGCCGGCAGCGTCGCCGGGCCGGCGCCGAAGTTGAAGACCCGGCGCACCGAGGTCGCCGTCATCGGGCGGCCCCGGCGGCGAGCTCCGCGGCGGCCGCGGCGGCCGGGGCGGGCTCGAACTCGTGGACGAGCAGGCCCGAGCGCAGCTTGGGCTCGAACCAGGTCGATTTCGGCGGCAGCACCCGGCCGGCGTCGGCCACCGCCATGAGCTGCTCGACGGTCACCGGGTGGAGCGCGAACGCCGCGCCACCGCCCCGTTCGTCGACCCGGCGCGCCAGCTCGGCGGTGCCGCGCGCCCCGCCGACGAACTCGATCCGCTCCGAGGTGCGCGGGTCGTCGATGCCGAGGATCGGCCCGAGCACCAGCTCCTGGAGGACCGCGGCGTCGAGCGACGCCACCGGGTCGGGGTCCTCGATCCGCTCGGGCGGCGCCGTCAGGCCGAGCCAGCGGCCGGCGAGGTAGAGCGCGAAGCGGCCGTGGCCGGGCGGCTCCGGTCCAGCGCCGGGGGTGACCTCCATCGCCTCGCCGACGCGGGCCAGGAACTGCTCCGGGGCCATCCCCGCGAGGTCGCGCACCACCCGGTTGTAGGGCAGGATCGTGAGCCGGTCGGCCGGGAAGAGCGCGGCGAGGAAGTGATCGACCTCGCGATCGATCTCGCGATCGGCTTGGTGATCGGCGGCGCGGCTCCCGGCGCCGCCCGGCCCGGAGCCGGCCGCCGCCCGCCAGGCGGCGCGCGCCCGGCTGTAGGCGGCGGCGCGGTGGTGGCCGTCGGCGATGTAGAGCGCGGGCACGGCGGCGAACGCGGCGGCCAGCCCGCCGGCGGCGGCGCCGGCGAGCCGCCACACCGTGTGGCGGACGCCGTCGACGGCGGTGAAGTCGTAGAGCGGCTCGGCGCCCGCCCCCTCCGCGACCCGCCGGTCGATCTCCTCGCGGCCGCGGTAGGCGATCAGCACCGGCCCGGCGTGGGCCGCCAGCGCGAGGGCGTGGCGGGCGCGGTCGCGCTCCTTGTCCGGGCGGGTGTGCTCGTGGCGGCGGATCAGCCCGGCGTCGTAGTCGTCGACCGCGCAACAGCCGACCACCCCGGTCTGGGCGCGGCCGCGCCACTCCAGCCGGTAGAGGTAGAGCGAGGGCTCGGGATCGCGCGCCGAGACGCCGCGCTCGACCAGCGACGCGAGCGCCGCGGCGCCCGCCCGGTAGACCTCGTCGCCGTGCGGATCGGCCTCCGGCGGCAGCGCGATCTCCGGCCGCACGACGTGCAGGAAGCTGTCCGGGTTGCCGGCGGCGAGCGCCCGCGCCTCGGCCGCGTCGACCACGTCGTAGGGGACGCTGGCGACGCGGGCGGCGGCGTCGGGGCGCGGGCGGAGGGCGTGGAAGGGGCTCAGGGCGACCATCGCGAGCCGCCTATCTTACCCGCCGCTCGTGATAGCGTCCGCACGCCGTCCATCCCGACTCACGACCGACACGACCCGAGGAGCCGACCGGCCGGCCGCGGCCGGCCGCGAGGAGAACCGACCATGACCGAGCCCACCCCCCCGTCCCCGCCGCCCACCACACCGCCCCCGGCCGCGCCGCCGCCGGGGCCGCCGACGAAGAAGGGCCTCTCGCCGCTCGCGTGGGTCGGCATCGGCTGCGGCGCCCTGGCGCTGATCGCGGTGGTGGTGATCGCCATCGTCGTCGGCATGGCGGCCAAGAAGGGCAAGGAATACCTCGCCGGCTTCGAGGAGAACCCGGCGATGGCCGCCGCCGAGACGATGATCCGCCTCAACCCCGAGCTGGAGCTGGTCGAGAGCGACCGCGAGAGCGGCACCCTGACCGTGCGCAGCAAGGAGACCGGCGAGGTCGTGACCTTCAACCTCGAGGAGATCGAGCAGGGCAAGCTCAGCGTCCTGACCGAGGACGGCGAGGAGGCCTCGGTCACCTTCCGCGGCGGCGAGGGCGGCCTCGAGATCGAGTCCGAGGAGGGCGGCACGACCTCGCGGCTGCGGATCGGCGCCGACCCCGACGAGATCCCGAGCTGGGTGCCGGTCTACCCGGGCGCCGAGCCCTCGAGCACCTTCCTCAGCAGCACCGGCGAGGGCACCCAGGGCGCGTTCAGCCTCAACACCGACGACTCGCCGGACGACGTGCTCTCCTGGTACTCCGACGAGATCGAGGATCTCGGCATGGAGACGCAGCGCAGCACGTTCGACACGCCGGGGAGCCGCGGCGGCCTGGTCGCGGGCGAGGCCGGCACGCGCGAGATCCACGCCACCGTCGCCAATCAGGGCGAGGGGACCCTGGTGACGGTGACCTTCACCGAGAGACGGTAAGCCTGCCGCGCCCGCCGGCGGCTCCCCGTGCCGCCGGCGCCCCCTCCCCCCTTCCCCTCCTCTCCCCCGGGCCGGTAATCTCGGCCGGTCAGGATATCGGAAGAAGTAATCCTGATAGAGTTGAAGATCGGAACAAATCGCGTGCGACCGCGCCGCCGTCGCCGACCGGCGGCCGGTCCAACCGGGGGCCACTGACCGCCCGGGTTTCCGGGAGAAGGAGAGGAGAGATGGGTGCCAGTCAGCCATCGAGGTTCGAGGAGGTCCCCCGCACCGGCCCGCGCGGGGGCACGACCACGGTGACCAGCTCGGGGATGATCCGCAAGAACCTCTGGATCTCGCACGAGGAGAACGAGGCGCTGCGCCGCCGCGCCTACGAAGAGCGGCTGAGCGAGACTCAGATCATCCGCGAGGGACTGAGGCGGATGCTCGATCTCTAAAGACCCAGCGCCCCGGCCAGGTCCTCGAGCTTGGCCTGGATGCGGCGCTGGTTGCGCGGGCCGGTGCGCAGGAGGTGCTTCTGCGCCGCCGACAGCGCTTCGAGCCGGGGGTCGGCATAGGCGTGGCCGCCGACGCCGGCGGGCACCAGCTCGGGCGCTGGCGGCGGCACCGGGGTGGCGAGCAGGTGGTCGATCGCCGCGCGCAGGGTGGCGTCGAATTCGCCCTCCGGGTAGCCGAGGTCGCGGTAGGCCTCCTCGAGCAGCGGGCTCAGGCGCCGGTAGAGCCGCGCCGCGCCCTCGGTGTCGATCGAGACGAAGACCTCGGTCAGGGTGTCGTAGCGGCGGTAGCTCGCGGGATCGGGGAGGATCGCGCCGCCGTCGACCGAGACCCGGTAGCCGCCGCCGGGGATGATCTCGGGCAGGTTCGGGCGCGGGCTGACCCCGCGCGAGACGTTGTCGACCGCCGCCACGAAGCGGCGCAGCAGCCCCTCGGTGGCGAGGTAGCGGGCCAGCTCGGGGCGCGACGACAGCCGGCGGACCGCCTCGACGACGAAGCGGTCGCTGCCGTCGAGCGAGGGCAGCGTCGGGTCCTCGAGCGGCTCCTCGGCGACCGGCTCGGGCGCCGGCGTCGGCGACGCCTCGGCCGGCGCCGCGGCCGGTTCCTCCGGGCGGTCGCGGAGCAGCCACCAGCCGCCGGCCGCCGCGGCGATCACCGCCAGGACGAGCAGCCAGGGCCAGAGCCGGCGCCCGCCCCCGGGGCCGCCCGGATCGTGGCGCAGGCCTCCCGGTGCGGGGCGCTCGCCCAGCTCGAGGTCGTCCTCGGTCCGCCGGTAGTCGTCGATCTCGCTCATCGTTCGCTCCACCCTCCGCGGCCATTGTAGCGGGCGCCGGCCCCGGGTCGTCGGTCCCGCTCCCTCGATACTCCGCCCGGGGCCGTCAGGTTCCCGCCGCCCCGCCGCCCGCCGTCCCGCGTGCCGGCTGCGGCTGGTCCGGCGGCAGGTCGAGGACGAAGGTCACCGGGCCGTCGTTGACCAGCTCGACCTCCATCCGGGCGCCGAAGCGGCCGGTGGCGACCTCGAAGCCGCGGCGGCGGAGGTCGTCGGCGAGCGCCGCGACCAGCGGCTCGGCCACCGCCGGCGGCGCCGCGCGGTCGAACGACGGCCGGCGGCCGCGGTCGAGCGAGGCGGCGAGGGTGAACTGCGAGACGACCAGAAAGCCCGCGCCGGCGGCCGGGGCGGCCAGGTTCATCCGTCCCGCGTCGTCGTCGAAGACCCGCAGGCCGGCCAGCTTGTCGGCCGCCGCCGCGGCCTGGCCGGGGCCGTCTCCCCTCTCCACCCCGGCCAGCACCAGCAGGCCGCGGCCGACCGTGCCGACGGTCTCGCCGGCCACCCGCACCGCGGCGGAGCGGACTCGCTGCACGATCAGGCGCACCGTTTTCCGTCTCTACCACATGAGAGCGCCCCGTGCGGCGCTGTGATACTTTGACCCGTCCCAACCGAATCGGAGTCCGCCATGCTCAACAGAGTGTTCCTGATCGGCAACCTCGGCCGCGACCCGGAGATCCGCAGCACCCAGTCCGGCCAGCCGGTCGCCAACTTCAGCCTCGCCACCAACCGGCGTTGGACCGACCGCAACGGCCAGCGCCAGGAGCAGACCGAGTGGCACAACGTCGTCTGCTTCGGCCGCCAGGCCGAGGTCGCCGGCCAGTACCTGCAGAAGGGCCGGCAGATCTTCGTCGAGGGGCGGATCCAGACCCGCTCATGGGACGACCGCCAGACCGGTGAGAAGCGCTATCGCACCGAGATCCTGTGCGACAACTTCCAGATGCTCGGCCAGCGCGGCGACCACGACTCCGGCGGCGGCGCCGGCTACTCCGCCGGCGGCGGCGACTACGAGCCCGATTACGGCGGCCAGGCCGCCGGCGGCCCGGGCGGCGGCGGAGCCGACGCCGGCGGCGAAGCCAACGCCTCCGGCGAAGCCGACGCCGGCGGCGAAGCGGACGACGACGACATCCCGTTCTAAAAACCGAACGCCAGGTTGAAGGCGCCCTGGAAGGCCTCGCCCTGCTCGACCTCGAAGGTGAGCTTGGGCAGCAGCAGGTTGACCGTGACGCCGGCGTACGCGAACACGGCGGTGTCGTCGGTCTCGAAGCGCGGGCCGAGGGCGCCGCGGTCGAGGGTGCCGTCGGCGACGTAGGCGCCGGCGCCGACGTAGGGGGTGGCGACGGCGAAGCCCTTGCTCAGCTCCAGCTCGGCGCCGTAGAGGTCGAGGTCATAGGCGCCGCCGCCGGTGGTCCGGGTGCCGGTGAGCCGCAGCGCCAGCGCCGGGGTGACCGCGCCGCCATCGAGGATCGCCCACGACAGCTCGCCGGAGATCAGCTCGACGTCGCCGCCGACCGCCCGCCCGAAGCTCGCCCCGAGGTCGATGCCTCCGGGCAGCCCCTTGCGCGCGCCGACGCGGGCGATCGACAGGGCATCGAGCGGCAGGTCGCCGTCGATCGCCCCCTCGAAGAACGGCTCGTCCGCGAACTCGAGGTCGCCGGTGACCTCGGCGTAGACGCGGAAGCCGGTGATGCCGAGCGGCGCGGCGCCGTGGCGCGGGTAGGGGTAGGCGGCGAAGGCGAAGCGCTGGTGGAAGGCCTCGAAATCGGCCTCGGCGGCGTCGCCGCGCACCTCCCAGGCGACCGCCGGACTGCCGAGCGCCGACGCCGCCAGCGCGATCACTACGACGACAACGAGCCGGAACCGCTCAGCCATCCCACACCTCCTCGGTTAGCGATGCGACGGGCGCCGCCGGTTCCGCCCCGACCGCGGCGACCCGGACCGGTTCAGCCATCCCGCACCTCCTCGGCCGCGGCGTCCCGGGGCCTGGCCGCTTCGGGACCCTCCGCCGCACCGGCGTACTCGGCCAGCAATTCGCGCACCAGGCGCGGCTGCTCGCCTGCCGCGGCCTCCGCGAGCAGCTCCCGCGACCGGCCGTCGAGGGCGGCGACCACCCCCAGGTTGCCCTCGCGGGCGAGGGCGCCGAGATCGTATCCCGCGCCGTCGGCCCAGCGGGCGGCGCGGAGCAGCGCGTGGCCGGCCTCGGGCGCCCGGCCGCAGCGCAGCCACAGCTCGCCGGCCAGCGCGAGCAGCCCGGCCAGGCGCCGGGTCTCGGCGCCGCGCAGCGGCGGGCGCGGCAGCGGCCGGGGAAGGAACGGCGCCAGCCCGGCGGCGGCCGCCGCACGAGCGAACGGGCGCTCCGGCGGCGCCGGGCGATGGAACAGGGCGTCGAACGCCGCCCCGCCGGCCTCGGCCAGCCGGCGCCGCTGCGCCGGAGTCAAGCGGAGGGCGAGCGGCTGGACGGCGGCGAGGCCGGCGGCGGCCAGCGCTTCGGCGGCGCGGGCGGCGTCGTCTTCGGAGTCGCTCACGCCGGCGATCAGGGGCCAGACCGCGGCAGCCCCGGGGATGCCGTTCGAGGCCGCGGCGACCGCCGCGAGCGCGGCGTCGACGCCCGAGCCGATGAGCGCCGGCAGGGGGTCGAAGACCACGACCGCACCGGCCTGATCGACCGCGGTCAACCGGTCCGGAGAAGTTCGCCCGGCCACCGCCTCGCCCGTCACCGCCACCTGGACGAGCACCGGCGCCCCGCCGCGAGCGAGTTCGCCGGCGAACCGCAGCCGTTCGGGCTCGAGAGCCGACGGCACCGGCGGAAGCCACGAGAGATCGTCGAGGGGCGCCGGCAGGGGGCCCGGGCCGCCCGACGCCGACCGGGCCGGAGACCGACCTTCGAACGGCGACGAGCCGCCGGATTCCACCGGCCCGCGCACCTCGCCGACGCCGACGAGCGGCGAGGCGGGAGGCCCGGGATCCCCGAGGGCATCGGCGGCGAGGTCGGTCCAGTCGTGCGGCGGCGCCGGCCAGCCGCGCGGGCGCCAGCGGATCCAGAACCGGGCCGGCTCCGGCGTCTGCTCCACCCAGCGGACACCGGCCTGCGCTGCCGCGCCCACGCTCAGTCGCCTCCCCCGGCCGTCCCGCCCGGCCGCCCTCGCCGCTCGTACCTTGGCGGATGCTCGCCGGCGGGCGCCTCACGACTCGCTGTCCCGCCGAGCAGCTCGGCGACCTGCCGCGCGACATACTTCGCGAGGATGTCGACCTCGAGATTGACCCGGTCGCCGGCCGCGAGGCCGCCGAGGGTGGTGACCTCGAGGGTGTGCGGGATCAGGGCGACGGTGAAGCGGTCGCCGTCGCAGGAGGCGACGGTCAGGCTGACGCCGTCGACCGCCACCGAGCCCTTCTCCACCAGGAAGCGACCGAGGCCGGCGGGGGCGGCGACCGTCACCACGCGGTGCTCCCCACTCCCGGCGCACCCGACGACCTCGCCGACGCCGTCGACGTGCCCCTGCACCCAGTGCCCGCCGAGCGGATCGCCGAGGCGCAGCGCCGGCTCGAGGTTGACGTCGGCGCCGGCGGCGAGGCCGCCGAGGGTGGTGCGCCCGAGGGTCTCGGGCGACAGCTCGACCGCGCTCCACGCCTCCGCGGCGCCCTCGGGCGACCGGTCGGTGACGGTCAGGCAGACCCCGGCGACCGCCAGGCTGGCGCCGACCTCCAGGCGCCCGGCGAGCGCGCGGCCGTGGGCGATCGCCAGCCGGCGGCCGCCGCGGCCGGAGGACGACGGCGCCCCGGCTAGGCGCCCACGCTCGACGACAAGGCCGGTAAACATCCTTCTCGGAGTGCGGTGAGGATCAGGTCGGGGCCGCGCCGGTGGACCTCGAGCCGGTCGAGGCGCGGCGCGGCGGCGAGCGACGATGCCCCCTGGCCGCCGAGGGGGGCGGGAGCCGCGGCGCCGCCGATCAGCCGCGGCGCGCAGACGGCGAACACCCGGTCGAACAGGCCCGCGGCTGCGAATGCGCCGAGCACCCCGCCGCCGCCTTCCACCAGCACGCTCTGGACGCCGCGCCGGTGGAGGTCGGCGAGCACCGCGGCCGGTCCCGGCTCGGGCAGCTCGACGACCGTGGCGCCGGCCTCCGCGAGCGCTCGGCGGCGGTCGCCGCGGGCGCCCGGGCGCGGGCACGCGCGAGTGTACACCAGCAGCTCTCCCGGCTCGGCGAGCATGCGGGAGCCGGCCGCCAGCCGCAGCCGGCGGTCGAGCACGACGCGGAGCCCGGGGCCCCCGACGACGCCGAGACGGCGGGTCAGGAGCGGATCGTCCGCGAGCGCGGTGCCACTGCCGACGAGCACCGCGTCGTGCTGCTCGCGCAGCTCGAGCGCCCAGCGCCGCGCCGGCGGCGAGGAGATCCACTGGCTCTCGCCGCCCGCCGTGGCGATCCGGCCGTCGAGGCTCATCGCCCACTTCAGCGTGACCGCCGGCCGGCCGAGCACCGAAGCGGTCAGAAACGCCAGGTTGAGCATCACCGCCTCCTCGGCGTACGGGCCGGCCGAGACCTCGACGCCGGCCGCGCGCAACCTTTCGAAGCCGCCGCCGGTCACCGCCGGGTTGGGGTCGCGGTGGCACGCGACCACCCGCGCCACCCCGGCGGCGATCAGCGCGTCGGTGCAGGGCGGGGTGCGACCGTGGTGGGCGCACGGCTCGAGGGTGACGTAGCAGGTGGCGCCGCGGGCGCGTTCGCCTGCGGCGGCCAGCGCCTCGGCCTCCGCGTGCGGGCCGCCGACCCGCCGGTGCCAGCCCTCGCCCACCACCTCGCCGTCGCGCACCAGCAGGGCGCCGACCATCGGGTTGGGCGGGGTGGTGTAGCGGCCGCGCGCGGCCAGGCGCAGGGCGCGCCCCAGCCAGCGCCGGTCCGTCGCGGCGTCCTCGGATACCTTCACGGCCCTCGAGCGTAACGCAGCGGACCACGCGCGCTTCAGGCGGCGTGTGCGGCGGCCGTCAGGCCGCCGGCTCGGGGGAGGGGGGCTGGAACAGCCCCCCTCAACCAAGCAGCGCAGAGGCGAACTCCCGCGGCCGGAACTCGACCAGGTCGTCCGGGGTCTCGCCGACGCCGAGGTAGAGCACCGGCAGCCGCAGCTCGCGCGCCACCGCCACCGCCATGCCGCCCTTGGCGGTGCCGTCGAGCTTGGCCAGCAGCACCCCGTCGACCGTCACCACCTCACCGAAGGTGCGCGCCTGGGCGAGGGCGTTGTGGCCCGTGGTGGCGTCGAGCACCAGCACCGTGCGGCGAAGCCAGCCGGCGGCCTCGCGTTCGATCACCCGGCCGATCTTGCCCAGCTCCTGCATCAGGTAGTCCTTGGTGTGGAGGCGGCCGGCGGTGTCGATCAGCACCTCGCCGGCGCCGCGGGCGCGCGCCGC